>Ga0187772_10001330_pt1 | contig 11700 bp, 11 predicted proteins | sample 0116_SJ02_MP15_2_FD_133137 | JGI IMG/M metagenome (GOLD analysis project Ga0187772, IMG submission 133137) | Tropical peat soil microbial communities from peatlands in Department of Meta, Colombia - 0116_SJ02_MP15_20_MG | ecosystem: Environmental > Terrestrial > Soil > Wetlands > Peat | place... | reverse complement strand
ATCTTCGGCCCCAAGAATGCCAGTGTTAACTATGGCATGCTGTATTCGTCGAAAGGGTTGGCTTCTATCCTGGCCGGGTACGGCGCTGCGCTGGTCGCGGCATATTTTCTTGGCTCTTTCATCGTGCCCTTCTACATCGCAGCCGTATTCTGCGCCGCCTCGGCAGCTTTGGCCTTCTTTGCTTTGCGGCCTCTGATAAGAAGCAGAATCGCGAAGGAAGTTCCAGCAGCGGGCTAAGGGAGACGAGAGCCTTTTTTGAAAAGACAGATTTCATCTGCCGCCTGAAATGGGTTGGGTGAAAATAATCGCCGGCCAGAGAAAAAGATACGTTGAAGAGGGGATAAAGGCGAGACATCTTTCGTCCGGAATCCCCTCGTTCTCATCCAGGAGAAAAAAGACGAAGGTTCTCATCGCTGGTGGCGCAGGTGAGATTGGGTGGATCCTTTCAGAAGTTGCTTCGTAACCTGAAAGCCTGATTATCTTCGGAATCGGCGTAGATGGCACTTTTTGATTTTCTACTCTTCGTCGCGGTTGGCTGCGTGGTTGGTTTTTTTGCAGGGATGTTCGGCATAGGTGGAGGTATCCTGATTGTGCCCGTTCTGATATTCAGTTATGAACAATCAGGCATCCCTTGGTCTGTGCTGACTCATATTGCCATTGGTACCAGCCTTTTTGTGATCGTTTTTGCCTCGCTTACGAGCGCTTATCAGCACGCTAAACAAAGGAACGTGGATTGGCGTTCGGTCTTCGTGCTGGGATTTTCAAGTGCTGTGACCGCTCTCGCTGCCACAAGATTGGCTGCTTGGTTAAGTGGAAATCATCTGCGAATTGTTTTTGCTCTCATTGTCATGGTGTCAGCCATAAAAATGTTAATCGAAAGCGAAGCGCAAGCTCAAAAGAAACTTGAGTTTCTATCAAAGCCTGGCATTCCCGGGCTTATGGGAGTAGGGCTTGCTGCGGGCATTGTGGCAGCTTTAGCTGGGGTAGGGGGCGCGGTTGTTACCATACCGATGATGTATTATCTCCTAAATATGCCTTTGAAATTAGCCATCGGGACATCGAGTGCTACGATTGTGATAACGGCTTTGTTCTCAGTGGTGGGCTATATTCTGAACGGGATAGGTCGTGCTGGTCTGCCTGAGTGGAGTTTTGGGTTTGTGGATCTTCAACGCGGTGCCGCACTCGCCGTCGGGACAGTCCTGATGGCGAGAGTGGGCGCCTATGTCTCTTTTAAAACCCACCCCTTCCGGCTGAGAAAATTATTCGCCGTCTTCGTCATCCTTGTTTCAATTTATATACTGGTGAGGTAAACTGAGTTCTCGATCATCCTTATTCGCCCATCACCTGAACAAGAATGTTTCTCTCCCTTCTCCGGTTATCAAAGTCGATGAAAACAATTTGTTGCCATGTTCCCAAGGTCAATCCTCCCCTGACCAGTGGGAGGGTGAGGGAAGGCTTCATCAGAGCCGCCCTTACATGAGAAAAGCCATTGCCATCGCCCCAGCGTTTGTCGTGCTCATAAAGGATATTGGATGGAACGATCTTCTCTATCGCCTTTTGCAGATCTTTGAGCACTCCCGATTCATATTCGATCGTCGTCACAGCACCCGTGGACCCGGAACAGAACACGGTCACCAATCCATTTTTAATTCTTGAGCGGCTGATCACCGTGTCGACCCGATCCGTGATGTCAATGATGTCGCTGAAGCCTTTTGTGCTTAGCGGTATCGTTTCTGAAAAGATCATCACTGCCTCTTATTATTTTTGAATCCTCCGGAGGACCTTCTTCCAACTTTCTGTTCCAAGGAAACTGCCCGAAACATTCTCCAAAAGCTTTAGGAATACCGTATAGGGCATGGCAAAGGTGAGTGTGTCCCTTTCAACCATGGGTCTTGCAGAAACGTCGAACATCCCCAGGATTGCGTGAGGCTGTTCCTTTGCAGCTTCCTTCAAAGGATAGGTGAGAATCGTTCCACATCCGGAACCGAAGGGTGCGGAGACAGCGTCCGTTCTCTCCAGGGCATAGTTCGTTAAAGTGAAGAGCCCGGAGAGGATATCCGGCGAAGCGAAGAAAACAACCACTTCCGGCTCTGTCCCTTTCTGGAATTGGTCAATAGGTTTGAACACGCAATAGGTGGCCGGTGCTCGTCTGGGGATCATCTTCACGAAATATTCCTTGGCCCTTTCCGGTGTCTTGATATATCGCTCCCCCTCCATTTCACCCGGAATTCCGCAGGACAGAAAATATTCGATATTGGGCCTTGGAGATTCAAAAAATCCCATATAGTAAGCCCCTCCAGGACATCCGAAGTGGATTTTGTCGAAATAGACGGTTTTCCCTTTTCTGCTGGCATTCTGAAGCATCCCGATCATGCACCCGGATAATCCCTCCTTCGGCGCGACCCCTTCGGGTTGATCGTTGGTATAATAAATTCCCAGCGGCGATTCCCTCAGCCCCAGGGTTTCTTGGAACTGCTTCCACAAATCTTCAGAGAGTCGATTCATTTCTTTTCTCCTTTCATTCCTGGCCGCATTCGGAAGGGTCGCCCTTCAATTTGGATAAGGCGTGGGGAAGGGCAGGAAGGATCACACTCAGATTTTCTCTCACGCTCTTAGGGCTTCCTGGTAGATTCACAATAAGCGTCGAACCTCGAATTCCGGTAACGGCTCTCGAAATCATCGCGTGGGGAGTCTTTTTTAAACTTTCGGCCCTCATGGCTTCTGAAAAACCAGGGACCTCTTTATCAATGACCTTCAATGTTGCATCGGGTGTTACATCCCGAGGGCTTAAGCCCGTGCCTCCTGTTGTGAGAATCAGATCTGCCTTTAATTGGTCAGAACTCTTCTTTAAGGCTTCAACGATCCTGTCTCTCTCGTCCGGGATGATTTCGTAATGGATCACTTTGGCAGGCAGACTCTTCAGCATCTCACCGATAAGCGGTCCGCTTGAATCTTCCCTTTCGCCTTTCGAGCCACGATCACTAATGGTCAGGATTGCAACTTTGAACATTTTACATGCCACTAAAGGTTTATTGTGTTCATAGAGTTCGTTGGGTTTATTGAGTTAATAAATCAATTGAAACAATGATTCTACAAATTCCATAAACCCAAGAAACCCCCTAAACTCAATAAACCCGATTAACCAATGATTATTTCATCTCCCACCTTCACTTCTCCTTCGCTTACCACTTCGGCGAAGATCCCTTCCTTGGGCATCACACAATCGCCTGCCTGGTAGTAAATGGCACAGCGCGCATGGCATTCCTTTCCGATTTGAGTGACACGGAGGAGGACTGAGTCTCCGATTCGAATTTCTGTCCCAATGGGGAAATGAACAAGATCGATGCCTTCTGTGGTGATATTTTCTGCAAAATCCCCATAGCTTACGTTCAGGCCCTTGGCTCTCATTTTCTCAATAGATTCATCTGCCAACAGACTAACCTGGCGGTGCCACGGACCCGCATGAGCATCCCCTTCTAAACCAGAATCCTTCAATAGCGCGCAGGAGTGGACATTGGTCTTCTTCGTCCCCTTTTTTTCGCTGATATTGACGGCGAGGACTCTTCCTTTCATAGTTTCCTTCATTTCATTACATCCCTTAGTAGTAGTGAACTTCGCTTCAATTGTTACCGTCCAGCCGACATTGCGCATTGAGCATAGCAAAAAACAAAAAATCTCAAACCGTGGATCATAAACTGCGAATGACTGAACGCTATGCGCTCTGCGCGTTGCGCTTGGCGGCGTACGTTCCACTCTTTCCCCCGGTTTTTTTAACCAGATGGATATCCGATATCACGATTCCTCTATCAACGGCCTTACACATGTCGTAAATAGTAAGGCCTGCCGCAGCAACAGCCACGAATCCCTCCATCTCTACGCCTGTCCGGGCTTTAATCTTAACGTTCGCTTCAATATCGATTCGACTCTCTTTTTCATGCCCGTAGAAATTGACCTCAACATGAGAAAGATTAAGTGGGTGGCACATGGGAATGATTTCAGAGGTTTTTTTTGCTGCCATGATCCCTGCAACCTTAGCTACGGCGAGGACATCTCCCTTTGAAATCTTGCCGGACATTATCTGTTTGAAGGTCTTAGAATTCATGAAGACCGATCCTCGAACAACTGCTTCGCGTACGGTCTCCGCCTTCTTACTCACATCGACCATCTTTGCCCGGCCCTTCTTGTCGAAATGCGTAAGTTGTGGCATCCTTTCCTCTCCTTAGAGGTCATTTGGTCATTAAGTAATTAGGTCATTAAGCTATTATTTCAAACATAGGCCCCTTGAGCTTTCAGCTTTGAGCTTCAATTTTTTCTTAAATCAATGACTCAATGACCTAATGACTGAATAACCAGTTTCTCAAATTATCCTCCGATCGCTGACATATTCCTCTGGCATTTTTTAAACTGGTGTGTGTTAATAGGGTGTCTCTCTGGCTTTTTTCCGAGGGCGACGAGAAGCTGTTCCTTTAAATCCTGATCGGATCCGCCGTTTCTCAGAAGTTCCTTTACGTCGATCTCCTCATCAGAAAAGAGGCAAGTCCGGATTTTGCCGTCAGGGGTCAGTCGAAGGCGATTGCAATCATCACAGAAATGACTGCTGACTGCCCCGATCAATCCAATTTCTCCAAGAGCCCCTTCAATTCGGAATCTCTTTGCCGGGCCATCCCATCGGCCTGACGGAATCGAGATCAGTTCACCGACATTTTCAAGACGGGCCTTGATCCGGGGAATGGTCAAGATGTTGCTTTCTATCCAGTCCTCCCCGTTTCCGGAAGGCATATATTCGATATACCGAATGATGAGAGGAAGATGGAGGGTGAGTTGGGCAAAGGGTTCGATTTCATCATCATTCAATCCCTGGATGGCAACCATATTAATTTTAATGGGGAAAAGCCCCACCCTCAATGCCTCTTCTATCCCCGCCCATACCCTCTCAAAATCGTCCTTTCGAGTAATTTGGCAGAACCTCTCTTTTTTGAGGGAGTCCAGACTGATATTGATCCTTTTCAAACCGGCCTTCTTAAGGTCGTGGGCAAACTCTTTTAGAAGGATTCCATTCGTAGTAAGGCTCAGATCCTTTATCTCTTCAATTCGGGAAAGGCGGGAAATGAAATCTACGATCCCTTTTCTGACCAGCGGTTCCCCCCCGGTCAGGCGGATTTTAGAAATTCCTTCTGTGGTAAAAACAAGGACTATCCTTAATATCTCTTCGTAAGTTAGGATTTCTTCGTGAGGGATCAGGGGGATTCCTTCTTCGGGCATACAATAGCGGCATCTCAAATTGCATCGGTCCGTTACTGAGATCCGGAGGTAATTTATTTTTCGTCTAAAAGGGTCGAGGAGCATATTTTTTGATTTGCGATTGCGGATTACAGATTGCGGAATCAAATCCGAAATCCACAATTTGCAATCTGAAACAGAACAAAAAAAGCCAATATCCGTGTTTGAGATATTGGCCTTTGGAATTCCATTGCCCGTCTCCTTTCCAAACACGGGAGGTATAGCCGTTTCCAGCTATGCCCTGCTGGCCGATTTCCGTGTCCCTAAAGAGAGGGAATTAGGAAACTGGCTCGGAGACTAAATTTATCTTATTTTAAAGTGAATTACCGAGAAAAGTCAAGAAAGGAACGCGGCCGGGTTTTGCCTTGACAACTTTCCTCGTCCTATATATGATCTCTAAAATTTGCGACATTTCATAGGTGAAGAGGAGGTATTAGGATGAAACGAATCATCATTATATTAACGGTATTACTGATGGGGTTCTTATGTTTCGGAGGAATATCCTTTGGACAGGCGATTGAGAATGAGTTTTACCTCATTACTCCTGTCTCCAAAGATGTCCACGACCCGGCATTAAAGGCCTTTGCTGACTATGCGAAGAAAAAATGGAACATCGACATGAAGACCAGTGCCATGCCTCAAGGAACTCCAGTGGCATATGGGCAGATCCTGGAGTGGAGAGGCAGACCCAGGGCAGATGTCTTCTGGGGTGGCGAAGGAACACTTTTCGACAACTTAGCAGCAGAAGGCCTCTTGGATCAAATAATGATCCCGAAAAAGATGTGGGACGAGATTCCGGCTACCCTTGGGAAACCCATAGGACTACCTCTAAAAGATCCTAAGAAATTCTGGGTGGGAACGACCCTGGAACCCTACGGGTTCATCTATCAGCCGAAGTTGCTGCAGCGCTTGGGAGTGACGATCAAAGACTGGGATGATCTGCTCAACCCAAAACTAAAAGGGCAGATTGCCCAATGCACACCCGATCGTTCGAGCTCCAGCCATGCAAGCTATGAGGTCATACTCGCTATGTATGGATGGGAGAAGGGATGGGACTGGTTGAAGAAATTGGCCGCCAATACGGGAATTTTTACAGCCCGCTCGCGTGACGTTCCAAACGTTGTGGCTAAAGGGGAATTTGCCGTCGGGTTTGCTGTGCCGAGCTACATGGCATTTGCCGAAGTTTTGTCGGGGTATGACGTCATGTTCGTCTATCCCAGAAATGCGTACGTCACGCCTGAGCCGATGGCTGTTCTCAAGGGGGCGCCTCATCCGAAGGCGGCCCATGCCTTTATCGAATTCCTACTCACAGAAGAAGGCCAGAAGATTTTTATGGAACGGGGGCTCTATGCTATTACACCCAAGTATAAAGTCCAAGGGGCCCCAGGCTCTCCCGCCGAAAAGGCAGTTCAATTCACAGGGGGCATGAGGTCTTTCTTCGATATTCAGGTTGGGAATGTCTACAACGATAAGATCGCTGGACCAAAAAAGAGGATTGAAGAAGTGAATGCTTATTTCAGGAAGGAGATTGCTGAGAAACATCAAGAGATGATCAAGGAGAAGTGAAGTTTGTAAACTTAAATACAAATCCCCGCATTGCCTCTCTTTTGCAAAGGGGGGCCGGGAGGATTTAGTGTCCCCATCGGGGATGGTAGAAACCCCTCGCCTTAAGGCGAAGCGAAGACTTTGCGAAATGGTCGGCCGGTCATTGGTGACCTATTCGTCACGGAGTTGGAATTAGGCCGACCATGAGGATCTGAATCATATGGCATTGGAATTTTCATTCCCGTGAAGATGGGAATCCAGGACGGTAAAGAAAAAACTGGATTCCTGCCTGCGCAGGAATGACGTACAAAAGAACGAGAATCAGTAAAGTCGACTTTAAGTCGACAATATGTTTAAGAACCCTCGCCTTCAAGGCGGGGGTAGTTCAGTTCGTTCAATGAGAATCTGACATGAATATTCAGCTTAAGGATATCGTGAAAAGGTTCGGGACACTGGAAGCAGTGAGCGATGTGTCCCTTGAGATCCGGGATGGAGAACTTTTTACGCTTCTTGGGCCTTCGGGTTGTGGAAAGACGACTATCCTTCGTCTCATCGGAGGCTTCCATAAGCCCGATCACGGAGAAATTTATTTTGATGGGAAACCGGTTTCCTCTATCCCGCCTTATGAGCGGAATATCGGGATGGTTTTTCAGAACTATGCCCTCTGGCCTCACATGACGATTTCTAACAATATCACCTACGGACTTAAACTTAGAAAAACCCCTAAGGCTGAGATTGTCGAAAAGGTCTCTCATGTCTTAAGACTTGTCAACCTATCGGGGCTCGAAGATCGGTATCCGGGACAGCTGTCAGGGGGACAACAACAACGTGTTGCGCTGGCGCGGGCTCTTGTTTTAAACCCTGATGTGCTTCTATTAGACGAACCTTTAAGTAATCTGGATGCAAAGATTCGCATCCAAGTGCGCGCTGAGATTCGCAAGCTCCAAAAAGACCTCGGGATTACGACCATCTATGTCACCCATGACCAGGAAGAAGCTTTGACCCTCTCGGATCGTATCGCGGTGATCAATTTGGGCAAATTACTGCAGATTGGTTCCCCCAGAGATCTGTACGAAAGGCCCGAGAATCCCTTCGTCGCCGACTTCATTGGGATCAACAACCTCATCTCCGGTGATATCCAAGAAATCAATACCGCTGAAAAATGGATGAGAGTCCAGACCGAGGTCGGCTCTCTGATCTGTATTGGCAACGGACGCTCAAAACCGGGAGATCGTTGTATGGTCAGTGTTCGACCGGAGACCGCCTCCATCAGCCAATCAAAAGAGGTTCAAGAGGGATTTAATTGTATCAGCGGCACGGTGAGTTTTGCTTCTTATATCGGGAATACGATTCGCTACGATGTAGAGGTCGATCGCGAGATCATCCTTAAGGTGGACGTTCAGAACCCTTGGGGTTGCCAACCTCTCTCCGTAGGAGAACAGGTATATGTCAGTTTTCCAATAAAGACCACATTAGGTATTCCTCTCACCCCGCACCTCTCCCGAGAGGAGAGAGCGAAAGGATAAGGGGTGAACCGCCCTGCCATGAACTCTCCGAACGAATCAACCATCGCTGTCAGTCAGCTCCGTGTTTGGCCACGGGTGAAGATCGAAGGCTTGCTCGGCTATGCCGGGATCTGGGCCTTCTTTGGCATCTTTCTAATCTATCCTCTCATCCGCCTTTTCTACGATGCCTTCACAACCGATCAGGGTGTCTTCACCTTGATGAACTTCTACGATTTTTTCACGGATTCTTTTTACCTGAAGACCCTGGTCAATTCGCTTTTGCTCGGTACGGCGACAGTGGTCACCACTTCGATCATCGGGATCAGCCTTGCATTTCTCCTCCTGCGCTTTGAATTTCCCGGAAGAAATCTTTTTTCTTACCTTACCATCATCCCCATGGTCATGCCTCCGCTCGTCGGGGTGATGGGATTTGTGTTCATCATGGGCCGTGCCGGAACGGTGAATGTGATCTTAATGGACTATTTGGGATTTTCCAAACCCGTTAATTTCATGTACGGCATCCACGGTGTCCTGCTCGTGGAGACGCTTCACCTCTTTCCCCTCATGACCCTGAGTATCGTCGATGCTCTGGGAAAAATCTCTCCCTCTCTCGATGAAGCAGCAGAAAGCGTGGGGTCGCGGGGCCTGCGGAAATTCTGTGATATCACCTTTCCACTCACCACGCCGGGCTATGTCTCGGGGGCGCTTCTGGTCTTCATCTGGACCTTTGCCGACTTCGCCACGCCGCTGGTGGTGGGCATCGATAACTTGCTCGCTTCGCAGGCTTATCTCAATATTGTCCAATTTGTTGACCGAAGGCTCTTCAAAATGGGGATCGTCATCTCCGCCATTATGGTCATACTGGCTATCCTCTTCCTGATCATCGCCAAACAGTATGTGGCCATCAAGGATTATAGTTCTCTTTCTTATTCAAAGATCGAGAGAAAGAAGATTTCTCCCTGGGACCGGGCTGGGGTCGTTATTTTTCTGTTGATCGTTTTGATCTTTGCCTTCATCCCTTACCTGGGTATCGCGCTTGATTCCTTCGGCAAGGGCTGGGCGCTCACCCCATTGCCGGTGAAATATACCTTGAGGTATTTTGAGCGGGTCTCTATCGAAACGCCGAAGTTCATTATCAACAGTTTACTGTATGCGGGCATCTCTGTGTTCATCTGTATTATCGTTGGGGTCCCCGTGGCCTGGGTGATGGCCCGGACGAAAGTGCCGGGACGGAATCTTCTGGATTCACTGACCACACTGATCTTGGCTCTTCCGGGAACTGGAATCGGCATTGCCTACCTCAGGGCCTTCAGAGATCCTCTGCCATTCATGAACGCAGCCCTGCTCGGCATGTGGGTTGTGATTCCCATCGTACTCGGTGTAAGACGGCTTCCCTATACCGTGAGGGGAACGTTTGCTTCCCTTTTGATCGTTCATAGGTCTTTTGAAGAAGCTGCTGAAAGTGTAGGGGCTCCGAAAATGAAGACCTTTAAAGATGTTACACTTCCACTGATTTGGAAGGGAGTCTTGGTGGGCTCCCTCTATTCCTTTATACTTGCTCTCCAGGAGGCCTCGGCCACACTGCTCCTGGTGGTCCCGGGTCATGAGATGATGACCGTTGGAATTTTTAATTTCTATATTGGAGGCTCCGTGAACGAAGCGGCTGCTTTGGGCCTCATTTTGATTATTCTCGGAGCAGTCTGTCTTTTTGCCATCAGCAAGATTGCTGGGACAAAAATGGGAGGGGTTTTCGGGTAATGGGGTTTCCTGTTGTTATTATTTTCCTCGCACTTTTCTTTGCCTACTCCAGCGGCTTTCATGATGGAGCGGATGTCGTATCAACCATCATTATGACCAGAGCGGTTTCTCCCAGAAGGGCCCTTCTCATGGCGGCTGCCTGTGAGTTTATCGTTCCCTTTTTTTTTGGAAGGGCCGTGGCCAAAACGATAGCGGAGAACATTATAAACCTCCCCCCCTACGATCCAAGGGTTATTGATATTTCCGCAGCCTTCCTCATGGCTGCTCTCTCTGGAGCCACCTTGTGGAACCTGATCACCTGGTACCTCGGTTTCCCTTCGAGTTCGACCCATGCTTTGATTGGAGGAATGGTGGGAGCTGTGCTGGTTGCTTATGGGCCGGGTAGAATTCTTTGGAGAGGACTCCTCTATGTGATTGCCTTCCTTGTGGTCTCGCCTTTGATAGGGCTCATTTCCGGCATGCTTTTCTTAAAGGTAACCCTCCGTATCTTTCGGAACGCTCCCCCGAAGGTAAACCGGTTCTTCAACCGTATACAGATTCCTTCTTCTGCTGCGCTTGCTCTCAGCCACGCCTCCAACGATGTTCAAAAATCGATTGGGCTGATGGTTATGTCCATGTTCATCCTTGGGTATTCTACCAATTTTCATGCCCCCCTCTGGGCCATTGCAGGTTGTGGTGTGGCAACGGCTTTTGGAACAGCGACTGGGGGATGGCGAATCATCAAGACTATGGGTTCAAGGATTTATCGTCTGAGGTCTGTTCACGCTTTCTGCGCTCAAACTTCCTCGGCGATAATCATATTAGGGGCGGCCTTAGCCGGAGGTCCCGTGTCCACAACGCACGTCGTTTCTTCCAGCGTCATGGGTGTCGGAGCGGGGCAGAGAATCTCAGCGGTGCGTTGGGGAGTGGCAAAAAATATCATCCTGGCCTGGTTGATCACTATCCCGGCCTCGGCGTTGATGGCCGGATTAAGCTTTCATTTAATTCAAAAGATTCTTTTTTACTTCCAGAAAGGATAAGAGGAAAGGCGGTGAAGGATGTTTAGGGGATTTATTCTCGACTTAGATGGGACCGTATATCGAGGCGATCAGCTCATCCCTGGGGCGGAGAGTGTGGTCCGGCTGCTGCGAGAAAAAAAGAGGAAGGTTGTTTTCCTTTCGAATAAACCTATTCAGACGAGGGATGAATACGCTTCCAAACTGACCCGGTTTGGCATTCCAACCCAACCTGAGGAAGTGATTAACTCAAGCTTTGTGATGGTTAATTATCTCAAGAAGGTTGCCCCTGAGGCGAAACTCTTTGTAGCAGGGGAGACTCCTTTTATTGAAGAGTTGAAAAGAGCGGGTTTTCAAATGACCGATGAGCCCAAAGAGATCGATTACGTTGTGGTTGCTTTTGATCGAACCTTCGATTACCGCAAGCTGAATATTGCCTTCCAGGCCATTAAACTTGGAGCCCATTTTGTTGCCACCAACCCTGACCGCACCTGTCCGGTAGAGGGAGGAGAGATTCCGGATTGCGCAGGAATGATCGCGGCTATTGAAGCTGTGACTGGGAAGAAAGTGGAAGTGGTTGTCGGGAAACCTTCTCCGATCATGATTCAAGCGGCCCT
>Ga0187772_10001329_pt1 | contig 11700 bp, 8 predicted proteins | sample 0116_SJ02_MP15_2_FD_133137 | JGI IMG/M metagenome (GOLD analysis project Ga0187772, IMG submission 133137) | Tropical peat soil microbial communities from peatlands in Department of Meta, Colombia - 0116_SJ02_MP15_20_MG | ecosystem: Environmental > Terrestrial > Soil > Wetlands > Peat | place... | reverse complement strand
GACCACGTGCTTTACGCGTTCGGTGTTTCATTAAACCAGCAAACTTATTCAGCGTCATTTAAAGCTTCAGGCTTGCCTGCTGACGCTGTGTGGAAGGTGACCTTGAACTCGCAGATTCAGAACTCTACTTCTGATTCAATCATGTTCAGCGTGCCGAATGGCGTTTACTCGTTTGCTGTAACCCCCCCAGCTGGGTATTTAGCTTTACCAGCATCTGGGTCGATTACTGTTAATTCCATGAGCGTAAATCAACAGGTGACTTTTACACCAATAATTTTGACGCTTTCATCAATAGTTCTTATTTTATTAATTTTGGCGGTAATTGGGGTGACAGTTGTGCTGGTGGCAACCGCGCTCTATAAAAAGAAACATAAGCCATAGCTGCTTGAACTGCTTCAGTTTCCTCAATCCCGTTTAAAACTTATTAATTTGTTAATTGGGAAAAGTTTAAAATCCTAAGCGACATTACCTACGACCTATTGAATTTAGGATGACTAATCATTCTGATAATCTTGTAAGCCAAAGTGAATGTAATGAAAGCAGATAAAACAAAGATAGTGCTGGTTAATTCTCCTCTCCTGGGAGGAGTTACACATCACCCGCCTTTTCCACCCCTTGGCTTAGCATACATGGCGGGTGTACTGGAACAAAATGATTTTGAAGTAAAAATTTTCGATTGTCCTGTTTGCGAAATAGATCATGAAAAACTTAAGGCTGAGTTAGATTCTTTTCAGCCTACAATAGTCGGAATCGGCTCCTTTACTTCTACAATAGATTCAGCCCTGAAATCTGCGCGTGTAGCAAAAGAAGTTTGTCCCGACTCTAAAGTTATAATGGGTGGACCCCACGCGACCTTTGCGGACACACAAATCCTTACCGATGAAAAAGCAGTCGACATTATTGTGAGAGGCGAAGGAGAGGAAACACTTTTAGAACTTGCGCAACAATCACCTCAACTGCAGAAAATCAGCGAGATTAAAGGCATAACTTTCCGAAAGGACAATCAGATTATTCAATCACCTAACAGGCCTTTCATCAAAAACCTTGATGCGCTGCCGCGTCCAGCGTACAAGTTTCTTCAAGTCGAAAAATACAGGATTACTGGAAGGAAAATTTTTCCGATAATGACTAGTAGAGGATGCCCCTTCCAATGCTCTTTTTGCGTTGCATCTCAAATGTTTGGTGCACCGTTCAGAGCAAGAAGCGCAAGAAACGTGCTTGATGAATTGGAGTGGCTGAGAGACGACTATGGAGCAGAAGGAGTATCGTTCCAAGATGACACGTTAACTTTCGATAGGAAAAGATCAATTGATATCTGCGATGGAATCTTGGAAAGAAAAATAAATTTGCCGTGGGGTTGCGGAACCCGTGTGGACATGGTTACAAAAGACCTTTTAGCCAAGATGCATAAGGCGCACTGCAATGAAATATCTTTCGGAGTGGATGCAGGTTGTCAAAGAATCCGTGATTCATTTAAAAAAGGCGTCACAACTGAACAGTGTGAAAAAGCAATTAAATGGGCCAAAGAAGTAGGCATCTTCGTCACTGCGTCCGTCATTTTAGGGTATCCTGGCGAAACAAGGGAAACATTGCAGGAAACTCTTAATTTAATCCGAAAAGTGGAACCTGACGACATGTGGTTATGCATTGCCACGCCCTATCCAGGAACTGAACTCCGCGCTTTAGTGGAGAGTAACGGATGGAAAATGTCAGACGACTGGAGCCTATACAACACGATGAACCCGATCTTTGAGGACCCACTTTTGCCCGCGAAAGAGATAGCGCAAGTGAGGAAGAACTGTTACGATAAATTCTACAGTCCGCGTTATATTCTGCGTCAAGCTGTAAAAGGATATTTAAAAGGCAACTTATACAGCAAGATAATGACAAGAACAGCCATAAACTACAACATCTGGCGTATCAAAGCCAGAGTTTAATCAAGTAAAATTCTTAGATTCTAGTTTTAGAACGCAACGTCTGGTATTAAGCGAAAAAACGAAAAATGTTGAATGCGCGGCTATTATTTCTGTCTTAGAAACGCTTCTTTTATGTCCTTCATAAGCCAAGTGCTCTTCTCAGACATCGACTTTTCCTTAATCACTTTCTTCTTAAACTTGCCGATTTCGATCTTGTTCTTGAAAAATGGCGAATCGATAACCATAGTGTGATATCCTTTCCCATCTTCGCCGCAAACGTCTATTCCACGCCTGTCAGCCAACGCTTTCAAATCCTTAATTGAACCTTCATCGAGAACACGACCCCACCAATCTTCGCCAAAGTAATTCAAATTTATGCAGGTCATAACAGGTTTTATTCCTGTGCTTATTTCTTCTTTTAGAACATCATAAGTGTCCTTGGACGGGTTCTCATTAGGCATAATAAAACTCACGTTCGCCTGCTCACACATCGCATTATAAAAGGTTCGATGCATCTCAACATCACCTGCGCCGGGAATGTCGCCTGTTACTATTGCTTCAATTCCCTGTTCCTTGTTCAAACGCTTTAAAGTTGCAAGCATATCCGCATCTTTTTTAACCTTGATCTTAAGATAAGGAACGCCTTAAACCATGGACAGCGCCCCCACGACTGGACAACTGTCAACAATCTGCGGTTTCTTATAATCATACGAAAGAAGATAGGCAACTTCGTGACCTTGCGCAATCACCTTTTGATATGCCAAGCAGCTTTCTTTGCCTCCACTCCAGTGGACAACAACTTTCATTGGATACACCTATAATTCGAAGGGGGAAGAACAAGAACCAATTATTAAGCATTCTGTTGTCTCAATCCAAGCCTCACAACTCGAGAAATCGTGGTTTAAGGGAATTTAAAGATAATAGTCATGGACATTAATCTAAACCTCACGAAAGTGCCCGTTTACTGATGGTTCTCTGGCGCCAAACCAAAACTGCCGCAATGGTTGCCACGACTACCACTACTGTAACAATGAGTGCATAAAAAAGGCTTAAATCTAATCCGAGAATCTGCGGTTGCCAAATGTTTGTCCCACTCGTTTTCGTATACACGGTAAATCCTTGGCTTATTCCAAATCCAGTGTCTAAACCGGCTGGGGCAGTTGTGGTCGCTTGGACGAGGATGCCCGTTTGCCTGTCCCAGTAATAGGTAGTGTATTGTGTAACGGCTGAGACAATAGTTCTTTCTGCACCTAAAACCGTTCGCTGCTCCACGCTCGAAATGGTTATGTTGCCTATTGAAGGATTGTAGAATTCATCGCCGACATTAAGATTTGAAGGTACAATGAAGCTATCTCCGGGTTTTGTTTCCAAATTTACATTTATGTTTTCTAAGAGGTAGGATCCGTTTGTAAACCTGGTTTCGATATACAAGCCTAAATTTTCACCTTGAACGCTGGTGACGTTAATGCTTGCCCAAGTTACGTTGTACCTTGGAACTGGAATCCCAACTACTTTTACTTGGTATTCTATCCAGTCGCCCTGCTTCACGCCAACCGAGAAATCGGCAAAAGCTGACGGTAAAAAAGCAGTTATAATAAGTGCAGTTAAAGCGATTGCAAACAAGGCTGATTTATGCATGCTAAGTCAAATTGTATGCTGCATTCTCTCTTAAAAAAGTTAAGGGCCGATATCCATTTTCGTCTATTTCCTTCGTCTCTCCAACCTTCTGCAGGAGTATCTAGAACGCTCACTTTATGGATGTTTCCTGCAGTGTTGCAACATACGCTGTATCTTAAGGTTAAAATCCACGTCAAGTTCTCTTTTGGCGGAAATCACTTCAAGATTCGCATGTCAGTTTTCGCGTATGACTTATCTTTTGGCAAGTTACCGCGCTGAAGTTTGGATCTGATAGTTATGATGAGATATATGGCGGCTGTTCTTGTTGCAGCAAGACCATACATGCCTCCCTTAGAGTACATGCGGAGAATGTAGGTTGGACGAAGATAGAAATGCCGGAAAGCTTGTTCTCTTATTTCTTTTAGGTCTTTCATGCTTAACCAAGGTGTTTCAAAGATAGGAGTCGTTATGTCATATTTATCGAAGTCAGTTATCTTTAGCCAACCTTCCTTTTTGGCCAATTCATACATTGGTGTTCCTGGGAAGGGCGTAGCTGCATCATAACAACATATGTTGTCAGGGGATATTTTTTCCACGAACTTTATGGTTTTCCATGCACTTTCCTTTGTTTCGCCTGGGAAGCCGAGAACTACGTTCGGGACTGGCATCATCCCAGCCTCTCTTAACCAACTAAATACTCTTATCGTCTGTTCAGTGGTGATTCCTTTCCTCATGTCATTTAACACTTGTTGAGAGCTTGACTCGACTCCGAACCATACGGCAACGCAGCCTGCGTCCTTCATTTTGAAGAGTAGCTCTTTTGTTATCATGTCTACTCGAGTTCCGCAACTCCATTTTATTTTTAGTTTTCGGTTTATGATCTCTTTGCATATTTCTTCGGTTCTGGCTTTATCGAGAGTGAATACGTCGTCAGCGAATGTAACTTGGGCCCCTCCGTAAGTTTTATTAATAAACTCCAGTTCGTCCACGACGTTTTTGGGGCTTCTCATACGAAATTTTCGTCCGTGCATTCTTACTGTTGAGCAGAATTCACACCAGTAAACGCAGCCTCGGCTCGACATCATGTAGAATATGTCCTCGTATTTTCGAATGCGCGCTATCGGCCAGAGGTGGCGTGCTGGGAAAGGAAGTGAATCTAAGTCTTGGATGTAGGGTCTGTCTGGGTTTTTAACGATTTTTCCGTCTTTCCTGCAGGTTGTGCCAATAACGTCGTCGTAGCTTTTGCCTGCTTCTATCCTCTGCACCAACTCCAAAAGCGTATTTTCTCCTTCTTTTCTTACGACGATGTCTAGCTCTGGGCATTCTTGCAATGCTTTATCATCCCAGAATGTAACGTGTGGACCACCAGCAATTGTTATGCAGTTGGGACAAGCCTCTTTTGCAATCTTGATTAATTTGAGTGCGGTCTTATACGATAGTGTAGAAGATGTGACCCCAACGATGTTTGGCTGACGCTTACTAATCTCGCTCCTAAAATCTTCCAACGAAAGCTTCAGAACTTGGCAGTCAATCACGTCAACTTGGTACTGGTTTTTTTCTAAAACGGCAGCCAAATACCCCAAACCTATTAATGCAAACGGCATGTGCATTTCGCGCGTGTGCCACCGTTCACCAACTGGAGGTGCTGGATTAACCAAGGTTACATGAGGCTTCATTTCTGCTTCACTATTAGTTTCCAAAAACAGAGATACTTGAAACTTAAACGTTTCGTCTTTTTTGCTTAGAACGAAGTTGAACAAAAATTTGATAAAAAATTGTTTCCTTTTACTCTACTATTCATGTGGTTTGTAGACCAGTATTGTTGATAGTTGACGTTGAATATCGACTACGGAGAATATTTTGTTGCCAAAATGTACTTTTTTCTGCTGACAAGTAACACAAGAGTTTCTTCTTGTTATATGCAAATGTATTAATCGCAGTCTTCCTCTTTTTCTGCAATGCGTTCAAACCTAAAATTTCAGCATAAGCAATCCAATGTCGCTTGGAAATAGTGTGTGTATCGAAAATGCGTGTTTGTTTGATTAATCCTCCTCGTATCAGCCCGAAATTATGGGGAAAGCCAAGTGTTTTTCAACCTTTGGACATAGCGTATATAGCAGCTGTACTCGAGAAAGAGCATGAGGTGCAGATAATAGATGCTCCCACAGAGGGCTGGAGAAATCTTGAAGAAATCGACGCAACGAAATATCGACAGGGTTTGTCAAATAAGGAGATAGCAAACAGGGTTAGACAGTGGCTGCCAGACATCGTTGAAATCACCATCCCTTTCTCCGGTTGGTGGGGCCCTGCATATGAAGTTGTTTCGACAGTAAAAAGCATCGACAAAAACATCATTACTGTTTTGAGCGGTCTACATGCATCCGCTAGACCTAAAGAATGCCTTTCAAATGCGAATATCGATTTTGTCGTGATAGGCGAACCCGAAAAAACTATGTTCGAGTTAGCAGCAGCACTAAAGCAAAATACCTCGGACCTCGAAAAAATAAGGGGAATTGGCTTTTTAAAGAATGGGGAAACAGTCATTACTCCTACGAGACCTCCAATTCAGGATTTAGATTCTCTACCGTTTCCAGCGCGGCATTTACTTCCAATGCATGAATATTTTGATGCAGTGAAAGAAAACCCTTTAAGAGGGGAAATATGCAAACCGTGGGCGATGATGATTACCAGTAGAGGTTGCCCCCACGAATGTGTTTTCTGTTCCATCCATAATCTTATGGGCAAAAAATGGCGGGGAAGAAGCCCTGAGAACGTGGTCGATGAGATAGAGCAACTAGTTCATGATTATCATGTTAAACAGATCGACTTCTTTGATGACAATATGACGTTAAACAAGAAAAGGATGGAAACTATTTGCGATCTAATCGTGAAAAGAGGGTTAAAAATTGAATGGTACACGCCAAATGGTGTTAGGGCAGATACACTGGATGAAAATCTCCTGATAAGAATGAAAGCATCCGGCTGCAAAAAAATACGGATTGCCCCCGAGTCCGGCGTTCAACGCGTTTTAGATGATATTGTCAAGAAGAACCTAAATCTGAAAGATGTAGAAAATGCTGTGGTCTTATCCAAAAAAGTGGGAATCAAGGTAGGATGTTTCTTTGTGATCGGGCTTATAGGTGAAACAAAAGAAGACATCATAGAAACTATAAATTACGCTTACAAACTAAGGCGACTTGGCGCCGATAGGTTTTACTTCAGTATAGCTATGCCTGTTTACGGGACTGAACTTTACGAGCAGGCTAGAAAAAGCGGCTTCTTAAAGGATGAGTTCGGTGACGAATCGTTGGCTGCAACGGAACCTCTGATTGAAACTCCAGAGTTCACGGCAAATGACCTTCGCGAATTATGTGCACGAGCCAATTTAATAAATCAAACCCTCACCCGCGACAAGGTTGTAAAAGCAATTCGAGACCCTGCTAAAACAATAAAGTTTTTGTTAGGAAAATGAATAAGAGTCAAAAGCGGCTTCACAATAAATAACTTGCTTCGTGATAAGCGAAAATAGCCTCTTGCCAGCCTCATTAGCCTAGATTTCTGGAACTGGATGTTCATTTGTGCAAAAAATGCCTTTTAGTCAAAGTTAATAAGGTTCTAGAAGGTTGAATTTGTCTGAACAGTGATTTGATGGTTCCAAAGCCGCCTAAGTATGAAGAGATAAACTGTAAAAGTGTTTTCGGTAAATTTGGAGTATTGGATACTCAGTTTTGGACTAGTTACTGCTTTGATCCATACAATAACTGCGAATTTAACTGCGTGTATTGTCATGCTGCGGCTCATAAATGTGATGGTTCTAGAGATTTTTCCGCTCCTGTTTATGTTAAAAGTAACGCTCCTCAGGTGTTAAACAAAGAATTGTCTTCTTTTAAAAGGAAAGGTGTCGTTAGACTAAGCCTTAGTACAGATCCATACCAGCCAGCGGAAGAAAAGTACAGAGTTACCAGGCAAATTTTAGAGGTTTTGAAGCAGTACAATTGGCCCTTTGCGATCGGCACAAAATCTGACCTTATTCTACGCGATTTAGATTTAATATCGCAGGCCTCACAAAAGTCCTGGTGCTGCGTTGGGATAACTGTAACAACCCTTGACGAGAAATTGGCAAAACTTTTAGAGCCAAACGCACCATCTCCAAAAAAAAGGTTAGAAGCGGTAAGAAAGCTTTCGGATGCCGGAATTAAGGTTGGAGTATGGTTAATTCCACTTATTCCATACGTAACAGACACTGAACAAAACATGTCGCAGGTTATTGAAGCCTCTGTTGATAACGGCGCCAAGTTTGTTTTAAGCGGAATGTTGGACATGAGAGGGTCGGTTCGTTTTACGAAGTTTCTAGAGGAACATTTTGAGCAAATTGCACCAAGATACAAAACGCTATACGAAGGTAGACCAACACACCCATCTTGCGGTAATATGAACGAGGCTTATTTGTACAGTGCATATGAGCGGTTCATTTCTCTGTGCCAGAAGTACAAAGTGGAAAATTACATTCCTCATTTTTACTCGCGCAAGCAAGCACTTCTCTTTTACACACACAACTTCTCTCGATTTGAAGGCACGCCTTTTTTTGGGTTAACTCAGTCTCTTAACTTTTTGTTTCCTTCTAAAGAGGTTCTTCAAGCAATACAGATTAGGTTTGGAGAGCGAAAACTCGGCAAGGGAGTTCTCAAAACTTTAGGCTACTTTCCAAAATAATAACCCTTAACTTGGCGAAATTAGGCATCTGGGTACGATTCGTTTCAAAATGAGCAAGCCAAAAAAGGGAAAGCTTCATACTTAATTTGATCTGGAAGACTATGAAATTTTAAATTGGCCTTAATCACTTTCACTGTTCTTCCGATTTTTCGAGTAGACTTGATGCTACAAAAAGTAATGTTGAGGGACGGTTCGCTTTCATGATAAGTCTAAGTCTCGGCGATGAGATTGCGAGGTTTGTGTATTTTGCTCTTTATATGACTTAGCTGCTCATCAACTATTATCTTCATGCTTGAGTCTAAGTTTTGATCCAGCTGCTCTGCGGAGGTGTGCCAAAACGAGTTTGGTTGATGCTGATCCATATACTCCGCCTTTAAAGAGTACGTTAATAATGTATTTTGGACGGAGATAAAAGCTTTGAAAAGCCCGTTCTCGTATTTCTCTTAGCTCTTTCATGCTTAGTTGTGGAATTTCGAAGGTAGGAGTTGCGGTGTCGTATTTGTCGAAGTCGGTTATTTTCAGCGTACCATTATCTCTTACCTGCTCATACATGGGCGTTCCTGGGTAAGGTGTCGCTATGAAATAGCCTACATCATCAGGGTTCAGTTTTTCGACAAAATGTATGGTTTCCCAAGCAGTTTCTCTTGTTTCGGTGGGGAACCCGAGGATTACGTTCGCAACCGTCATTATGCCGACTTGCTTAGTCCACTTAAATGCTTTTTCAGTTTGTTCAATTAAGATTCCTTTATCCATTGTTTTTAAAACACGCTGTGAACCCGATTCAACTCCGAACCACACGTCGGTACAACCAGCCTTCTTCATTTTAGAGAGAAGCTCTTTTGTAACCATGTCTACGCGAGTTTCACAATTCCATCTTATCTTCAATTTTCGGTTTATGATCTCTTTGCATATTTCTTCAGCTCTAGATTGATCAACGGTGAATGCGTCATCATAGAATGCGAAGTGTTCTGCACCGAAATTTCTGTTAAGATATTCAAGTTCGTCTACGACGTTCTTAGGGTTCCTCATACGGTATTTTCGCCCAAACATTCTCACCGCTGTGCAGAAATTGCACCAGTAGACGCAGCCCCTGCTCGTTGATAATGGGAATATTACCTCACCGTATTCGTGAAGTTTTTCAATGGGCCAGAGATGAATAGCTGGAAATGGCAATTCGTCAAGGTTCTCTATGTAAGGTCTATCGGGATTTCTTTTGATCTCGCCGTCTTTTCTACAAGTTATGCCCAATACATTGTCAAAACTTTCATCTTTCTCTAATCTTTTTGCCAGCTCCAGCAAAGTTATTTCCCCCTCTTTTCTCACGATAATATCTAGGTGCGGGCATTCTTGTAATGCTTTGTCATCCCAGAAGGTAACGTGAGGGCCACCGAGAATTGTGACGCTGGTCGGACAAACTTCTTTGGCTATTTGTGCAATATGCAAAGCAGATTTGTATGTAAGGGTGGTAGAAGTTATTGCAACTATTGTAGGTTTACGCTTGCTAATTTCGGTTCTAAACTCATCATACATGATTTTTAGTGTCTGGCAATCAATCACATCAACTTCATAATTATTCTTCTCTAAAACTGCGGCTAAATAACCGAGACCAAGCGGAAGATAGGGTGGATGAAGATGAGACCCGAGGGGGTAGGGGGGGTTTACAAGGGTTACATGTATTCGCATTTTTTCAGCCCGTAAGTTATTTGTTCGGAAAGCTCTATACCTCGTTGCATAATTAATATATTTTGCATATTGTAGGGGGTTGTCCGCCTATTCAGTTTTAGGTAAAATTGCGCATTTTTTAGAAGAGAAGATTTGGTTAATTACAAGAAGCTCTGAACGAACGATTCCGCACTGGCAAATCTATGATTTAGCAAAGTTGTTTAGTTGAAATCGTCGGTTTTTTTAGGGCTGGAAAATCTCGAAAGCGAAAAGCAGTCAAGTGAGGACTAATTTGCATGATAGATGTTGAGTAAGTGGAAAAGGGCTCTCAAAAAATCTGAGGCAAGCTTCAAACAAGAATAAGCCGATAACCTGCACAAATAAACAAACGTTTAAAAGCGTCTCACCAACAAAAACAGTGTAACCTCTGAAGAGCACTAAAACAAATATCAAATAAAAATGGTGCAAAACATTCTTCAGAACATGCCACCCAAAATCAAGCGAAAAGGAAGATTAATGTCCATAAAACCTACACTTGACAAAATTGGCCGTGTTGACTGCTTAGAAATCACAACAAACATCGGTTGTCCCGTAAACTGCCGTAATCTTTGTCCTCAAGACATTCTGTTACGTCGCTATGAAGGTCCACGCCTATTATCACTTGACAAGTTCAAAGAGTATCTGAAGTCAGTGTCTAACTCGGTTGAAATCGTCTTTTCAGGCTTTTCAGAACCATTCGGAAACCCTGAAGCAATAAACATGCTGGAATACGCCTCTCGTAACCATCGAATATCGCTTTTCTCAACTTTAATGGGCGCTTCCGAAGACTCCGTTAAAAGGCTTTGTCATTTGCAATACAGGCATTTTTGCATTCATGTTCCAGACGGCGTAAACTGCAAAATCCCGTTAACTCCTGAGTACACACGAAACTTCTTCTACGCGGTGGAACATGTTAGAAACGCTTACTTCTCGCTTATGAACCAGAATTTTAAAAGTAACAATCGGGAGAACATAGTTCGCGGCGCCCTGCCGAAACCAAAACCAGTCCAATATTGCGATTTACCCTACTACCCAGATTTCGTCCTTCTTCCAAACGGAAATTTGCAACTGTGCTGCATGGACTTCGGCCTAGAACATACAGTTGGCAATCTTGAAAAGAACTCTTATGATTCGATTAGAAAAGATTTTTTTAAAAGAAACAAAAAGTTCAATCTTTGCCGTTATTGTTCATGGAACATTTCTTACCTGGGAGGAATTATGCTAATCACAGGACGCGCGTGGAAACCAAATAGATGGTTAAAAATGGAATAAGTATTAGTTCATTGCGTATTTGAACCTGGCAAATACAATCTTAAAAAGCTTAGCTACTTATTCATTGGTGAACATCATTTTAATGCTTTTCCATCAATATTTGTTTTAGGCTCGTATATATGAACACTTGGCGAAACATTTAAGCACGACTGCAGGTATTTTTGGAAGAATAACATTAGTGAAGATAAATGAAGCCTCATGTAACCCTTGTGAATCCACCTTCCCCGAGTGGATCCGTAGTGCATTTGCCGTTAGCTGTATTAGGTTTGGGGTATTTGGCTGCCGTTTTAGAAAAAAACCAGTACCAAGTTGACGTGATTGACTGCCCAGCACTTCATCTTTCAGACGAACAATTCAGAAATGAAATCAGCAAGCGCCAACCCGACATAGTCGGAATAACTTCAGCCACACTTACATACAAATGCGCGCTACGCATGGCAAAAAACGTTAAGGAAACCTGTCCGAACTGTTTAACCATTCT
>Ga0187772_10001328_pt1 | contig 11703 bp, 11 predicted proteins | sample 0116_SJ02_MP15_2_FD_133137 | JGI IMG/M metagenome (GOLD analysis project Ga0187772, IMG submission 133137) | Tropical peat soil microbial communities from peatlands in Department of Meta, Colombia - 0116_SJ02_MP15_20_MG | ecosystem: Environmental > Terrestrial > Soil > Wetlands > Peat | place... | reverse complement strand
GTTCCATTCCTGATGTACCCGCAGGCGGAAACAGCCAATGGCCGGATCGACAGCCTCGATGCCGACGCGTTCAAGTACGAAATCACGTCGCATGAGGTGACGCAAAGCAACGGCTAACTTCGTCCCGGTTCGTACAGCCGTCCTTGCATCCTCAGGCTTTTCCGAGTGACAGGCTGCGGGCGAAGGCGTTTGGGTGTGCCCGCACGCAGATTGACTTCGCCCTGTGATTGAGTTAATAAATCTGTGCCGTGGGGGTGAAGGCAGTAGCGGTGTTCCGCAGTCCCCGAAGAACTGCCCGCAAATCATCGCCAACGCGTGTGAATTCGACTTCAGGGCCAAGGAAGGATTGCCATCCTTACGAATCTCGTGGTTCCCAAAACGGGTGGAATGAACACGACTAAGGTCAACGTCGTGAAGTGGTTGAAGAGCGAAGGCGACGCGCTCAAGCAGGGCGAGCCGGTGGTCGAGCTGGAGACCGAGAAGGTCAGCTACGAACTCGACGCTCCGATAGACGGCGTCCTGCTAAAGATTGCGGCGCGCGAGCCCGCGGAAGTCGAAGTGGGCGGTCTGCTCGGCTACATCGGCCAGCCGGGCGACAAAGCGCCCGCTGCCTGAGCGCGTTTCAGACTTGGAGAGACACATGGTACCTGCGAATCAGCTTTCGAAAGAACGGCTCACGTGGATGTACACGCAGATGCTTCGGATCCGCGAATTCGAAGAGCGCGTGAAGCGCACCTTCGTCGAACATCCCGGCGTGATCCGCGGCCACGCGCATCTGGGCGATGGCGCCGAGGCGAGCATCGTCGGCGCGCTGGCCACGCGCAATGAAACCGATCCCGTGATGCCGAGCTATCGCTGCCACGGTTATCCGCTCGTGCTGGGCACGCCCGCACGCGCGCTGATGGCGGAGATTTATCAGCGCCGCGATGGAGTCTGCAAAGGCTTCGGTGGGTCGATGCACCTCTCCGATCCGGCGCACCACTTCCCTACCGCTTCCGGAATCATCGGTCAGGGCATCGCGCACGCAGCGGGCGTTGCGTATGCGGCGCAGGTGAAGAAGACAGGACAGGTCGTCTACTCGTTCTTCGGCGACGGCTCGTCGAAGCAGGGCGCGTTCCATGAGACGCTGAACCTCGCAGCGGTATGGAAGCTGCCCGTCGTGTTCGTTCTCGAGAACAACATGTATCAAGCGTACACGCACTACAAACTCGAGGACGCCAACGCGATCGCCGGCGATCCGCTTTCGCAAAAGGCCAAGGCGTATAGCATTCCGGGCGCAACCGTCGATGGCACCGATGTGCTCAAGGTGTACGAAGAAGTAGGCAAGGCCGTCGACCGGGCGCGCGCCGGCCAGGGACCGTCCTTGATCGAATCGCGCTTCTACCGCCTTAGTCCGCACGGCAACGCGATCACCGTGCCGCCCGTGCCAACGCAATTCCAGGAGCACGAATCGATTGAAGTTTATGGCAACAAGGCGGAATTCGAAGAAGCGAAGAAAAACGATCCGATCCTGAAGTTCCGCGCGCAACTCATCGCGAACGGCACTCTCACCGACGCCGATGCCAAGAAGATCGAAAATGGCGTGCGGGCGGAAATGGAAGAGGTGGTGAAGTTCGCGCTGGCCAGCCCGCCGCCAGCGCCGGAAGACGCGGTCAAGTACGTCTACGCATAGCGAGAATAAGGAGACAAACATGCCGCGCGAAATGATGTTCGCCGAAGCGATCGCAGTCGCGATCACCGAAGAGATGCAGCGGAATCCGAACGTCGTGTTCTATGGCCAAAACATGGCGATGACGGACCGCGACCCATTCGTGCGCAAGTTCGGCAAAGACCGAGTGCGCATCACGCCGATTTCGGAGACGGCGGAGCTGGGCATCGCCGTCGGCGCAGCGATGAGCGGCTTGCATCCCATCGTCGAGCTGTACATGGCCGAATTCATGCTGGTCGCGTTCGACGAAGTGATCAACGAAGCGCCGCGCCTGCGCTATATGTCGGGCGGGCAGGTGAAAGTGCCGTGCGTGTTCAAGGCAGGCTTCGGATTCGCAGCGGGCTGGGCGGGCCAGCACTCGAATTGCACATATCACGCGATGATGGGAATCCCCGGGCTGAAGATCGCGCTGCCGTCGACCTCCGCCGACGCGATGGGCCTGATGAGGGCGGCGATTCGCGACGACAACCCGGTGGTCTATCTGCACCACTACATGCTCACGATCGATAAGGGCCCAGTGCCGGACGGCGAGCACTTGGTTCCCTTCGGAGTCGCGGACATCAAGCGCGCGGGCTCGGATGTCACGATTGTCGCGACCGCGTGGATGGTCAAGAAATCGCTTGCCGCGGCGGAGATACTTGCGAAGGAAGGCATCAGCGCAGAAGTTGTCGATCCTCGCACGCTCGCGCCACTCGACGTGAAGACGATTGTCGACTCGGTGAAAAAGACCGGGCGGCTCGTACTCGTCGACCAGGCGCCGCGGCACGCATCGGCTGCCGTCGTGATTGCCGGTGAAGTCGCAGAACAGGGATTCAAGTATTTGAAAGCGCCGGTGAAAATGGTCACCGCGCTCGATACTTCGGTGCCCTACAGCGAGACGCTCGAAAGCTACGTCCTGCCGAGCGAACAGAAGATCGTGGACGCAGTGAAGTCGGTTCTCGCAGTGCATGCCGCTGCCGTCTAATGGCGACGAGACCAATGTTTCGTCCGGGCACAATGCTTCGTGCGGTAGCGATTCTGGCGCTGGCCTCGGCTATAGCCGCTTCTACTGCAATCGCGCAAGGCTTCAAACGCCCCGCTCCGACAGCAGCGGACTGGGCCGCGCTCGCCAAGCTTCCCGACTTTACCGGAGTCTGGGAAATCTCAATGGGCCCCAGACCCGCGACGGGCATCATCAACCCGGCTATCGGTGTTCCTTCCATGCGGCCGCCGCAGATTTCTTTGACTCCCGACTACGCCGCGAAACGCCAGGCGCTCCTTGCAAGCGCCGAGCAAGACAATCAGTCGGCGAACTGCCTGCCGCCGGGCATGCCCGGGATCATGTCGCAGCCGTATCCGATGGAATTCCTGCTGACGCCCGGTCAGGTGACGATCGTGATCGAGGCGTATTCCATGGTTCGCCACATCTACGCCGACGGGCGTCCGCTGCCGGACGATCCCGATCCAAACTTCTTCGGCACGTCGATTGGCCATTGGGAAGGTGACACGCTCGTCGTCGAGTCGGTCGGCTTCTCCACGCAGACAGAAATCGAGCCGCACGTCCCGCACAGCGACAAAATGCGGATCCTCGAAAAGTTCCGCCTCGTCGATCCGAACACGATGAGCATCGAGACCACGGTTACAGACCCGGAAGCGCTGACGGCTCCCTATGTGACAAGCCGCTTCCTGAAACGCCATCGCAGTTGGACGATCGCGGAATACATCTGCGAACAGAACAACCGGAATTTCGTGGATAAGAGCGGCAAGGCGGGCATCAATCTGACGCCGCCGAGCGACACTTCGCCGGCGCCGAAGCAGTAGCGCGAATCGCCCCTTTGCTATGGAGGTTTCGAGCGCCATGAGGAGCAGCATCAAAAGAGCCGCTTTCGGAGCGGTTGTCCTGGCTGGGTTGGTTGCGACGGCCGCGAGTATCGCCATGGCACACCACGGCTTCGCGGTGTTCGACACAACGAGCCAGAAGACGATTGTCGGTACTGTCAAAGAATTCCAGTGGACGAATCCCCACACGTGGGTCTGGCTCGATGTGCCCAATGACAAGGGCGGCATCGATACGTGGGGATTTGAAGGAATGAGCCCGAATTTCCTGGGGCGCCGCGGTTGGTCGCGAAATACGCTAAAGCCAGGAGACAAAATTACGGTGACGTATTTCGCGCTGAAGGACGGTTCGAAGGGCGGCGCGTTCCTGAGTTTCAAGCGGCCCAACGGCGAAGAACTGTCGATGTGGAAGGGCTCGCCGACCGAGGACAACTAGCGCGCCCGCGAGTGCTTCCGCGCTTTCGGCAGCTCTGACTACTTCCGACGCCTGCGCGATTTCGATTTCTTTGCCGGTTTTCGCTTTGACGTTTTTGCTTTGCGCGGCTTTGCGCGGAGTTTCTTGACTTTAGGTTTTCTCTTGGCTCTCGGCGTCTTCGCAGTTGATGCTTTTCCCTGTCCCGGAAATTGGACGATGGTCGATTCGAACGCCTTTTTCACCGTCTCGTTGAGCGGCTTCTTGCGCCACTCGGCGTTGAGCACTTCGATTCCCCACGGGCCGTCGTAACCTGCCTTCAGCATCGTTTTGACGAATCCCTTCACGTCGTATTCGCCATCGCCGCAGAACAGCCGGTGATTGATCGTGTCTTCATGCAGATCCCACGGACATTCCCACGTGCCGTCGTTGATTTCGATGGAGGTCACGTACTTCTGAGGGATGCTCGCGACTTTCTCGTGAGGGATTCTCAATTTCGAAAGGTGCCAGAGGTCCAGGCAGATGCCGCCGTTTGTTGCTCCGGCGCCTTCGACGAGCTGCAAAGCCTTTTCGACGGAATCGATATCGCAGAACGGCATCAATTCAAAACCGACCGGCGTGCCGTGATTGGCGCCATCGGCGCATAGAGCGGCAAACGACTCGATCATCTTGCCCATCGTGGCTTGCGTTTTGAAGAAATGGCCGACCTTGAGGTGGTGCGGACGGAGGACGTCGGCTGCCGCGAGAAGTTTCCCGCGCAGTATGTCGGACTGCCTTTTTTCCTCTCCGTCGAGGAACCATCCACCGAGGAATTCCAGCTCGACGTGCTTGATGCCGTTGTCGTCGAGAATGTTCTTCATTTCTTTCAAGCTGTACTTCTGAAGAGTCTGCTCGAGATCGGCGTGCCAGATGCCGAAACCCTTGAAGCCGGCGCGCGCCGCCGCCGCTACACGCTGCTCGAAATCGAAGGGGCTATATTCGTGGTCGGTGTGCGGATCGGTGCCCGCGAGAGTCCAGTACGAAGCCAGCAGTTCGAAATTTCTCGGCATCTCGATTCCCTCGTTTTCCTGGATGAAAGAAGTGTGGCGTGCGGCATGCTATTCCGTGCCTGCCGCTGAGTCAATGAGCAGAAGATCGACAATCGAGATTCAATGTTATCCTCTGCAATTCATTCGCACGGAGAAATTATGCTCCTCGACGGACAAATCGCGATTGTGACCGGCGGAGGGCGCGGGATCGGCCGCGCGATCGCGCGCAAATTTGCATCGGAGGGCGCCGCGGTGGTTGTCACGGCGCGGACGGAGACCGAAATCAAACAGGTTGCTGCCGAGATTCAGCAGGCGAGCGGAAAAGCGGCGGCAGTCGCAGCAGATCTCGTGCAGGAATCCGCCTGCGAGAAAATTGTCTCTGCCGCGCGCCGCGCATTCGGCGCGGTCCACATTCTCGTCAACAACGCGGCGATTTATGGGCCGGTGCAACCCGTTGAAAAATGGACAGCGCGCGACTGGGACGAAGTAATGGCGGTCAACCTGCGCGCGCCGATGCTGCTTTCAAAGCTCGTGTTGCCGGAAATGTACGCGCGCAAGTCCGGCTCGATTCTGAATATCTCGACAGTGGGTGCCAAAGCCGCCTTCGCGCTGAGCGCCGCGTACACTGCGTCGAAGGCCGGTCTGATCGGGCTAACCCGAGTACTGGCTGCGGAGGGAGCGCGCAAGGGCGTGCGAGTCAACGCGATCTGCCCCGGCCCGGTGACGGAGACGAAAATGTCGCAAGACCTGACGCGCGAATTCTCGGCGTATTTCAAGTCCGGCGCGGACGAAGCGTTGAAGCAAATGGTCGACGGGATTCTGCAAGGCAGGCCGCAGACGGCGGACGAAATCGCGTCCGCGGCCCTATTCCTGGTTTCCGATCAAGCCCGAGCGATTACTGGGCAGACTCTGAATGTGGATGGCGGAATGATTTTTTACTGATTTCCTCGACCGCGCTGTAGCTGCGGCGGGCCGTCGTTGCGACTGCACGGACGCCAACCTCAGCCCAGTCGAGGCCGCGAACCCCGATCGTCCCCACCAAGTAGCACATGCCCACGAACATAAGAAGCGACCCAAACAGTGCCACGAACAGCAGTTCGGCAGCAATCAGTTCGCGCACGAAGTAGAGCTGGAGAATGAACAGTATCGAAACGGCCCAGATGATTCGCTTCCGCGTCTTCGGCTCGATCGAACCCACAAGCCCCTTCAAGCTTTCCCAAAGTGCACCCATTGACTGTAGTCTCAACCTCCACCGGTTTAGATGCACAGGGATCACCAAAAGAGGCGGTCGCTAACTGATTGAAACGCCGCGTCATGAGCGATTCACAAAATGAGACGAGGAAAACGGTTTCCGTTTCTACGGTACTCGAAGTACTCAGCCGGGGAATCACGTTGCGGACGATTTGCGGCGCCGGATTTCGTCTGGCGAGGATTGAGCTTCGATTTTATTTCGGGCGAAAGATTCTCGCCGGCGATCAGCGCCCTTCGAACGGATAGCGATCCTGAGCGAGAACCGCCGCCGCGACACGTTCGCGCAGGGCGATCGTATCGACGGGCGCATGCTTGGCGAAGCGGCGAAGCGCTGCAAGCTGCGTCGCGAGCGTGTCGCCGTCGGACGTCGCCGCAAGCGCCGTGCGAGCTTCCTTCTCGATGCGATCCATCGCGTCGTAGGTGAACGCACGCGTGGCATCGGCCATCAAGCCCGCCACCGGGCCGCGGGAGGCTGCCGCTTTTTGCGCGCGCCGGAGCGAAGACTCGATCGCGTAGATGTCCATCACAATGTTCGAGAGCGACGCCACGATTTCCTGACGCTCCGCGAGCTTGTCGCGGAATTTCTCGACGGCAGAGCCCGCCGCCAGCAAGAAGACCTTTTTCGCCTGCGCGAGCGATCGCTCTTCCTCGACGAAATCGCCCGCTGGCGCTTCCTCGAATGATGGGCCTGCGAGCAATTCATCCGCGAGCTTTTTCGCGGCTGACATCAGCGGCAGCACGCCCGCCATCGTCCGCCTCATGAGCATTTGAATGATGAGCATGCGGTTGATTTCATTCGTGCCTTCGAAGATGCGGTTGATGCGGCTGTCGCGGTAGGCGCGCGCCATCGGATAGTCCTCATGGAATCCGTAGCCGCCGAGGATTTGCAGGCCCTCGTCCACGCAATAGTCGAGCGTCTCGCTGCCCACGACCTTGCTGATCGAGCTTTCAATCGCGTACTCCTCGAGCACTTGCATCGCCTGCTTGACCTTGTCGGTGCCGGAAGCCGAAGCCGCCGCTTCGATCACGCCGGCACTGCGGTAAATCATCGACTCGAGCGCGTAAATCCGGATCGCCATCTCGCCGAGCTTCGCCTTGATCAGTCCGAACTGGCTGATGGTCTTGCCGAAAGCAGTCCGCTCCCGCGAGTACTTCGACGCCTCTTCGAGCGTCCGCTTCGAACCGCCCAGGCAGGAGACGCCGAGTGTGTAGCGACCGGCGTTCAGCGTGTTGAACGCGACAATGTGGCCGCGCCCGATTTCGTGGAGAAGATTTTCTTTCGGCACCGGAGCGTTCTCGAAAAACAACGCGACGGTGGAGCTGCCGTGGATGCCCATCTTGTTCTCTTCGGCGCCGATGGTGAAGCCGGGCGTGCCACGCTCGACGATGAAGGCCGAAAATTTCTCGCCGTCCACTTTCGCGAAGACGATATACACGTCCGCGAATCCGCCATTCGTAATCCACATTTTCTGGCCGTTCAAAATCCAGTTCTTCCCGTCCGGCGAGAGCACGGCGCGGGTGCGAGCCGCGAGCGAATCGGACCCGGCCTGCGGCTCCGAGAGGCAATACGCTCCCAGCAGCTCGCCTGTGGCAAGCTTTGGCAGATACTTCTTCTTCTGGTCCTCAGTGCCGAAGTAAATGATGGGAATTGACCCGATCCCCGTCGTCCCGCCAAACGCAACAGCAAACGATGCGTACACGCTGATTTTTTCCGTGAGCACCGTCACGGAAATCTTGTCGAGACCGGAACCGCCGTACTCTTCCGGAATCGTGCCGCCCAGCAGGCCGATTTCGCCTGCCTTCTTGAGCGTCTGCGCCATCAAACCTTCTTTGTGTTTTTCGAGATCGGGAATCAGAGGCACCACTTCCTTCGCGATGAATTCGGCGGCGGTCTGGCCGATCAGCCGCTGATCGTCGGTGACGTCGGCAGGCGTGAAGACGTCCGCAGGGCTCGTCGTTGCCACAAGAAACGCGCCGCCTCGATTGAGTGCTGGAGTCACGGTTGCAGTCGCCATGCTGTCCCTTCCCTTTCCGCGCCTCGTGACGCGATTCGATCTCGCAAACCCATCAAGCGGCGCGCTCGAAGATGCCCGCCGCGCCCATGCCGCCGCCGATGCACATCGTCACCATTCCGTAGCGCGACCCGCGCCTCTCCATTTCGCGCAAAATCGTCGCGGTGAGCTTCGCCCCGGTGCAGCCGAGCGGATGGCCGAGAGCGACCGCGCCACCGTTGACGTTCACGCGCGCTGGATCGAGTCCCGCCACCTTGATGACGGAAAGCGCCTGTGCCGCGAACGCTTCGTTCAACTCGATCACGTCGATCTGGTCCAGCTTGAGTCCCGCGATTTTCAGCGCCTTCGGTATGGCAAACACGGGGCCGATGCCCATTTCCTCCGGCGGGCACCCAGCCGTCGCAAACGAGACAAATCGCGCCAGCGGCTTCAGGCCCAGCGCTCGCGCCTTTTCGGCGCTCATCACCACGCACGCCGCGGCCGCATCGCTCGTTTGCGAGCTGTTCCCTGCCGTTACGACGCCTTTCGCGTGAAAAACCGGCTTGAGTTTGCCGAGCGCTTCCATGGATGTGTCGGCGCGCGGACCTTCATCCGTATCGAACGTGATCTTCTTCGTCTTCGTTTTCGCCGGGCTCGACGATCCGTTCGCGCCGTTCTCGAGATAAGTGTAATTCACCTCGATGGGCGCGATTTCGTCTTTGAACTTTCCCGCGGAAATCGCGGCGAGCGCCTTCTGATGGCTCGCAAGAGAAAATTGATCGGCTTGCTCCCGGGTGATGCCGTACTTCTTCGCCAGATTTTCGGCCGTGAGGCCCATATTGAGGTAGGTATCCGCGTAGTGATCCATGAGCCAGGGATTCGGCGAAATCTTGTGCCCGCCCATTGGCACCATGCTCATCGATTCGGCGCCGCCCGCCACGCCGACTTCGCTCTGCCCAGAGATGATCTGCTGGGCCGCGATCGCGATCGCCTGCAAGCCGGAGGAGCAGAAGCGATTGATCGTCATCGCCGAGACACTCACGGGCAAACCGGCGCGCAGTGACGCGATGCGCGCCACGTTCATTCCCTGCTCGGCCTCTGGCGTTGCACAGCCGACGACGACGTCGTCGACCTCGGCCGGATCAAGGCCCTTGGCGCGCGCGAGCGATTCCTTTATGACCGCCGCAGCGAGATCATCCGGCCGCGAGGTGCGCAAGCTTCCTCGTGGCGCCTTTCCCACCGCCGTCCGCACGGAGCTTACGATTACGGCCTCTCGCATCGCTCACCTCCCTGAAATTCGCGGATCTCCCACCGCAGACTTTCCCATTGGATGCCAGTGAATGAAAAAAAGCAACTGGGCGGACTGGTTTCGCAGTGCAAGGCGGACACGAGATCAAGCGAGCGAAAGCTTGTTACCTGTGGAACTTGATCGTCACCATCATCTGAATCGGTATCGCTTCCCCGTTCAGCATCGACGGTGCGTACTTCCACTGGCGCAGTGCATCGAGCGCGGCCTGGCGCAGCATCGCCGGACCGGAAACTACCTTCATAGCTGCGACCTTGCCTTTGGCATCGATGGTCGTGTCGATGATGATGTCGCCTTCAACGCCCGAATCGCGCGCCATCATTGGGTACACCGGCAAAACGGAGGAGACCAACTGCGGCGGCTTGAGCGCCCCGCCAACGCGAATGCGAACAGGCCCTTGCGGCTGCGCGGGCGCTGGAGGCGCGATGGCTGCAGAACTTGCAATGGCAGGGAGCGCACCGTTGCCTGCATTCGCGCCGCCATCGATCGAAGGCGCTGTGTCGGCGTCCTCCGAATCGGACGAGCGTGCGCGCGACATCGGATGCGCATTGAGCGTACCCGAGATATTCGGTGCTTTCACGCGAGGCTTTTGTTCAGCCGGCGCGCTCGTGGCCACAGGCGCTGGGGCCTCCGGCTTTCGTGGTTTGACGGCTGGAGCGGCTGGCTCGTTGACCGGCGTCGCATCCGCGGGCGTGCTGGTCGCGACAGGCACGCTCGCAATGGCCGCTGGTGACGCGGTCGGAGCTGCACTCACCGCCTGCGACGCGACGCTTGGCGCTGGGGCCGGCTCAACCGGAGGCGGCACGCTCGCAGTTGGTCGCGCGGAGTTGAATGCGAATGGCGGCAAGTGCAGGTAGTAGGCCGCGCCGACTCCGACAACGAGCAGCACGGCGATCGCTGCGGCGATTGTCTGCCAATTGAGGCCTTTGGTCTGTCTCGAATCCGGCGCAACTCCGCTTGTGGCGAATGCCGCGCCGCCGATGCCGCTCCCAAACGGCTCGCGCGCCGCATGGCTTGCGCCTAGGCTCGCGCTCGCCGCGAAGCGCCCGAAAGGTGCAGCATCCGGTTCAGCCACCCGCGCGACTTCGATGGAGGGCACCTCGGCTGATTCGCCCGGAACACCCGCGCCGGCGAACGAAATTCCGGAGGACGCACGCGCGTCTCCCTGCAAATCCGTCATCGAAACAGCCGCTGCTGGAGACGGCGGCACAGCCGGCGGGAGATCGGCGAGCAGACTCTTTCGCGCCGCCTCCACAACCACGCCCTTGCGATCGGTGTCCCGACCAGGATTCGATCTCACTCTGGAAGTTGACGATGCGGCCGGCTGCACTTCTTCTTGCGACCCAATGGGTGCGAAGGCCGATTCCGGCTTAGGCGCAGACTTACCTATGGGAGCTTTCAAAGAAGACGCAGGCGGGCGCGAAATTTCCGGCGACTGTTTTTCTACCGGCTTCTCGACCATGACATCGACGGAAACCGGCGGCGCAAGAGGCGCGGCGGTTGCAACCGGACTTCGCGCGCCGCCTCCGTCGGACTGGAAATGAACTCCCCAATAGCCCGGCTGCCGGTGCGTAAATTCAATCTCGACGTAGCTCTGTCCGTGCCCGAAGGCGCGCACCTGAACGACTCGGCAGATCGCGTCGTGCCCCGTCTTCGAATTTGTGACCACCATCATCTGGCCAGCGGTCACCGGCGTAGACATCTTCAGAACGCCGCCCTGCGGAAACACGATCATCGTGGACGTTTTCTCTTCGAAGGGCTCGGTATGCGGCGTCGTGCCGCGCACCACATCCGTCACACGCGATCCGTGCACCTTGACTGGCAGTTCGAGCGACACCGCATCGGAACGCGTGCGCGAAGCGTCTTGTTTTGTGGGAGTGGTCGATTCCGGTAAGGCCGATCCAGCGGCAGGATTTGCGGTTTCTAACGTGTCTTTCGAAGGCGTCATAAATAGTACGAACGGTTCAGCCCCGTCCCCCTTGTAAAGACCTGAATCCCCGTGGAATCTTGATTTTGGGCGGCGCTGCAAAGGCGCGGCAATAGTACGTTCGTACTGCCGGTGATTAATTGGATGAAAGGCGCGAAGCGGCTTAATTCCGCAGCGGTTTGCCGGTCTTCAGAGTGTGGGCGATGCGCTCTTGCGTCTTGCGCTCGCCGGACAGGCTGACGAACGCTTCGCGCTCGAGATCGAG
>Ga0187772_10001326_pt1 | contig 11705 bp, 10 predicted proteins | sample 0116_SJ02_MP15_2_FD_133137 | JGI IMG/M metagenome (GOLD analysis project Ga0187772, IMG submission 133137) | Tropical peat soil microbial communities from peatlands in Department of Meta, Colombia - 0116_SJ02_MP15_20_MG | ecosystem: Environmental > Terrestrial > Soil > Wetlands > Peat | place... | reverse complement strand
TGTAGGCTCTTCCGCGCATTTGGTGAAGGGCGTTGCTTCCTGTCGGAGCGCACAGCATCGGTCAATCTTGTCGATCCCGCTGCATTGAGCACGCGAATGCGCAGCAGATCAAGTTTGGCTCGGCCGTACATTTGCCGTTTGATGAGCTTGAGTCGGTGGATGTGACCTTCCACTTGTCCGGTGCTCCAGGGCAGTGTCAATGCGGCGCGCACGGCGGCCTCATCGCGTTGTAGTTCTACGGCGAAGTGATGCAGTGGGGATGCGCTGGCTGCCTTCTGCCATGCGGTCCAGGCCGAGGTGTTCCTGCATCATGGCGCGGAACTGTGTGCCTAGTCGTACGCACTGGGCGAGATCAGAAGAAAGGGTGCAGAGGGTTTCCACGAATGTTTGTTGCCACGGATTCGGTTCAGCAACGAGGCCCAACAACAGTGCGCTGAGGTACCGTGGGCTGGGACGTTTGTGCGGTAGCGAGTGCGAGATCAGAGAAGGACGTCCGCGCACCCCCAGGCGGACCCGGAACCAGCGGCGCAAAGTGACGGCGGCAAAATTCGCTCCTTGGGCTTGCAGTTCTCGCCAGAGCTGGCTGCGGTTCTGACATCCTTCGGCCCAACGCTTCTCCAGGTACGCGAGCCAATGATCCACCGCGGAACGCCGTTGCGGAACATGGCGCTCAGGGAACTGTCCGGCACGCAACCAGTAACGTACGGTTTTGCGCTCCAGCCCGAGTTGCCGCCCGATCGCTCGTTTGGAGATGCCGCGCTGATGCAGCGCGAGAACCTGCTGGTAGCGCTCGCATCGTCTCTGTCGTCGCTCGTGGCTGAGTTGTTGCGAACGGGTCAAGGCCGACGCGGGAGCAATGGGTGGAGGTGGGACAGAGGCGGGTCTGGATTGCTGCCATGCATCTTCGATCACTGCAGTATGGCGTGTTAAGACACGTTCCACGGCCTCGCGTAGATTGCGCAGCAAATGAAAACGGTCCGCCACCTGAATGGCGTGCGGTGCACCGCGGCGCGCTGCGTCCGCATAAGCTCCAGCACGATCGCGGCTGATTATCTCGGGTGGAGCATGATTGTGCAGCCACTGGCGGACGGTCTGAGATTGGCGATCGGGCAGAAGATCCACCACGCAGTGCCGTTCCAGGTCGCACAGGATAGTCCCATAACGCTGGCCTTTGCGCCATGCCCAATCGTCCAGTCCCAACACGCGAGGCGCGATCGGAGTTGGCCTCGTGATCCTCTCCGTTCTGCGAAGGTGCCGCAGCAAAGTGTCACCGCTGACGATGAAACCGAGTCGGCGTCCCGTGCGTGCTCCGGCTTCTCCGCCCAAGGCCAGTCCCAGCCAGCGCAGAGCTTGTTCCATGCGGACTGTACCCCCATAGAACGTGGCGGTTTCTGAAAATCGTTCGGTGAAGATGCGCCGGGCACAATTGCCGGCATCGCAGAAGAAGCGGCGCGCCTGCAGCCACACCTCGACCGGAATTCCATTCCACGGCAGGTCGGCTACCCGCCGCTGATAATAACTATGGATGCGTTGAGAGTGCTGAGCACAATCCGGACACCGTACCTCGGTTCGCACCGCCCGCACCACCAAGATGATGCGCTCGGCTTCTGCGATCAGCCGCTCGACTCGAACTTCCGCAGGACACGGCGACAATGACCGGCTCATGGCCAAGCCGGAAAACCGCCTCAGCTTTTCAGCTTATCCCCAAAGGCTTTCGCCACTGACTGACTCACTTGATGCCTGCCTTCACCAGAACTGCGGAAGACCCGCTTTTCAAGTGATCACCGAGGGTTACGGATCACACAAAAATATTTTTGGCATGCCCAAATTTAGGCGACTACTCGGCAGTGCGGCCGGCGATCTGATCCAGCCAAGTTCTTCGAAGCCGTTTCTTCGGGTCAACCTCCAGGTTTGCCGACTTTGCGGGTGTCGACCGCTCCGGAATTAGAGTGGCTTCGCCTGCCCCAGAGGGAATTCATTTAGATTCGCAGTAAAGAATCGCACGATCGCGGAATTGAATCGTTCATGGAATCTGGCTCGATCAAAACCGGAACGAGCCCGGCAAATCAGTGGAACTATAGCAATCATTCGTGCGCTACAAGGTGGCAGAAAGTCGTAGTGTCCAGCTCCCGGAACCACAACGTACTCAGGTGAACGAGGCAAATTGTGGCGAAGCGCTTCTTCGTAGTCTGGGGTCGGCTGATGGCGATCATTGGCGGCACGCCACAACTGAATCGGAACATGCACATTCTTAAGTCCCGCACGGCTAAAAGCGAAGGCAAAAGCCGGAGCAGCAATCACTACAGCCTTGACTCGCGGGTCGCTAACCCATGCATCCTCAGGAGCATTGTCGCCCAGATGACTGGCATCGACTTCCGCTTGCTTCAGAGCACGACAGAGGTCCTGGTCCACATGGTGATGACAGAATGGGCCAGTCTTTTCGAGATCAGGAACGCCGCCTGCAGTCACGAGCACAGCGAAGCCGCCATTGGAAAAACCGAATGCACCAACGCGATTTGCATCCAGCCGATCGTGCTCGGCCCAATCATGCATCATGTACGTGACCAAAATCCGAAGCTGGCGTGGGCGGCGCCAAAGCTGCAGAACCTTGCTTTGGTCTTCATAAGTGTCTCCGGCATGGCTAACTGCAGCGGCAACAAATCCAGCGTGCGCCAATGCAAGGGCAGTGTCATAGTGACTTTGATAAGAGCCACCGCCGCCGTGCGAGAGCACAACCAGGGGCAGATTTCGGCCGACAACCGGCGCACCCAAAGCAACCACCTGAGTGAAGAGCCCCAGTTCGTTCCGGCGCGGCTGGGCATCCGTGGGATACCAAATGCCTGCCGTGAGAGGAGCTTCGCTGCCATTGGCGATCTGGACCTCAGCGAATCCCACATTTGAGGATCGGATTTCGGCGGCGAAAGGAATAGCGGTTACGAAAAAAAAGACCGGGAAGAGATATCGCACAAGAACCATCTTATCCGTTCAGTACATCTCAGAAAACGCCGCTTCAGTTCTGGCCTGGCAAGGCCACCATCATCCCATATGTTCAGGTGCCACTTAGGACGGCTCAGGGAACGTTGGCAGATATCGAGCGAATAGTGGTTGGCTCTACTTCGCTTCCTACACTGTCTGGAAAAGCGATCAGCAGTTGCCTGAATGCATCCGGAGTGAATGTCAAGGAGGTTGTCCCTTCAAACACTCCGTATCGAAGCATCTGATCGCTTGCGACAGACCAAGCGCGCGAGGGACGAATCGCGCCAGGTGGTTGGACGCCTGCGGGATTGGAATATGGACGAATAAACGAACAAGGGGGAGATTGAACCATGGAGTGTCAGCTGGGCCAGAAGCCCGTTTCTGGATAGTTTCCGCGTTGCCGGTTATCCGCTTGGAGTTTAGCGGCTGCCAGTCTCAGAATTCGGTTAAGGGTGCCATTCACTCCCGAATTGTTCAGCTTGGGATACTATCTGGGAGACGCGGCATTAACACCACTTCTGCATCTGACTTCGCGCAGACCGGCGTCATAGTGTAGCAATCTGCGGACAACAAGCGACGGAGTCTGAGACAAAAGTGCGTATATGGAAACAGATCGAGAGCCATCTCTTGCTTTTCTGAGTTACGCTCGGAGCGACGGCTCCGAGCATACCCACCGGCTTGCCACGGACTTGAGCCGCGCTGGCTACGAGGTCTGGTGGGACCAGCGTAACCTCGATTTCTCCGCAGATTTCACCTCTGAACTCGAGTCCGCTATTGCCAGGGCTGACGTAATGATCGCTTGTATTACGAGCGGCTCAACACGCCAGGACAGTTTCGTCCGACGGGAGATTGGCTATGCTCTGGCAATCCACAAGCCCATCGTGCCCATAATACTTGGTAACGCCTTGCCTCCTATCAGCATCATCAACGTTACACGCGTTCAGTTTCATGGCAGGGAATGGCATTCAGCGTTCGCGGACCTGCTCGCCCACATTAGGCGAGGTCTAGAACTCTCTCCGATGAGCACGGATCCTTTCCACCACTACCTTGAATCGGTTTATCAAGGCACCGTCGTCTTTCTTGAGCAGACAGTTCGCCAATATATCCATCTCCACGCCGTTTCGTCGCCGGAATCTGTGACAGATCAGATCAAGATCCATCCATTTGGGTACGAGATGATACGCCAATTGTTCGTTGGACACGGGATTCCCAACCCCACGCCTTCGGAGGAATTCAGTAGTTTTGCTGAAGCAGTAGAGCGATTTGGAGGTCGAGTCTTACTGCTCGGCGATCCTGGCAGTGGCAAAACGACCACTCTGATGTCTTATGCTCGCGATGCGGTTGCCGCCCGGATTCAAAACGCCACCCTGCCTCTGCCGATTCTGGGACTTCTTTCTACCTGGGATCCCGCCAAGCCCTTATCTGAATGGCTTGCAGCAGGCTACGCTGGTCTGGCCGCAACTGACGTAGCGCGAGTTATCGAGCTGGGACAGGCTCTCATCCTGCTGGATGGTCTTGACGAAGTCAGAGCCCCAAAGGAGCCGTCTCAATTACGCGAACGTCAGATTCAGCTTCTATCGCACTTGCCCACGACTGGTTCACTTGTTATCACCTCTCGCACTCAAGAATATCGGGAGGTTGGAGTCCTCGCTCCGCTTGAAGGAGCCGTGACGCTCCAGCCGATCACTGACACACAGCTCAGATCGTATCTCGCTAGCGTTCCCGCACTCCTTGCTGCTATCCATGCAAACCCCGACCTAAAGGCCTTGGTCTCCACTCCGCTAATGCTCAGCCTGATCGCAACCACCTGCGAAAACATGAACGCATCCGAGCGATCCGAGTTGATGACTCTCACGAGCGCGCCTGGCGATCTAAGAGATTTCATCATTGAACGCTACGTTTATACCCGGTATGAATGGGAGGAGCGCCGTGCTACCCGTCAGCACCGGGAGCTTTTTTTCTCGTCGCAGGAAACACTTACTTGGCTTAGCAGGCTGGCAATGGAGAATGCGGGCACCTACCGGAAGAAGGCGTCAGAGCGGGATTGGGATCGGAGTTGGGATCGAGGGTCAGCGATCGACGCCAATGTCTTGACTATTGAAGATTTCCAGTTTGTGCTGGGAGACTCTGCAAAAGCGGAAGCGTTTTGCCATTTCGCGCGCTCATTGGATGTGATCGTGGAGCAGGTCGAAGGCTCGCTCTCGTTTAGCCATTTGCTGGTGCGTGACGCGCTCGCCTATCCCTACAGTCTTAAGAATCTTTATGTGCAGGACTTTTACGGGGGGTTGGTTGAGGTTGCGAATCCTGCACATGCGCTTGCCGTGACCGGTAGGGCACGCGCTGTCGACACGCTCATCAAACTACTCACCGACACTGATCAGCCGTCGATCATGCGCGAATGTGCAGTTGACGGTCTCGGCTTTACTCGCGATGTGCGTTGCGTCGACGTTCTGCTCCAAAATGTGGAACGTGGAGAGTTTCTGTTTCGAAGCGGTATCGCCCTCGGTCTTCTTGGCGATCTTCGCGCATTTGATTCCCTGATTTCCCTTCTTGAGTATTCTGGCAAGAGTGGGAAACGGGGAGCCGCTCATGGTCTAGGTGCACTCGGGGACCCGCGTGCAGTCCCCTTCCTGACAGCGGCCCTTGAGGGGCTCTATGACGATGCGTTCACGGCCCAGGACATTATTGTCGCCCTTGTGAGGATGGGCGAGCCCGGAATCAAAGTCGTTCTGCAGAAGATTCGCGAGGGACTAAACGCTTGGGAAAGCAACGGGATATCTGTAAGCGGAACGCGTGTGCTTGCCGAACGGGGTGATAGGCGAGCTCTGGAACTGCTGCTGAGTGTGGCATCCGACACTGATCCGACACTTCGCGCTTACGCAGCGGAGTGTCTTGGGTGGTCAGGCTTTGCCGCGGAAGCTGTCCCGGTGCTCCAGCAATTACTCTCCGATTCTGCTCTGGTGCCTTACCAGGAGCGACTTGTAAGTGACTTCGCGCAAGAAGCGCTAAAGCAGTTGAAAGAGGAACCGTAGGACGCCGATTCGGGTAGGCTCGAAAGCTCTGCACCAAGAAATGGTCTTTCCTCCGCTGTCGCTCTCATCTCGTTCTTTGATTGTGAGTCACACGGGATGCATTTCGTGAAAATAACCCACCGTCCGATGACCATTTGGAAACCGCTTCCCGCCTCTCGATCGCTGTCAGGTCATCGGCGAGCGCATAATCGCCTATGCGTTCATTGAGACGAAATTAGTATCAATAAGTCGGCTTGTGTCCGCTGATCATGGCTGGTTTACGAGCAAACCGGAAGCTATCCCGGGCCAGCGGTCGGTTTCTGGGAAGTGATTGCGATTGCTACCGACGGGCTATGCGGAAGTTGTCCGGGCCAGAAGTCGGCTTCCCGGACTCGATGCCCGTTTCTTAGGCGCAAGGTTGAGCAGTGAAGCCCGGCAAAACGTCGGCGAACCGAAATTCAGGGACGATCAACGGCGCAACGCAAACCAACGGTGTCATCCTGCGCATCGGGCTCTTGTTCGGCCCGATGAGAGACGCGAACAGACTTGGCATCACTAGCCCAGAATCCGCCACGTACCACAGCCGTGGCGTTGGGAGCGAGTGGTTGGTCAACGTTCGGACCGGTCGCTGGGGAGTCGACATAATATTTGTTGTAGTAGCGGTCCAAAACCCACTCCCGAACGTTCCCGAGCATATCGTAAAGCCCAAAGGCGTTTGGTAATTTGCCTGCCACTGGATGCGGCGCGTCTCCACTATTCTCAGCGTACCAGGATACCTTTGAGGGCATGCCATTGTAGGCTTGAGAGGTTCCGGCACGTGCGCCGAATTCCCATTCCGCTTCCGTTGGCAGCCGTCCTCCGATTGCGGCGCAATACTCCTTCGCCTTTGGCCACGTCAATCCGGTCATGGGAAGGGTCGCGTCGCCATCCGGGAGTTTTAGCGCGTGTTTAGCGGCAAATTTCTTATAGGCACCGATCGTCACCTCAGTCTGGTCGAGCCAAAATCCATTCTGAATGTCCACTGGGTGTGCTGGTTTCTCGTCATCACTGCACTCGCTGTCACCGGCTGAGCAGCCCATCGTGAAGCTTCCGGGCGCGATCCATACGTACTTCTCCTCATCAATTGGATTGAGCCAAATCTTTGGTTGCGGCTTGGCCTCCCGGACCACAGAATTGTCTGGCGACGTGTTTGACTGCGCAGAATGCGGCTTCTGCCATAGCTCATACACAATCGCGCCGGCGATTAATGCTAACAACACAAAGGCTGCCATCATCACTATTCGCCGGTTATGTGCCTTACGCGCACCTCGGTCGCCTTTTTTCGCAACCGGGTTCAAAATCGCTTCGGTCAGCCGCTTGATATTTTGGTCAGTACAGCCATCGGTGGCGTCCAGCCACTGTGTCATCGACAGAAAATATTCCAGATCTTCCGGCAGTGGGTCATTGGAGAGCCGGAACGGTATGATTCGTTTTTTTCTATTGAATGCCTCACCGACTTCACTGAGGATGTGGGGCGAGGCAGCGGCCTCCCGGGTTAAGATCAGCACCAAAACGTGCACGGAACTAATTCCTTCCACGATGGCTCGTGGATATTCCACACCAGGCAGGATATTGCGAGGGGCGATCCAACATGGGATGTCTGCCGTTTCCAAAGCAGTGCAAACGCGATCCGCGACACTTTTATCTGAGGATGAATAACTCAGGAATACTTTAGGTTCCATCTGCGGACCCAGCCTCGGTTCCATTCAGCAACTGTAGATGCGCCTGTGGCAGCTTCGACAGGCTGCGCGGCGAATAGTCAGGCAATCCTTCGCAAGCAGTTCGATCAACCTTCGCAAATCACAATTTACTATTGCAGGTCTGGAGCCTTGAGTGACTTTAAATATTCGATGATCGCGTAACGATCGTCTGGAGATATCGCTGGACCGACCACTCCGTTCCCTTTGCGCCCGTCTTTGAACTCGTGACCAAGATTGTCGTTGCCGGGCTTCGTGACGTCGTAGAGATATCCGCCTTTGAGTTCGGATGTGTCGTGGCCCACCTTGACGGGGTCGAATTCCTTGCTCCCGGTCCAAAACCTAACCTCGCAATAATGCGGCAGATCACTCCGATTGCTTGGGTGCGCTCTGCTAAGAGTAGCGACCACACGGAGCAAGCCCGCTCACGTTGGACTCACTTCCAAATTGTTGGGGAAGTCGGCGAGAAGAAGCCCGTCGGATCAGACCCTGCGCTTCGCCGAACCGTACCAAAGATATGGATGAGAGGTGGAAATGTCAACAACGTACTTCCGATTGGTGAGATTGATGCCGCTTTGGATCCGTCAACCCATCTCGCCTACTCGCTGGTCTAGAAGTCGGCTTGGAGGCGTGAACACCCCTTGTCGATTTTCCTCCTGGGGGAGGTAAAATCGCCAGCTATGAATACACCTGTTGCGAAATTACCTGACTCCGACCCCATCATGGAGCGGCTCGAGGATCAACTCGCATGGTACGACGGCAAGAGCACGGGGGACCAGCGGGTCTATAAGCGAATCAAGATTGCCGAGATTCTCGCGGCGGCAATTATTCCTTTTGTCACAGGTCTCGGGCTTCCGCACACCGGCGTCGTGACTGGCGGCCTCGGAGTTCTAATCACGGTGCTCGAAGGATTACTGCATTTGAACCAGTATCAGCAGAACTGGATCAACTATCGCTCAACCTGCGAAGCGTTGAAGCATGAGAAGTACACCTACTTGGGCAAGGCAGCACCCTATGCGAATGTTCGCGATCCACACGCCCTCCTAGCGGAACGCATCGAGTCACTGGTGTCGCAGGAGCACGCTAAGTGGGCCTCGACTCAGCAGCAGGAATCAGGCAAACAGCAAAACAATTGAAGTCGGCTAGCTTGCTGCAATTTGGTTTTCTACCCCGGCCGAGCCTTCCGACTAGCGGATGTGACGGCTCGTCTGGACGCACGATGTCGATTAACTGTTCTCCAGTCCGAGGTTGTCGTTCACCGCCTGGCTGAGTCTCTGCTTGCAGCCCAGATATTGTTCGGTCGTCTGCACCGATAGGTGGCCAAGGAGAAACTGAATCTGCTCAAGTTCACCACCTGCCATGTGACATAGCCGAGCATAGGTTCGACGCAGGTCATGAGGAGCAAGTTCCTTGATGCCCGCGCGCTTCGCGGCCGCTTTCACTACGTGCCAAATCGCTTTGGGTGTAATTCCATCGCCCCAAACCTTACCAACTCGGCTTACTCGCCGGAAGATCAGGCCACGATTGATGCCAGCCGCCATCGTCCAGTCATCGACGGCGCCTTTCGCCCACGCCGGAACGGGAACAGTGCGGACGTGCTTTGCTTTGCCAATCAGATCAGCGATCACCCAGTGTTCCTCGCGGATTTGGAAATCTTCTGACTCAAGTCCTACCAGTTCCGCACGTCGCAATCCGCACCCGAGTGCCAGAATCGCTCGGTCACGCTTCCCGCGCAGGTTGTCTGTCTGAAACCGGTTGAGCAGCGTCCTGGACTGTTCAAGAGTCAACCAATTGCCAATCCGGACGCCCAGACGGTTTGCTCCTTTGACACGGCGGATGCCAGCCGCCAGTTCCGGACTCAGAAGGCCGCTGTCGGAGGCTTCGTACGCTAGCCGCCGCACGGCAGCTAGGCGAACGTTGATCGTCGAAGGTGCCAGATTTTTCTGTTCGAGAAAGAATCGGTAGCGAAGAACAACGCTTCGGTTAAAAGCCAAACGCGGTTCTGAGCAATACCAGCCGATGAATTCATCAATGGCATGACCATAAGATTCTTGCGAAGTGGCGGCTCCGAGCGAATGAAGCACCGCACTCTTCGACTGCTCCAAATCGGGGAGTCGAAGGATCGTTTTAGTTTTGGAACGCCTCGATGTTTTGGGATGGACCATACCGGCGACCTCCTTGGCCGCAGTCAGTACTGTCTTTGAGGGTGATGCTGAATTGTCTCGAAGCCCGTTTCTGGGCACTTCCATACCCCTCGACAACTGTTTGCGAATGATATCCGCCTATTATCATGAGCTAAATTGGGCGGCAATCTTCCCCCGTGATGGACGAGGAATGATAGGCGCGGATTCCAAAGGGCGAGTCGGCTTATGTTTCCTTGTGTTAGAATGCGACAACTTCTTGGAGGATGGTGTGGGTTCGCCACCCGAAATTCCAGTGGCAGACACGGTCGCGCTGCTCATAGGGTCAATTGACGCGCGCCTTGAGACGCTTGAGAACGAAATAAAAAACCTAAAACCCCACTCGAAGGACAACTGGGACAAGTTCGAGAAACTCTCACCAATCATTTGGAGCGCGATCGCGCTTTTCATTTCCATTTTCGTGACGGGTCGGCTTGAAAATACCTTTAAGGAGCGTCAACTGCAGCTTGAGAATGTCAAGGACATGCAGGAGCTTATCCAGAAACTTGGCCCATCGACCCCCAACGACGCCCCCTCGTACACGTTGAGCCTGGCGGCACATGGTCGCTATGCAGTTGTTCCCCTAATCCAGGCGCTACAGGATGGCCGTAGCGAGCATCACCCAGCCATAATGGACGGTTTGCGCGCTGCTGGAGCAGTTGACCACGATTTCGTTTGCGCGCGCCTAGTCGAAATCATCGATAACAGGACCCGGCTCTACCAGGCAGAGGTCCATGTTGCTGCTGCACAGCTACTCGGGGATTTGAATTGCCAAGGAGCGGCGAGGGCTCTACACAAGTACATTCTGAGGCTTCAGCAAGCAAATCCTGGGACAGCGCCGTTCAGCGCCGTCCCAGGCTCACAGGGTGTCTCGGCACAAGACATTGAGGACGCAAAAAACGTAGCTGAGCGGTCAGCCGAGGCGCTTCGAGAACAGCGGGAATGAGGCTGCTGAATCGGAGTTCGCAGATTGCGTAGGACTCTGACAAGTCGAAGTAATATTTGGGGCCTTTCGGTCATTGTCTGCAGCGCCCTGTTACGGTGCGCCGCTTCAGCCCAGGGCCTGCAACCATGCGACGAAGTAAATTCGGTTCCAGGCTATAAGATCTTGTTAGACGAGATAAAGTTTAACGCCGGCAACTTGGCGCGGTCCGACCAAGAACTCATGGACCTTTTGAAATTCCAACTTCGCAACCGGCTGGAGACGCTGGACTCTGATCCAGGCATTCGCTACCACCTCATTAGGTGTCCAGGTCGGATGCCTGACGGCCAAGCCTCTTTCCCGGCTTTGATCACTGAAGGGCTCGTAAAACGAGATGTCGTTCTGGAGATCTGGGGCGAAGTTTTTGCAGACAGTCCCGGACGCCGCAAAGTGTTTATTAACTACGCCCTTTTTCCGCTTGGCTCGACGCCTAATTCGTTCTTCCTCAGGCAATACGACCCCAAAATCGGGGCATCTCCTGATGAACTCGTGGGTTGGCTTGCCAAGCTTAACGAACTGGGCGCCTATGCGTTAGTTGCGCGTGCCGTGAGGATGTTGTCATACAATGGTTCTCGTTCCTTCGACCAGGCGAATACGGATCTCAGTACGGCTCTAGTCAGCCTACAATCCGCTTTTGGGGTAATCCCGACCGCGTCAGAGAGAGAGTTGCTTCGATACATAAGTAACCGCAGGTGTGAAGTGATGCGGGATGCTCATACCGACCCAGCGTACAACGGCCCCCTGAGACTCATTCCTGAGACTGTTCTCAAAGGTGGGTGTCCATGAGAATGGCGGGATATCTTAGAACTCTTGTGGCTAT
>Ga0187772_10001325_pt1 | contig 11709 bp, 11 predicted proteins | sample 0116_SJ02_MP15_2_FD_133137 | JGI IMG/M metagenome (GOLD analysis project Ga0187772, IMG submission 133137) | Tropical peat soil microbial communities from peatlands in Department of Meta, Colombia - 0116_SJ02_MP15_20_MG | ecosystem: Environmental > Terrestrial > Soil > Wetlands > Peat | place... | reverse complement strand
TTCGATCCTACACCTCGCTACTGGAGATTGGGCCGGCAACGGCAAATGAGTTGAGCGAGGCTTCGAATGTTCCCTACTCCAAGATTTACGAGGTTCTTGGCTCACTCGAAAAGAAGGGTTGGACAGAGAGCGAACACGGTCGCCCAAGTAAGTACTATCCGAAACCGCCCTCGGTCGCGATGGAGATCACGAAGTCACAACTGGAGAATCAACTCAAGACAAATGAAGCCCTCGTTCTCGATGAACTTCAACCATTGTATGAGAAAAAGGGGGTTCGTGAGCATCCTGACATCTGGATCGTACGAGGCAACTTCAACGTGCTAGCGAGAATCAGAGAAACCGTCGAACATGTCCAGAAAGAAATTCTGGCCGCGGTTCCAGCTATCCCGGACCCAGTTGCAGAAATGCTGGTTCCGTTGGTCAAGTCGATTGCGGAAAGAGGTGTGAAGGTCCAGATCATGACCATGAAGAGTTCATTAAGCGAGACCATGGTTAAACTATCAAAGATCTGTGAGGTCCGAGTTCGCGAGCAGATGTTCGGGGGTGGCGTAATCGCCGATGGTCGAGAGGTCATCCTGCTCTTAGGTCAGGAGGGAGAGGAGGCGATTGCGTTGGCCATATGGTCCGATCACATAGGCCTTTCTAAATTTGCAAAGAATTACTTCGAATACCTTTGGGCGGAAGCGAATCCGACAAGAAATACCCATGTGGGCAAGGCGGACGCGTGATCGTTGGAGAAGTGGACCTAAAAGAACTGGAGCAATTCAGGAAGATCGTCCCGATTACTCAAAAGTAAGACTCAAGAACCTTAAGGCTTGACTTAACGAATTTGCTTCCATCTAGTTGCGACCGTGAGAATGACCTCTCTAAGCCTCGATTACTTTCTTCTGTTTCAGCTCTGTAGTTTCCTAACTCATAATTCTAATTCCATTCTGCGTCGTCTGAATCTGTATAGGCAATAGCCGATCAGGGTGATGGAGTAGAATGGCCAAGCGAAAATTGGAGCACCCACACTATTGGGAGCGCATCCTCTTCCATGACACGTCGTCGTACTCGACATTATCGTACTGGTTGTAGTTGTGCTGGGCGATGCCGTAGACACTGTGCTTGAAATCGTTGTTGTAGATGCCGATGTACTCGTAGATGTTATGCTCGTTGTTACTTGGATTTATTCGATATCGACACCTGAAGGCGAGGGAGGACGCAGGCTTAGCATAATCGTGTAGGAGCCAGCCTCGCTAGGCACTGCCCAAATCATAGTATCCACTTGACTGCGAGTTTGCGCCGACTTCGACTTGAATGACGTCGAATAACACGTAGTTGTTAGGGCCAGTGATCTCTAACGTTACGTTCGCATTCAGAGCCGACCCACCGGGGTTGAACACGGTAAGAGAGAGCGTTACCGTTTGCCCGTCAGGTGTGGTTGCGGGTGAGGAAAGAAGAACCGTGGCTATCAGCGGCACGGATCCCGTCACTGTGAATTTCTCACAGAATAAGGAAATCATACTGACCTTGGTTAGACTTCTTGGTACAGACTTCTACCAATCGTTTCACCGAGTATCTCTGCGAATTCGTCAAATGGGTCTACTGAAGGACTCACTTACTACCTACGGCGTCAGTAACAATACGGTCTAAGCCAATACCCATAAGTGCGCCAAGAAAACCGCCATAGACTGCTTGACTATCAACATGCACCCCAAGCATAAGATTCCAGAGTAGAACAATTGGGAACATAACCGAAAGAGCGTTCCTACTCGACTTTGCAGTAGTGGGCGCGACAGGCGCGTTGGCCTTCCAGTTCTTGAATCTCTTCTATTTCCCTGTAGCAAATTTGAACCCTCGTCTTCATCATAGGCATAATTCCCTGTATCGGCTTATTCCTAGTGTACACGATTCTATCAAGAAAAGCGGAATACTCCTCCAATGTGAATAAATGAAGAACGTCCATTTCGAAGGACTTTTGTGTGTGATTGGATGAAAGGTCTCTAGACCTGTGTGCGTAGAGAGTTCTCCGCGGTAACGTTGGTTCCTTCCGGGCGGCCCCCATGAAAATTAAGTGAACTCTTATTGGCTGATTTCCTCAACCGCCTTCTCATATGCCGTCCTCTAGATAACTTTCTCCGTGTTGAAGACTACAATACCGTTGGAGTTGATTTGGTATGGTCTTAGTTCACCGTCAACCTGAGTTCCTCTCATCTTCTCAATCTGTATCGTCCGAGTCAACGTTCGATTGATGAGTAGGTTCTGCATCACAATCGTACCGTCAGCAAGATATTCCTCGACCTGGATGGGTCGATCCAACGCGGATGTTCGGATCTCACTGGTTAGAAGGGAGGTGACATTGCTGCTCCTGAGGGTTTGAATCAACCTGAGGAATGCGCGGCGCCTTTCAACAGCGTCTGGAAATTCGAAACTTAACGCGGCCAACCCGTCGACGACAACTCTCGCCGCGTTAAGGTCGGATATGAGTCGATCGAACGATTTGATTATCTGTGTCAGTGAGTGATGGTTGTCCGTTTCTTCGTCAGATTGTGGAGAGGCGTCAAGGAACCTGAACGCTGCCTCCTGTTCCAGCTGTTCGAAATCCCAGTTGAACTGTGCCATCTCATGGTAGAAGTGGTCCCGGTTTTCGTCGAAGCTAATGTAGATTCCTCGCTCATTGTGAGTAATTCCATGATGAAGGAACTGTCCGCACGCAATCGTTTTGCCCGCTCCAGGGCCGCCTGCAATCAGAACGCAGCGTCCGAGGAGGAATCCGCCCTGCATCATGGCATCTAATCCGCGAATGCCTGTCGGAACTCTAACCGCCTTTGCAATGCGTCTTTCTGATTCCGCTGCGAGGCGTATCGTAGTGTCGCGGGCTCTGCTTGATGCTTCGTCCGATTTATTCATGCGTTGCTCATCTAGTTTCGACTCTAGCATTCTGCCCTCGCCCGCTCAAGCGTTTTTTCTAGTCTAAATGCGAAATCCCTTGCAAATATGGAAGTTGTTACGCTGGACCGTAATCCATCGTTACAAGGATTTTACCTCACGGCAAGTGCTGAGTATGAATCCAAGAGTGAGCGAGAGTGTCGAGCTGGAAGCTCTATCCATGCCTTAGATGTGGAGGTAGAAGTTTCGAGTACGTAGGAGATAACGAATTTGAGTGCGTGAAGTGTTTCGAGAAGTTGCGCTTGCTCCTTGAGCAACCTATCATCGCAAGGTGATTGAGAGATTCTCAATTGCCTTCCGATCGGAGGTTTGCAAATGGAATGAGCTGAACAAGGAGAAGTAGCATTTTGAAACGCGTTTTGGTTACCGGTGGGGCAGGCTTTATTGGGTCTCATGTCGTTGACCTACTGCTTGAGAAAGGATATGACGTCACGATACTTGACTCGTTAGAGGTACAAGTTCATGGAAGCGGACATCAGTCACCGGAATATCTGTCGAAGAGAGCCCAGCTTGTTGTTGGCGATATCTTAGACCGGGACGTCTTAAGTAAACTTGTAAGCGAATCGGATGCTGTCATTCACTTGGCCGCAATGGTTGGTGTTGGCCAATCAATGTACCAGGTGGATCGGTACGTGAACGTAAACTCTCGCGGTACTGCACTCCTCCTTGACATCTTAGTGAACGATTCGACGCCTGTCAAGAAGTTCGTAGTTGCCTCATCCATGAGCGTGTATGGAGAGGGAAGATACCTTTGCAACAATTGCAGATCAACATACTACCCCTCACAGCGCTCAGCAGCCAGTCTGTCACAGAAGAAATGGGATCCTATGTGCCCAAGATGTAGAAGCCCACTCAGCCATGTGGCAACAGACGAAGAATCAACGCTCCTCCCAACCTCGATCTACGCTTTATCCAAGAGAGATCAAGAGGAGATGTCCCTAGTAATCGGTGAAGCATATAAAATTCCAACAGTCGCTTTACGTTTCTTCAACGTTTACGGACCACGCCAAGCCCTCTCCAACCCGTACACTGGAGTCTGCGCAATCTTCTCGAGCAGAATCCTAAACAACAAGCCGCCCTTCATCTTCGAGGACGGTAAACAACTGAGAGACTTCGTTCACGTAAAAGATGCCGCTCAGGCGTGTCTGCTCGCAGTTGAACTAAGCGAGGTCGACTATTTACCTGTAAACATAGGAACGGGCGAGTCAGTCTCCATCTCCTCCATCGCGTCCACCTTAATTGATCTTTACGGCAAGGACTTGCGACCCGTAATCTCCAACGAGTTTCGAGCTGGAGACATTAGACATTGCTATCCCGATATCACTCGAGCAAAGAATCTGCTCGGTTTCAGGCCGCAGATTCACCTGAGAGAAGGGCTGGCCGAGCTGGTTGAGTGGGGGAAGATGAACGGTTGGGGATCGGTTGACCATTTCGATCGAGCTCTAGGTGAACTCAAGACGCGAGAACTAGTTTGATTTGGTGAGTCGACGGTGATGACGACAATTCCATCTAGCACTCTCCGAATCAAACAGGCGGTGATAACGGTTGGAGGACGGGCTACGCGTTTGCTTCCAGCAACGAAACAGCAGCCAAAGTCGATGCTTCCTCTATTCACATTAGGACGAACGGGCGAACTCTCAACTACACCAATTCTCCAGCGAATCTTCGAAGGACTCTTCGACGAAGGCATTCGCGAGTTCTATTTCATCATAGGCAAATCTAAGCGAGCAGTTCAGGATCATTTCAACTCTGACCGTGAATATGTTGAGCTACTGGAGGGCCAAGAGAGAATAGCCCAAGCCAAGGAGCTACTGGACTTTTACCGGAAACTACAAGAATCCTACTTAATCTGGGTGAATCAAACCCGCCCAAAAGGTTTCGGGCACGCGGTTCTCCTCTCCGAGCCACTAATGCGAACTAACGAATCCTTCCTAGTTCATGCAGGGGACACATTCATCGTTTCAGAATCCGACATCTTCGGCAGATTATCCAGAACGCACCTAGATCGGAAAGCTCAAGCGACGATAACTCTTCAAGAGGTCCCCGACCCGCGCCGGTTCGGCATAGCAACGGTTGAAGACAATCATGATGGAACGTTCACAGTCAAACGAGTGATAGAGAAACCGGCCAAGTCTGAAAGTCACTTAGCCATCATGGCACTTTACGCATTCGATTCAGAAATCTTCGACGCGTTGAACAATCTCCAACCCGGTAATGGCGGAGAGGTACAGCTTACAGACGCGATTCAGAAACTAATAGAGAACGGTCGGAAGGTCCAAGCTCTCAAGATGGGGCCAAGAGATTACGTCCTAGACATTGGAACTCCTGAAACTTACTGGGAGGCATTGGAGTTCACGCACAACTACTTTGCTCAATCAGCAACTCTAGGGGAGGCGTGAGAACCTTCATTGATCCCCTTGTGAAATGCGATTTGACAACACTGAGACATACAACTCCAGGCGCAATATTCGCTGGCCAACGAATATTGATTACAGGCGGTGCGGGTTTCCTCGGCAGCTGGCTATGCGATTTCCTGACAGAAGACAACGCAACAGTGGAATGTGTCGATAATGAGTCCACAGGCAACTATGAAAACGTCGACCACCTAGCACTCGCGCACAACTTCAGATTTCAGCAGCTGGACGTAACCAAACCATTCGATGGACGTTACGACATGATCTTACACTTAGCGGGTCACGCATCCCCGGATGAGTATCAGAGGCATCCTATCGAGACACTTCTCGTGAACTCACGTGGAACCGAAAACCTTCTTGAGCTTGCGAGAAAGAATGACTCCGTGTTCCTCTACTCCTCAACTTCAGAAGTGTACGGCGACGCCCATGTCATCCCCACACCAGAGAGCTACTGGGGAAGCGTTAGCCCAATCGGACCCCGCTCATCCTACGACGAGGGAAAGAGATACGGCGAAGCACTAATCATGGCATATCATAGAGCGTACGGATTAGACACCAGAATAGTGCGCATCTTCAACACGTATGGACCTCGCCTACGTGGCGACGGCCTCTACGGAAGATCCCTCTCACGGTTCATCAGCCAAGCACTCTCAGGCGCAGACATAACCGTCCATGGCAACGGCGAACAGACGAGAGCATTCGCCTACGTAACGGACACAGTACGCGCAATGCTACTCACGCTTAAGGAAGAACGAACGAAGGGTCAGGTCATCAATATAGGAAATCCTCAAGCAATCACAATTCTAGAACTCGCCCACAGGATCAAGACGATAACACATAGCGACTCAAAGATAACATTCCACGAACGCCCAACAGATGACCCGCAGAGAAGAGCCGCCGACATAACACGCGCAATAGAGATACTAGGATGGCAACCATCCGTGTCACTTGATGAGGGATTAGATAAGACGATTAAATGGTTCAAGAGCAGAGAGTCCGGGTACCCTACAGGAGAATTATCAATACTCTTCCATTCTCCACGAGACGAAGCATCAAGAATGGTCGAAATACGTAGGGAAAGCAAGAATGGGTAGTACGGTAAACGAGACGATATCAGTCTTCGGACTAGGCCCGGTAGGCCTTATCACGGCAGTGTGCTTCGCAAACAGAGGATACCCTGTGATCGGAATCGACCCAGCCACTCAGAGCGATTGAGATGGCTGAGAAGTTCCTCGGCCAACTCAACGGCAAGAGAATCGCTATACTCGGTTTATCCTTCAAACCCGAGAGGCGATATGTGGGAAGCAATCTCGATACCACTAATCAGGGAACTCCAATCAAGAGGCCAAGGTAATTGCTTACGACTCCGCGGCTATGCCCAACGCAAAATCGATATTCCATAACGAGATCGACTTTGCGACGGGTGCGATCGACTGCATCACCAACGCAGACTGTTGTATCGTGGTCACAGAGTGGAATGAGTTCAAGAAATTATCAGCAGAAATCTTTGTACAGAGAATGAAGAATCCCGCCATCGTTGATGGGAAACGCATCTTCAACCCATCAGATTTCACACGAGCCGGCGTCTTGTTTTCAGCATTAGGTCTAGGCGAACTCAAATAGCTCAACATCCCTGCAAGCGATCCTGTCAATGATCAAGTTGCTGGCGGCTCCGACTTCACTGAAACCGTTCAGTAACGCCCAATGTTCAGGTTGGCGCATATGACTCAGAATAGGCGCACCATGTTGATAATCGGTGCGAGGTGCCCAATTGAAGCGTTCACTCAACCAGGACGAGACATTATCCCCGAAAATAAGCAATACACCCACGCCCCCGCCTTGCTCTCAGAAAAAATCATGGGAAAGTCAAGCACTTGAGCATTAATCATTCACCCTCTGGCGAACACGCCGAAGATTCACGGGATGACACCACCCCACCAGAGCGTGCAGCAAGAGACGCACAGACAACTTACGTGTTCATCACAAGCTTAGTATTCCTAGTGACAGCGGTACTAGTAATAATCGGCCTCTTCTTCGTCATTGTCACAACCCGTACCATGTGGCTTCAAGCTCTCTTGCTATTACTTTCCGTACTCTGGGTACTCATGGTCGTTCAAAACGTCAGGCTCGCCCTCGTTAGCCTGATCGGAATGGTGCTGAGGCTGGGATTCATACGCACTGACTACCACCTAACCCCAACCACAATTGAGAGTAGCCCAATGCCGACCAATCAGATGGAAGAGAACACACTCTCTAGCAATGACATTACATCGCATTCTCTCTCCAGGATGCCATCCTTGAGCATCCTGATCCCTGCCGTCAACGAGGACGACTCGCTGATCAGGCGAGGAATTCGCTCCGTGATGACAACAAGATACAACGGCGTCCTCAGGATATACCTCTTAGATGACTCGAAAGATGGAAAATACAAAGCCTTAGCCGCCGAAACTGGCGTCAAGTACGTAGCTCGACCAGTAAAGGATCATGGAAAGGCAGGTAACCTGAATTACACTCTCAAGAATTATGTACAGACCGAGCTCTTCTTCGTGATGGACTGCGACTACGAGATTGTTGACGCGGACATTTTCACCAAGATGGTCAACCTGATGGATAAACGGACCGCCCTCGTCCAAGCACCCCAGAGATACATCAATGTCTCCGACTCAAAAGCGTCAATGTTCGCTGAGATCGAAAACGTCATCTGGTTCGATATCATAAACGTCCACGCAGATCGATACAACATCGTACCTTACCACGGAACGAATAGCATCGTCAGAACCAAAGCGCTTAGAGAAGTCGGATACTTGGATGAAGATTCAGCAGTCGACGACTTCCCAACGTACGCACGTATGGTCCTCCGCGGCTGGAAGACAGCTTATCTTCCCGAGGTTGTTATGGAGGGCTCCGCGCCCAAGGACCTCCAAGGCCTACTAAAGCAGAGAAAGAAATGGGCCATGGGCATGGGCAAATCCTTCGTGAGCGTGGGCTACAAGCTACTTTTCTTTTCTTTCGGCAAGAAAAGTCTCGTTGAATCAATTCATCACTGGTGCAACTTCACCTGGTTCGCCTGGCCAGTAACGAACGTTGCCTACAGTCTCCTGCTCGGACTCTTCGTATACCTACAGTATCGGGGAATCTTCACAATCCCAATGCTCCCCGCGCTTGTAGTGTTGCATTTGATCACGTCAGTCAGCCTGCTCATCCTCATGGGCGGACGCAAATTTGGACTCTCATTCCTCAAGATGGTTTCAATGGATTACCTCTTAACCTACGAGTTCGGGTACAATTACATCCGCGGAGTATTCGGAGCCCGAACTGACGTCCTAACCCCAAAACGGAACTCAGGACTTGGCACAGCACAACTACTTCGCGTCACACTCCCAATACTCGCCACCATCACATTCTTCACCTACGTAACCTACCTCTCCATCCTTATCCCTCAACTATTCTACGCCACGTTCGGAATCTACAACATCATAATGTTCGCGTACTCCCTCACTAACCTAAAGGGCACACCTAAACCTAGACCAGTATCAACGATAAAGAAAGAGCAAACCAGCCCCATACTATCACAACATCCAGCATCAGAGCACGAAACCGCTTCCAAATGAAACGAGGCAACCACATCGGGAAGAAGGCTTCGATGGTCAAGACCAACAGTCTGATAATCCTCACCATAATCTTAACCAGCTCAACCCTCCCATACCTAATGTACGTTGACATCCAGGCACACGTCGAAGAGAACCTTCTCTCCAGCCTCCAAGACCAGCTCCCCAATCAACTGGGAACAGCAACGATAATCCTTCAAGATCAAGAAAGAAACCCCCTTTCAGCACCCTTTCGAATCTCAGCATCATCACTCGACTTCATGCTCGGCGCAGGCGTCTGGACAACGACCGCGATTACGAGCTGGACCACCTCGGATTGGGACTACTACAGGAATGCTAGCTTTGAATACGAACAAATCTGGACAACATGGAGACTCATACAGCCGACCCCGAACCAGTTTGATTACTCATCCATCCAAGGACAGATTGATTACGTGAAATCCCACAATCCAAACGCGAAATTCTTCGCACGATTACAAGGAATAGTCCCCGACCCACTCGTTGGCAACTCACTAAACGACTCCACGCCACCAGAATTCACAAATTTCACCGCCAGCACGCCTCCCGACTTTACAACATACCTAAGCCAAGTTAGTAGATATGTCCTAACGCTAGTTTCAAAGTATAAGGGTCAAATTGATGTGTGGGTCACTCCCATCGAGATCAATCGAATAGACTATGCAACAAGTGCATTCAACCTTCCAACTTCCCCTTGGACTCTTCAGGAAGCCGTCGAGATAGATCGAATCGTAGCCGCGGCGATTAAGGAAGCGAATCCGAACGCGATAATCGTACTAGGCACATCAACACCCTTATCGCCATACGAAGGAAGCAGCGAGAACCGAGTCGACCCGATAACATTCGAGAAGATGGCCATAGCCGGCGGCGTCAGATTCGACGATGTTGCGATAGAAGTCTACGCGTTCAACGGTGATGTCTCATTCTGGTATAGATACCTAAACGAAATGTCAAATCTTGGAAAACCAATCTTCATCAACGAGGCCGGCGCCTCATCAGATCAGTTCGACTACGCCAAGCTAGAACCGGGTAGGGAAGCGCAGGGCGCATGGTGCACTGCGCTACTAACTCTATCATTAAGTATGCACTCAATCGCTGGTTTCTTCTTTCTCGAGTTCAAGGACAGAATAGTCCAAGCGAGATATTCACAATTCGAGACAATGGGACTAATCGACGCAAATGGAGAACCGAAACCTAGCTACGGTGGAATTCAGCAAATTCTACAAGGTTTAACCGAGTACAACGGCACCACCATGCTCAACGGACATGTTACCGTGCGCCTCCTCCCTGGTAATTACACTTTCCAAGCAGATGGACGTAAAGGAGAGCTTCGGATTGTCGAAGGAACAAATCTAACGTATAGCGTACGGGTTGGGAATGAGACCGAACTGCAATTTACAACATCAGCATCAGCTCCGACCATCGCAACTGGCCGGGTTGAGAACGACCCCTTATTAGGTGACGGAGATCCCAATCATGTATGGAACGTTCTCGCCTTCAGGTGGCCACATGATAACCGCTGGAGCTGAACCCGTGACACTTGGAAGGTTTCCGCTGGTCCCATTCCAGACGGTTACTGTTCCAGTAGTGAATTCGGTGAAGGTGGACGTAGTTGTCTCAATGACGATGCCGTTTACTGTGATCGGGTACCATCGTGTAACAAGGATTGCAATCGCGCATACTAGAACACGAGTGCGGATCCGATGAGGAGCTGGGGCAAGGCATTCAGCTTGTGGGACTGCCGTACTTCACTTAGCTCTTGTTCTTCTGTTCTTCCTCTCTTCGCCTTTTATATTCAATTTTCGACGACTTCACCAAAAGTAAGAGTGAGTTGGTTGAAAGTACCTTCGAATACCTATGGGCAGAGGCAATCCCGACAAAGAACAATGTCACTCTGAAGAATCTGAATGCGTGACAATGCAGGTAATTCATACCGACCACACGGAGTCATTTGGTAACGCAATCTTAGTGTGCGCCGATTGTTCGTACGTACGAACCAAAATCTACGCAAGGTTGAAGACGAGTACGGGATGAAGACTGACCGATTCTGAAGAGTTCATCCACTCTCGTTATATTCGTCTACATCGTGTAATTGTTGCAAGTTGAATTAATGTGCACAGGGTTGGCAAACTAGGTACGGTCTCTGTGGCTCTGTTATTGGTATACTTTCTGACGATGATGCCTTTCTCCGCAGCGAGTCCAACCAGTCCCTTGCGATACTCTACATTTCACTACTTCCCTTCGGGATTCGGACTTATGTCCAGCGCACCTGGCGGCCATGTCTCGGTTGAGGGTTCTGGATTTCTGCCAACGGACACAAGTTGCACACTCTCTAGTCCGTCCTCGCCAAATCTCATCCTAAACGGTGCATGTGTTATACAGATGGGTACTGGAATTGCATACGGTGGGTTCATCATTGGAAACGTTCTTCCCGGCTATTATGTTGTCCAGATAACCGGGAATCAAGGAGATTTTGCTCAAACGATTGTAGGCGTCGAGTAACCACACTGCGATGTCCTACCCTGAGAATCGATGCATAAAAGGCGAAATTGAATTCATTGGAACTTGCATCTCTCGAACGCAGGCGCGGTTCGGGCTCATTGCTCTGATGGCAGGGACATGTTACGAAGTTCAAGGCGGTCCTTTTCGATCTCGACGGAACTCTGCTCAACACACTTGACGACCTAGCAGATTCGATGAACGCCTCGTTGATGCGATTCAACTTCCCTCGTCACCCT
>Ga0187772_10001324_pt1 | contig 11711 bp, 13 predicted proteins | sample 0116_SJ02_MP15_2_FD_133137 | JGI IMG/M metagenome (GOLD analysis project Ga0187772, IMG submission 133137) | Tropical peat soil microbial communities from peatlands in Department of Meta, Colombia - 0116_SJ02_MP15_20_MG | ecosystem: Environmental > Terrestrial > Soil > Wetlands > Peat | place... | reverse complement strand
TGGCGCACGGAGCGCTCCGCAGGGGCCAGGGTTCACGATGTATATTTGTGTTTGTCACGGCATCACCGACCGCCAGATCCGCCGCGCCGTCGAGCAGGGGGCCTGCACGCTCGGCGAGGTGCAGATGCAACTGCCGGTGGCGAGCTGCTGTGGCCGTTGTGAGCCGGCGGCGCGCGAGTTGATTCGCGAGCACGCAGGCCAGGAAGCCCAAGCTATCGATACCGCCCTGGCCTGACACCTCGACCGTCGGCCCCAGCTGCGGCCAAGAACGGGAGCCGAAGAGCCATGAAGGGTGATCCCAAGATCATTCAGCACCTCAACAGCGTGCTGAAGAACGAGCTGACGGCGATCAACCAGTACTTCCTGCACTCGCGCATGTACGGCAACTGGGGCCTCGAGCTTCTCGAGCAGCATGAGTACCAGGAATCCGTCGATGAGATGAAGCACGCCGACCGCTTGGTCCAGCGCATCCTGTTTCTCGAGGGCCTGCCCAATCTTCAGGATCTCGGCAAGCTGTTGATCGGCGAGACCGTGCCGGAGATGATCGAGTGCGATCTCAAGCTCGAGCGTGCGGCACACGTCGATCTGCGCAGCGCGATGGCCGATTGCGAGCGGCTTGGGGATTACGTCTCGCGCGAACTGTTCAAGGGCATCCTCGAGTCCGAAGAGGATCACATCGATTGGCTCGAGACGCAGCTCGATCTGATCTCGCGCGTCGGGCTGGAGAACTACACCCAGGCGCAGATGGGTGTTCGCGGCGGCAGCTGAGGCCCGCGGCGGTTGCTTTGACCGCCGGCAGTCGAGTTACTACCATTCGCCGCTCTCTCAGTCAGGAATCGGATCGGGATATGTCCAGTCCTGTAGGGGCAAATGCGCCGGCGGCAGCCGTGACGGGCGCCTCGCCGGCGCAACCGACTGGCTTTACGCGTACCGCCGTGCTCCTGCACTGGTTCATGGCCGCGCTGATCCTGGGGGGCTTCACGCTCGGCACCTACATGGTCGACCTGCACATGAGTCCGACCAAGCTCCGGCTGTTCGCCTACCACAAGTGGATCGGCATCACCGTGCTGGGGCTGGTCGTGGTGCGCTCGCTGTGGCGGCTGACACATGCTCCGCCGCCGGAGGTGCCCATGCCACGCTGGCAGCTGCTGGCCGCGCGGGGTACGCACCTGCTGCTCTATGCGCTGATGATCGTGACGCCGATCTTCGGCTGGATGTACTCATCGGCCGCCGGCGTTCCCGTGGTCTACCTCAAGCTCTGGCAGCTGCCCGATCTGGTTCACAAGAACAAGGAGCTCGCGGACGTTTTGAAGGAGATCCACGGCGATCTCGGCTGGGCGCTCGGATGGATCGTACTGCTGCATGCGGCAGCGGCGGTCAAGCACCATTTCGTCGATCGCGACGTCACGCTCCGGCGCATGCTGTCCTGGCGGCGCACCTGAGATGCGAAGGAGGCTGCGATGAGCCGCTCAGTCGTCCTTGGATTCGGCATTGCCGCGGCCGTCACCGTACTGGTGGCCGGCGCCGCCGCCAACCCCAGCATCGATCCCGCCAAGAGCAGCATCGTCGCGACATTCCGGCAGGAGAATGTGCCGGTCGATGCGCCGTTCAAACGCTTCAATGGCCGTATCGATTACGATCCGGCGCAGCCTGCGGCCGCAAAGGCTGCGATCGAGGTCACGACCGGCAGCCTCGACCTCGGCTCCGATGATTACAATGGCGAAGTGCAGAAGAAAGCCTGGCTCGACAGTGGCACCTATCCGACCTCGACCTTCATCTCGACGGCCATCAAGCCGGGCGCGCCGGGCCACTTCGATGCCACCGGCGTCCTGACCCTCAAGGGCAAGACCCAGACGCTGACCGTTCCAGTCACGGTCGGCAAGGCTGGCGCCGCGACGAGCTTCGAAGGCGAGCTGCAGGTCTCGCGCAGTTTCTTCAACATCGGCGACAAGGAATGGAACGATGTTCTCGACGACAGGGTGCGGGTCAAGTTCCACTTCGTCGAATGACCAGAGCGGTCTAACGGCAGGCGATGCGCCGGGCAACAGGAGCAGCACGAAATGAAACTCATCACAGCCATCATCAAGCCGTTCAAGCTCGACGAGGTGCGCGCGGCTTTGTCCGAGCTCGGCGTGTCGGGCATGACCGTCACCGAGGTCAAGGGATTCGGTCGCCAGCGCGGCCATACCGAGCTCTATCGCGGCGCCGAGTATGTGGTGGATTTCGTGCCCAAGGCGCGCATCGAGATCGCGGTGCGCTCGGAGGCGGTCGATCAGGTGGTCGATGCGATCGTGAAGGCGGCCAAGACCGGCAAGGTCGGCGACGGCAAGATCTTCATCAGCGATGTGCAGCGGGTGATCCGCATCCGCACCGGCGAGACCGACAAAGCGGCGCTCTGAACGCCGGCGCCAGCGCTCGCGGTCAGCGCCGGGCGTGCGCTTTAGCTCCGGCGGTAGACGCTCTTGACCACGATGCGGCCGACCGTCGGATCGACGAATTGCTGCGTCAGCGTGAGGGCGCTGCTGCCGGGCTCCACGTGGTAGGTGTCGCTGCGCGAGGCGTGGCTCGTGTAGGCCGAGTGCAGCGTGAACTCATCGTGCGTCCAGCTCGCCGTGATGACGGCGGTGCCGTACTCATCGAACCGCGTCTCCTTCTCCCCGAGCCGGTAGTCGCGCGGCGGCAGCTCATCGGCCTTGATGGTCACCAGATCGCCCTCGACCTCGAGGCGCAGCCGGGCAGGCGGGATGAGTGCCTGCCGCAACCGCACACGCAAGCCGCGGAAATCAGGGCCCACACGGCCGGGCCCGCCGAAGCGGTCGCCCGGGGTGTCGAAGCTGTAATCGGGCACATCAGCGGGGTTCTCGCCTGGAGGCGCGCTGCCCGCACTGCCCTGGCTGCCGGGCTCGGGCCCGTATCCTGCGCGTGCGAGCTGCTTGCGCAGTCTCGACTGCGCTGTGTTCATTGCCTGGGCAACCTTGGCCTCGGCATCATCGCTCGCAGTCTTGTCGAGCTGCCAGCTGCCGGCGAGCTGCGTCCCGGCAGGTATGGTCGCGGTCGTCTCGCAGCCTGCGACGCCGAGCAGCGCGCACACCGCCGCCAGTGCGACCGCAAACTGAATCCATGCCTTGCCTGACATCCGTGCCGTGAGACCGGCGCGCGCGGCGATCGTTCTGTCGAGAAATGCCAAGGCGGCACAGTAGGGGCGTGCCCCGGCGCTGTCAAACTCGGGGCCCCATAGCCGCCGCTGCGCTGCGCCTGCTGCGCGCTACACTGAGCCGATGTATCGCGCGTGCCTGTATCTGATCGCCGGCTGGTCGGGCTTCTTTGTCATGGGCATCGAGCTGCTCGCCGGCCGCCTGCTGGCCCCCTATTTCGGCAGCAGCATCTATGTCTGGGGCGCCGTCATCACGGTGTTCATGCTGGCGTTGTCGCTCGGTTACCTGGCGGGGGGCCGCGCCTCGCTGCGCGCGCCGAGCCTGCGCCGCCTGGCAATGATCCTGCTCGCGGCCGCGGCCGCAGCTCTGCCCGTGCTGGCGTTCGGGGATACTCTGCTCGATCGGCTATCGGCGGCGATGACCGATCCGAGGTTCGGTTCGCTGATCGCGGCGGGGCTGCTGTTCTTTCTGCCGACTTTCGTCTCGGGAATGGTTTCCCCTTACGCGGTTCGCCTGCTCGTGCCCGACCGAACCAGCGCCGGACATCACGCCGGCAAGCTCTACTTCGTCTCCACCTTCGGCAGCGCTGCCGGCACCATCCTGACCTCGTTCTATCTGGTGCTCTATCTCGAGGTCAATCAGATCGTGCTGCTGATGCTCGCGATCTCGCTGACGATCGGCGTCGCGGCGCTGCTCGTGCCCGGTGCCGAGGCATGAGGGTGCGTGCCGCGGCGCGCGTGCGCGCGCTGCTCGCGACGCTGCTGGCCGGGCTGGCGCCGACCGCAGCCAGCGCCGGGCCGCCGCTGATCCACGCCGAGCCATCGCTGTACCGGCAGGTTCTGGTCTACGGGGATTCCTATACGCGCTGCCTGTGCTTCACGCGCGAATGCCGCATCGGCCGTCAATCCTGCATCGATCTGCACCGCCCCGACTGGCTCATGTTCGAGTACACGCAGATGATGCTCGGTGCGCTGCTGCTCAATCCCGACCCGCACAGCATTCTCATCATCGGTCTGGGTGGCGGTACACTGCCGCGCACGCTCGCCAAGCTGCTTCCCGACGCCGACATCGACGTGGTGGAGATCGACCCGGCGGTCGTGCGCGTGGCGCAGGAGTATTTTGGCTACCGGCCCAACGAGCACCAGCACGTCTATGAGGAGGACGGACGCGCCTATGTGCGGCGCATGCTGCGTACGGACAAGCGCTACGCCCTGATCATGCTCGATGCCTACGATCACCAGTACATTCCCGAGCACCTGCTGACGCAGGAATTCCTGATCCAGGTTCGCTCGCTGCTGGCGCCCGACGGCATCGTGGCAGCCAACACCTTCTCGTCGAGCAGACTCTATCAGAATGAATCGGTGACCTATCGCGCGGTCTTCGGCCAGTTCTACAACCTCAAGAGCGCGAATCGAGTGATCCTCGCGAGCAATGCGCCGCTGCCGACGGTTGCGCAGGCGACGCGCAATGCCGCACGGTTCGAGACGGCTTTCACGACGCTGGGGTTCAAGCCGATCTCGATCCTGTCGTTGTTCAGCACCGGCATCGACTGGGATCCGAACGCGCGCGTCCTGACCGACCAGTATTCACCGGCCAATCTGCTGAACAGCGCCAGCCGCTGAGCGGATCCTACTGTGAGCTCTGATCGCTCTTCGTCTTTGCGGCGACGGCGGCGCGCAGCTCGCGCAGCTTGGCCTTGACCGCCGCTTCGTTGTCCGGCCCCATGCGCACCATGAGCTTCTGTCCCTCCGACAGCGACTCGATCTTCGGATCGGCGTAGAGGTACATGACGTTCGGCCGCACCAGCGCCACTGGGCCGCGCACGTCCGGCGCGGACAGGGCATCGTCGATCGTGGCGACCAGCCGGTCGTTGAAATACCCGTTGGGGTAGCCGAGGCTCTCGTAAGCCTGCTGGAACAGCGGGTAGTAGTGGAAGTACACGGTCGTGAACTGCTGCGTGTTGAGCGATTGCAGCAGGTGCACGTAGGGCGCGTAGCGCTGGTAGTTCGCCGGGTCGATGGTCGCCGACTGATCGTCGCCGCTGACCATGAAGGTACCCCGAAGGCTCTTGGTGGGGCGCAGCTCGACCGCCAGGTGCTTGCGCGGCAGATTGTCGACCGTGACGACGATGTGCCGCACCAGCATCTCCGGGCGGAACAGCTCATCGACCGACTTCGTGCCGAACAGGTCCGCGAGCGAATCGTGCAGCGGCTTGTCGCTGGCCTCGAGCGGCGGCAGCGGCTGAGCCGTGAGCCCCGAGGGCACAGGTACCGGATTGGCGATGCCGGGAGGCGGCGGCACGGGAGCGGTTTCGGCCGCCGGCTGCGGCGCGGCTGGCCGATGGTTGGCGCGCCAGGATACGAACAGTGCGATGCCGCCGAGAAGCACCAGAACGCCGGCCGCTACGTACCAGATCGTATTTCGTTGCATGGATTGCTCGCTGTGCGACTGACTTGCGAAAACCTAAGCCCCTGCGCCACCGATTGCAACCCGAACGCGCATCCGACATTCCATTATCATCGGTGCCCGCCAGCTAAGACGGCGGCTTCGGGCCTATAGTTCAACCCATCATGATCCAACTTGCGTGCAGCGACCGGGCGACGGTCTCGGCGCAGTGTGCGCCGGCGGTCCTCATGATTCGACCGGCCAGCTTCGCCTACAACGAGCAAACGGCGCACAGCAACCGCTTCCAGCGTCAGGCCACCACGCAGGTCCCGGGTGCGGAGGCGCTGGTGGAATTCGACCGCCTGCATCGGGCGCTGGTGGCTGCCGGGGTGGCCGTCTGCGTCGTCGAGGATACGCGCGAGCCGGCCAAGCCCGACGCCGTGTTCCCGAACAACTGGGTCAGCTTCCATCGCGATGGCACCATCGTGCTCTACCCGATGCAGGCCGAGAACCGCCGTGCCGAACGGCGCCTCGACGTGCTGGCCGCGGTCGAGCGCGGGCTCGCGTTCCGATGCCATCACCTGCTGGACTTCAGCGCCGAGGAGCTCGCGGGACGATACCTCGAGGGCACCGGCAGCCTGGTGCTCGATCACCTCAAGCGCGTGGCATACGCCTGCCGCTCGCCCAGGACCGACGCGGGGCTGGTGCGCGAGTGGACGCGTGCCATGGGCTACGAGGCCGAGCTGTTCGATGCCGCGGGTGCCGATGGGACGCCGATTTATCACACCAACGTACTGCTCGCGATCGGCGCGCGCAGCGCGGTGCTGTGCGCCGAGGTGGTCTCGGGCGCCGACCGCGAGCGACTGCGATTGCGGCTCGAGGCCAGCGGGCGCGAATGCATCGAGATCAGCGCGCGCGCGATGCACGAGTTTGCCGCCAACGTGCTCGAATTGCGCGCCGCCGGTGCGGGCCCTGACGGGCGATCGATCCTGGTGATGTCGGCGCGGGCGCGCGCGGCCTTCGATGGGCCGCAGATCGAGCGCCTTGCGGCCGCTGTCGATCAGATCGTCGATATCGCGATACCGACGATCGAGACGCTGGGCGGCGGTGGGGTGCGCTGCATGCTGGCCGAGGTGCCCGAATGTCGCGCCTGAGTCAGGCGCCTGCAGGGCGCGCACCGCTGGCGGAGCGTGTCTACCGGCTGCTCGCGGACCGGCAGTTTCACTCCGGCACGAGTATCGCGGCCGCATGTCAGGTCAATCGCGACGCCGTTTCGAGGGCCATCGCCGCCCTGCGCGAGCTCGGTGTCACGGTGCACGCCGTCGCGCGCCGCGGCTATTGCCTGCCCCGCGCCGGCGCACCGGTGGATGCCGCTGCCATTCGCAAGGCGCTGCCAGAGGCGGTGGCGGCGAGACTGCGCCACGGCGACACGATCTGGAGCACCGGCTCCACCAATGTCGATCTGCTCGCTCGATCCGATCTGCCTGCGGGCCGCTTCGATTTCCTCTGCGCCGAGTACCAGAGCGCCGGGCGCGGCCGCCGCGCGCGCAGCTGGTATGCGCCACCCGGAGGCGCCATTTGCCTGTCGCTGAGCTGGCGCTTTCGTGCCCTGCCGTCCGGCGCCGGTGCGCTGAGTCTGGCAGTCGGCGTGTGCGCACTGCGCGCCCTCAGGCATCTCGGCGTCACGCGCGCCGAGCTCAAGTGGCCCAACGATCTGGTGGCCGGCGAGGCCAAGCTCGGCGGCATTCTCACCGAGCTGCGCACCGAAGCCGATGGCGCCGCTTTCGTCGTCATCGGCCTTGGACTCAACGTCGCACTCGGCACTGCGGTACACGAGCGCATCAAGGCCAGCGGCACGCAGGCCATCGATCTGGCCGCGCTCGGGCTCGCCGCTCTCGAGCGCAACGCCATCGCGGCGGCGCTCGCGGCCGAGATCATTCCGGGGCTGCTGCAGTTCGAGGGCGAGGGGTTCGGTCCATTCGCGCAGGAGTGGCGCGCCGCCGATGCCCTGGCGGGGCGGCCGGTCCGCGTGAGCGCCGAGACCGGTATTGTGTCGGGCCAAGCCCGCGGCATCGATCGCGACGGCGCGCTTTGCGTGCAGACACGCGACGGGCTGCAGCGCTTCGTCTCGGGCGATGTGTCGGTACGGGCCGTAGCGTGAGCAGAGCTCGCCCCTCGGCGCCACGCGCGGCGCGCCACATCAGCGGCTCCGCGCACGTACTGCTGCTCGACATCGGCAATTCGCGCCTCAAGTGGGCGCTGCTGCGGGAGCCTTACCGCAGAGGGCAGCGCTTTCGCGCGCGCGGCACGCTCGATCTCGCGCGGCTCGGTGGCAGCGGCGCGGCACTGCAGAGGCTGTTCGCGCGGCTCACCCCGCTCTCGGGCATCGAGGTCTGCAACGTCGCCGGCGTTCGCATGCGGCGGCACATCCTCGGCGCCGCGCATCGCGCCCGTGCGCCACGGCCACACTTCGCTCGCAGCGCGCACGCCGCCGGGGGAGTTCGCAACGCCTATCCGCAGCCCTGGCGGCTCGGAGTGGACCGCTGGGCCGCGATGATCGGCGCGCACCACGAGCATCCCGGGCGCGCGCTGTGCGTGGTTGCGGTCGGCACGGCGATGACCATCGACCTGATCGACGCGCACGGTCGCCATCAGGGTGGCAACATCATCCCCTCACCGCGGCTCATGATCGAATCGCTGCTCGAGCGCACGGCCGGCATCCGTCGTCGCGCCGGCGGCCGCAGCGCCGCCGCTGCCCTGCGCGCGCGGCGCGTGCCGCTGTTCGCGCGCGACACGCGCCGTGCCGTCACGGCCGGAGCGGCTCACGCCGCCGCGGCACTGATCGGCGAGGCTGTGCGCGCAGCGCGCGCACCGCTGGGCCGCACGCCGCGTCTGCTGCTGTCGGGCGGCGGCGCCGACGCGATCGCCCCGCTGCTGGATTTCCCGTATCGGCGCGAGCACGAGCTCGCACTGCGCGGCCTGGCAGTGCTGCGATCGGAGCGTCTGCAGATCGCATAGAATCGACGCGTGCGTCTCGTCTTCCTGGCATTGCTGGTCGCCAACATCGCGTTCTTCGGCTGGGCGCGGTGGGTCGATAGGCCGCCGAAGATCGTGGCCGGGAACGCACGCGAGTCCTCGGTTCCGCCGCTGCAGCTCGTTCCCGGGTCTGCAACCGCAACGCCCGCAGCCGCCAATGCCCAGATGCAGGCCACGCCTGCGGAGGCACCGGTGGCGAGCGCCACCCCGGAGGGCGCAGCCTCAGCCGCCGCTGCTGTCACGCCCACAGCGCCCGCGTCCGCGCCCGCACCGAGCGTGACGACCGCGACGGGGACGCCGCTACGCTGCCGCACGCTCGGCCCGTTCGAGGAGGCGACGGCCGCGAATGCGGTCGCGACCCGTCTGCGCTCCCGCGGCTTCAGTCCGCGCGACCGCAGCGCCGAGACTGCGAATCCGAACGTCTACTGGGTATACATCGGCGAGCTCACATCCGAGATGCAGCGCCGTGCGATTCAGACGCTGAATGCCGCCGGTATCCACGACGCGGCCTCTATGAGCCAGCCTGAGCAGAGTGATCGGGTTTCGGTCGGCGTGTTTGCCGACCAGGCTCATGCCGTGAAGCGCGCCGAGCAGGTGCGCACTCTCGGCTTCAAGCCGACGCTCGGGATGCGGCAGCGTACCGTCACTGCGCACTGGCTGGACTTCGATCTGAAGGCGGGCGATCCGGATCCACCGTCGGCGGAGCTCATCGGTGGATCCAACCGATCCACGCCCGGCCTCGGGCCCGTGAAGATCATCGATTGCCCGGCCAGCGCCGGGAGCGGCTGACAATCCGTCATCCATCGGTAAGTCGGGAGCAGATACATGAGCCCCACGCGATACCGCACATTTCCCGGAGTGATTCTGATGTTGGTGGGTGTGCCGGTTGTCGCGCAAGTCCCGCCTTCCGATCTGGCCCAGCCGCCCGCGGATGCGCGGCACTACGTTATTGAATCTCCCGGGGGCAAGCACGGCGACTCCTGGGTCTGGCGGACCAAGGACGGCACTCTCATGGGACGCGAGAGCATGAATTTGCGCGGACAAGTGTGGGAGATCGACTACAGCGGAGCACCGGCGGACGGCACGCCGGCCGCCGTCACGATTCGCGGCATCAACCCGCAGGGCGATGCCGGCGAGGTTTTCAGCGTCGACAACGGCACGGCGCATTGGAAAAGCCCGATCGACAGCGGCAGTGCGCCATACGACTCGTCGGCCTACTACCTGTCTCAGGACGGTCCGATTGCCGACAGCGCCTGGTTTCTCGAGCGGCTGCTGGCCGCACCGAATCACACCATGCCTCTGCTGCCCGCCGGCCGGGCGCATGCCGACAAGCTGACGAGTCTCGTGGTGAAGGGCAAGTCACCGACCGACCGGCTCACGGTTTCTCTATGGGCGGTGAGTGGCATCAACACCTCACCGCTCCCCATGTGGGCGGACCAGGACGGCCGGTTCTTCGCTCAGACCACGGTCCTCGGATGGCTGCCGGAGACCTACGCCGGGGAGCAGTCCCGGCTGGAGAGGGCGCAGAGCGCTGCATTCGTGGCACGCAGCGCCACTTTGGCCAAGGCCCTGGTCAGAGTACCGACGGCACCGGTGGCTTTCGCGCATGTGCAACTCTTCGATGCCGATGGCGGACGCTTTCTTGCGGATCAGTCGGTCGTGGTCAATCACGGCAAGATCGTTGCCGTGGGCGCCGCTGCGACGACTCCGCTTCCCCCCGACGCACTGGTGATCGACGGACGCGGCAAGACATTGGTGCCCGGTCTCTGGGACTGCCACATGCACGTCTTCGATGATTTCACCGGGCTTCAGGAGCTATCGCTCGGCGTGACGTCGGTCCGCGATCCCGGCAATGATGACCGCAAGACCATCGATCGGCGCGCGCGGGCAAGACTCGGCAAGCTTCTGTCTCCCCACGTGTATCCCTCCTCGCTCATCGACGGTAAAGGTCCCTACACCGCGCAGGTCGGCAACGTTGCCACCAGCCAGGCAGAGGCCATCGCCCTGGTGGATCGGGCCAAGGCGAATCACTTTACCGGCGTGAAGTTCTACGGCACCTTCAACCCCGCCTGGCTGCCCGCGGCTGCCGCCGAGGCCCACAGGCTCGGTCTGCATGTTCACGGCCACATCCCGGCGGGCATGCGCCCGCTGGATGCAATCGCTGACGGCTACGACGAGATCACGCACATCTACTTCGTCATCATGCAAGCCATGCCTGACAGCGTCGTTCAGGCGTCCAACGGCCTCATGCGCTTCGAGGGGCCGGGCAGATACGGCAAGGACGTCGATCTCGACGGGCCTGCCATCAGGCTCATCGTGCGCACCATGGCTGAGCGGCACATCTACAGTGACCCGACCATGACGCTCTCTGAAGGCATCTACGTCCCCGACAACGGCGAAATCTCGCCGGCCTATGCGCCGTTCGTCGGCACGATGCCCCCGGCCGTGGAGCGCGGCTTCCGCACGGGGGGATTCGCAGTGCCGAAGGATCTGACGCGGGCTGATTACCGCGCGAGCTTCGCCAAGATAATCGCGCTGCTGAAGATCATGCACGAGGCGGGCATTCCCATCGTCAGCGGGACCGACGGCTCGGGCATCGAGATCATCCGCGAACTCGAGATCTACCAGCAGGCCGGCTTCACCCCCGCGGAGGCACTGGCGGCGGGCACGATCGTTGCGGCGCGTCTCGTCGGGCAGGACCGGCACACCGGCTCGATCGCGGTCGGCAAGAATGCCGATCTCGCTCTGGTTGAGGGCGACCCTTCGATGCGGCTCGCAGATCTGCGTCAGACGCGAGTGGTCATGCTGGATGGGAAGCTGCTCGATGCGGATGCACTTCGAAGCGCAGCCGGCTACTCCGGCCGTCCCAAGTGATCAACGCGCTGAGAGTCGCTGATCTGATGGCCGCCACCAGCCTTTGAGGCTGGCCGGCGAGTGTCGTGCGCGCCATACGGGCGCGTACAATCGCCTCGTGTGAGAATCCGCGTCGGACCACCGCTGTCGGCCGACGTCAGCGACAATTACGTGCACACTGCCATCGGTCCGGGGCAAAGTTCCAGGTCTTTGAAACGCCGGCTTAGCTCAGTGGTAGAGCAGCGGTTTTGTAAACCGTTGGTCGGGGGTTCAAATCCCTCA
>Ga0187772_10001323_pt1 | contig 11714 bp, 7 predicted proteins | sample 0116_SJ02_MP15_2_FD_133137 | JGI IMG/M metagenome (GOLD analysis project Ga0187772, IMG submission 133137) | Tropical peat soil microbial communities from peatlands in Department of Meta, Colombia - 0116_SJ02_MP15_20_MG | ecosystem: Environmental > Terrestrial > Soil > Wetlands > Peat | place... | reverse complement strand
CGGCGAGCGCGTCGCCGAGGCTGTGACATGAGGCACCCACCATAAAAGCGGCGGGCGAGTTGCCGCTGCGGCACCATTCGACTGCGGCAGCGACTGGAATCGACTCGCCGCCAAGATGCACGCCGCCGGCTCCGGCGGCGAGAGCAACATCGAGGCGGTCGTTGACGATGACGCGAGCGGAAGGGGAGCCCGCGGACGCGAGTTGCGCGGCAACAGTGGTCTCGGTCGCAAAAGCAAGCAGGTCGCGCGCCGGCAGATGCTTTTCACGGATCTGGATCCAGTCGGCCCCGCAGGAGACGGCGCCGCGAATCGCATCCATCAGATTCAAGCCCAGCGGCAAAGACCGGCTGTCCGTGACGTAGCAGACGATGGGTCGCGACTGGGGCTCAGGCAGGCGAGGCGGGCGCACGCCGGGTCCAGCGGGGCTACGATCGGGTGACAACGGCGGGAGTCCGGCGGCGGAAAGAATCGAGTGCGAGAAAAACGTTCATGACACCCAGACCCGAAACGGCGCCGCGAAGAAACGGATTCTTCACGAAAAAACCGAGCGCAGGATACTGATACAGAAAATAGTTCAACTCCCAAATTTCAGACCAGGGAAGCAGAAGCAGAACGAGTCCCAGTTCAAGCCACAACAGCAAGAGGACGGCGCGGAGAATGCGGTTCAGCATTAGCTAGGGATTATGTGGGATTCCGCGCAGGGTAGCAACCTGCCCAGACCGCGCTAGACGTGTGATTCCTGCTTTTGCAGCGCGGAAATGCGGTCGGCGACGTCGCGGTAATCAATGTTCATCGCGTAAACCTGCTGGAAGCTGTCGAGCGCGCTCTTCGCTTCGCCGGCGGATTCGAGAGCCAAGCCGAGATCGTAGCGCAGCGCGAGAATGCTTTCCTGCTCGAGGTCGGGCGTTTCGAGGGCGCGGCGGTACCACAACGAAGCGATTTTTGGCTCGCCCTTGTCCATGAACGAAAGGGCGAGCAGAGTGGAGCAGTTCATCGCATACGAGAAGGGCTTGCCCTTCTGAACGGCTTTCGCAACCTTCTGGAACTCGCCGATGGCTTCATCGAGAAGGCCCATTTCGCGATAAGCGATGCCCAAATTGTAGTGGGTCTCGAGGTCCTCGTCTTCGTCCCCCATTTCGCCGAGCTCGCTGCGAAATTCCTGAAAAACTTCCGCAAGCTGATTGAGGCTCTCGGCAGTCGGCTGCGGGACTAGGGTTCCGGCGACGGGCGGAGCCGGGGTTGCGGGGCCGGCCGGCGGTCGTGTGGCGGCAACCGCGCCGGAGACGGGCGCGGGCGGCGGGGCAACTCTTGGCGGTGCGGCGCTTCCTGCTGCAATCGGCTGCGGCTCAGGAGTCTCAGCGGCGGGCGACGCGGCGTCCATGCCGTCGATTTCGGCCACGAGTTCGCTGATCATGTCTTCCGTCGAAAGCGGGCCGGTCTTCTTCGGATGCCCAGGCTCGGGCGCAAGCTCGAGTTCGAATTCGCCGTGACTGGCAACTTCTTCCACGGCGGGCTCAGGCGCGGCACGCTCTTCAATCAGCTCAATGGACGGCTCGGAGACAGAATCCTGAATCGGGGCTGGCTCGGGCTCCGGCTCGGAATCCATTCGAATCTCAAAAGGCTCTGGTTCGGGCTCGGCTTGAACGGGTTCAGGCTCCGGCTGCGGCTCTTCGGCAGCAACGGGTTCGGGAGCGGCTGCGGGTTCTTCCGGCGCCGCGGCGGCTTCCGCAGGCGTCTCTGCTTCGGCAACTTCGCGAGCCATCGCCTCCCATTCGTCGGAAAGGTCCACTTCCTCGGTGGCGGCAACAGGCTGCGATGGCGGTGTTAGCTCTGTCTGTGGCGCGACGTGATGAACCGGCTCAGCGGCGGACGGAATCTCCGCTGCGGGCGCTTGCGCAGTAGGTTCGGACTCAACGGACGACAGCGGAATTTCAAACTCCGCCGCGGGGGCCACTGCAGGCGCCTGCGGAGCGGGCGTCTCGGCCGGAACTTCGATCTCGGGCGTAGCTGCGACGGAAGCTTGCGTTTCTGGAATTGACGGCGCTGCTGCGGCCGGCGTTGGAGCCGCAAGTGCCGGCGGAGCCGTGGGCAATTCCTCCTCGGAAATGCCCGCGACCTTCTGGAAACGGCGGCGCAGCTCCGCAAAACGATCGGCGTTGGTTGCGTCGTTGCGCTCGCGATGAATTTGCTCAAGCAGCGCGGCAGTTTCGGCCGTCCGCCGCTCGTTGCCGGCCCCAAGATAAAGGTCAAGAAGGCGCTCGAGAGTGGGAGTATGACGCGGCGCGCGCTGCAGGACGTTTTCGAGGAGGTGCGTCGCCTTTTGGGTGAGCCCGTAGCTCGAGAAGAGGTCGACGTCGGTTAAGGCCTGGGCCACGTAGCGCTGAGTTTCTTCATCGAGTTCTTCTTCGACGATTCCCTGCGCAGCAGGCGCTTCAGTCTGCGCAGATTCGGCAGGTTCCATTATTTCAGCGGGGCCGTCAGGTACGGCGATTGCCGGCGTGATGCGCTCTACCTCTGCCACGTCGGCAACCGGCGCATGAGCAGGCCCGCCGCCACCGGCTGCGCGGGCGCGGAGCTGATTCAGCCGCTCGACAACCCGCTCATCATTCTTGTTGCGGTCGACGAGTTCCTGGAGAAGCTCTTCCCCCCGGGTGAAGTTCCCGGTGTCGGCATAGGCGTCGGCAAGCTGGCCAAGAGCGGCATTCAGCCGGAAGGGGTCGCTGGTGTGGCGGCAGAAGTCGACGAGCATTTCCAGCCCCTCGATATTGCGGGGCGCCTTCTCCGTCGCATTGGTTAGCGACTGAAGGAACTTGTCCTGTTCGCCGGCCTCAATCATCGGCTCGCGAAGTTCGCGCAGCAGAGGCAAAGCTTCCTTCGTCTGCGCTGCTTCAATTAAGGCGTCCGTGACTTTGTGAAGCTGCGCGAAGTGAACGTGCCCACGTGACAGTTGCGCGCGCGCGCGATCCACGGCCTTGGCAGGATGGCCGGACTCGAGCTCCAGATGGATGATCAGATCTGTGACTTCCGCCCCTGCGTTGGCTTCCGGATGCGTTTCCAGAGTCTTGATGGCCTGGTCGTTCTTCCTCAGCGAGGCAAGAATTCTTCCCTTCAGTAGAATGGCCGCGGGATTGGCAGCGTCCACTTCAATCGCCCGGTCAACCAGCTTTGAAGCTTCTTCATTGTCACTTCGCTCGAAGAGCCGCTGGGCGTACGAGAGATATGTCTGGGCGGCTTCCTTCTTCTGGCCCATGACGTTATACAGCTCGGCCAGCCGCATCTGGACGCGGGGATTCTCGGGTTCGACTTCGAGGAGCCGATGCAGGACCTCAACGGCCCTCTGCGCCCGATTGGCCTTCAGGTGCGCTTCAGCAATCTGCAGAAAGAGAGGACGGGCCTCGCTCAAAACTCCTTGCTGGACGTACAAGTCGGCCAACCGCTCCAGCGGCGCGAGTTCGGCCGGCGCGAGCTTGGCTATCTTCTTGTAGATCGCGATGGCCTTGCTGTTGAAACCGTCGGACAGGTAGACCTGCGCAAGCCGTTCGAAGTACTCGATGGCCTGGGTCATGTCGCCTTGCCGCGCGAAAAGATCGCCGACGGTCATCAGGGTGGCTTGGTCTTTCGGATCGTGCCGAAGGATTTGCTGGTATTCGCCGATGGCCTGGGCGACCTTGCCCTGATTGAGGAACTTCAGCGCGCTCTCAAGCGCTTTGCTCTTGTTGAAGGCCATGAAGGATTCGCTTCCGCTCTGCCCTAGACACCGACCGGCGACACTGCGGCTCAGTTCTGAAGGTTAACACGCGCGAAAAACGGGGGTCTATCAAGCGGCAGAGGGTTGGTGCCGAAGGGGATAACAGGGGGCCGGCGCACGGGAGAATCGGGAAGACTATCGGAGACAGGATCGGCAACCAGAGACTACGAACCGGGGTAACCTGGCATCGCTGAGCGCGTCCTACTAGTGTGGTAACATCGCGCGTTTGTTTTTGGGGCGTTCAGCAAGCGCTTTCATACGGGGAGATTGATGCGACGAATTGGGGCCAAAACAGGAGCCCTCGCCGGTCTCGTCTTGCTAGCCTGCGGGTTAGCTTGGGCGACTGCGGGGCAAAATCGAGCATGGACGTTGAATGCGGTGTTGCACGAGCTGGACATGAGCGCGAAGAACTTTCACAGCCTTTCCGCCGACGTGGAACGGACCAAGGTTACGGTGGTGGTAAATGACAAGTCCACTGAAACAGGCACCATCCTGGTTCACGGCGACAAAATGCTGCTCGAGATGAAAGCGCCCGATGCCCGCACCATCCTCCGCACCGGAGACAACTTGTATCTGTACAACCCTGGTCTGAAGCGAGTCGAGGAATACAACTTGGGCAAGAACCGCGCGATGGTGGACGAGTTCCTCCTGCTCGGATTCGGAACCCAGGGAAAGAGCCTCGAAAAATCCTACGTGGTCACCTTGCTTGGCGAGCCTTCCCTCGATGACCGGAAGACGATTGAGCTCGAACTGGTTCCGAGATCCGACGCAGTAAGGAAGCAGATTGCAAGGGTTGACCTGTGGCTCGATCCCGCTTCATGGCTTCCCGTGCAGCAACAGTTCTTCGAAACCGGCTCCGGCGACTATTCGATCGTCAAATATTCCCACGTCGTCAGGAATTCGAGCATTTCGGAGGCTGAGTTCAAGCCCCACTGGCCCAAGGGCACCGAGCACGTCAAACCTCAGATGTAGGCTTGGGATCTCAGCCCGCCTCTATCGGGACTTCTGAGCAATTTGTTCGTTTTGCAGCAAAGCCTGCTTGCGATCGAGCCCCCAGCGATAACCCGCGAGGTTACCGTCCTCGCGCACCACACGATGGCAAGGAACGACAACGGACACAGGATTTGTGGCGCAGGCGCGAGCGACGGCACGGATTGCAGTCGGCTGGCCGATGGCGCGCGCCACTTCGCTATACGTTTTCGTCTTGCCGTACGGGATTCGGCGAAGCTCTTCCCATACGCGCCGCTGGAACGCAGTCGCCTGTACGTCCGTAGGCAGATCCAGATGCGGCTCGCGTCCGCGGAGATGATCGAGAATTTTGCTCACCGATGATTCAAGGCCGTTGCGGTCGCGCTGGATATTTGCGCGCGGATATTCCTTCCGCAGTGCTGACTCAAGCCGCGCGTCCGATTCGCCGAGGTACAAAGCGCTGATCCCGCGATTCGTGCCGCCTACCAGCAGCCGTCCCAGCGGCGAATCGACAATCGTGTAGTGGATGTTCATGCCTGCGCCTCCCTTGCGATAGGTTGCCGGAGTCATCCCGAGCTGTTCGGGAGCGCGCTCGTACAAACGGCTGCTGGACCCAAAACCCGCGTCATAGAGTGCTGTCGTCACGTTATCTCCTTTTTTCAACCTCGATTTAAGATGCCGCATGCGCTGCGCATCGGCATATTGCTTCGGAGTGATCCCCATCACGCTGCGGAACGCGCGTTCGAGCTGATGCGTACTCATTCCGGCGGTAGCGCTGAGAGAGGCAAGTGTTGTTCGGGCGCCGCAGTCTGACGCTCCATCACCTACAATGCTCGACTCGATTTGGCGGCACACGCGCGCGACAGCGTCGATTTTCGGGTCGCGAATGCCTATTGACCGGGGCCGGCACCGCTGGCATGCGCGAAAGCCACGTTGTTCGGCTGCATCCGGCAACGCAAAGAAGACCACCTGTTCGCGCCGTGGCTTGCGCGAAGGGCAGGATGGGCGGCAGTAGATCCCCGTCGAACGAACGGCGTAAACGAAGGCGCCATCTGCTGCGCGGTCGCGTCGTTGGACCGAATCCCATAGCGCCTGATTTCGGCTCGTTGCTCCCGAAACCACCGCGCTGGTCGGTGTATGTGCCAATCGGTTCATCCTCATCCTCGTAAGGCCAACTTACCGAATTTCGAGCCTCCCCGGCTATCCGTTTTTTGCGCAGAACTGACAGTCATTTTCGGGTGGTCTTGTCCATACCATAAGGCACGTAATGCGTTTATTCATACGACACTTTTTGTTCGCCCCCCGGTTGACGCTTATGCACGCCGACGCGCATATTTGCAGCCCTATCCAAGGGGGAAGTCTTTAGAAGCCGGTCTGGGGGGGAATGTATGGGGGCTGCTCCGGAACGGAAGGACCAGCGGCCTGTGCTAGCGCCGCTGCGCGAAATAGAGATAACGGAATCGGTGGTCGCCTTCTCGGGGAAACCCGGGCCGAGGCGGTTTGCGCGCGTCCCGACGCACGCCGTAGGCGTCGCACGGGAGCGACGACGCTACCCTCGCGCAAAATTGTCCCTGCCACTGCGCTTGATTCGCGTGGGCGAGATGCGCGAGCCCTTCGCGGTGACCCTGGTCACGCGAAACATCAGCTCCAGCGGCATCTTTTTTCTGGCTCCGCGCGAGCTGGAGCCTGGCACATCCATCGAACTCGAAGTGGGATTGGTGGACCGGCCGCAGGGCTGCGGACGCGTCCAAATGTATACCGCGGCTCACATCGTGCGCGCTGAAGAGTCGGACACGCCAGGATGGCGCGGATATGCCGCCACCTTTGACGATTTTGCGCTGCAGCGCGACGACGTGATCCCTCTGCGCTATCACGCGCACTCGGGCCCACACCTGTCTTGAACTGATGCGGTAAAACCCGCGATACAAACCCCCGCACGCGCTCTTTGTGTGTAAATCGTCGTCGCTGAGACGTGCGTTCCTGTTACGATTTCCCTCCTGTGCCTCGCCTCTCCTTTCCTGTCCGTGCGGTGCTGTTCGATTGGGACGGGACGCTGCTCGATTCGTTTCAGGCAGATTCTGCCGCATACCTTGAGACGTTTCGGACGTTAGGGATTGCCTGGAATGCTCGCGACTTCAAGCGACATTATTCGCCGAATTGGCTGCGCGTTTATCGCGCAGCGCGCCTGCCGCGCGCCAAGTGGGAACTCGCCGACCGCCTTTGGAAACGCGCTTATCAGGTGCAGAATCCAAAATTGCTTCCGGGCGCACGAGCGGTGGTGCGCGCGTTGCATCGCAAATTTCCGATCGGAATTGTGTCCAGTGGCAGCGGCTGGCGCGTTCGCAGCCAGATTCGGGAATTCGAGATGCGGCGGTACGTGTCCGCTTGCGTGTGCAGCGAAGACGCACCGAAGCGCAAGCCGGATCCTGCACCGTTGAAGGTGGCGCTGCGACGGCTCCGTGTGCGGCCGTCGGAAACAGTGTATGTGGGGGATGCGCCCGAAGATGTTGAAATGGCGAAGCGCGCCGGAGTGATTCCGATTGGCGTGCTGGGCCCGTTTCCTACGGAGAAACGCTTGCGCGCCGCGAAGCCGGTGTTGCTTCTAGATTCAGTCCAAGACTTGCCGAGACACCTGCGCGCAATTGAATGAACAGGCTATCAGCGTTGAGAATGTGCAGCGGTAGCCTGGCTGGAGGATCCCAACGAACCGGAAGCGCCGGACGGCGGTGCTCCCGGTGCCTGTTGCGGGTTGACCTTGAAATCGGTCGAGCGAATGATCAGGTGCAAGCGAAACTGATCGCCGTTTGAGGAAGTGATGTAGTCGTCGGAACTGGTGTAGGTCGGCAACCAATACTTCTCCTGAAAGTTTTCGCGATACGTCTCAAACATCGTGAACGGGAGCTTCGTGCCTTCGGAGGGTTCGACTTCAGTGACGAATTTTCCGTAGCTTTTCACAATGGCGAGATCGTGATCGTCCACCCAGATGGCGCCCTCAAAAAATCGCCGCGTCCGGCTCAATTGTTTGGGCTTCACTTGGAAGACGTACGTGTTCAGTTCGTCGAGCTTATCCTGGCCGGCGTACAGGAAATTGTAATTCCCCACTTCGTTGCTGGTGAGAACGAAAAGGGGAAGGCTGGCAATCGTTCGGACGTCCTCCAGCGTAAGCGTGGTCGTCTTAAGGGTCGATTCGAGCGGCTGCACCGCGCGCCAATACTGGTTGCCGTCAGGCCTCGTATAGACTTCTCCACTGGCCACGAATTTGCCGGGAGGCCCGTTGAGTTCTTCCACGCTGATGGTCTCCGTGAACGTGTAGGTCTTGTAGACCTTGGCCATGACGTCTTCGTTCGCGGCAAATCGGCGGATGATTTCGTCCTGCGGGATCGGCGGTGGCCCGGGGTGCGGCACCGACGGGATACGGTGAACTTCGAATTTCGGCGGCGGCCCGATTGGCCCCTGCTGCCCCTGCGCGCGCGCAAAGGGCGCTAACAGGGTCGCAGCAAATACCACTGAAAGCGGGCGAAGCTGACGGATTGGCGGGAAATTCATTTCTTCACTTCCATCCTATTTAGATGCGCTGACTCCATGCGTCGTCAAATGGGCTCACAGCTCCGCTTCAGCTCGTGTCATGGCGTATCCAGAACGCGGAGGCGCATTGAATATTGGGATGCCTCGGCCCCAGGAACCAGAGCCCGAAATTCGAGGCGAAACAACGCCGAAAACAGCTTCGGCTCGATGGTCATCTGCGGGCAACCATCTACCTCGGCTTTTGAGCAATCCCAACTGATCTCGATCGCAGCGCGTCCAGGACTGTGAACTTCGATTGTCGAAACTCCTTGCGGAACGACAACGGGCTTGCCGCTGGGAACGAAGTCAGTACAGTCCTCGTTTTCATCTCGGTTGGATTTGCCCATGCCCGCTGGAGACGACTGGAGTGGAGCCACCTTCTGCCAGCAGAACCGGGCAGCGCCCAATGGCCCGGCTCCTGGTCCGGCTGACGCGCTGGCATCCAACGGAAGCGAATTCACAATCGCGAAGGATTGCGTTTGCGCGGACGTCGCGTCAGATGCGTCGCCAAATTTCGGCCGCAACAAAACTCGATAATCGACGCGAAACGCGTCCGCACTGTCGAATTGGACTGTCTTCTCGATGTTTGCCCCTGCGGGATAGACGTCGGGAGCTTCGTACTGAAGGTGCAGGACAGGATTTTTATCGTCGCCGCTCCATGATGCCCTATAGGGACGGTTGAAAAGCCCGTACTTCCCGCGCGCGCGCGCCGGATTCAGACCGGGCGGATTTTCCGTGAAAGAGAAGTTGTCGCGAAACAGGCCGACGTTCGAGGCGAGACTTGTGCTTGACGACTTGTCAATCAACGCAAGCGCGCGGCCGCCCGATTCCGGCGAGACAATGAGGCGCAACCGATCGTTTTCGAGCACCCATTCGTCGGCGCCGTCGCGGTCGAAATCGAACTTGTAGTGTTCCGTAGCTCCCGCCGCGTGCATCAGCGCTGTGATCGGCAGTACACGGCGGTCATGGCCGACGCGAACTTCTATTGCGGCGTGAAATAGATGGTCCGCGGGCGGTGGTGTGCCGGCCGGCTGCGCTTCCGCGGTTTTGAATTCGAGAATGTCGGAGGCCGAACCGTGCGCTGGCACAACCAGGCTTTTCGACCCATGAAGAGGCTTGTCGAAGGAAAGGTCAAGGTAGCCGCTTGCCGACGCGTTTTGGTTTTCGGCGATCAGCAGTACGTTCATCTTGCCGTCGTCGTCGGGAACGATGAGCGCAGGATATGTTCGCAGGAACGAACTGCCGCTCGTAGGAAAGCGGACGGCGTTCTGGACGTAGTATTCGAGATCTTCGGACGGGGCTTTGCTGGGCTGATTGTGCTTCTCGACTTCCGGAACGTGAGGCGTGTAGTGAACGGTAAGTTTGAGGGTGCGGCGAAAATCGGGTGCGGCGCCGCGAGGGATCGTCAACTGCAACTCCTTCTGATCCGGTATCCAGTTGGACTCCGGTTTCGTATCCATTTCATCGAGCGAAACGTGAAAGGGCTTTTCGCCCAAGTGAATGTGAATGTCGGCGCGCGCTGGAATGTAGAACGTCAATTCGAGCGTCTTGCCATCGCGGCGAGCGTCGATGAATTCCGCTCCGGCAATGGGAATCGAATCGCCGCAGGGAGCGTTTTGCGCGTCTGATGAGCAGAGCGGCATCTCGAGGGGAAGCAGAACGGATTCGTGCGGCGGGACGACGAGATGAATCGAGGAATATGTGCCTGCATGTCCTTTAGCGGAAGCGGACGGCGAAAGCGCGTCCACGTCGGCTTCGGCAGTTTCGTGCTCCGCGAGATTAGTCGCGCTGAGGAAGCCTTGTCCGGCCTTTCGGTCGCCCAGCAGTCCCGTACCTTCGTTCGTGACGATTTCGGAAAGGAAAAGCGCGCTTCCTCCTGTTGGCTTGCCTGAAAACTTCAGCGCGGGACGAATCTCACCGGCTGCCATGAATTCATTCAGGACGCCGAGAGCCCACTTGGATTCCTGCTGCGATTGGTTATCAGCAAGGCTCTTGTCCAGCGCAAGCCATGAGTAGAAATCCTTGGTCGATTCCACCACTTCGCCCTCACCAAATCTCCATCGAGCGCGGATTGCCGATCCGGACGAGCCGTCGGCAGGGGTTGGAGCATCCTTCCAAAGCTCATCGATGGTCCTGCCGCGTGGGCGCTCTGGAAATAACACCAGAGTGCCGCCTCGCCGCACGTATTCGACGACGCTCGCTTGTGCGCGGTCAGCAAGCTGAAATTGCGGCTTCCCCTGATCGAAAGTCGGCAGCAACAACATCGGATCGCGCAGCAGTTGCTCGACCGGCTGAAACTCCGGATCAAGCAACTCGCTCGAAAGCTGGGCCAGTGTGCCAAGATGCTCGATCCGGATCACCGCATCGGAGACCTCGCGAACGTCCTGCGGTGTCAGCACTTCCTGAGGATAAGCGCCCAGTGGATAGATGATTCCGAAATCAGCGCGCTTGTGAGACGCTGCGAGCAGTGGCCCCCAGTTTTGCAGCGTTTGTGAATTTCGTCGCACCGCTTCCAATCGAGGCTCTGGATCGCCGCCAGGGCTCAGGGCCGCGTCCCAGCGGTACGAACGATTCGCCCACGGCACCGAATAGCCCGCGGGAGTGAAAGTGTCCTGCAGCGGGAAATAGTTGAACCCGTGGATTCCATTGGCGATTAGCAGCCGAGAACTCAGCAACGTGTTCTCCGGCAGATTGGGCCGCGGGCGGTCGTCATCGGCCGGGGCATACCAGCCGGCCTGGTACTCGATCATCGCCGGCGGAAAATCCGGCTGTGTTTTCAATTCCTCAGTAAAGAACTCGATCTCGCTGGCATCTTGAGTCGTCAGTCGCGGCGCAGCCAAGGGTGATTCGGCATCTTCGGAGGCTCGGGGCTGCATGTACCACTGGCCCATTACACCGATTTGCGGATTCTGCCCCGCTCCGGCCGCAGAAACGCGCATGTCGGTAGGATTGATAAAAACGGGAACGGATAAACTACCTCGCGCCAGCATGAGTCGCAATTGCTCGACATAGCGCCAAAAGTCGGCACCCACCCGATTCGTTCGGCCAATCGCAAAATCGTCTCCGAGCTGAACGAATAGCAGCGGACCACTGGCGTTGCGAGGCTGCGCGTCGCCATTTTCCGGTTTGATCTGAACGACAGCATGCGAACCGTACGGTGCGAGTTCTTTCGCCACGGCCGCAAACCAGGAATTCACGGCTTCCATGTGCGTTGGATTGTCAAGCCATCCGCGCGCGGCCGCCTCCGCGTCATGCGTGTTCAAATTGTCGAGCGGAGGATACCGGCCTTCAATCCAGTCGAGCGGGTCCATGTGGTATTCCGGGCGTTCGAGCAGCCACCCGGGATAGCCGCCGTAGCGCCACTCGTTGAGAATTTCAGGGCCTGGCCGGGCGATAATCTTGAATCCCTTTTGCGAGATAAGCGCCAGGAGCG
>Ga0187772_10001322_pt1 | contig 11716 bp, 9 predicted proteins | sample 0116_SJ02_MP15_2_FD_133137 | JGI IMG/M metagenome (GOLD analysis project Ga0187772, IMG submission 133137) | Tropical peat soil microbial communities from peatlands in Department of Meta, Colombia - 0116_SJ02_MP15_20_MG | ecosystem: Environmental > Terrestrial > Soil > Wetlands > Peat | place... | reverse complement strand
GAGTACTGGCGGCTGGGTCATCTCCTTTGGGCACCATTGCCGTCGAGGTAATTGGGACCAGGGGTCAGGCATTCGTCTCATGCCCGTACTTTATAATGCAAAGTACTTCGTGTCAAGAACTGTCAACCCGCTGGCTTTCTGGCCTCCCCGTTGCTACTTGTTGTAGACTGGAACCTCACAGTATGGCGACGTCGATTTCATTTCCTATCGCTCCGGGAAAGAAAATCGGCGCATGGGTTTGTCTCGTCGCCGCCCTGCTCCTCTGGTCCCCCCTTTGGGCCGCAGCCTGGCAATCGCAGAGCATGGCTTGCTGCGAGGGCGGCATGTGCCCCATCCACCAGCACTCGAAGCAATCGCCAAGTCACTCCCACCACTCCCCCGCCGCGCCGATGACCTGCGAACACCACAGTGAGAGCGGGATGGTTCCCTGCTCCATGTCCTGTTGCCAGACAGAAGGCCGGTCCTTCGTCGCTTCCATCGTATTTGTGCTGCCGCACGCTTTAGTCTTCTCAGGTGCGCCGCGCTTCGATGTCCCGCTCAATGTCCCTTCCGCATGCGCCGTTCTTCCGGCTATCGCACCACCGGACCGTCCCCCGCGCCTGTCTCCCTCCTGATCGAGTTTCCGTCTCTCAATTTCACTCGTTCGCAGATCTTCGGATCTGCCGCGGCGCCTCTGCCGCCATTCTTTCCATGGAGGATTCGTGTTGCAGAAGATTTTGCTCTGTTTGGTAATTGTCGTGGTTGTTTCTGGCTCGCTTCTGGCCAGCGATTTCGGAAACATTCATGGCGTGGTGCACGATCCACAGCACCGGCCAGTTGCTGACGCCACAGTAAAAATCAAATCAGCCACTTCGGATTGGACCGCCAGCACACAAACCGACGCAAACGGCTTGTTCACCTTTGCCGCCGTTCCTGTCGGCGACTACTTCATCTCGGTCAGTAAAACCGGCTTCGTCGACGAACGGCAACCTGTTACCGTGGTCGCCGATTCCTCCCCCTCCCTTCATTTCCAGTTAAAGATTGGACCAGTCACGCAAACCACTACGGTCGTGGGCACTTCCCCTCTTGAGGTCGAAGGCATCGATTCCGTAACACCGACCACGCTCGTCGATCGTCAGGACATCGTGCAAACACCGGGCGCCGACCGCACCAACAGCTTGGCCATGATCACCGACTATGTTCCCGCCACCTATGTCACCCACGACATGTTGCATATGCGCGGCGGCCACCAGGTCAATTGGCTCATCGATGGCGTCCCCATTCCCAACACCAATATCGCCACCAACCTAGGCCCGCAGATCGACCCCAAAGACATCGATTATCTCGATATCCTGCGTGGCAGCTACGAGCCCGATTATGGGGATCGCACCTACGGCATGTTCAACATCGTTCCGCGCACCGGCTTCGAGAGCAACAATGAAGGCGAGCTAGTCCTCAGCTTCGGCAACTTCTTTCAGACCAACGACCAAATCAACTTCGGCAGCCACACGGATCGTTTTGCCTACTATGTCAGCGTCAACGGCAACAGCAGCGATTACGGCCTGCAAACTCCCATCGCAGAAGTGGTCCATGACGCCGAACACGGCTACGGCGGATTCTCCACGCTCATGTTCAACTTAAGTCCCAAGGACCAACTCCGCGTGGTCATGTCCCTGCGCCAGGACTATTACCAAATTCCCATCGATCCCGACTCCAATTCTTCTGGCAACCAGGTTTATCCCAGCTATGGATTGCGCGACGGTGAGCAGGAGACCGACGGCTATGTGGCCTTCTCCTGGGTTCATAACGTGAACTCCAACTTCTATTTCACGCTTTCCCCCTTCTACCACTACACCGACGCCCACTATCAGGCCTCGCCGAACGACACCCCGGTGGCTAGCGATGTAAATCAAACTTCCAACTACGGCGGCATGCAAGGTTCGTTCAACGCCAATATCTGGAAAAATGAAATCGAAGGCGGTGTCTACGGTTTTGCTCAAAACCAGAGCAACTATTTCTACAACTCGTTCCAGCCGTGCGTTTTGCCCTGCACTCCCCAAAACAACCCGACCGTTACCAATGGCTCGATCACCGGAGGCGTGGAGGAAACCTTCATCGGCGACAAATTCCGTGTTGCTCCCTGGCTCACCTTGCTTGCCGGTGTGCGCCAGACGCATTTCACCGCCGATATCACAGAAAATGCCGTGTATCCGCGCTTCGGTGTCGCTGTGCAGGTCCCCAAACTCAAATGGATCTTCCACGCCTTTTGGGGCAAGTACTACCAACCGCCTCCGCTCCTGACGGTCACTGGTCCACTGCTAGATTTAGCCGCCGGACAGAGTTTCACGTTTGAACCTTTGCATGGCGAGCGCGACGAAGAGTACCAATTCGGCGTCACCATTCCCTACCGTGGTTGGACTCTCGCTGCCGATACCTACCAAACTCTCGCGTCCAATTGGCTCGACCACAACAACATCGGCGAATCCAATATTTTTTGGCCTATCACCTGGTACGCCGCCAAAATTCAGGCTTGGGAACTTACCCTACGTTCTCCGCGCCTTTGGAGATTCGGTCAAGCTCATCTTGCCTACGCCAATCAAATCGCTCAAGCCACTTCCCCCATTACCGGCGGTTTGGTCTGCCCTCCTCCGGTATCGCCCACCTGCGGCCTGGACATTCCTCCGGGTTATTCTCCGGTGGACCACGATCAGCGCAACACACTCAACGTGGGCTTCAATGGCAATCTGCCCTGGCAATCGTTTGCCTCCGTCAACGTCTACTATGGCTCCGGTTTCACAAACGGTATGCCCAACCCGCAATATCCGGGCGCCTATCTGCCTGCGCACACCAGCGTGGATCTCGCCGTCGGCAAATCCTTCGGCGAGAGATATAGGGTCGCCGTTAACGCCACCAACATTGGCGACACGCGCGTCCTCCTCGACAATAGCCTTACCTTCGGCGGCTTCCACTACAATGATCCGCGCCAGGTCTACGTCGAATTCCGCTACCGTTTCCACTACTAATCCACCCGCAAACGCTCTGGGACGGACTCTTTTGCCGTTCTTCGCTTCTCTATTGCATGCCAAAACCGGCGCCGCTACACTGGAAATGCACTTCTAAGAGGCGATGGAGTTCGCCTGAACCGCCCCGCTCGAAAACACCGGGGCTGATGACTCCTGGCTGCCGAGCGGCTCCAGGAGTTTTTTTGTACCTGCCCCTGCAGCCGGAACGGAGACACGTTGCGTTACTTGCTGATTGCCTTGTTCGGCGCTATCGGAACCCTGGCGCGATTTGGCCTGCAGGGATTGGTGCAGATCAAAATGGGCAGCACCTTTCCTTATGGGACCTTACTGATCAACCTGACGGGCTGCTTTTTTCTCGGCCTTATTGGCCAGCTCACCCTGAACCGAATCATCGTGCCTCCGGAATGGCGCATGGCCATCGCTGTCGGCTTCTTCGGTGGCTACACCACCTTTTCGAGTTTCGGTTGGGAAACCGCTAAGATGTTAGAAGCCGGCGAGTGGCTCCGCGCCTCCACCTACGTGGCCGCCAGCGTCGTGCTGGGGCTGCTTCTCTCTGTGGTAGGGATTCGCTTGGCCAGCCGCTTCTAGGAGCGCCTTATGCCCCACGAAAAATTTGAAGGCGAACGCACCTTAATGCGCGTCCATATCGGCGAATCGGATAAGTGGCATGGCAAGCCGCTTCACGAAGCCATCGTCGCGCTGCTCCGCAAGGAGGGTTTCTCTGGCGCTACCGTGTTGCGCGGTGTAGGCGGTTATGGCGGCTCCAGCATCTATCACACGGATAAGCTGCTGCGCCTTTCGCAAGACCTGCCCATTGTCGTCGAAGTCATCGAAACGCAGGAACGCATCGACCAAATCCTCCCCCGCATGGACGAAATGGTCGAGGGCGGGCTGATCACTTTGGAAAAGGTGCGCGTCATCCTCTACCGCACCGCAAAAAAGTAGCCGCAGCATAGGCTTCCGCCTGTGTGCACCGAGCATGGAGGGGATCTCAGCCACCGAATCTTGCCTCCGCGAATATGTGCTCGCCTCCTCCGGCTGTCAACTGTCGACTGTGAACTGTAAACTGTCTCTTCATGCCTGAACCTTCTCCTAATCAATCCTGGCTTACTCGCACCGTCGTCGGAGTGGGCCTCACAAGCCTCTTCAGCGACTGGAGCCACGAAATCGCCACGGCGGTGCTCCCCGCTTTCCTCGCCGCCATCGGCGCCGGCCCCGCCTGGCTTGGCGCTATCGAAGGTATTGCCGACGGCCTCTCCAGCTTCACGAAACTCAGCGCCGGCTATTTCACTGATCAACTCAAGCATCGGAAACCGCTCGCGGTCTTCGGCTACGCCTTCACCGCGCTCTCGACCGCTTCATTCGCTTTCGCCACACACGCCTACCACGTCCTGTTCGGGCGCGCCGCTGCCTGGCTCGGACGCGGCGTTCGTTCCCCCGCCAAGAAAGCGCTCCTCGCCGCTGACGTTCCACCTTCCGCTTACGGCCGTGCTTTTGGCCTGGAGCGCCTGATGGACACCATCGGCGCGATTGTCGGGCCATTGACAGCACTTTGGCTGTTGCAAGCCACGCACCACAACTACCGCGCTGTGTTTTTGTGGACGCTTCTGCCCGGTATGGTTGCGGTGGCAAGCTTCTGGCTTCTCGTTCGCGAGCGGTCGTTCGAGGTGCGAAAGAAGCAGTCGTTCCTCACCGGCTTACGCTCTCTTCCGGGAACCTTTCGTCGTTTTCTGCTCGGTGTCGGCGTCTTCGGCTCTGGCGATTTCTCGCACACTCTGCTCATTCTTTACGCTACGCGCATGCTCGCTCGTTCGCACGGCGCGGCTCGTGCCGCCAGCCTCGCCGTCGGTCTCTACACGCTTCATAATGTTTTCTATGCTGGTTCGGCTTACCTTAGCGGCTGGATCAGCGATCATTTCCCCCACCGCAAAGTGATTCTCGCCGCTGGCTATACCCTCGCCGGAGTGACCGCCATTCTGCTCACCACTTCGCCGCGCTATCTCTGGCTTCTCGCCGTGATTTTCATTCTTGCCGGCCTTTACGTGGGCACGGAAGAAGCTCTGGAGGATTCTCTCGCGGCGGAACTGATCCCCAGACAGCAACACGGCATGGCCTTTGGCACGCTAGCTGCCGTCAACGCCGTGGGCGACTTTCTCTCAAGCCTCGTCGTCGGCTTCCTGTGGTCGGCGGTGTCTGTGCGCGCGGCGTTCACTTTTTCCGCTGTCCTCTTTTTCCTCGGCGCCTGGATCGTCTTCCGCCTGAGGCGCTGATTCGCGTGTTTTATCCGCCATATCCCGCGCCGCGTGCTTGTGAGAAGCCAGCATCCGCCGCCGCACCTCGGCCAGCAAATACTTTCGAAGGTTCTCCGCAACAATCCCTGGCTCGGCAAGAACGCGTAAGTCGTTCACGGTAAGCTGAGGCAGAAATCCCAGCACGATCGAAATCGGGGTCGAGGAGTTCCGCACAATCGCCAGCCGAACGTTGTAGGTCTGCGACCACTTACGATGACTGGCTAAACCCTGCACGACGGCCACCGGCACTTTCTCTCGCGCCAGCGCCTTCAGAACTTGCGCTTCGGTCAAATACGGATTGTCCAGCGCCACCGGCATCACCTGGGCGTGCCCCTCGGCTACCAGCGCGCCAGCCACGCGGCTTGGCCCGCGCCGAGCCAGCGTGATCTTCTGCCCTAATGGCATTTGCGGCAGGCGCGCCACAATTTGTTCTTCCGCGTATCGTTTCAACTCGGCGGATACCGCGGGGGAAAGGGTGAACTGCACCAGGTCCATCAGGTACAGCTCTTTCAGCAATCGCAATCCAATCAGGCGGGGCGTGCGCGGATGCAGAAGCAAGGCCTTCTTCACTCCATAGCTCTTCAGAAATGTCTTCCGCCTCCCGATCTCTTCCAGAATTTCCGAGGGGAGATCCTTGCGCGAGAGAAGCAATGTCAAGCGAGGTTCGTCGAGCGCCGGATTGTCCAGCAGCGACAGAAGCACCACGGAAGCGGGGTGGTAAATCAGCGCGTTGAGGTCGTCACCACTTGCGACCCGCGCTCGCTCCACGTCTCGTTCGTACTCCACCGCGTTACGCCCCTTCTTCCGCCTGCGCTGGAGCCAACAAAAGCCGCAGCGCCAGTCTCGCCGCCGCCACCGCCGCCGTTACCAGCAGCTCTCCGAACTCCGCCTTGGGCGCGGCCGTCAGTAACCTTTCGTCCAACAGCCTATCGAAATATTCCGACCGTCCCGCCATTCCTCCGCTCTTCACCAGCAGAAATCGTTCCCCCTTCAGATCCAGCCGTTCCATCAAATCCGTCACCAACCCGGCCAGCTCCACCGCGGCATCCTGCAACAGCCTTCGTGCTTCCGCATCTCCTTCATCCGCCGCCGCCAAGACGATCGGAAAAATTCTTGGGAACACCTCATCCGGTCCGCTGTAAACGCGCAGCTGCAGAACCTCCCAATCTGCGGCGCGCAAATCGCGCAGGATTCGTGCCGCCAGTGGCGAGTCCGGCCGTCCTCGATCGGAAGCTCGCAGCGCCGCAATCATCGCCCGTCGCCCGACGTCATACGCACTGCCCTCATCACCCAATAACGGCCCGTGGCCGCCCACGCGAAGCACCTGGCCTTTCAGGTCCCGCCCCACCGCAAACGTGCCGGTCCCCACGTTTAACACGATCGATCGCTCTTCGCCCGTCGCCTCCAGCTTCAAATCCACATCTGTGCACACATGGACCACTTGGGCAGGAAATTCCTCGCTCAGGAGTTTTTTCATCTTACGCTGCGATTCGGGCTGAGCAGCTCCCGCAAGTCCCGCGCAAATCACGCTGATGTCGCTGGTTGTAAGTTTCGCGTTCTGGATGGCCGTCCGCCCCGCTTCGCAAACCGCCGCCAGCGCGCCGCCAAATCCCACGCGCATTGGATTCGAGGGACCGCTGCGACTATCAGCACGGACCAAACCCGCTTCATCCATCAGCACACATTCCGTTTTTGTTGCGCCACCATCAAGACCAAGGACGTATCGCATACTCAAAGCATACGCGAGGCAAGCGTCCTCGGCGTAGTGCCGCCGTCACTCGTGCCGAATTGGTTTCTGGTTTCATCCCTTCAGTCTTGTCTGGTCCTTGACGCTCCTCCCATCCCCCACTATTCTCGTCTCACTTCGCTACTATTTCGCGAAGCGGGAGCTTGATGCGCATTCATCCGCTCGACCTTGTCATCGTCATCGCATATCTCTTAGGCGTCACACTCCTTGGCCTCCGCTTCCGTCAGCAACAACATGACGTAAACGACTATTTCCTCGGTGGCCGCAGCACTCCCTGGTGGGCACTGGCGCTTTCCATCGTCGCCACGGAAACTTCTACCCTGACCATCATCGGCACTCCTGCGATCACCTATACGGGCAATTTCACCTTCATTCAGCTCGTTTTCGGCTACATCGTCGGCCGTTTTCTTATCTCGCTGCTCTTCCTGCCCGGCTATTTCCGCGGCGAATTTCTCACTGCTTATGCGCTCATCGAAAAGCGCTTCGGCACAAAAATGCGCGCTGTGGCGGCACTCACGTTTCTTGGGACACGAACTCTTGCCGAAGGGGTGCGTGTAACTGCCATTGCGCTCGTGGTGAGCGTCGCTCTGGGAACCTCTGAGCGTCTCGCCGTCTTTATCGTTATCACGCTCACGATCCTATACACCTTCGAAGGCGGAATGAAGGCCGTCATCTGGACCGACGTAGCGCAATTCCTGCTGTATCTCACCGGGAGCCTGGTCACGCTTGGCCTGCTCCTTCACAAGATCCCGGGTGGCTGGCCCGAAGTCACCCAAGTGGCCGCGCTGAACGGCCACAAACTCCAATTTCTTGATTTCAGCTGGAGCCTGGTGACCACCTACACGTTTTATTCCGGTGTGATCGGCGGAGCCTTTCTCACCATGGCCACCCACGGCACCGACCAAACCATCGTGCAACGCCTGCTTTCCGCACGCAGCCAGGCCGACGGCCGCCGCGCCATCATCGCCAGCGGCTTCATTGTGCTTTTCCAGTTCGTCGTCTTCCTGCTCGTGGGTGTTCTCCTCTTCGTCTTTGCGCAGCACACTCCCCTGCTCGCCCCAGGTGATCGCACCGATCGCATCCTGCCTCTATTCCTTGTCCGGGAAATGCCCACGGGCTTGGCCGGCCTACTTCTTGCTTCGATTCTTGCTGTAGCCATGTCCAACGCCAGCGGCTCCCTGAACTCTCTCGCCGCCTCGAGCGTGATGGACCTGAACGTCCTGCGCGGACGCGCATTCGATCCTGTAAAATTCCTGAAAGTCTCGCGTCGCATGACCCTTGTTTGGGGCGTGGTTTTAATTTTTTTCGGCCTTGTGCATTGGCAGCACTCGCTCCTTGAAACCGGGCTGGCGATTGCTTCTCTTCCGTTTGGAAGCTTGCTCGGCCTATTCCTCCTCGGCACAATCGATTCGCGTGCAAACTCTATCGGCTCTCTGATCGGGATGTTCGCCGGCCTCGCCGCGGTGTTGATCGTTTATCGCGCCACGCCGGTCGCCTACACCTGGTACGTCCTGATTGGCTCGTGCGTCACCTTCGCTGTTGGCTCCCAAGCCAGCCGTGTCTTACCGGAATCACGTCTGTCAACTTGACGTACCGATTCCGCGCGATGGTCTACACTCATTTCCTATAAACTCCCACGGAGCCACATGAGCGAAAAGCGCCTGGAACTTGTCCGCGGCCTGGGACCATGGGCATCCGCCGCCATCGTCGTTGGCACCATGGTCGGCACCGGCATTTTCCTGAAGCCCGCCGAGATGGCCCGCGAAGGACGTTCCGTCTCCATCGTATTCGCGGCTTGGATCGCCGGCGCCATCCTTTCCATCTTCGGAGCGCTCGCTTACGCGGAACTTGGCGCGGCCATTCCTGAGGCCGGTGGGGAATACGCTTATCTGCGCCGCGGCTTTGGCCCTGTTGGGGGCTTCCTGTTCGGCTGGATGCACTCCATTGTCGGCCGGCCCTCTTCTACGGCTTCCATTGCTGCTGGATTGGTACGTTTCCTCGGCTTTTTCGCACCCGCCGTGGCCGCGCCTCTCTTCACCGTACATATTTCCATCCCGGGCCTCACGAATTGGATTCATCCTTACGATTTTGTTTTCACGTGGGGTCAGCCTCTAGCGGTGTTCTGGCTGCTCGTAATGACCGGCATCAACTATCTCGGCGTGCGCCTCGGCGGGGAAGTTCAGGTCTTCCTCACCAGCATCAAGGCTGTCAGCATCGCGCTGATCATCGGCATCGCCTTTCTTCTTCCCAATACCGGCTCGCATCCTCCCGATCCGGTCTGGCCCGCCTCCGCAAGCGCCAGCCTGATGACCGCTTTCCTCGCTGCGTTGGCCGCCGCTCTTTGGGCCTACGACGGCTGGGAGGACCTGAATCTCGTTGGTTCCGAAGTGCGTGATCCCCATCGCAATTTCCCACGCGCGCTTGTTGGAGGAGTTTGCTTCGTTGCGTTGATGTACCTGCTGTTCAACGCGGCGTGCTTCAAAGTCCTGCCGTTCGATTCCGTCGCCCATTCGCCGCATGTCGCTTCGGATGTCGTGGAGCACGTCATCGGCCGCGGGGCGGCTTTCTGGATCACGCTCGCCATGGCGATCTCCGCTCTCGGCTCGATGAACTCCTCTGTCCTGAGCGGCGCGCGCGTTCCGTACGCCATGGCACGCGACGACATCTTCTTCAAGGTAGCCGACGGCATTCACCCGAAGTTCCTTACCCCGGGCCGCGCCCTGATTTTCCAGGGAGTACTAGCCAGCATCATGGCACTCACCGGAACGTTCGAAGAACTAACCAATCTCTTCATTTTTGCCGGCTGGATTTTCTATGGACTCGCGGTCGTAGCGCTGTTTCGTCTGCGCAAGACCGAGCCGAACCTCGCGCGTCCTTATCGCTGCTGGGGCTACCCTTGGGTGCCCGGCATCTTCGTTCTCGGCGCTCTCGTTCTCACCGTCAATCTCTGGCTCGTCCGCCCTGGCCGCTCTTCCATCGGCTTGCTGCTGATTCTCGCCGGTCTCCCGTTCTACCGCTACTGGACCCGCCACAAGGCCTGGAGACGGAGTGCCGGCTCGGTCCAGAGGGAGGAGTCATCACCACGGTGAACCAAGGCCCATCCCGGTAGAGAACCTTTCTTTATTTCATTGCCCTTGTCGGTCCGCTTGTTGCGGTACTGGTTCTGCTATAAGTTTCTCTTTCACTATCCGATTTGGGTATGCGTGCGACGCCTCAGTCGCCGATAGCGCCCGCGCCAGCTGATCGAGTATTGGGGTAGGAATCTCCGATCGGTAACAAAACTTTCTCCGCTTTCTGTCGCACTTCCAATGCAGGGTGCATTGCCTTGGCCATCGCTTCGATCCCTGTTATCAATCGACCCGCCGGACGCGACACCGCTCCATTCGCATCCAACGCAAACACGCGCCCATCACGCACGGCGGGAATTCTGCGCCAATCCTCTGGAAACTCCATGGACAAATATTCGTTCCGCGCCTGCTCCGCGTTATAGCCACACGGCGCAATAAACAGAACCTCCGGCGCGGCCGCCACAACTTCTTCCATCGCCACGCGCCGAGACGCTATTCGCGCTTTCCCCAGTACGTCGATTCCTCCCGCGTGCACAATCATCTCTGGAACCCAATGCCCTCCCACATAAAACGGGTCCAACCATTCCAGCAAGACCACGCGCGGCCGCTTTTTCACCTGCACTACCATGGCGTCGATGTGCGCCAACCGTTCGCCGATCTTCTCCACAAACTCTTGCGCCCGCTCGCGCCTTCCGGTGGCTTCGCCAATCCACAGAATATCTCGCCACACGTCGCCCAAATCCAGCGGGTCCAGGCTCAGCACCTCTGGTTGCTTCGAGATTTGCGCCAGCACCGCGCCAAGCTCTTGCGGAGTGGCGGCGCACACGTGGCACAGGTCCTGCGTAACGATGAGGTCGGGCTCAAGCCCCTCCATCACATCCCGATCCACCGCGTAGATCGATTCCCCGCGCTGCACGTGTTCCCGCACAAGCTGGTCGGTTTCCGCGGGAGTTAAGTCCTTGGGCAGACGCGAGTGCACCACGCAGGTCTTGGTCTTGGCTTTTTCGGGAAAATCACATTCGTGGCTGACGCCCACGATCTCGTCGTCAAACCCCAAGGCAAACAGCGTTTCGGTCGCCGAAGGCAGCAAGGATACGATGCGCATTTCCGGACTCTAACACAAACCCCGGCATGGATTCTCCTATTGGAGTGCAGCGTAGGCGTCAGCCCACAGCTGTTAGCCAATAGCCAACAGCCCCAGCGAGATGGTGTTGGGTCTGCCTTCTGCTTGCCCTGACGCCGGAAGGGAGGCGGGCGCTTGATGGCAGGATGTACGGCCAGTCCACGAATTACCCAAATCGTTACGCCGTCCTCGGCCTCCGCAATCCTTCCAATGCCACTCCCACACACAACGCTATCCCTGGCATTACCACCCAGCTGAACATGCCCGCTGCCAATGCGCTGAATTTGATTGCCAGGGCCACATGCCGGTCAACTACGAGTGAAAAGGGGATCACCAGCAGGAAAACGATAGCAATCGCCACTACCGGAAATACTCCGGCCAGATACACTCGCCAGCCTCTCCCCATCGCGCGTCTCGACAAATACCCGCCGACCGCCCCGATCGCTGGCAACACTACCAGCCACGGGAAATAGAAGATCAGCCCT
>Ga0187772_10001321_pt1 | contig 11717 bp, 7 predicted proteins | sample 0116_SJ02_MP15_2_FD_133137 | JGI IMG/M metagenome (GOLD analysis project Ga0187772, IMG submission 133137) | Tropical peat soil microbial communities from peatlands in Department of Meta, Colombia - 0116_SJ02_MP15_20_MG | ecosystem: Environmental > Terrestrial > Soil > Wetlands > Peat | place... | reverse complement strand
GTTGTTGCCCAAAGGAGGCTGCAATGCAAGTCGATAGTCATCCGAGATCGGTGACGGCGAATGCGTGTCGACGTGTCAGGCAACACCCTCGATCGCTGTTCAGTGTCCCGATCACGATCCATCACCTGGTAGCGGGTGGAGTGCGGCCGTCGCGCGGCATCAGTCTTGACCTCAGCGAGGGGGGAATGGGGGCCCTGGTGCAAGTTGACCTGACCGTTGGGGAGGCCGTGGAAATCGATCTGCCACTGCCGGGAACCGTGCTCAACCTCGTCGCCATCGTTCGGTACAACTCCAACATAGGCAGCGGATTCGAATTCCTGGGCTTGAAGCGGGAGGAGCGGTTGCAGATCTCGAGCATGGTGGGGAGCAGTTGAGTCGTCGTCCCGAATCGGGAAACCGCGTGACAAGGTGTTCGCGTAGATGTGCGCGCGATCACACGTGTTTTCTCCTGCGCCTGCTCATACTCACATTAATTCGCGATTGATGCGAGACTCGCCGTGGCCAATCGGACCAGCACAAGCGCTCTCACACTTCTTTCCCGATTTTCCAGGTGCACCAGCGGGATCACCGTTGCCTTTGGTCTGATTACATTGACCGGATGGGCATTTCATATCTACAGGTTCAAATCGATCATTGCGGGGCAGATTGATGTGAAGGCCAATGCCGCGATTTGCTTCATCCTGATTGGGCTGGCACTTTGGTTGGAAGAAGGAGACGCGAAGCCCTATAAGAAGGTACTGTCAAAGTCCCTGGCCTTGACCTCCAGTCTTGTGGGCCTGCTTTCATTACTGGAGTATTGGTGGGGCTGGAACCTGGGCATCGATCAACTGCTGTTCAGGGTCAGCACTGAAGATATACCCGGCAGCGTGAGGCCAGGCTTGATGTCGCCGGTTGCCGCGGCTGACTTTTTTTTGCTAGGAATAGCGATCACGCTGCCGGATGGTAAAAGTCGCCGGTCTCAATGGCTGCAGGGTCTGTTGGTTGCGGTTGCGGCCATCGTCGCCAGTTTTGGGGTCTTGGATTTTGTTCTCAGTCCTAACAACACGCATACCCATATTGCGCCCACGACGGCGCTGGTGCTCTTCTTGTTTTCCTTTGCGGTGTTGTGCGCGCGAACGCAGTGGGGACTGGGCGCCTTGCTGGTGAGCTCGACCACGGGTGGAGAGCTGGCTCGCCGTTTGCTGCCAGCCGCGATTCTTGTTCCTATGGTCATCGCTTGGGCGCGTTGGAGGGGTCAGCAGATCGGCCTCTATTCTGAGTGGGCCGGACTCGCGATTATGACCGTCAGTGCCGCAATTTCACTGGCAGGCATTACGGCCTGGACGGCTCTGGTTATCGATCGATCGGATTCGGAGCGGCTGCGCGCGGAAGAATCAGCACGGCGACTGGCGGCAATTGTAACGTCGTTGTCGACTGACGGAATTATCTTCAAGACTCTGAACGGTACTATAACCAGTTGGAATCCCGGCGCGCAAGCAATCTACGGCTACTCCGCCGAGGAAATGATCGGCCATTCCCTCACCGCTGCATTGCCGCGGGACCGGCTCGAAGAGCTCCACGTCCTCATGCAGAAAATAGGGCGGGGCGAGCAGGTCCGTCATTATGAAACCGTGCGAGTGCACAAAGACGGTCACCCCATTCATGTCTCGCTTTCCATCAGCCCGATACGGGATGAAAACGGAAACATCGTCGGCTCCTCCACCATTTCCCAGGACATCACTGCGCGCAAGCGGGCGGAAGAAGCGCTGCGTCAGAGTGAAGAACGATTCCGTGCCTTGGTGAATATCAGCTCGGATGTTGTCTATCGGATGAGTCCCGATTGGAGCGAGATGCAGCAACTGGAAGGCCGGGGATTTATCGCCGACACCACCGCACCCACAAAAGACTGGTTACGAGCGTACATTCATCCGGACGATCAGGAGCTGGTAACCCGGACGATTCAGAACGCGATTCGTAACAAAAGTGTCTTCGAACTGGAACATCGTGTTCGACAAACGGATGGCAGCCTTGGTTGGACCCTGTCCCGCGCTGTACCCCGGCTGAATGGAAATGGCGAGATTATCGAGTGGATTGGGATGGCTAGCAATGTGACGTCCCGCAAACTTGCAGAGGAAACGCTGCGCGGAAGCGAACAGCGCGTGCGAGCACTTATGGAGTCCACGGCTGAGGCAATCCTCGGCGAGGATCTACAGGGCAATTGTACCTTCTGCAACCCCGCGGCCCTGCAACTCCTCGGCTACAAGGACCAGGCCGAACTATTGGGCAAGAATCTTCATGACACTATGCACCACTCTGCAGCCGACGGCACGCCCCTTTCCAGCGATGACTGCCCGATTGCTCAGGCCGCGCGGGGTGGCTATTCCTGTCACTCGGACGATGTGGTTCTCTGGCGAAAGGACGGGACGTGCTTCCCGGCGGAGTGCTGGTCGCATCCTGCCTTCAACCAGGGGACAACGATCGGCGCAGTGCTGACGTTCTTTGACATCAGCGAGCGGAAACGAGCCGAGGAGGCACTGCGGGAGAGCCGTGCGAGGCTGGCCGCGGCCCTGGCCAGCATGACGGACGCCGTGTTCATTTCCGATACCGAGGGCCGCTTCATCGAGTTTAACAACAGCTTCGCGACGTTCCATAGGTTCAAGAGCAAGGCCGAGTGCGCTAAGACCCACGCCGAATACTCCAACTATCTGGACGTATTCATGGGTGACGGGGAAGCGGCGCCGCTGGATATGTGGGCAGTGCCCCGGGCCTTGCGGGGCGAGACCGTCACGGACGCCGAATACATGCTTCGGCGAAAAGATACCGGTGAAATCTGGATGGGTAGCTACAGCTTCGGTCCCATTCGCGCCAAGGATCGATCTATCGTCGGCTCGGTGGTGGTCGCTCGCGACATTACGCAGAAAAAGGCCGACGAAAGGGAAATCCGCAAGCTCAATGAGGAACTGGACCAGCGGGTCCGCGAACGCACGGCGGAGCTGGAAGCGGCTAACAAGGAACTGGAAGCATTCACTTATTCTGTTTCTCACGATCTGCGCGCCCCCCTGCGGCATATCAGCGGGTTCTCCAAAATCCTGACCGAGGAGTTCGCTGCCAGTCTTCCGGCGGAAGCCCAGCGCCATCTACAGCGGATCGAAGAAGGCACACACCACATGGGCCGACTGGTGGATGATCTTCTCAATCTGGCTCGCGTGGGCCGCCGCGACCTCACCCCGCAAGTCACCGGATTGAAGTCGGTGTGCGAGGAAGTGATCGACAGCCTGAAGCCGGATATTGGCGAACGTCAGGTGGAATGGAAGATCGGCAACCTGCCTTACGTCGACTGCGATACGGCACTGATGGCACAGGTGTTCCAGAACCTGCTCTCCAATGCGCTTAAATTCACCCGGCCTCGCGCTCGCGCCGTCATCGAAGTGGGCACCGAGGAAAAGGACGGCGCATCGTTTGTCTACGTTCGCGATAACGGCGTGGGATTCAGCATGAAATACGCCGAGAAGCTGTTCGGCGTTTTTCAGCGCTTGCACCGCCAGGAAGACTTCGAAGGCACAGGCGTGGGTTTGGCGACGGTCCAGCGCATTATTCAGAAACACGGCGGACGCATCTGGGCGGAAGCGGAATTGGATAAGGGCGCAACATTCTACTTCACTCTCGGTAGTTCCGAGAAAGTCGCAAACAAGATCAAAGCTGCAGTTGCAGGAGATAAGACGTGACGCAACGACCAATTGAAATTCTTCTGGTAGAAGACAACAACGATGACTTGGAACTGACCCTGCATGCTCTACGCAAGGAGAGCCTGGCCAACAGCATTCACGTGGCGCATGACGGGGAAGAGGCCCTGGAGTTCCTGTTCTGCAACGGGGCCCATGCCGCCCGCTCGTTCGACCACCCGCCAAGACTAGTTCTGCTGGATTTGAAACTGCCTAAAGTGGACGGAATTGAGGTGCTCAAACGGATCAAGGCCGATCCGAGGACCAAGACAATTCCGGTGGTGATCCTGACCTCGTCGAAGGAAGAGCGCGACCTGATCCGAGGTTACGGCAATGGTGCGAACAGCTACATTCAGAAGCCGGTGGACTTCGAACAGTTCCGAAGCACTGTAAAGGATGCAGGTTTGTACTGGCTGCTGATCAACCAGGCTCCTGTAGCAAGAGCAGCAGCTGTCTGATTGCCGGACGGATTGCCTGCTCGTGAACCTCTTGAAAATCGGGTCCGCATCGAATCGCCAAGCAAAGCACTTAACCGAGCACGGTTGAGAATCTTAGACTTCCCAAGTCGACTTTTCTGGCATACTGACTCCCCCGGATGATTGATGCATAAAAATTCTCCGACTTTTGATCTATCTGGCGACGTCGCCTTAGTCACAGGGGCCGCTCGCGGTTTAGGACGAGCCATTGCCCTGGCGCTGGCGGAGGCCGGCGCAGACATCGCGCTCGGCTTACGTGACGTGAACACGGGTCAAAACCTCGCCGATGAAATCAAGAGCATCGGGCGGCGAGCCCTGCCACTGCAGATGGACATCCGTCGCCCTGAACAAATCCGGCGCTCCATGGATACGGCGCTCGACCATTTTGGCAAGCTGGACATCCTGGTCAACAACGCCGGTCTGGGTCCCAGCAATCTTGCAGAGAATGTTCGCGAAGAAGACTTCGACCTGACCGTGGCCGTGAACCTGAAAGGTACATTCTTTACCAGCCAGGCAGCAGGCCAGGTCATGATTCGGCAGAAGCGCGGCCGAATTATTAATTTGAGTTCCCAGGCCGGTTTTGTAGCGCTGCCGACCGAGTCAGTCTACTGCATGACGAAGGCTGCGATTTCACACCTGACCAAGTGTCTGGCGGTCGAATGGGGAAAGTACAACATCACGGTGAACGCCGTGGCTCCGACTTTCATTCGTACGCCTGGAACAGAGGAGGCGCTGGCGGATCCAAATTTCCGCAGCGAGGTCATCCACAACATTGCTGCCCTGCATCGGATCGGTGAACCTTCGGATGTCACCGGGGCAGTTCTGTTTCTGGCTTCCCCATCAGCCTCGCTGATCACTGGACATACCCTCTTGATTGATGGCGGCTGGACCGCCGTCTGATCTCTACAATCCCCGGCCTGCGGTAATGTTTCTCGGTGCTTAGGCGAGGAAACATCTTGACAAAGTAGGCCAATGGCAACTATAAGCCCTTGAGCATGAGGGGGGAGTAGTCTGTCCTCGCGTTCTCATTATCCAGTCCAAGACAACTCCGTACACAAAGTAAGATCCTGCCGTTTGGGATAGAAGACTAAGGGGGGCTATGCGGATCACAAGATTCGGAAGCTGTCGGGGTGTTCTGGTTTTTGCGTTTGTTCTTCTGCTTTGCGGTCAAGCCCTGGCCGGCGTCACGGCCAGCATTTCCGGAACCGTCAAAGATCCGAGCGGCGCGTCCATCGTGGGCGCGACCGTGACGGCGACAAACGTCGAGACCGGCATCAAGACCACACAAAACACCAACGGGCAGGGATTCTACTCTTTCCAATCACTTGCATTAGGTAAGTACACAATTGACGTCCAGCACGCCGGGTTTAAAGGATATACCGAGACAGGCATCGTGCTCGATGTGAACTCAGCCTTAGTGGTTGATGTGAAGCTTCAGGTCGGGCAAGTGAACGAGAGAGTCGAGGTGGCGAGCGAGGCACTTCACGTTGAGACCGCGAGTTCCCAGATGGGCGAAGTGATCGAGAATAAAGAGATGACCGGGGTTCCGTTAGTGACCCGCAGTTACACGGATCTTCTGGCGCTACAGCCCGGTGTGGTATCGCAGGCCTCGGGCATGACGGGCGCTTACGCTGGTGCGTTTGTGTCAGCCGGATTTGCCGTGCCGCTCGTTTCCGGCGACTTGAATTCTGGCGCTCTTTCCGTGAATGGTCAGCGCGAAGCGGCGAACGGATTCATCTTGAACGGAGTCAGCGTGCAGGAAATGGGATATTCGGGTGCAGGCGCGATCCCTAACCTGGATTCCATAGCGGAATTCCGTATTCTGACCAATAATTTCGATGCGGAATACGGGAACTACAGCGGCGGTCAAATCAATGTCATCACCAAGTCAGGTACCAACCAATGGCATGGCAGCGCGTTTGAGTTCTTGCGCAATACCGACCTAGACGCTGCTTACTACTTCGGCCAGGGCGTACGGAGCGCGTATCATCAGAATCAGTTTGGCGGCACGTTTGGCGGCCCCATCAAGAAAGATAAGATTTTCTTCTTCGGCGACTACCAGGGAAATCGGCTGAGACAGGCAGTACCCCAGGTGATTAACGGCGCCCCCACGGCGGCGACGGAATCAGGAGACCTCTCAGGAGTGGCCCAAACCTTGACCGGTACGGTTGTGAGCAAGCCGGGTCCAGACCCTTGGGCAACTCAATTGTCGAAGCAACTCGGCGGCCAGCCAATCGCTGCAGGTGAACGCTATTATTTCAGCGGATGTAACAGCACCAATCCGACAACCGGATGCGTGTTCCCGTCACTCCACTTACCGTCCAGCGCCTTTAACCCAATATCAGCCAAGCTCCTGCAGTATATCCTCCCGGCGAATACCGGAACTATCAACCCCGCAACTGGGACCGGGACTTTCTCGACCGACTCGGGGGAAATCAATCTGCGGGATGACAAATTCAGCGGACGGCTGGATGACCAAACATCGCGTTTTGGTCTGGTAAGCCTTTACTACTACTTCGATAACTTCAATCGAATCGATCCTTACTGGCTGGGCAATGCGCCGCTATACCCGGGATTTGCAATCGATGGTACTGGCCAGACTCACAACATCAACATCGGAATCACCAAGACATTAAGTTCTGCTGCGGTGAATGAATTCCGCGTGGGATACTTCCGCCTAGATACCAAGTTGAACCGGCCGCTCGGTGGAACGGGTCAGAGCCTCGCCAGTCTCGGCTTTGCCTCTGGCGCCAGCGGGGCACCCGGCATCTATCCTGGCACACCCAGTGTCGAGGGCATCCCGGAAATCGATTTCAATAACTTTGTTATCGGCGTACCGAGCCGTCCCAACCACCTGCTCGACAACATTTATCAGATTATCGACAACTACAGCAAAGTCATTGGCACGCACACCATCAAGTTTGGCGGCCAATATCACTATAATCAGTTGGAAGAGAATCTTTCGAACGTAGCTAACGGCAACTTCTTCTTTGGCACGAATTTCAGCGGCGGGGGATTCAGTGAAACCGGAAGCGACTTCGTCGATTTCCTTTTAGGCGCTCCCACTTCCTACGTGCAGGGCGAGTCGTTTCCCTCCTACGGACGGAATTTCTACCTGGGTTTCTACGCGCAGGATAGCTGGCGAGCCCGGCCTAACCTGACGTTTAATTACGGATTGCGCTATGACGTCAGCCAGCCGTGGCACGAGAAGTACAACGAAATCCAAACCCTGATTCCGGGCGAGCAATCGGTTGTCTTCCCGGGATCGCCGAAGGGTTGGCTATTCCCGGGTGACCCTGGCGTACCCAGTTCACTCGCTCCCCCTCGTTGGAACAACTTCGCCCCACGTCTGGGCTTGACCTATTCCCCCAGCGCCGATAGTAGGTTTCTGCATGCATTGTTAGGCGGACCGGGGACATCGAGCATTCGCGCCGGCTACGGATTGTTCTACACAGCATTTGAGGGCGCTACCGATTTTAACGAAATCGGCGACGCTCCTTTTGGAGACTATACCGGCCAATTCGGTTCCACTCTTGCGGCGCCATTCACTAATCGCGCCACTGGGACGTCGATCGCCAATTTTTTCCCCGTCGCTCCTCCGCTGAAGAACTTCTCGGCGAGCCATCCTGCCAGCGGACCGCCGTATGACACTCTGGCAGATTTCTTCAACGCGTATGGCACAATCGGCAGCTCACCCGCGTTCTACAACCACAATCGATTGCCTTATTCCCAGAACTACGAGCTCTCGTTCGAGCGCCAGTTGTCGTCCACTGACGTCCTGACGTTGAGTTACGTTGGCACGCAGGGACACCGGTTGCTGTCATCGATGTCTGCCAATCCTGGCATCCCGGCACTGTGCCTGGCGACTCCAGGTTGCGGACCCGGCGGGGAAAACAACATTTACATCAATGGGAACTCCGTTCAGCTAGGAACGCGCGCGCCATTTGGTGGAGTGGAACTCACCCCGGCGCAAGCCACCACTAGCACAGGTTCGACGGTCGGAACTTTGCTGCCGAATGGCAACTACGGGATCATTCCCTTTGCTAACGATTCGTACTTCATCACCATTGGCAACTCTGTCTACAACTCCGGGCAGATCAACTGGAGGCATACCAGTGGCCGATCGCAAGTGCTCTTGGGCTACACCTACAGTAAGGCAATCGACAATTCCTCGGGCTATGGCGAGCAGGTCAATCCCTTTAACCCGCGGCTCAGCCGTGGACTGTCGGCTTTCGACAGCACTCACAACTTTGTCGTCAGCTACAACTACCTGCTGCCTATTGATAAGCTCGGCGGTCCAAAACGCCTGACGAATGGATGGTCGGTCAGCGGAATTACGCGCTTCGAGACTGGGCTCCCGGTGACTATCGTCGAAACTGACGATCAGTCACTAGAAGGCACCGGATTTGGCGGACCGATTATTCTTCCCGCAGACACCCCTAATCTCGTGGGCCCCATTGACATCACGAATCCTCGCAAGACTGGAGGACAGTATTTCAGTCCGGCTGCGTTTGGACCGTCAGCATTAGGGCAGGAGGGCGATTCCCCTCGCCGATTCTTCCACGGACCGGGCGTGAACAATTGGGATTTCGCCGTGCTGAAGGATACAGCCATCTCGGAACGCGTGAACCTCGAGTTCAGGGGTGAGCTTTTCAACATTTTTAATCACGCCCAGTTCTTAACCCCAAGCGGAATCACCGGTTTCAACATAGCTACCGGTGCCGCGACAACAGGTGGGTTTGGTTTTGTCTCTCAGACCGCGCCGCCTCGGATTGCGCAGCTCGCGTTGAAGTTGAATTTCTGAACTGACGAGAGATAAAATCCCGGGAACTTCCCAGTTCCCGGGATTTCTTCCACAATAGCTGGTCACACCTTCCCCACGAGAGGATCGAGGAATCTTCAGCGCGTATGTCTGGCCACAGGGTACTTGCGGCAACATTGGTCGAACCCGGGCATTACGAATTGCGCGAGTACCCGCTACCCGATCCCGCGCCCGGCTGCGTGCTGATCAAAATGGAAGTGTCGGGAATCTGCGGCACCGACAAGCACACTTATCAAGGCTATACAGGCCAGTATGGGGGGAACGGGACACCACGGCAGATTCCGTTTCCGATCATCCAGGGACATGAGAATGTCGGAACCATTGCGGCAATCGGAGGCGATCGCCCGTACACGGATTTCGAAGGCGTCGCGCTTAAGCCAGGCGACCGCGTAGTCGTCGGCCCCAACGTGAGCTGCGGGACCTGTTACTACTGCCGCCACGACTTTCCTTATTATTGCTGCGAGAACACGGTCGACTACGGAAACAACATCAGCGCCAAAGAGCCACCGCATCTGTTCGGCGGCTGGTCGCAGTACTTGTACGTAGTTCCTGGGAGCTTTCTGGTGCGAGTCCCGGATGATCTGCCGTCCGACATAGCAGTTTTGACGGAAATTATGGCGGTTACGGTCGGTCTCGATCGCGCTAAGCAGATCTCATCTTTTCCAAATGAGTCGTTCCGCTTTGACGACACCGTTGTGGTGATCGGCGTCGGCCCTCTGGGTATGTGCTTCGTCATGAAAGCGCGCATGCTGGGTGCGGGCACGATTATTGCCGTCGATCTCTCGGACTATCGGCTGGATTTCGCGCGCAAACTTGGCGCTGACGTTATACTCAATGCGCGAAAGACGTCCGAAACAGACCGTCTGGCGGCCATTCGAGAGCTTACGAACGGCCGCGGAGCCGACGTGGTGGTTGAGTGCGCGGGCGTTCCTGAGGCCGTCCGTGAAGGATTGGAAATGTTGCGCCTCGGAGGCTTGCTGGTGGAGGCGGGCAATTTCTCCGATCTCGGGGAGATCCGCATCAGTCCGCATCGTCATTTGTGCGCGAAAAACGTGCGCATTCTCGGCGTCGGCGGCGAAGAGCGTGCGGCTTACGGTCCGAGCATGCGGCAGATGGCGCGCTACATGCGCCAGAATCCGCTCAATGAGTTTGTGACTGACCGCTTCGGTATACGAGAGGTGGAAGCGGCGATGAAAAAGTCCATGGCCGCGGATTCGATCAAGGTTGTTATCGATCCGTGGGCGTGAAAAGTTGTCGGTTGGCATCTTACATTGGGGGTTTCCTATGGCAAACATAACTTCGCGTTTTCATTTTGCGTCTGCGCCTGATAGTTGGGGCGTGCTCGATTATCCCGGGCCGTCCTGGAACCAGTCCTACGAGAAAATGCTCGACGAGATGGTGACAGCCGGCTACACGGGCTCTGAACTCGGACCCTACGGGTTTTTCCCAACCGATCCCAAGGTTCTGAAACCTCAACTGGAAAAGCGGAAGCTTAAACTGCTCGGTTCTTTCGTCCCTGTCGTGCTTAGCGATCCGGCTTCGGCGAAAATTGCCGTAGATCAAATTCGAAAAGTCGGCGATCTCCTGGCAACCCTGAAAGCTCCGTTCCTTGTTTTAGCTGACGCACAGTCGCCGATGCGAGACCAAATTTCGGGCCGCGTAACCTCGAAGGACTTGATGACAGCCGCTCAGTGGAAGAATGTTGCCAAGGTGGTGGAAGAAGCGGCCAAGGTCGCGAAGGGGTTCGGACTCGATCTGGTTTTTCATCCTCACGTCGCCACTTATGTCGAAACTCCGGAGGAATGCGAAAGATTCTTCGATGTGACTTCGCATACTGGTGTTGGATTATGCCTCGACACTGGTCACTGTGTTTACGGCGGAGGGGATGCGGTCGTCGAGGCGGACAAATTCAAGAGTCTTCTACGCTTCGTCCATATTAAAGATGTCGATGCAAAGGTCCTGGAACAAGCTCGCCGCAAGAAGCTTACCTTTGATGAAGCGATCGAAGAAAAGGTTTTCACGATCATCGGCAAAGGGTCGATCGATTTTCCGGCGTTCTTCCGGCTGCTCGCGAAAAACAACTATTCCGGCTGGATGGTGGTCGAGCAGGACGTCAAATTTGGAGCGACTCCCATTCCGCCAGCGCAGAGCATCGCCGCGAGCTTGAAATATCTGAGGGGCGTGGTTAACGATGTTGCAGCGGCAACCGCGACGTCATAGGTTGGATGGTTTTCATTGGGTTTTCAAACCAACACGGACCCTAAATCTGCTCACGATCATGCCGCTCTGCCGCGGCAACTCGGGATGCTGAATGCCGTGTCCATCAACATGTCGAATATGGTCGGCACGGGGCCATTCATCACCGTCCCGGCCATCATCGCGACATTGGGCGGGCCGCAGTCTCTGATTGCATGGGGTGTTGGCGCGCTGCTTGCGATCGCTGATGGTTTGGTGTTCGCCGAGTTGGGAGCCTCGATTCCGGCGGATGGCGGCTCCTACATTTTTCTTCGCGAGTGTTTTGGCCGGAAACGCTGGGGCCACATGATGGCCTGGATTTTCGTGTGGCAATTCCTTTTCAGCGGGACACTCGAAATTGCCACCAGCAGTATCGGAATGGCCGAGTATGCGGGCTTTCTCTGGCCTCAGTTGCTGAACTACCGATGGGGCGTGAAGTTGCTGGCGGCAGGAATCACTGCTGTTGCTATCGTTGCTCTCTAC
>Ga0187772_10001320_pt1 | contig 11718 bp, 3 predicted proteins | sample 0116_SJ02_MP15_2_FD_133137 | JGI IMG/M metagenome (GOLD analysis project Ga0187772, IMG submission 133137) | Tropical peat soil microbial communities from peatlands in Department of Meta, Colombia - 0116_SJ02_MP15_20_MG | ecosystem: Environmental > Terrestrial > Soil > Wetlands > Peat | place... | reverse complement strand
GGGCTCATGGGGCAGGCGCTATCTCAATTTCGCATAAGAGAAGTTGCGATTGTCCATCGCGTCGGACGCTTGCAAATCGGCGAAACCAGCGTTCTGATCGTAGTTGCGTCGGCCCATCGGGGCGCGGCTTTCGATGCCTGCCGCTGGCTGATCGATACCCTTAAACGTACTGTGCCCATCTGGAAGAAAGAATATTTCGAAGACGGGGCAGTGTGGGCGGACGGCGAGCCTTTTCCGCCGGAAATCACCGGGCCCGAAGGCAGCCGGTCAGGAAAGACTGCATCTAAGTGAGCAGATTCTTTCTTCGCGGCCTTTGCGGCGTTCCTTCGCGATCTTTGCGGTCAAGAGCTTTTCATCCAGATTTAATTGCAAAGCTCGCAGAGGAAATTCCGCAAAGATCGCCAACAGAATTCCTCTTCATGAGAAAGCTGATTCTTGGTTTCGCAGCCAGCGCTGTTTTATGCACGGCTCAGGTTGCCGATAAAGTTCCCAAGCCACCGTGGGCGAGCGGTTCTGACGCGGCAAAATCCAGCAGCGCGGCTTCTGCGCAACAGCCTGGCACTACCTTCAAAGTAAACGTGAAGCTGGTGAACGTGTTCGTAACGGTGACCGACGAGCATGGCGCACCCGTCGCGGGACTGACCAAGGACAACTTCGAATTGCAGGAAGACGGTAAGCCGCAGACGATCGCTGTTTTTGACAAGGAATCCGCGCTGCCTCTCTCCATAGCGATGGATATCGATACCAGTCTGAGCACGCGCAAGGACTTGCCGTTGGAGCTGAACTCTGCGCGTCGCTTTGCTCACGCCATCTTGCGTCCCGTCGATGGAATGTCACTTTACGAGTTCAGCGAGGTGGTCAGCGAGGTCGTGCATTTTACTTCCGATCTCAAGGCCATCGACCACGGGATTGACCACCCGCGCCTGGGCGCAGCTACCGCGCTTTACGATGCTGTTTACCTGGGCGCACAGTCGCTGGATTCCCGCCAGGGAAGAAAGGTCATGGTGATCATTACCGATGGCGGCGACACGGTGAGCCGCGTGGACTATAAGGAAGCGCTCCGTGCCGCACAGGAAGCTGAGGTAATCGTTTACAGCATTATCGTCGTGCCTGTGGAAGCCAGCGCCGGGCGGGATATCGGCGGCGAGCACGCTTTAATCCAGCTTGCGGAGGACACCGGAGGGAAATACTTCTACGCCACTTCGGTCCCGCAACTCGACGAAGCTTTCAGCAAGATCAGCGATGAACTTCGCACCCAGTATCTGCTCGCCTATTATCCCTCACAGCGTTTGTCGGAATCGGACTTCCGCCGAATTCAGGTGAAGATCACAAATGTCCCGTCAGATGCCGTTTACCTCGTGCGCCACCGCACCGGCTATTACACAACAAAATCTAAATTCTAAAAACTGCGAGGAAGCAGCTTCGCATTCAACTGTTAAGCGTGCCGACAAAACAAATACAGACATCTGCGCTTCCAAATTCAGAAACCACATCCACAATCCGGAACCAACAAGCCTTTCGCTGAGTGTTTTGTAATCTCGCCGGCATCTCCCTAAGCACTTCAAAAACGGCGGCGAAGCCCCGGGCGTGTCGGGTGACTCTGGTTGGCTTGTCAATTGCTTGATTGCTAAGCAGTCGTTTTGTGTGGGTGATCCAGTCAACTGCTGGGTACCAGATAGCTCAGAAATCTTAGCGTAGTTGAGGAGGAGTTCATGAAAGCGAGTATAGGCGCTGCGACGGTTTTTCTTCGTCTGCCAGCGCAATTTCTAACGGCCCTTGTGGTTGCACTGATCTTGGCGGGGTGCGCGACGGCGGCGTTTGCACAGGGCATTGTCACGGGTTCGATCTCAGGTACCGTGGAGGATCAGCAAGGCGCGGTGGTGTCGGGGGCAAAGGTTACGGCAACGCATATTGCGACGCAGCGCCAATTCACCACGCAAAGCAACAGTGTGGGCGCAGTTTCGCTGAGAAGCTTGCCGATCGGCGCCTACGACGTTCGCGTGGAGTCGCCCAGTTTCCAACAATTCCAGTCCAAGGGTGTCCGGGTGGACGCTGGCGTTGACACGGCATTAGGAGTGATTCACTTAAGCGTTGGCTCATCCACTGAAACCGTCACTGTGGAAGGCACCACCCCTATCATTGAAGCTACCACCGACCAGATCTCGGAGACCTTCGACAGCAAGAAGGTGCAGGACTTGCCGATGGGAAACACCTTCGATTCACTGGCCCTGTTCATCCCCGGTGTGGCGACCGCCGGCGATGCCAGCTTCAGCAACAACAATGGGGCGGAGCTGTCGGTAAATGGCGCGCGTGCGCGAGCTAACAATTTCCAGATTGATGGCCAAAGTAACAATGACAACTCGATTGGCGGACCGGACATTTTCTTCGGGAACCAGGACGCGATTTCTGAAATTCAAGTGGTCACGAACTATGACGCCCAGTTCGGCCGCAACTCGGGCGGGGTCATCAACTACGTGACCAAGTCCGGCACCAACAACTTCCACGGCACTGCCTATGAGTTCTGGGACGGATCGACCTTTGACTCGTTTACCAACACCGAGAAGAACCCGCTGCTCGGTTTTTGTACGCCGGGAGAGAATCCCACAGCTACGGGCTGCATCGTGCCCAAGATTCCGGTGACTGTCGATAATCGGTTCGGCGGAACACTGGGCGGTCCGGTGAAGAAAGACAGAGTGTGGTTTTTCGGATCCGCCAACTTCCAGCGCACGCGTACCGCCGGGGAGCCTAGCTCCTCGGCGCCGGGCATTGTGCCCACGCCTACAGGCGTGCAGCAACTGGAGACTGCTTTCCCCAACAGCCCGATTGGCCTGATCGAATCCACCATCGGACCCAATGCCGTAAAAACGGGCAACCCGGTCTTTACCGGCATCCAAAACGTTCTCGTGACCAATCAGGTTAACCCGGCAACCGGCCTGGCTTTCGCCTGTACCACCGCCGGTGTCAACGGTTGTCTGCCCATTCAGTTTGGCACCATAACCCGGTTCGTCTCCAGCCCGTTCAATAATTATGAGGCCAATGGGCGCATGGACTTTAAGTTGTCCTCCAAGGACAACTTCTTTGCCCGCTACGATGTGCAGAAACAATCCAGTCTAGGCGTCAACGACGGGAACGGAATTGATGTGGGCGACTGGCAGACCATTCCCTCCCTGAGCCAGCAGATCGGGCTGGATTGGGTCCGCAACTTCAGCAACACAACAGTAAATCAAGTGCGCGCCAGTTATTCCCGCGCGAACGTCTTCTTTCAGGAGGGATCGTTCAGTAGTTGCAATTCCAGCTCTCCCTTTTCCTGTCCCGCCGATATGGCTCTTGTGGGCTCAGCCCCGCAGGACAGCGTATCGTTTGGGGTCTTTCCAGCGTTCCCGCAGGGGCGCATCATCAACGTGTATCAGTTGCAGGACAATGCCTCGAAGCTGATCGGACGCCACACGTTGAAATTTGGCGGCGAACTCGATCAACAGCGTTCGCCCAACGTGTTCCTGCCCGAGGATAACGGCGTGTTTGTGTTCCCCTCGTTCAATGACATCGTTGCCAACAATCCTTTTGAAAGTCAGATCGCGCTGGGTAGCCCGATTCTTCCATTTAAGGAATGGGACTTGGGAACTTACTTCCAGGACGACTGGCGGATCAAGGACAATCTCACGCTAAACCTGGGAATGCGCTGGGATTGGTACCAGCAAGCGGTTAACTTGCTGCACAACAACTCAGTGAGAAACCAAAACGGACCAAATCCGCTGTGGCCCACTTCGCTTCCACTGAGCGCGACCACGGTACCTTCGATCCCCGAGAAGTTGCACGACTTTGCTCCCATCGTAGGTTTTGCCTGGACGCCACGGATTTTCCAGAGCATTACGGGAGGCGATAAGACCGTGATCCGCGGCGGCTTCCGCCTGGCCTATGACCCTCAGTTCTACAACATGTTCCTCAACGTGGCCACGTCGGCTCCCTCGGTAAACTTTGCGACCTTAGGACCCGTTGTTAGTCAGCCGACCACGGGCCTGCCGACCACCGGCTTCCTTGGGACGCAGATCATTCCTTTTCTGAACCCGCTGGTCCCGAGAGTAAACCCGGGGCTGGAAAACCAAATCCAGGTGCCACAAAACTTCCGCAATCCGTACTCGGAAGAGTGGAACCTTGGCATCCAACGCACCATTGTTAGCAACCGAGTCGTGGCCGAGGTGCGTTACGTAGGCAACCATCAGATCTCCCAGTTCCAGGATCTGAACGGCAATCCGGCGCTGGGGCCACTCATTGCTGCGGGATTCGCAAATGTCATTCCCGCGGGATTGAAGCCCTGCACCACCCCCGGGACGCCGGGATTTGCTCTCGGCTACGCGAATTGCGACTTCACCAACGTGCAGACGGACGCTAACACGGCGTGGGCGAAGTACAACGGCCTGCAGAGTGAGTTGCGAATCGCCAGCTGGCATGGCCTGAGCGCAACCGCTTCCTACACTTGGAGCCACGACATTGACAACACCAGCGAGGTTTTCAGCGCGATCACTGCCAGCGGGACCGGCGGAGGCAACACTTTGGCCTACGCGCAGAACCCGTTCAATACTGATCGCGCAGAACGCGGCAATTCCGGTTATGACTTCCCCAACGTTGTCGGCCTGGCATTGGTATATGACCTGCCTTTCTATAAGAAGCAGGAAGGCTTTTTAGGGCACTTGTTGGGCGGATGGCAGTTCAACAACACCTACCGCTATACCTCGGGACAGCCGTACACACCGATCCAAAGATACGTTACGGGAAGCCTGTGTGATCCCACCGCAGATTTTGGTGGAACCAACGACGCTTGCCGGCCGATCCTCGCCAATACCTCGGCCCCGTTCGCCAGTGTGGGTGAATTCACCTGTAGCGGAGCGACGGCGGCTACTTGCGCCCTGTCAAATTTTGTGACTGGCGCGCCCACCAGCCTGAGCGCGGTTCACTGGGTTCTAAACAATCCCGCGGCCGCGATCTTTTACGGGACGCCGTACGCGGGCGTAGGTCGCAATATCTTGCGTGGAGAGCCTATCAATACGACGAACATTGCGCTCTTCAAGAACACCAGGATCACTGAGAAGCTTACGGCACAGTTCCAGTTCCAGGTCTTTAACCTGACGAACACCATGTTCCGAGGGGTGCCGGACCTGGTTTTGCAGGATGCCGCTACCGCGGTTGACGGGGTGCCCAAGTTCGGCTCTGTGCAGTACAACGCTGATAGTGGGGCCACGTTCGCGGGTAACACCACGACCGATGGCATTGCGCAGCGGCACCTGTTGTTTGGGATGAAGCTGATCTTCTAAGAGGTCTTAACGGTGCCAAACACGGGTCGGCCACCAAGCCGGCCCGTTTTCTTCTGTTGTAGTTCGAAGTGCAATCTGCGGTCCGGAGACACGGAGCTGCTTTAGGCGAGGGGAGCCGCAAAAGCTCCCCGTTTTTGTTTGGGCCGAAGGGCAGCTTGCCGTCGACCGCCCAAGTGCAAACTCAAGCGAGGCGTCTGTTTTGGCCCAAGAGGCATGGGCTCAACCTTCCCACCGTTCAGTTTTGCGGAACCAGATACAAGATTTGGAATACCATGCGGTTCGCAAAGCCCAGTTCTGAATCCATCGCCTTCGCTGTAAACAACTAACAATACACGACATAACTGCATAATCAACATCTGCAATTGTCATTGGACTGTGAATTGCTAAAATTCACAGTCGTATTGTTGTGTCTAGTCGTGTTGGGTTTCGTTTTAAGGGTGACTGCCAGCGATCTTGTCACCTGAGATCCTGCAACTTCGAAGGCTCGAGACATTTTCGCGTAAGACTTTCACGAGGATTTTGATGTTACAAGCTCTGGGATCCTGGTGGGTTGGGCGCATCTCTGGAGAGTACGCCGCAATGGCTCCAGTCACCTTCGATTACTATCTGTTCAAAAACTCTACTTAGTCATTTGAGGAGGATCAGATGAAGCAAAGCAGGTATGTGTTGACAGCTTTTGCTCTCGCCTTCGCGCTGGCGATTGGGTTTGTGTGCAGCACTCCGGCCCACGCCGATGAACTGTACGCCAGCATTCGAGGAACGGTGACCGACCAGTCCGGTGCAGTGATCCCTGGAGTAGGGGTTACCGCAACGAGTTTAGGCACCGGTATTACCAGAACGACCGCCACCAACAAAGACGGCGCGTTTGCATTTCTGCAGTTGCCCGTCGGCGAGTACAACGTAAAGGTCGAGAAATCTGGTTTCAAAGGCTATTCTGCCTCGCGCATCCATTTGGACGTGAACCAGGTCTACTCGCTCAATGTGAAAATGGAAGTGGGCACGGTGAGTGAGCAGATCATGGTGGAGGCCAACCCGGTACAGGTTGAAACCAGTACGCCGCAACGCGGAGATGTCGTCGACGCCAATCAGATCGTCAACATGCCGCTGATCAACCGCGACTGGGTGAACCTGCAACAGCTCGAGTCCGGTGTCGTGGCTGCATCCGATGGCCGAGGCGAGTTTGCCACCAACGGCAGTCAAACCCAGCAGAACAGCTTTCTGATCAATGGTACCGACACCAATGACCTTCCGCTGAACACCCGGTCCGTCATTCCAAGCGCGGAATCGATTGACGAGTTCCGCATGGTAACGAATACCATCAACCCGGAATATGGCCGGAATTCAGGAGCGGTAATCAATGCTCTGATCAAGTCGGGGACGAACGCATTTCATGGCGACCTGTTCGAGTTCTATCGCGATCCCTTCTTGAACTCGTCGGATTACTTTACCCATAAGCATGCGATTTTCCACCAGAATGAGTTCGGCGCGACCATCGGCGGACCCATCTGGAAGCAGCACACGTTTTTCTTCTTCTCCTATCAGGGAATTCGCAACCGTGAGCCTCAACCCGGCGCGGTACCGACGACCACGGTTTACAACCCAACCCAGTTGAATGGCACGGGCGCGTTCGCCGGTCTCAGAACCACTAACACTAATGTGTCGCCCATCTCGCTCGTCGGGGATAATGGAACCACCTACCCGGCTGGCACAGCATATTCCACCATTTTCTCCAACGGCACGGTCCCGGTGGCGGACATTAATCCGATTGCTGCCAAGCTGATCAAGAACTTTGTGCCGGCGCCCAACGAGGCGAACAACATCTATTCGTTCCAACCGCAGCAGAATACAACCGACAATCAATACATCTTCCGTATCGATCAGAACATCGGCAAGAAAGACACGTTGTGGGGTACGTGGTTGCAGGAATCGCAACCCTCCACTGAGACTCTGCCATTCGTCGGTGCCACCCTGCCAGGATTCGGGGAGACCGACCAGCGGCACTGGAAATTCCTGACCCTTGCCTGGAGCCATTCCATAAACGATCACATGATTAATGAAGTGCGCTTTGGAATGACGCGCTTCAACTTTGATGCGGTGTTGCCGGAAACTCCGACTCTACCCTCCAGCTACGGCTTCAATATCACTCCCCAGCTACCATCTGAGGCGGGTCTGCCGGTCATAAATATCGCCGGTTTGTTCGACTTGGGCTTTTCGCAGGATGGCCCTCAGCCACGAAAAGATATTACTTACGAGTACACGGACAATTTCTCGTTTACTCATGGCACTCACACCATGAAGATCGGCTTCGACACTCGTCGCTTCACGGTCGACAACCCCTTTTACGCGGAGAACAGCGGCTTCTATAACTACGCGGGTACTGGGGCGTTCAGTACGGGTGTTCCCGGGGCGGATTTTCTCCTGGGAATTCCTGACCTCTTCGTTCAGGAGAGCGGCGGCTTGGGTGATGACCACGGACAAGAGTATTACACCTACTTCCAGGACCAATGGAAGGTGCGGCAGAATTTCACCTTCACCTATGGACTGGGCTGGACGGTTGACGTCCCACTCACTGATCAGGCCTACAACGGCCACGGAATGGCCGCGTTCTATCCTGGTCAGCAGTCGGTCGTTTATCCCAACGCACCTGTCGGCGTCGTGTACTCGGGTGACCCGGGCGTTCATCCTTCCGGTACAGCCCACACCTTCCGCAATTGGGGCCCTCGAGTCGGGTTTGCTTACAGCCCGGACTGGGGTTGGCTCACGGGAGGTCCCGGCAAGACCAGCATCCGCGGTGGTTTTGGAATCTACTATAACCGGGTAGAAGAGGAGTTGAACCTGCAGTTCCAGGGCGTGCCACCCAATTCAGTCACGAGCCTCGGTGCTTTGACCATCAGCTCGCCCGGTTTCGGGAACCCCTATACGACGGTGAACCCTGCGACTGTGGGAACATTGGCCTCGGGTACTGTACCCAACCCGTTCCCGTTCGCGGGCGCTACGACTAACGTCGCGTTTAGTGCTGCCAACGGAAACCTGCCGGTCTGGGCGGGTTGCTGCAGTGCTATCGACCAGCGTAACGTCGATCCTACGGCCAACAATTACAACCTGACCATTGAGCGTCAACTCACCAATAGTATGATTCTCGATATCGGGTATGTCGGTGCGGTAGCTCATCACTTGATGATCGGCCATCCCACCAACCTCGTCACCAACATTGCGCCTTGTCTGGCTGACCCAACCTGCACGGTTGCTAACCAGCAATTTACGCATCCCGGGGATTTCTTATACCCGGGCAACGTCTACGGCACGATCGACGAGATTTCCAGCATCGGGAACTCCAATTTCAACTCTCTGCAGGTGGGCTTGAAGAAGACCTTGGCCCATGGCCTGCAGTTCTCTGCCAATTACACCTGGGAACATTCGCTGGATGATGGTTCTGGGTTTGAGAACACGTCATTCGGCGGCGGGGGCTTCGGCGCCTTTACCTCGTCCCGCGCCTGGAACCCATATTGCGCAGCCTGCAACTACGGCAGTTCCAGCTTCGACGCTGCGCAACGGCTCGTGATCAGCTACTTCTATCAGATACCAGGCTGGCACAGCGACTCAGCTTGGCTCTCTCGGGCTACTAAGGGCTGGACGATCGGGGGAATTACGACCTTCCAGTCAGGATTCCCCATGGACGTAGTTGACAGCGCTGACCCGTCATTGCACTGCTACAGCTCTTCCGATTTCGTGTGCTTTGACGTGCCTAACGTCGTGGGTCCCATCACCTACACCAACCCACGCACTTCGGCGAGTAATCCTAACAACCAGGTATTCTCAGCGAGTGCATTCGCTTCGCCGGCACCTGGAACCTTCGGCGACGCTCACCGCAACCTGTTGGTTGGCCCCGGCCTCAACAACTGGGACTTCCAGTTGTTTAAGGACACCAACATCACCGAATCGACGAGACTAGAACTGCGGATCGAGTTCTACAACCTGTTCAACCACACTCAGTTTGATCCCGCGGGCATCGTCACCGACTTCAACCAAGGGACAAACTTCGGCCGCGAGTTTGCTGCTCGCGCTCCGCGCGAGATTCAGTTGGCGGCGAAGTTCTACTTCTAGAAGTCCGATCTTGACTTTGTGGGGAGCCTGAAAAGGCTCCCCATTTTCATTCCATGGCCAGCGCGCTCAACTGTTGTCGCTTATAATGCCGTTGCACTGCTTCAAAGCAAACTTAAACCACGCGTTGCTAAGTTTCCGGATAGCATCGCCCTGCGCCTGTTCGCCGTGCGCATCCAACTTTTAGAGGGAACCATTATGTTGCGCAGTCTTTACTCCTGCAAGTCAGTGGCATTCCTGGTGGCCGCAATTGTCCTGTCCTATGGTCTGTACTTGCCCGCGCAGACCACTATTTCTACAGGAAGCATTCAAGGCACGGTAACGGATCAGAGCGGTGCTGTAGTGTCGGCGGCCAAGGTGAGCATCACCAACAAATCCACCGGTCGCGTGCTCAACGTTGCTACGACCTCGGCCGGAACGTATGCTTCGGGCGCATTAACGCCGGACAACTACACGGTACGAGTGGAGGCGCAAGGCTTCAAGACCACCGAGTTGCCAGTGACGGTTCAAGTGGGGGTTACCGCGTCTGGCAACGTGAAGCTGCAAGTGGGGCAAGCCAACCAGGTGGTGGAGGTGCAAGCTTCGGAAATCCAGGTGAATACCGAGCAGGCCACGGTGCAAGGCGTGTTAACCACTCAGCAGATTGAAAATCTGCCGATCAACGGCCGGAACTTCCTTGATCTGGCGCAGCTCGAGCCGGGTGTGCAGATTCAGGATGGCGGAGACTTCGATCCTACCAAGAATGGCTTCTCGTCAATTTCCTTCGGCGGCCGTTTCGGGCGCACGGCGCGCATTGAGGTTGATGGCCTCGACATCAGCGATGAAACCGTCGGTACCACCACGCAGAACGTTCCCGAAGGCGCGATTCAGGAATTTCAAATTCAGCAATCCTCTTTGGACCTTTCTACCGAATTGACTTCGTCAGGATCGGTCAATGTTACGACCAAATCTGGCACAAACAGTTATCACGGGGAGGGATACTACTATTTCCGCGACTACAGCGTGAACGCCAACCTCCCTGGCGCTTCCGATAATTATTTTCAGCGAAATCAGTTTGGCGGAAGTTTCGGCGGAGCGTTCATCAAGGACAAATTATTTTTCTTCGTGGATGCCGAGCGCACAAAGCAAGACTTTCTCAATCCGGTTTTGTCCTCGGGACCGTTTCAGTCGATTACCGGAAATTACGATTCTCCGTTTCGAGAATCGGAAGCGGTCGGGCGGCTCGATTGGCAAATCAACAACAACTACAAGCTGTTTTACCGCTTTTCCTATGACGAGAACAAAGATGTATTGGCGGTTCTTCCCAACGTTTTCCAGCCTTTTGCCAACGTAAATCACACGCCAGTGCACGCCGTTGGCCTGGATTTCAATACCGGCCCATTCACGCACAGCATTCGCTTCGGATACACGAAATTCCGCAACGGCATCGTCGATGCCACCATCGGAACCAGCATTTTCGATCCGCTGCCCCTCATCGAGCTCGCCATTGGCGCTGATCCGCTGTGCCTGACCTCGGGGGCGGATTTCTTCTGCTCGGGCCCGAGCTATCTGGCGCCGCAGCAGACCTATCAGTCGGATCACCAGATCAAATACGACGGAAGCCGCGCGTTGGGAAAACACATCCTGCGCTACGGAGGGGGTCTCAATTATCTCTGGGGCGGGGGATTCGCGAGTTTTCTGGGGCTGGCGCCGGCGGTAGGAGCGAACGTCACGAATTGTAACACCGCGTGTCTGGCGCTGCCGGGAGGCGCGAGCAACCCGCTGAATTATCCTGCGGAGAGCGTAGTGCTCGGAAATGGGGTGGGTTTTGGCACTGAAATCCCAAGGTTCGGATTTCCCGCCGGCGGCACCGGCCCGGATTATCGCACCTCCGGCTACATTGGCGATGCATGGAAGGTGAGACCGAACCTGACCGTCACCTATGGACTGCGTTACGTGCGCGATACATTTCGCTCGGATGCCGATGTGCCTCCGGTTCCGGCCTTGAATCAATGGCTCCCCGGTCTGGGTCGAAGCGTGAACCAGCCGAATTTGAACTTTGCTCCGCAACTGGGTGTTGCCTGGGATCCGAGCCGCAAGGGAAAGACGGTGCTACGCGGAGGGATCGGGCTGTTCTATGAGAACGCGATCTGGAACAACACGGAGTTCGACCGTGTGGGGCGCCTGCCCACGGGACTTTTTTTACAGACTCCCACAGTTTGCTCGGGGGGTACGCCGCCAGTTGGGGGCTACACGCTGCCCAACGGTCAGGCCGCCAACCTTTCTTTTTGCGGCGAGCCCATCGGGCAGGCGGCGCCTGCGATTGAAG
>Ga0187772_10001319_pt1 | contig 11722 bp, 11 predicted proteins | sample 0116_SJ02_MP15_2_FD_133137 | JGI IMG/M metagenome (GOLD analysis project Ga0187772, IMG submission 133137) | Tropical peat soil microbial communities from peatlands in Department of Meta, Colombia - 0116_SJ02_MP15_20_MG | ecosystem: Environmental > Terrestrial > Soil > Wetlands > Peat | place... | reverse complement strand
TGACAGCTTTCCGCGGTTCCCGTAGGCTCGCGCACTTCAGTACCGCGCGGAACGCCAGTGGGCTTAACTGCCGGGTTCGGAATGGGACCGGGTGTTTCCCCACCGCTTTGGCCGTCAGCCAAGCGGGCCCAGCGATGTGGCCTATTTAATCCTGCGTGCGCCCGGAACCGTCCGGAACGCGCGGACAGGGTCGCCGCAAACCTTCATCTCGGCGCAATCCTCGAACGGGCGACCGCGCCCTAGCCGGGGCCGGCGAGCGATAGTGCGATGAGCGAGGAGCATGCACCCTCGGTCCCGGAGTACCGCCTTCGGCTCGACCTCGACCCTGCCGGCCTCCGCTGGACCGGCACGGTGGAGTTCGACGCCCCCGCGGGACACGACCACCTGAGCCTCGACTGTGAGGGGCTGGAGGTCGCAGCGGTGCGGGTCGGGCCGCAGGCCGTGGCGTTCGCGCACGACCCCACCGGGGCTCGGCTGTCGTTCGCGCTCCCGCCGGGCGCTGCCCCACGGGTCGCGATCGACTTCTCCGGGACGGTCGAGAGGACGAACCTCTTCGGGCTGTACCGGTCGAGGCACGGCGCCGGACATCTCCTGACGACGCACTGCGAGCCGACCGGCGCCCGGCGCATCTTCCCGTGCATCGACCGGCCGGACCGGAAGAGCCGGATCGTCCTGACCGTCCTCGCGCCCGCCGAGCTCGAGGTGATCGCCAACGCGCCGGTCCGGACGAACCGCGTCGTCGACGGCCGGAGGGAGTGGACGTTCGAGCCGACCCCCGAGATGTCGACGTACCTGTTTTACCTCGGCGTCGGGCAGTTCGATTCCCGGGAGGACCGCTCGAACCCGGTCCTCGTCCGCGTCGCGAGCCCCCCCGGGCGGGGCGAGGACGGGGCGTGGGCGCTCCGCTCGGCGGGCCGGATCCTCCGCGCCTACGAGGACTACTACGGGATCCCGTACCCGCTGCCGAAGCTCGACCTGGTCGCCGTCGCCGAGCACGCCTTCGGGGCGATGGAGAACTGGGGGGCGATCAGCTTCCAGGAGACCCGGCTCCTCGTCAACGCCGCGAGCAGCACGTTCGCGACGCGCGACGTCTTCGTCACCACGGCCCACGAGATCGCCCACCAGTGGTTCGGCAACCTGGTGACGATGAAGTGGTGGGACGACATCTGGCTCAACGAGAGCTTCGCCTCCCTGATGGAGACGAAGATCACCGCCGACCTGGAGCCGTCGTTCGACCCGTGGACCGATTTCATGCTCCGGCCCGCGGGCAAGGCGGCGGCGCTCGACGGCGACTCGCTCCGCGCGACCCACGCGGTCCGGGCGCACGTCGAGCGGCCCGAGGAGATCAACCAGATCTTCGACGAGATCAGCTACGGCAAGGGCTCGAGCGTCCTCGCCATGCTCGACCGGTACCTCGGGGACCAGCGGTTCCGCGCCGGCGTCACCGAATACCTGCAGCGGTTCCGGTTCCGCAACGCCCGTACGGAAGACCTCCTCTCCGCGCTCGAGCGGGCGAGCGGGGAGCCGGTCACCGCGCTCGCGACCCCGTGGATCGACCGGGCCGGCCTGCCCGTCGTGACCGCGCGCAGCGGACCGAGCGGCGTCACGCTCGGCCAGTCGCGGTTCACCTACCTCGGGGCCCCGGACGCGCCTCCGTGGCCGATCCCGATGGTCGTCGACATCGACGGGGAGACGGAGCGGGTGCTCTTCGACCGGAAGGAGTACCATCTCCACGCGCCCGCGGACGCGACGGTCCTCCTCAACCCCGGCTCGGTCGGATTCTACCGCGTCCTCTACGACCGGCCGCTCCTCGAGCGCCTGCTCGGCGCGCTCCCGTCCCGGTCGGCCCTGGACGCCTGGGCGTTCCTGGACGACCTGGCGGCGTTCGTCCTCTCCGGCCACGTCGATTGGGCGACGTACGCCCGGGCGGTGCAGGCGTTCACCGACAGCTCGGAGCGGCTGGTCGTCGAGACCCTCGGAGGTTCGCTCGCGGCGTTCGCGCTCTCGTTCCCCGAGGTCCCCGCGGTCGTCCAGACCGCGCGCCGGTTCCTCGCGCACCAGGTCGGCCGGATCGGCGTCGAGCGTCGCGAGGGGGAGGCGGGCAACGTCGGCATCCTGCGCGACCGGCTCTCCTACGCCCGCGTCCGGGTCGACCCGGAGTTCGCCCGCGAGCTCTCCCCTCGGTTCGACGACTGGGACCATCTCGACCCGGACCTCCGGACCGGCGTCGCGATCGCGCGCGTCCGGGCCGAAGGGGAGCGGGGGTTCGCTGCGGTGCGCCGGGCGCTCGAGCACCCAAGCTCCGACGTCGAGGCGCTGCGGCTGGAGCGGGCGCTCGCCTGGAGCTCCCAGCCGGCCCAGGTACGGGAGATCCTCGACCTCGCCGTGAGCGGGGGGATCAACCGAAGTCATGTCCTCGCGGTCGGGATCCAGGCCTCGTTCAACCCGGCCGGTAGGGAGGTCACCTGGGCCTGGCTCCAGCAGAACCTCGGGAACCTCACGGACATCTTCCGAGGGTCGGGCTACCTCCCCCTCCTGCTGGAGAACTCCGTGCCGTACCTCGGGCTCGGACGGTCGGCAGAGGTCCGGGCGTTCTTCGGGGCCCACCCGGTCGCCGAAGCGACCTTCGGCGTCGCCAAGGCCCTCGAGCGACTCGAGGTCGCCGAGCGGCTCCGCGCGCGTCTCAAGTAGGGCGCCGGCGCCGGCGGCCTCGGGAGGCGGCGACCGCCCGCGCGGCGGCGCTCTCGGCGGCCGACCAGATGTACCAGGTCCCCCGGGCCTGGCTCAACCGCTCCCCGTCGGTCCCGACCAGGTCGCCCTCCGCGAAGGCGATGTGCCGACCGCGGCGCACGACGTGGCCCCGGGCGGTCAGGATCTCCCCCTCCCGGGCCGTGCGGAGGAACTCGACGTAGAGCGACGTCGTGGCGGCCGTCTCGCCGTCGCCGAGGAGCGTGACGACCGAGCCCCCCATCGCGGTGTCGAGGATCGTGGCGTAGACGCCCCCGTGGACGACCCCGTTGATGTTCAGATGGCTCGACTCGACCTTCCCGGAGACCGTGCAGAACCCGCGCCCGCTCTTCTCGGCGATGACGCGGAAGCCGACCTCCTGGTGGAACCCCCCGCGGCGGGCGGCCCGGTACAGGTCCGGTGTCGGACGGATCGGTCGGGGGCTCGGAACGGATGCTCGGCGAGGCATGACGGAGCGAGTTCCCCTCGCGCATAAGTAGTCGGAGGCGACGTCCTCCCCATGCCCCGGGCCGCGCCCACGTCCGCCTCGGCGACGTTCGAGGCGCCCCCGAACATCGCGCTGGTGAAGTACTGGGGGAACCGGGACACTGAGCTGGCGCTCCCGTACAACTCGTCGGTCTCTGTGACGTTGGCGGGGCTCCGCTCCCGGACCCGCGTCCGCTTCGACCCGGAGCTCGACCGCGACCGGGTCGTCCTCAACGGGGAGACCGCGGCCGAGGGGCCTCGGGCGGCGGTGGTCCGGATGCTCGACCGGGTCCGGGAGCGGTCGGGGATCGCGACCTGCGCGGAGGTCGATTCGGAGAACAACTTCCCGACCGCGAGCGGGCTCGCCTCCAGCGCGAGCGGTTTCGCCGCGCTCGCCGGCGCGGCGAGCGCCGCGGCCGGCCTGAGCCTGAGCCCGAGGGAGCTCTCCCGGTTCGCGCGCCTCGGCTCGGGGAGCGCCTCGCGGTCGGTCTTCGGAGGGTTCGTCCTCTGGCGGGCCGGCTCGCGGGCGGACGGCCGGGACTCGTACGCCCGGACCCTCTACGGGGAACGGCACTGGCCCGAGCTGGTCGACGTCGTCGTCCTGGTCGAGAACGCGCCCCTCAAGGAGGTCCGCTCGGCGGAGGCGATGCAGACGACCGTCCGGACGAGCCCGGATTACCCGGGCCGTCTCGAGCGGCTGCCGCCTTTGATCGGACGGATCGTCCGGGCGATCGGGGCGAGGGACGCGGGCCGGCTGTTCCCGCTCGTCATGGAGGAGTGCGACAGCTTCCGCGACGTCTGCGAGACGACGCGCCCGCCGCTCGACTACCTGACCCCGGCGTCCCGCGCGGTCCTCTCCGAGGTCCGGTCGCTCAACCGGGCCGCGGGCCGGCCGATCGCCGCGTACACCCACGACGCCGGTGCCCACGTCCACGTCTTCACCCTGAGCCGGCACGTGCGGACGGTCCGTCGCGCGGTGGCGTCGGTCCCGGGGGTCCGGGAGACGCTGGTCGTCCGCCCCGGGCCCGGGGCGCGCCGGGTCGATCGGTCGGGCCGGGGCGACCGGTAGGACCGGACCGGCGCGCGACGGCGCCGGGCCGTTCGCTCAGAGGACGTGCCGGTCGAACGTCTCGGGAGGAGGCTCGAGCCCCATCGAGCGCAGCAGCCCCCGGACCTCGTCCGTGTACCGCTGGCGCGCCTCCTCGTTCGTCCACCGCTTCAGGCCGAACTCGATCGCCTTGCGGCTCGTCGCGGAGTTCGAGTGCCCGAACATGTCGAGGGCCCGAGGGTACCATTTGCGGACGGCCTCCACCGCCTCGTCCTTCGAGCCGTAGTAACCGGGGCCGTCCTGGACCATCCGCCGCAGGACGCTCGCCCCGAAGTTGAGATGGAGCTGCTCTTCGCTGAGCATCAGCGGCATCGCCCGGGCGAGCGGCCCGTACGAGCACTCCTGGAAGGCGCGCAGCTGGTAGACCCCGACGCGGTCGACCAGGCAGGTGAACGCGCCGACGTCCGACCATCGGTCGAACTTCATGTTGAACGCGTCGAGCTTGTGCTGGCCCTCGCGCTTCGTGAGGAGGTCGTCGATCATCCGCTGCCCCTCCTCGCCGAAGTCCCGGAGGATCCGGCACGCCTGGAGCCCGTGCCGGGCCTCGTCCGCGACGATCCGGGCCTCGATCCAGCGGTCCTCCAGCGTCGGGGCATGGTCGAGCCAGGGCCGGTGCTGTTGGATCGAGGCGAACTCGGTGTCCGCCTGGACGACCATGAGCTTGACCAGGAGCTCCCGCATCTCGGACGGGACCTCCTCCGGCGTCTCGTACTTGCGGACCCCGGCCGATGTGCCCCAGAGGATCTCGCGGACCGGCTCCGGGGTCTTCCCGTCGCGGAGCGTCGGGGCGACGGGGCTCCCGGCAGGCAGTTCGTCCGGCATCTTCGGTCCGGGCGGGACCATGGGCGTCACTTCCCCTTAAAGGCGGGCTTTCGCTTCTCGACGAACGCCGCGAGCCCTTCCTTCGCGTCCTCGGTGACGAAGAGCCGGTTCTGCAGCTCGCGCTCGAGCGCGAGGCCCGCGGTGAGCGGGACCTCGACCCCTTCGACGACGGACCGCTTGATCAGGCTGATGGCGCGGGCCGGCCCGTGGGCGAGCGCGGAGGCGTAGGCCTGGACGTCCCGGGCGAACGTCTCCTTCGGGTAGACGTGGTTGACGAGGCCGATCGCGAGCGCCTCGTCCGGACTGAGCAGCTTACCGGTGATCATCATGTCGAGAGCGCGAGAGGTCCCGACGAGCCGCGGGAGCCGCTGCGTCCCGCCGGTGCCGGGCAGGACGCCGAGCGTCACTTCGGGGAGCCCGATCTTCCCGGAATCCTTCGCCATCGCCCGGAGGTCGCAGGCGAGGGCGATCTCCAGCCCGCCGCCGACGCAGTGGCCGTTGATCGCCGCCAGGACGACCTTCGGGGTGGTGGCGAGGCGGTTCAGCGTCTCCTGACAGTGGAGGCAGAACATCGCCTTGAAGTCGGGGGCGCTGGCCCGGAGCATCTCGATGTCCGCCCCCGCGCTGAAGAACCCGGGGAGCGAGCTCGTGAGGACGAGGACGCGCGCGTTGTCGTCGAAGCGGAACTCCTCGACGGCGTCGTCCAGCTCGCGCATCATCTCGAGGTCGTAGGTGTTCGCTTTCGGTTTGCCGATCTCCACGTAGCCGACGTGGTCGTCCACACGCGTCCTGACGAACTTGCCCTGCATCGGTCGGTCCCTCTCCGCGGTGCCCCTGCGGTTCCCGGCTCCACCCCTAGGGGCGGATAACGGCGACGCAGGCCGGACCGGCGTTCGGCGGAGGTCCGGACGTCCCCGTCCTACCGGGGGCGATGGAGCTCCCGGGCGGTGCCGGAGGGATCACCGACCACGACAGCCTCCGCGAGCCCCACGAACAGACCGGTCTCGATCACGCCGACCTTCGCTCGGAGGGCCCGGTCGGCCTCCGCGGGGCTGCGGATCGGGGCCGACGGGACCAGGTCGAGGATCTCGTTGCCGTTCTCTGTAACGAACGGACGCCCCCCCGGCCCGGACCGGAGCCGGACGGCGAACCCGTCCCGGGCCAGCTGGCGCTCGAGCACCGGCCGGCAGTACGGCACGACCTCGACCGGCACGGGGGACCTCTCGCCGAGAGCGCCGACGAGCTTCGAGTCGTCGACGACGATGACGAGCCGGTCGCTGAGGCGCGCGAGCAGTTTCTCCCTCAACAAGGCCCCGCCTCCGCCCTTGGTCAGGTCGAGCGTCGGGGCGACCTCGTCGGCCCCGTCGAGCATGAGGTCGAACCGGTCGTCCGCGCGCAGGGGCCGGACGGCCAGGCCGAGCTCGACGGCAAGGCGCTCGGTCGTCGTCGAGCTCGCGACGCAGTCGAACGCGGCGGAAGGGTAGGCGTCCCGGAGCGCTCGTACGACCTGTTGCGCCGTGGAGCCGGTCCCCAAGGCGAGGCGGAGGCCCGGGCGCACGTACCGCTCGACGGCGTGGCGGGCGGCCGCCGCCTTCGCGGCGTCCCGTGGGTCGCCCACGCCCCACCGAGCGCCCCGGGCTAATGAACCGAACGGCCGACGCCCCCGACATGGCTATCTCGCCGGCCCGCTCCCGCGGGCCGATGGCCGAGCACGGCCGCCGTCCCGCGTCGCCGGTGGTCCTCTCGGTCGGAGGCTCCGTCCTGATGCGGGGGGAGGACGACGCGCGGTACCTTGTCGCGCTCGCGGACCTCCTTCGGAAGGTCGGACGGGACCGACCGCTCGCCGTGACGACCGGCGGAGGTCGCACGGCCCGGGAGTACATCGGTCTCGGCCGGTCGCTCGGGCTGACGGAGGTCGAGCTCGACGAGCTGGGGATCGACGTGACCCGCCTCCACGCCCGACTTGTCGCGGGGACGATCGGGCTCCCGACCGCCTCCCATCCCCCCGGGTCCGTCCGGGAGGCCGTCGAGGCGCTTCGCCACTCCTCGCCGGTCGTCCTCGGAGGGACCGAGCCGGGGCACACGACGGACGCGGTCGCGGCGCTGATCGCGGTGCGACTGAGAGCGGCGCGGGTGGTGAACGCGACCGACGTCGACGGCCTCTACGACGCCGACCCGAGGAGCCACCCGGAAGCGCGACGGCTCGAGGCGGTCGGCTGGCCTGCGCTCCTCGCGCTCCTCCGACGCACGACGGCCGGCGAGCCCGGCCAGAGGTTCCCGTTCGACCGCCTCGGCGCGGAAGCGCTCGCGCGAGCGGCGATCCCGCTGGCGATCGTCGCCGGACGCGACCTCGCCAACCTGGAGAAGGCGATGGCGGGCGAACGCTTTGAGGGGACGATCGTCGGCGGTCCCGGAGGTGACACCGCGTGAGCCCCGCGCCGGTCCCGCCGCATCCGCGACGGCTCGTCTTCCTCGGTCCCCCCGGCGCCGGCAAAGGGACGCAGGCCGCAACGGTCGCCCGGGAGCTGGGGCTCGCGCACCTCTCCACCGGGGACCTGCTGCGGGCGGCCGTCGCGGCGGGCTCGGAGCTCGGCCGAGCGGCGGACGGCCACATGCGGGCCGGCCGGCTCGTCCCGGACGACCTGGTGCTCGAGATCCTCCGAGAACGCCTCCGGCAGCCCGACGCCGCCCGAGGGTTCATCCTCGACGGGTTCCCGAGGACGCTCGCCCAGGCGACGGCGCTCGAGCGGTTGACACCGCTCGACATGGTCGTCTCGTTCGAGGTCGACCCGAAGGCGCTGGTCGAACGCCTCGCCGGCCGCCGGACGTGCGCGCGCTGCGGGGCGGTCTACCATGTCGCGTTCAACCCGTCCCGCGAGCCCGGCAAATGCGACCGCGACGGCGGCGAGCTCGTGCAACGGCCCGACGACCGGCCCGAGGCGGTCGGGGTACGTCTCAAGGTCTACGCCCAGCAGACCGCGCCGCTGCTCGACCACTACCGGGCGAAGGGGCTCCTCCGGCCCCTGGACGCCGCCGACACCCCCAGCGCGGTCGCCGAAGGACTTCGGCGGCTCGTCGGAAAGGAGCAGTAGTACCGCAAGCCCCGGGACCGCACGACTGGAATCTTGCCCCACGGTCCGCCCGGGTCAGCGCATGGGGCGGACCACCGACGCCCGGCTCCAGGAGCCCGGCTCGTACCCAAGCTCGACGCCCTCGAGATAGCCGACCGCAGCGCCCCACGGCGCGACCGCACGCCCCACCGCGCCGATCGTCCCCAGCTCGATGACGCCTCCGTGGGAGACGACGAGCAGCCGGGCCCCGTCCCGGATTCGGGCCAGCTCGTTCTCCAGGACGCCGGACAGGAGGCGGGAGTGCTCTTGGAGCTCGACGACCTCCTCGACGATCGCGACGTAGTCGGCGAACGTGCGCGGGTCGACCTGCTCGAGCTGTCGCCCGAGCGCCTCCGGCAACGACCCCAGCGCGAACAGCTCCCCGTCGACGTGATAACCCATCGCCTCGGCGGTCTCCACCGCCCTCGGCTTCGGCGAGGTGAGCACCCGGTCGAACCGGGGAAGACGGCGCCCGACCTCCCGCGCGAGACGGACGCTCCGTTCGGTGAGATGGACGCCACCGGCTTCGCGTTCCGCGTGCCGTAGGTGGACGAGGGTACGCATCGTCCGGGGCGGCGCCGGCACCGCGACGCAGAGTTTATAGCTCGCGCCCAGGTAGTTGCGCCCGTCCCGGCTTAGCTCAGTGGTAGAGCGGGGGACTGTAGGCGCGACTGCCGGAACCCCCGGCGGCCCCCGTGGAGATCCTCAGGTCGCCTGTTCGAGTCAGGCAGCCGGGACCTGAGGACGACGTTCCCGCGACCGGGTCGGCCGACCCGCCGGCGAACGGATGCGGTTGTCGGGATTCGAACCCGAGTAGGTAGCTTGGGAAGCTACCGTCCTAACCGCTAGACCACAACCGCGCGCTGGGCGCTCACGCCCCTTCCCTCATACCGTTTGTGAGGGCGGGATCCCCCTACAGCAGCAGCCCGACGGTCTCGCTGGGGATCGACGGGGCCCCGGCGAGGAGGCCGCCCTCGGAGACGAGGCCCTCGACGACCGGGCTCACGAACCCGGCTCGCTGGAGCAGCCGCCGCGCCCGAGGCAGGTCGTCCGTCGAGAGCGCGACAAGCGGCTGGTTCCCTTCCCGCGCCGCGAGGATCGCCACGCTCTGCACGTTGAGCCCGTCCCGGGCGAGGACGTCCAGGACGCGCAGGAAGCTCCCCGCGCGGTCCTCGAGCCGGACGACGAGCATCTCCCGGACCTCGGGGTCGTAGCCGGCGAGCCGGAGCAGCCGAACGGCCCGGTCGGCGTCGCTGACGATGAGGCGGACCCTGCCGGACCTCGGCGACGAATCGGCACCGATCGCGGCGAGGTTGATCCGATGCTCGGCGAGCGCACGCGCGACCCCCGCGAGGCCTCCCGGCCGGTTCGGGAGGGTCAAGGAGATCTCGCGCAGGACCATTCGCGTCACAGAAAGGGGACGCCGGGCTTTAGGTTCGACCCTGCGCTAGCGTCCGCTCACGCACCTATTTATAGCACGACCCGACGTAAGAGCCGCTGCCGCGGGGTGCGAAGACGCCCGGGCGGTAGCGAATGGGGCAACGAAGGCGGGCACGATCGCGGTCCGGCTTCCGTCGGTCCCGGGGAATCCGCGGAAACCGCCGGGGCGTGGTCGCCGTCGTGGGCACGCTGCTCGCCCTGCTCGTCTTCTTCGCGCTGTTCGGGATCTTCCTGACGCAGTACGTCCCCCTCTGGATGGACGAGAACGAGAGCCAGTTCTCCAACCAGATGCAGGCGTCGCTCGCGACCCTCAAGTCCGGGGTCGACGACCAGTACATCCTGGGCGGGATCCCGACGTACACCGTCCCGTTCACGATGAACTCCGCTTCCGTTCCCCTGCTGACCCAGCCGACGATCGCGACGTTCTCCTACCTCAACGGGTGCCCCAGCGGCTTCAACGCCACGACCGCGATGCCGGTGAAGCCGGCGTCCTGTGACTTCGCGCGGCTCGTCTACTCGACCGCCGCCGGGGCGGCGGGGAGCCAGACCCACAACTACAACGAGACGGCGCCGACCAACTACCTCCAGACGGCGATCCCGAACCGCTACTACGTCCCGGTGACGTACTACTTCGAGAGCGACGCGATCGCCGGCGAGCAGGGTTCCGGTCGCGCCTGGATCGTGGCGCCTCCGCCGATCAACGTCAGCGTGACCAGCGGGAACGTTACCGTGCGCTCGAGCCTGGTCGTCTTCCTCGGCAACGGCTCGTCGTTCTCGAGCCAGGGGACGAAGGACCTCACGAGCCACGAGCTCAGCCAGTCGAACGTCTCCTCCACCGGGCGGTTCCTGTCGACCTCCGGGGCGCGCCGTACGTTCAACGTCACGATGATCCTTGGGGTCCACGACGTCTGCGCCTGGTACAACTTCCTCTACAACGAGACCGACCACGCCTTCGCCTCGAACTCGTCGACGTACTGGACGCTCGCGGTGACGCAGGGGAGCTCCACGCTGACGCCGCCCCTCGCGCTCTCGGTCTGCCTTCAGTCGCTCTCGTCGACCTACGACCTCACGCTGAAGGTCTTCAACGTGAACTTCGCCCAGGCGTTCCTCGCCCAGGACCAGATCACGTTCAACGCCGGAGGGCTGTAGCGATGGCGAGCGGCCCGCTCCGGGTGAAGGTCCCGCGGGCAGCCACGACGGTCGCGCCGACCGCCGGCCCGTCCAAGGACGGTCCCGCCGCGGCCGACCTGCCGGGGACGTTCATCACGGCGATCCCGCCGCTCGGCGGCCCGGAGGTCAAGCAGCTCCAGGTCCGCGCCATCAACCCTCCCTACTCCTACGCGCGGGTGACGTACAACGAGGGGACGAAGGAGTACCTCTACGAGGTGATCGAACCCCAGCTCTCGGCCTACGAGCTCCGCCTGGTCGGCCATCTCAAGGAGACCCTGACGAAGGTGATCGGAGCGGACATCGGCTCGCTCTCCGGGACCGACAAGCGGGCCTACCTCCGGGGCGAGGCGGAGGGGTACTTCCGCTCCCGTGAGGTCCCGTTGAGCCCGCTGTCGCTCGAGCGGATCGTCTACTACGTCCTCCGCGACTTCGTCGGCTACGGCCCGGCCGACGCGCTGATCCAGGACCCCGAGGTCGAGGACATCTCCTGCGACGGGGTCGGCGTGCCCCTGTTCGTCTTCCACTCCAAGTTCGAGTCGGTGAAGACCAACGTGATCTTCAACGACGAGGAGTCGCTCAACTCGTTCATCGTCATGCTCGGCCAGCGGTGCCTGAAGGCGGTCAGCGTCTCCGGCCCGATCCTGGACGGGACCACGCCGGAAGGCCACCGGGTCCAGGCGACCTACGCGCGCGAGGTTACGACCCGGGGAGCGAGCTTCACCATCCGACGGTTCAAGGAGCGGCCGTTCACCCCGGTCGACCTCATTGCGATGGGCAGCGCGAGCGACGAGATGGTCGCCTACTTCTGGCTCGCGGCCGAGCAGGGGGAGTCGCTGATCATCTGCGGGGGCCCGGCGTC
>Ga0187772_10001318_pt1 | contig 11728 bp, 11 predicted proteins | sample 0116_SJ02_MP15_2_FD_133137 | JGI IMG/M metagenome (GOLD analysis project Ga0187772, IMG submission 133137) | Tropical peat soil microbial communities from peatlands in Department of Meta, Colombia - 0116_SJ02_MP15_20_MG | ecosystem: Environmental > Terrestrial > Soil > Wetlands > Peat | place... | reverse complement strand
CGCGCCTAACAACTCCTCCGCGCTGCGCACTACGCGCATGCCGCGTCCTCCACCGCCCGCCGCCGCTTTTAAAATCAGCGGAAACCCGATGCGCTTGGCCTCTTTGCTGAGGTTCTCTTCCCCCTCCACCACTCCGTCGCTGCCTGGAATCGTGGCCAACCCCGCGGTCTTCATTTCCCGCCGCGCCCGGTCTTTCTCGCCCATCATTTCGATCACCTCGGGTTTGGGCCCGATGAAGGTGATCTCTGACGCTTCGCACACCTTTGCAAAGTTGGCGTTCTCCGACAGGAAGCCGTATCCCGGATGGATGGCATCCACATTGGTGATTTCCGCCGCGCTGATCACGTGCGGGATGTTCAGATAGCTTTCACTGCTGCGCGGCGGCCCGATGCATACCGCCTCGTCGGCAAAACGCACGTGCAAGGCGTTGCGGTCTGCTTCCGAATACACCGCCACGGTCGCGATGCCCAACTCCTTACACGCGCAGATGACCCGCAGGGCAATTTCCCCGCGATTGGCTACAAGTATCTTTTGGAACATATCTGGATGGGCCGCTTACCGTTTCCGGCTCGGGCGGAGGCCAAATAGCGGCTGTCCGTACTCCACGGGCTGCCCGTTTTCCGCGAAGATGCGCAAAACTTCTCCGCTCGTTTCCGATTCAATTTCGTTCATCAGCTTCATGGCTTCGACGATGCACAGCGTCTGTCCCGCTTCCACATAGCTGCCTATTTTCACGAACGGTTCCGCGCCCGGACTCGGCGAACCATAGAACGTCCCCACGATCGGCGATTTCACCAGGAACAGGTCCTCACCCCCGCGCAGGTCCGCTTCCGCGCTGGCGCCCGGAGTGCTCGCTCCGGTTGCCCCCGCAGGCGCCCCCGCGGTCGCTGGCACGGCCCCGGGCACAATGATTTCCGCCGCAGGCCGCGCTGCTACTATCACATTGCTCCCTGGCTTCTTCAGCCGGATCCGCAAGTCTCCACGGGAATATTCGAATTCTTCGAGGTTGTGCTCGGTCATGAACCGCAGCAACTGCTCAATCTGCCCGATTTCCGGGTTTGCAAACGATTCACTTCCAGTTCCAGTCGTTTTCGACGGCTTTTTCCGTTTCATGCCTGTTTTTTAGATTTCGATGAGATCCCGCCTGACGCGGGTCAATACTTCCCTGCCCTGTACCCCAACCACTACATCATCTTCTATGCGAATGCCACCGATACCTTCGACATACACGCCAGGTTCTATGGTAATCACATTTCCGGGCACAAGTCGAATCGCCTGCCCCCTCGCCACCCGCGGCGTCTCGTGCACTTCCAGCCCTAACCCGTGTCCGGTGCTGTGCACGAAGTGCTTTTCCAGTCCGCCTTTCTTCAGGACTTCCCGCGCCGCTGCATCCACTTCACCGCACGTGATTCCTGCCCGAACCGCGGCGGTGGCCGCCCGATTCGCTTCTTCTACCGCGCGATACCACTCCCGGATCCGTCGCGGAACCCGCCCAACATACACTGTACGCGTAATATCGCTGCAATAGTGGCCGAGTATAACACCCAGGTCTAGCACCACCAACTCATTTTCCCTCAAGCGTTTGCCGGTAGGTCGCGCGTGCGGCAGCGCACTGCGTTCGCCGAATGCGACAATCGTCTCAAAGGACGGCCCGCTCGCCCCCCGCTTCTTCATCTGGTACTCAATCTCCGCCGCGACTTCCCTTTCCCGCACTCCGGGCCTTAGTAACTTCAGAGCGCCTTGTACCACTTCCCCCGCCAGGATAGCCGCTTTGCGCATTACCGCCAGTTCCTGCGCGTCTTTCCGGCTGCGCAGCGACTCTACTATCCCTCCGGCTTGTTTTGTCTTGCATTTTGCCCCGCTGGCCTTCCGTAGAGCGCCCAACTGCGCGACAGTCCACTGCTCCGGGTCGAACCCCACGCGCCGGAAGCCCGACCGTTTCAGCCATTCCCCGACACACGCGTACAGCGCCCCGTTTTGCAGATGCACCTGGATTCCGGGCGCTTCCTCTTTCGCCTGCGTGGTAAAACGCCCGTCGGTAATCAACGTCGTGCGCCCGCCGGCCACCGCTAGCACTCCAGACTCTCCGGTAAAACCCGTCAGGTAATACCAGTTCGCCGGATGCGTCACCAGCAGGCAGTCCAACTCCCGCCGCTTGAGCTGCCGCGCCACTTTTTTTCGTCTCTGGGCGTATGGGTCTTTCATAAACAAAATCGAGGAGACCCGCGTCTCCCCGATTCCAGTTTACCTGAAGCTTGTTGAGTTACGAAGAGCCTGCCCTTACCCCGGGATGATTCGGGGAGTCAGGAAGAACAGCAACTCGGAAGAGGTAATGTTCACCGAGCGTTCCTTGAACAGGTAGCCGATCACCGGGATGCTGCCGATATACGGCACTTGCGTGACGCTGTTCTGCTGCTGCGTGACGATGATACCGCCAATCACCACCGTGCCGCCATCCGCCACCAGCACCTTGGTCTGCGCCGACTGTGTATCCAACGCCGGAATACCCTGCACGCGCGGGATACCGTTATCGATCTGGGTGTTCTCTACCAGCACATCCATGAACACCGTACCTTCCGCGGTAATCTGCGGCGTCACTTCCAACTGCAGCACCGCGTCGATGTACTGAACGGAAATCGTGTTGTTGATGGTCGTCTGGATCGGAATCTTAGTACCTTGCTTGACTACCGCCTTTTCATTGTTCTGGGTGATGATTTTCGGCTTCGACAGAAGTTTGCCCACGCCCTTCGCTTCCGCCGCGCTGATGTACAGGTCAACCGCAAAGTTCGGCGAACGCTGGAAGAAACCGACGCCGCTGGTCGGCGCACCGGCAGGCAGGTTCACGTTGAACGGAAGTCCGCCCGTGGCGCCCGTGCTACCAGAGGGTGCCACCGGGGTTCCAATCAGTGGAGGCTGCGGCAGACCCGATCCCGTGGTCGTCGGGCTGATTCCCACGTTAGGGTTGCCGCCGAAGATCGTACGGCCGCCGGTCGTGGAGCCTGCGAAACCCCACTGTACGCCAATGTCCTGGCTGAACGAACGCGTCGCTTGCACTACCCGCGCTTCGATTTCCACCTGCTGCGACTTGCGATCCAATTGCCGGATCAGGTTGTCGAGCACCGGCAGGTTCGAGGGAATGTCGCGGATGATCAACTGGTTCGAGCGGTCGTCCGAGAAAATATCGCCGCGCGAAGAAAGGAACTTCTTCAGCGTGTCTCGCACGGTGGTGGCCTTCGCGTAGCTGAGCACGCGCGTCACAGTCACCGGCGCCACTGCTTCCGCCTGCGCCTTCTGCAGATCGCGCGCCGTCTCCGCTTCCTTCTTCAGCGTGTCCTTGGTGGCGATGCGCAGCACGTTGCCGTTCAACTGCTTATCCAAGCCGTTGTTTACCAGCACGATGTCCAGCGCCTGGTCCCAGGGCACTTCGTCCAACACGATCGTCAAGGTGCCCTTCACGTTTGGATCGAGCACCACGTTCAGTCCGCTGATTTCGTGGATTAACCGGAAGAAGTCTTTGAGGTCCACGTCCTTCAAGTTCACCGAAATCGGCTCACCGGTATATTTGCCCGAGGATACCGAGGGCGATGCAGTGCTCTGTTGCGTGGCAACCGTCGAAGCAGCCGCGGCGGCCTGCTGCATGGCCTGCTGTGCGGCTTCCTGGGCGCTGCCCTCATTAGCGGCCGGTTGTGGCGCGGGAGCAGAGTTCGTCGCCATCTTGGCGGAAACTTGGGTCAGTTGGTTCGGCAATGGGAAATGTGAAGCGGCGGCATTCGACGCCCCCGCCTGAACCACAGAAGCTGTCTGGCTCTTGGAATTCGTGTCCTTGGTCGATGCGTCGATTGCTGTCGGCGTGTTCGGGTCGGCCGGTTGTACCTGCAGGTACACCACCACCGCGTCGCCCTCGTGCGCGATTTGGTACGGCCGCGAAGCCGTCAAGTCAATCACCACGCGCGCCACGTCTGGCCGGTATTGCCCCAGGCGTATGCTGCGCACCGGCGCCGACACCCCAGGTATCGACGTCTTCTGCACGTTCAGCCGCGCTCCAGAGAAGTCCAGCACCAGCCGCTCCGGATTCTGCAGCCGCGCCGCGTGCACCTCGAGGCGTCCTGCCCCTTCTACGCGTATTGCTGCCCGTTGCGTATCCTGGGTGATCGCCACGCTCGAGATGACCGCCGCGGTCGTGCTGGCGCCAGCGGACTCCTGCCCTCGAACGAACGCTGGGTTTCCTCCCAGCATCACGCTCGTCAATATCAGGCAGCCACACCTTACGGCCCGCCAGTTCGTCGTCATTGCTGTTCTCCTGCACTGGAGTAGATTCTCTTATTCACTTGCCGCTCCACGGGTTTCCCGAACGCGTCCTTGCCCACCTCGTCGAACGACACCCCATCTAAAGCTATCTTGTCCACTTTTCCGTCGTACAACTGGTCGCCCTCGCGCAGAAAATACGTTCTCTGTTGTGGATTGGTCACCACCGCAATCATGCCGTTTGGCGATTTCACAATTCCATCCAGCCGCAGCGACGCCACTTGCAACCCTGCTTTTCCGGGTGGCAAATTCGCCGCAACTTTCGAGGCTTGATCCTGCCGCGCGGTCAACGACTCAAACGGATCTCGCCGCGCCACTTTGGCTTCCGACTCCGCCTGCTCGCTTGCCGCAGCCGGCGCGGGCGTCGTCTTTTTGGCTTTCGTCGCGGGTTTCGTCGCGTGTTTTGCAGGGGTGCTTGCCGTTTGCGCTTGCGCGCTTAGCCCGGCCGCCCCCAGCAGTACCCCGATTAGCAATGTTTTTAATCGAGTCATAGTTCGCCCATTCCTACTCACGGTTTTTTTCCAGCCGGTTTCGCCGCCGTCTTGGTCCCGTTGGAAGACGGCGCAGGCGTCATATCCGCCGGCTTCGTGAAGAACGTCGTAATCGTGAACACCCCGGTCACCGTCTCGCCCGGACGCATCGGATACCTCGTGCCTTTCGAGGCGCTTGGATCGTCAAACTGCAAATCCCCCACGTTGATGATGCGCGACAGGCGGCTCAACCTGCTGAAAAAGTCCAGTACATTGAAATACGCCCCGTCCGCCTGCGCCTCGAAGGGCATCTCGTAGTGAAATTCCTTGGCTACGATATTTCCCGAGGTCAAACGACGCAGTTGCACGTTGGATGCGCTCGCCGCTCCCTGGACCTGCCGGATGAATTCGTCTACGTCCTTGTCTTCCGGAACGATGGTTTTCAGCGTGTCCAGTTGCTTGCTCAGCGCGTCCATTTGCTGCTTCAATTCGCCGTAGCGCTGCTTATAGACCTGCAACTGGATTACTTCCTGGTTCAATTTGGTGCGTTGTTGCACCGCCGCGTCGTACTCCGTCCGTTCCTGCGCTACCGGAGACATCGGAACGTACAATCCCAACAGGCAGATCACGAACGCGACAGCTATCGCCACCAGGCCCTGCATGACCACCGACATATCTCGGAAAGGATTCGCCATGGCTTCCTCTTATCCTTTCTTCGCCGGTGCCGCGTTCTTTGGGGCACTCTGTACCGGCACGCTGGCCGGGGTTGCCTGCGGAGTTGCGGTTCCGTTCGCCGCAATTTCCGCATTGATAGTGAACACGAACGTCTGCACCGCCATGTTCTTCTCGTCTTGCTTCGTGTCCTTGATCTCGATCTTCTGGAAGTAGCCGGACCGCTTCAACGCGGTGATGAAGTTCGCTACCGAATTAATCGAAGCCGCCGCGCCTTCCATCGTGACGTTGTTGCCTTTCTTGGTCATCGATGTCAGCCACAGGTTCTCGGCTCGGGAAACCGTGTTGGCCACTTCGTCCAGCAACTCTTGCCCGCCGGTGCGGTCCTTCTGCAGTTGCTCGATGGTGCTCACCCGCTGCTGCAGCACCTGCTTTTGCTTTTCGAACGATTCCACCTGCAGCTTGATTTGTTCCAGTTCCGTCTTCTGGCTCGTCAACTGCTTGATTCGGTTGTTCTCGTCGTTCAACCGCGACTGCCAGGAGTGGTAAAAGTACAGCAGGAATAAGCAGCCCAGAACTGCTCCGGCTCCCAGGAATACCGCGGGCATCGCTGCTCCGGTATCCACCGGTCTCCGTGCGGCTTTGGGCCGCGTTTGACCTAGTAAGTTTATGCGGATCATGGCTAGTCGAAGCTCCTCAGGGCCAATCCCACCGCGACCACCAATCTTGGCGCCAATTCCCGGATCTGATCTTCACTGTGCTTCCCCGGGTTGATTAACACCTTGCGGAACGGATTCAGTTCTTCCACCGGCATCGCAAATTCTTCCCGCAGCAGGTCCACCAGCCCGGGTACGCGCGCCGTCCCCCCGGCCACCATGATGCGTTGGATGTTTTCTCCGCTCGCTGTGGCTCGGAAGAAATCAAACGTCTTCTGGATTTCCAGCGTCAGAATGTCCGACACGCTTCGCAGAATCTGCCCCTTCTGCTCGTCCGTCACGCTCGGCAGCGTCTCGCCCTTCTTCAGGCGTTCCGCATCGTCGAAGCTCAGGTCCAGTTCCTTCTGCAGTGCGTCGGTATACTGGTTGCCGCCTACGCTGACGTCGCGCGTAAACAGCGGGATGCCACCACGCACGATATTGATGTTCATTACGCTCGCTCCGATATTCAGCAGCGCCACCGTCTGTCCGGCATCCGGCTCGTAATTCACTTCGAAGCAGTTTTGCAAACCGAACGCGTCAATGTCCACAATCACTGGCGTCTTTCCGGCCTGCGCCAGAACGTTCGTATGGTTCAGAATCTTGTCTTTCTTTACCGCCACCAGCAACACGTCCATCTGCGAATCCATCGCTTCCAGTAACTGATAGCTCAAATTCACGTCGGCGATGTCGAACGGAATGTGCTGGCTGGCTTCGGAGGGAATGCGGTCGTACAGCTCTTCTTCGGTCATCAGCGGCAGCGGCACTCGCTTCACGATCACGGAGTGACCGGAAACCGACGTCGCTACGCTCTTGGTCTTGATTTTTTCCAGATCGAAAATCTTCGTGATCGCGTTGGCCACTTGCGGCGCGTCCATGATGGCTCCGTCGACCACCGTATCTTGTGCCAACGATTCCAAGCCGTAGCTCACCAGTTCGTATCCGGCTTTCGTCGTCTTCAGCTCCACCGCTTTAATGGAGCTGGAACCGATGTCCAGACCGACCAGTTGCCTGTTTCTCTTGCCCCCGAGTAACCACATATCGCGGCCTCTTTCCCTCACGCTTCGGTAAACCTAGCGGCGCCGTGCCACCGCTTGGTTCATCTTGCGTTCCATCCATCTGTCCAGGATCGTTTTCCTAAGTTTCCAACGATTTCCCAGTTTAAACGCAGGTATTTCGCCCTCTGTGATGTACCGGTACAGGGTATCCGGGCTAATCCCAAGGTATTGGGACGCCTGTCGTACGTTCATCACTTCGCGCGATTCGCTCACGAGGAACGCCCATCCTGACTCTGTCATGCCCCACTTCTGGACATGCTCTGGCCCGTGCGGCTCCCCCGAAAGCTGGGTTCCTGGCGGGCTAACCTTGACCCCGTTATGTCACCGCGGAGTACAAACCGTCAAGCCCTTCTCTCCGGGTGTTGTCCTAAAAACATCCGTAATCTTAGGCAATTGACCTGGTATTGTAGGCAGGTATCCCCACTTATTGTACCGCATGAGCTACGCAACCACTATTCCTTGTATTTATCCGTAATTTCGCCCCTGTCCCGCAGTACGGTTATTCTTTATCCGCACGCTTTTTTCCTTCTCCGCTCGTTCCCACTTTTTCCCGTGTCTATCCTCTTCGGATTTTTTCTTTCGACGCTATACTATTGCCGCTCAACTGCAACCGTTTACACTTCCGGAGTCACCTGATGAAGAATCTGTTCTTCTTGCTGTTTTTCCTTCCTTCGATGCTGTCTGCACAAAAACTGCTGGTCGCGAATCAGGGCGACCACACCCTGCTGATTATCGATACCTCTTCGCGGAAAACCCTCGCCACCGTCGGCGTCGATATCAATGGTCACGAAGTGATCGCTTCGCCTGACGGGAAATTCGCCTATGTGCCCATCTATGGAAATTCCGGTGTGGGCAAGCCTGGCACGGACGGCAGCACCGTCGAAGTTATCGACATCGCTTCGGGCCGCGCCATCCACATCATCGATCTCGGCAAGCCTGTTCGTCCCCACTGCGCGAAGTTCGGCCCCGACGGCATGCTTTACGTCTCCGCCGAGCTCGCAAAAGCCGTCGACGTCATCGATCCCGCCACACAAAAAGTCGTCGCTGAACTTCCCGCCGGCCAAGTCGATTCGCACATGTTTGTGCTTATTCGCGATGGTTCGCGCATCTACACTGCCAACGTTTTTGCCGGCAGCGTCAGCGTTGTCGACACTCATAGCCGCAAACTCCTCGCCACCATCCCTGTTGCGAAACAAATCCAGCGTATTTCTGCGTCGCCCGATGGCCGCCGCGTCTATACGCACGATCAAGAGAAAGCACGTATTGCGGTCGTCGATACTTCCACAAACTCGATCGCTAATTGGTGGGAGTTGCCCGCCGTGGTTTATTCTTCCGCGCCCACGGCGGATGGACACTGGCTCATCGCCAACGCGCTATCCGGACGAATTTTTGTGATCGACACAACATCAGGAAAAGTGGCGCACTCCTACGATATTCCCGCAGCCTCCGGCGAAGTCCTCGTCGCGCCTGATGGCAGCCTGGCGTACGTCAGTTGCCCGCAAGCAGGCACCATCGAAATCCTCAATCTTAAATCCTGGCAACTTGAGCCACCCATCCACCTAACCACAGGCGTAGACGGCCTCGCCTTCGCCCCCGCAATGTAGCGGCCGCCTTCCGAGGCGGGCGTCGCCTGCTCAATCAAAAACAGAATCTATCATTCCGAGCACAGCGAGGAATCCCTCTTCGGTCGCTCCAGGCACTGCGATCCGCGGTTCGGGTCTTCGGCCGCGCTCACCACTCAACTCTCACCCAATCCCCAAACTCTTCCACAAGGCATCCACGCGCGCCTTCGTCTTTTCATCCATGAGAATCTCATCCGGCCACGGTCTTGAAAAGCCCTCCGTCGCCCACTTCCGCGTCGCATCAATTCCCATCTTCGACCCAAAATCCTGCATGCGCGCCGCGTGATCCAGCGTGTCCACTGGCCCCAGCGTGAACTGCACATCGCGCTCTGGGTCTATCGCGCACAGCGCCTTCCACACCACTTCGCGATAGTTCTGCACATTCACGTCGTGATCCACCACCACGATCACCTTCGTGAACATGGCTTGCCCCAGCGACCAGATCGCGTTCATCACTTTCCGCGCGTGTCCGGGAAACGACTTACGTATCGACACAATCATCAAATTGTGCACAATCCCTTCCGCTGGCATGGACACATCCACGATTTCCGGGTGCGTCATCTTCATCAGCGGCAAAAACACACGCTCGATCGCATGTCCCATATAAAAATCTTCCTGCGGCGGCGGCCCCACCACCGTCGTCAGATAAATCGGTTCTTTGCGGTGCGTTACGCACTCCACGTGGAATACCGGATACTTCCCTTCCAAGGAATAAAACCCGGTGTGGTCGCCGAACGGTCCTTCCGTGCGCATTTGGTTCAGATTGACGTATCCTTCCAGCACGATTTCTGCATTGGCCGGCACTTCCAACTCATTCGTCTCGCACTGCACCAATTCCACCGGCTCCCTCTTCAGGAAACCGCTGAACATCATCTCGTCCAGATCCGGCGGAATCGGCAGGATGCCGCCTAGCGTGGTAGCCGGATCAGAACCAATCGCCACGCTCACCGCGATTCTTCCTTCCGGACTCGCCGCGCGTGCCCGCCGGAAATGTTCCGCGCCGTGCTTTTGTGTCTGCCAATGCATGCCGGTGGTGCGTTCGTCGTACACCTGCAGGCGGTACATCCCCACGTTGCGCTTTCCGGTTGTCGGATTCTTCGTGAACACCAGCGGAAACGTGATGAACCGCCCGCCATCCTGCGGCCAGCACTTCAGAATCGGAAAATCGAACAGATTGACGTCGCTTCCTTTCCGCACCACTTCTTTGCACGGCCCGTCTTTCACCACGCGCGGGAAAAACGATCCCAACTCCATCAGCTTCGGCAGCATTTTCATTTTGTCGAACAAACCCTGCGGCGCCTGCATTTCCAGAAACCCGCGGATTCGCGCCGCAACATCGTCCAGTTTGTCGACTTCGAATGCCAATTCCATCCGGCGTTCGCTTCCAAACGCATTGATCAGCAGGGGATACCGCGAACCCTTTGGCCTTTCGAACAGCAGCGCCGTGCCTCCCGGATTCCCTCTCGGCCCCGCCAGCTTCTGTGCGCGTTGCCCCACTTCGGCGATCTCCAGCACCGGATCCACTTCAGCGGACACCCGGCGCAATTCGCCTTCCTTCTCGAGGCGCTTCACAAACTCCCGCAAATCCGCATATCCCACCGCCAGCCTCCATCACTCCGAACCCGCCAACCTCATCGAGGAGTCGCCCGCCTGCCGTGGGCAGGCTTTACGCCAGCTGTTCTTCCTGCCAAGCCCCGCGCAACCGCACACACTAACACGCCCCCACTCGCGCGCGCAAAAGCATTGAGCCGCGATGCAGTTCGCTTGCATTTCAAATTGCGTTCCGAACGGCGTCTGCACAGTGAATTTCTCTTCGGTCGATTCGCGCACTTCACCACAAAAAACTACAGGTCGTCCTGACGAGCGCTTCCCCGCGACGAAGGATCTCAACCTTTGCGTCTTGGTGACTGGTCGGCACGGTGGGCAGGCTTGGAACTCAGAATTCGCGGTCCTCGTCTGGCAGCGAACTATGCGATGTTTGGCCCAAAATCTCCTCCGCCTCTTCCGCCTCGCTCTCCCGCACATACAACTTGATCCAGTCGATCGCGTTCCCGAGCCAATCCATTCGCGCAAGCTTATCGTCCTGTAGGAAGCATTCAATACCCGCGGCGTCGAGGACGCTTTTCTCCACCAACGCTGCCGGCATACTTCGATACCGCCGCAGCACGACCACCTGCTCCCCGCGAGCTTGCCCTGTTTCAGTCACACTTAAGAATAACCTTACCTTGTTATCGTCAGGATCGACTTGTCATCCTGAGGAGCGCTTTCTCGCGACGAAGGATCTCAATCCCGGTATCTTGTCTCATAATTCTGTGCCGGGTGGCGTTGCGTTCGACGAAAAGGCACTGAGCTATTCCCAGCGCCTTTACGGTTTGCTACTTCTAGATGCTTTATTTCCCCAGGTAGCTCGACAGGTTCTTCTGCTGCAAATCCCGTACCTGAATGCACGCATTCACGGCATCTTTCGCATTTTGCAAAATGCGCTCCGTGCCCGGCAGCTTCTGCTCCGCAAAAAATCTCTGCGCGTCATCGCGCAACCTTGCATCGCAGAATGCTCCCGCCACCTGCGCCAGTCCCACCGCGTCTGGACCATCCACCTTCTTCAGAATCGCGGGAAAATCTGTCTTGAAAAGTTCCCACGCCTCCGGCTGTACCCGGTAATTCACCAGCGGGAAGTACAACGCGTACAAATCCTGATTCTTCACTTCCGGCCCCAGTACCAATTCATACGTGCGCTTCGCCAGTTCCGGCTGCGGGAACATTCCCAGCGCCTGCAAATAGGATCCGTATTCCTCAGGACTCTTCGCGGTCTTCAAGTGCGCGACGTATTGGTCGTAGAGCTCCGCGTCGCCGTTCATCGCCGCAATCACCAGCGCTTTGCCTGCAAGTTCCGGGCTCACCGATTG
>Ga0187772_10001316_pt1 | contig 11738 bp, 8 predicted proteins | sample 0116_SJ02_MP15_2_FD_133137 | JGI IMG/M metagenome (GOLD analysis project Ga0187772, IMG submission 133137) | Tropical peat soil microbial communities from peatlands in Department of Meta, Colombia - 0116_SJ02_MP15_20_MG | ecosystem: Environmental > Terrestrial > Soil > Wetlands > Peat | place... | reverse complement strand
CGCGGTGCTGGCGCAGGATCTCCTCGATCTCGTCGGCGCGGCTCGCGTTCGGGACCGCGAGGAACGAGCGCACGAGCTCTTCGCCGGAATCGATGCGGCTCACGAGAAGGTCGTCGACGATGTTCCCCGCCGCCTCGAGGAGGAACGTGTAGCGGACCTGCTCGGGAGTCAGGGACGCGACGTTCGCGGTGGTCCGCCGGCCGAGGAGGTCCGCGGCATGGGCCCCCTCGACCGTGAGGATGCCCATGTGGGAGACATCGAAGAGGCCGACCCCCTCCCGGACGGCCTTGTGCTCGGCGAGGATGCTCTCGTAGTAGAGCGGCATCTCCCACCCGGCGAACGCCACGATGTGGCCCCCGTGCCGCCGGTGGAACTCGTAGAGCGCGGTGCGTCGGAGCGCCGGCGCGGCCGGAGGCGCCGGATCCGTCATGTGACGATCTCCGCGAGCCTCCCCTGCTCGGAGGCGAGGCGGATCTCGAGGGCGATGCGGCGGCCGCTGCTCATCGGGGTCCGGTAGAGCGCGTTCCCGTACGGGTGGCCGAGGGCCAGGTGGACGTTCGTCCCCCCGCCGATCCGGGCCGCGACATCGAAGACCACGGGGCGGCCCTTCTGGTCGATGCACGTCTGCAGGCAGAACGGCCCGATGATCCCGGGCGGGTACTGCGCGCGCGCCGCGTCGACGAACTTCTCGCCCATCCGGAACACCTCCTCGAGGAGCGACTCGCGCACGGTGAGCGTCCCGTGCCCGACCACGAGGTACTCGGGGATCCGGTCGGAGTCGTTGAGCTCGAGCTGCTGCGCCGCGGGGAGGCGCACGAGGCCATCGAGGTTGCTCTCTCGCCGCTCGTCCACGCCGAGGAGCTCGAGCCCTTGGTCGCGCGGGACGAGCGGTGAGAAGAAGAAGTTGAAGTTGAACACCGGGCCGAGGACGTACTCCTCGATCCGCGCGGTCGCGAGGTCGTCCGGTGCGACCGTCCCTCGCGCCACCAGCCGTTCCACCTTCGACCGGTACTCCGTCGGGCTCGCCACCGTGAAGAATCCGCGCTCGAGCCGTCGGGTCGCGTGGGGTAGCTTCACGATCGCGAGGCGGTCGATCGCCTCCGGGGCCGCGATCTGGCGGGGGATGGCGATGCCGGCCCGCTCGAGGAGCGTGTAGTAGTTCTCCCGTTCCGTCCGCTCCTCGATGCGCAGGAGGCGGCGCGACCCTACGATCGGAACGCGGAAGTCGTCCTCGATCGCCTCGAGGGGGACGTAGGAGCTGAAGGCCCGGTTCGGCACGAGCACGACGCCCGAGGAGCGCAGCCGCTCCTGCACGACGGGCGAGACGATCTCCGCGAACTTCGAGAACGTCCACACGTCATCGACGCACCCTCGGCGCCGGGTCCCGTCGAGGGCCTGCACCGACCGGAAGTACCGGGCGTAGGTGGCGTCCCGACCGGCCTCCGCGAGGATCAGGCTCCGCAGGCCCTCGGTGACCGCTCCATCGGCGACGTCAATGGCCGAGTGCGACCCGACCGTCCCGACGATGGGCGGGGACGGGTACTGCGCGACGAGCGACCTCACGTCCGAGAGCGAGAGGGGCATGCTCCCCAGCACGGTCCGAGAGGCTTAAGCGCTCGCGCCGCGGCCGTTCGTGCGACCCGGCGCTCGCTCTCCCGCTCGCTCGGAACGAGCGCGAGCGAGCGGCCGCGCGCCGCCTCCTTTTTTATCTTCCGAGCGGTTTTGGCAACCGGACCGCATGCCATTCGAACTCACGTTGCGTTACAGCACTCCCCTCACGCCCATCGAGGACCTGGACGAAGTGCTGCGCGAGTTCCTCCGCCTGGTCGGCTACCTCCCCGAGGGCGAGGAGGGCCGGGGCTCGGAAGGGCCCGTGGCCCAGAGCCTCGCGTACCGCCTCGTGCGAGAGTGCCTCCTCAAGGACCCGACGAAGGCCTGGTATGTCGACGAGCTCACGGCCGTCCTCAAGACCTCGAAACCCACGGTGTACCGGCACGTCAACAAGCTCAAGGCGCTCGACCTTCTGGAGGAGGTGGGAGGCGCCGCCGACGGGAAGGGACGGAAAGGGTATCGGCTCCGATACGGGAACATGGCCCGCGCCTGGGATTTCACGGAGGCGAACGCCCAGAACGCCCTGCGCCGCTACCGAGAGACGGTGAACCACTTGCAGACCTTGATCGAGACGAAGGCGCTTGAGATCCCGCCGAAGGCCGTCGCCGCGCCCCGGGCCTCGGGGCGAGAGAGGGGAGGGAACCGATGAGCGAGCCCGCGAACCCGGGGAAGCGGACGACGATCGCGCTCACGCCCGGCTCCCGGGTCATCGTCCGGTCCGCCGGCACGGAGACCGCGGCGATCGTCTCGACGGGCCTGTACCGGGGGCTCGTGTCGATCAGCGGCGACAGCGCGCTCGCGATCGAGCTTGACGGGTCCGACGGCGACGAGAAGGGTCGGGTCCGCCTGATCCCGATCCCGGCGATCCTCGCGATCGACATCCTCGAGGCGGTCAAGCCCGACGAGGAGAAGCGGGCCGAGCCGCCGCAGTCCCCCGGGTACTTCCGGTAGAAGCGCTGCCGCAAGCGCGGGGACGGGCTTGCTGGGAGTCTCGTCGCGGCTTTTCCCCGCGGTTTCGAACCCAGGTCGCTGGCTTCGAAGGCCAGCAGGATAGTCCAGGCTACCCCACAAGCCCGCCGTCCTTCCACGGGACGCCGGCTATTTGGACGTTCCGGACTCCGGGTCGCCGCTGTTCGGAAGGGACGAGGGACCGGGAACCGGGGGTGGCGGTGCGCCGCCCGGACGGCCGCTGGTCCCCGGCCGGAACCGGTCGAGCGTGGTCTGCGCGATCCCCCCGGGGAAGAGCGTCGCGACCGAGTCCGCGAGCAGCTGGATCCGCTGCCGGACGTACGGGGTGACCCCCTCCATCGCGCCGAGCCGCTGCGAGAGCGGGAGGTACTTGCGCACCGACGCTTCGTAGACCGTGGAGAGGAGCTCCCCGTCGCATCGGCCTCCCGGCCGCTCGGCGATACAGCGGCCCGAGAGCGGGGGCCGGCGGTAGCTCGCGTCGCACTCCTTGCATCGGAACTTCTGCGTCCCGTAGCTCTTCAGGTTCCCCATCACGTCGGGCAGGAAGTGGGCGTTCAGCACCAGCGTGACCGACTCGGCGAGGTCGACCGCCCGGATCTGCGAGGCGAGCACGATCGAGCGCTCCACGAGCTCGGCCATCGGCCGGCCCTCGCGGTACGCGGACCGCGGGGGCCCGCCCGCGACGCGGTGGGTGTCGTGCGTGAACCCGTACCCCGAGAGCGAGCGCTCGGTCCCGAGGCGGTGGCCCACGAGGTCGAGCAGCGGCTCGACCTCCTTGGGGTCCCGCCGCTCCGCGGCGGCCCGGTAGAGGGCGAGCGGGTAGTGGCTCGACACGTCGACGTTGTGCGCCTCCTTGTCGACCTCGGTCGCCTCGAGCCGCGTCGTGAGCACGAGCGGCTTGTCCATGAGCGCGCCGCGGCTGTCGGGAAGGTACGAACGGGAGAAGTTGAGGAGGACATCCAAGAGGAGGGTCACCGAATCCTCGTCCCCGTCGCAGTTCCGGCGCTTGGCGGCGTGGAAGACCGGATGCGCGAAGCACGCCTCGGCGTTCGTGAAGCCGAGGAGCCGGCCCGCGACGCCCCCGGAGGTGTGGGGGGCGAGCGCCACCACGACCTGTCCCACGAGCTCCTCCGGCCGCTCGACCCGGTAGAACGGTTCGACGTCGTAGAGGCGCACGAGCTCGTCGTCGACGAACTGGGCGAGCCGGGTCAGGTACGTCCCGCACGACCGGGAGACGATGAGGTCCTGCGGGAGGAGCTCGAGGAGCTGCTCCTCGTCGGTGAGAGCGGCGCCGGACCAGTCGCGGGTGTACCCGAGCCGTCGCAGGGTCGCGAGATCGGTGCCAATCTCCGCGGGCCGGAAATGCGTGAGCGGGAGGTCGGTGAGGTCGAACCGGGCGGTCCCGTCCTGGTAGACGGAGATGGCGTGCGAGGCGCGGAGGATCCCCTTCTCGATCGTCTCGGGGACCTTCCCCGGGGAGATGAGCCCCTTCACGCCCTTCACGATGGGGGGCTTGCCGAGATGCAACCGCTCGAGGGCGTCGCTCCAGAGGCGGGCGACGGGCAGCGGCTCGGAGACGATCTTCCCGGTGGGCTCGGTGTGGGTCCCGCACGGGCAGCGGGTCCAGACCGTCGAGCGCCCGCACGTCGGGCAGGCGCGGACCCCGAGGTCGACCGTGACCCCCTCGCGCATCGTCCGTCGCGCCGCCTCGGGGAGCGACCGGGACGGCCCGCCGGCCATCCCCACGGGGAAGAGCCCGTGGACGTTCGGTTCCATGCTCCGCTGGTGGGCCTTCTCCGGCCGGCCGACCCGTCCGCCGACCCGCGACGGGCCTCGGGCCTGGACCGGGACGCCGGCGAGGCGGCTCACGTAGGTGAGCGCGTCCTCCTCGACCGGGTCGAGCGGCGTGCGCCGCACGAGGAGCTCCCCCTCGGCGGCGAGGCCGAGGCCCCCCGCGAGGGCCGCGGAGGAGTCCGGTTCGCCGCGGAGGTCGTTGCCGGGGATCGGGGCGAAGAGGAACCCCAAGCGCACCAGCACCTCGCGCCAGAGAGGGTCCGCGGGGAGCTCAAGGGCGCCGCGCACCCAGCGCCCGCTCTGCTCGACGAACTCCCCGAGCGCCCGCACCTCCGCCGGAGTGAGGTCGTGCCAGAAGAGGAGCCAGCGAGGATGGAGCGGGACGCGGTACGTCTGGGAGATCCGGACGGCGTCGTCGTAGGTCGCGACCGACAGGCCGTCCGACTCCGGCGCGCCGACCGCGCGGAGTTCCTCGAGGTGCCAGTCGAGCGAGTAGCCGGGGGGGACGAGGGGACGGTTGTTCTCGAGGAACTCCCCGAACGAGACCAGGATCTCGCCGAGGTCGACGATCCGCCGGACCTTCCCGCGGAGCTGCTCGGCCCGGGCGACGTCGTGGACCGCGGTCACCGTGCCGTCGTCGAGCTCGACGATCGGGCCCTCGATGGTGTCGCAGACGCCCATCGCGGTCGCCTTCCCGGGGTACTCGAGCTTCACCTGCGTGCCGATCGCGACGAAGCTCTGGAGCAGCACCATCGTCGCCGGGTTGAGCGCGCACGACGCGAGCCCGGTCGTGCGGGCCCGGCCGTAGACCAGGCGGAAGCCTCCGGGGTGGTTCGGGTGGGCGAGGACGGGGCGGCCGCCGACCGAGTCCTGGAGGTACTTCGGCGACCGGGCCTCCTCCTCCTCGTTCGTGGAGTGGCCGACCTCCGAGAGGAACTCCCACCCGTCGAGGCCGAGCTTCGAGACGATCTTCTGCAGCTTCGCTGCCTTCTGGCAGAGCCCCTCGGCGATGACGAGGCAGGCCCCGCCGCGGATCCCGTTCGTGGGAACGCGGGGGAGGTTGCGGAAGGCGCTCACCTCGGCGTCCCCTTCGGTCGATTCGCCCGAGATCGCCACGGGGACATGGCGCACGACGAGCGCGATCTCCTCGGGGGTCGGAACGTACTGGAGGTGCTGGTGGTACTTGTACAGAGGAATCTCCTCCTGGTACCGCCCGACCTCTTCAGGGTCTGGCTGGAAGGCGGCGAGGCCCAGGTCGCGGCGCACGACGTCGGCGAGCAGCACGCTCACCGCTTGGGCGGTCCCGCCGGCGGCCCGGATCGGGCCGGCGTAGTAGAGCTCGATGTACGGGGCGCGGTCCCGGTCCTCCCGCACATGAACCTCGGCCAGCCCCTCGAGCGGCGCCACGAGGATCCCCTCGGTGAGGATCGCGAGGCCGACCCGCAACGCGGCCTCGACCCGCGCGGCGAGCGACTCCCCGCGCGCCGGGTCGCGGGCGATCCGACGGGCGATGGTGAGCGCGACCTCTTCTCGGGGAAGGGTCGCGGCGAGGTCGCGGATCTCCTTCGAGATGCCTTCGATGCCCAGGTGGGCGAGCAGCTTCTCGACGCGCATCGCCATGTCCTGCGCGCGCGGCACCTCGGGGGCGCTCTCGGGGTCGTAACCGACCGCGCGGGCCTTCCCGGCGACCGCGTAGGCGCGGTCGACCTCGGCCTCGATCGACCGAAAATACGACTCCACGGCCGCGCGAACGACCGACGGAACATAACCTCGCGCGCCCCGTCGCTCATTCCGGGCGGCCGGAACCGCCCGCGGCCCGCCGTCGGAGGCCGAGCTCGGAGTCCCTCACTCCTTCCGAAGCTTCCAGATCGTCTCGAGCGGCCACGACCGGCCCCACTCCGCGTCCTCTCGGGAGAGGTACGAGGACCGCTGCCCCTCGGTGGGACGGGTCTCGATGAGCCGCTCGATGACGAACCCGCTGCCCCGGAACAGGTCGACCCAGACCCCGTAGGGAGGGTTGAACTCCACGGCCGCGTCGCTGCCGAGGTCGATCCGGTGGCTCCCGAAGTACGGCCGCACGAATCGACGGACCTGGCGGTCGGTCGGAACGTCGAGCGAGACGTAGCGGAGCGGGCTTGCGGTCGCGAAGACGAGATGCCCTCCGCCCCGAAGGACCCGAGCGCACTCGGGAACCGACCGCATCGGGTCCGAGAACGTCAACCCGCCCCAATCGCAGAAGACGATGTCGAACGCGCCGTCCCGGAAAGGGAGGCGTTCGGCGTTGCCCCGAACGAGGGGAAAGCGGACCCGGGCCTCCCGTTGCAGCTGTCGGGCCCGCGCCAACTGCTCGATGGAGAGGTCGAGGCCGGTCGGGCGGGCCCGCTGACGCGCCAAGGCGATCGACCATCGCGCGGCGCCGCAGCCGAGCTCGAGGATCCGCTGTCCTCGGGGAGAGCCGAGGAGCCGAAGCTCGCTCTCGGGCACCCGAAAGACGCCCCACGCCGCCGCGTGCGGTCCCCCGAGAGCTTTCGCGTACCGACGGTCGTACCACGCGCTCACGCGGTCCCAGACGGCACGATTGTGCCGAGCGGTGGTCCCGGCCCGTCGGGTCCCTCTCGTGCGGGGCGAGCGACGGGGAGGACCGGGGCGAGGCGACATCGGCTCGACGGAGCGGGCCGCCGCCGATAACTTTCTCGGACCCACCCGACCGGAACTCCGTCCTCACGCTTGGCGTCGAACGAGGGCCATCGCACCGCCGAGCATGAGGACCGCGTAGATCGTGAGCGCGAGCAGGTCCCACGCGACCCCGGCGACGCCCCAGCCGCGCAGGAGGATGTCCTGGAGCGCGCGCGCGGCGTACGTGAGCGGCAGGATGTCCGAGACCGGTCGGAACGCGACCGGGATCGCTTCGATGGGAAAGAGGGCGCCGGCGAACAGGATCTGCGGGATGAGAAGGAGCGGGATGAACTGGATCGCCTGGAACTCGCTCCGGGCCAAGGCGGAGAGGAGCATCCCGAGCCCGAGGTTCCCCACGCCGAACAGAAGGAGCACGCCGTAGGCGAAGAGGAGGTTCCCGGTGAACGTCGCGTGGAAGATGAGGAGGGCGGAGGCGAACAGGACCGCCGCCTGGGCGAGGACCACGACGCAGAGGCCGAGCGCATGCCCGGCCACGAACTCCGCCGGGCGCAACGGAGAGGCGAAGAGGCGCTCGAGGAGGCCGGCGGAGCGTTCCCGCACGAGCACGATGATCGAGAGCACCGTCGTGATGAACAGGATCGCGAGCGCCATGATGCCCGGCGCGATCGTGTCGATGAACGGCGTGCTCGCGGACCCGTAGACGTAGTCCGAGGCGATCCGGACCGGAGCGGCGGACCCGTTCCCGGAGAACGTCCGCGCGAGCGCCGTCTGGACGGCGCCCACCACGGCGGAGGCGACCGTCGGGGAGGTGCCGTCGAGGTAGAGCGTGACCTCCACGGTCCCCGTCTTCGCCATCGCGGTGAAGTTCGGCCCGATGACGATCGCCGCCCAGGCGCTGCCCGAGTTCACGTCCGACCAGGCGCTCGTGTTGCTCGACGCGGAGGAAAGGTCGAGGACCCCGGACGGAAGGGCCGCGAGGAACGCTGCGCCCGCGGGACCCCGGTCCTGATTCACGACGACGGTCGCGATGTGGCTCGGCGTCCCGCCGAACCCGTAGCCGAAGACGAGGATGAGGACGAGCGGAACGACGAGGATAAACGCGACCGTCCGCCGGTCGTGGGAGAGCTGCCCGAGGGATTTCCGCGCGATCGCGACGACGCGACGGAACCCCATCTACCCGCCTCCCCCGGCGTGCTCGCGGACCAAGCACAGGAACGCGTCCTCGAGCGTCGGGGCGCCGGTCCGACCCTTCATCTCGTCCGGCGAGCCCGTCGCCAGCACCGAGCCCGTATACAGAAAGACGACCCGGTCCGCTCGGTTCGCTTCCTCGAGATAGTGCGTGGTGAGGACGATCGTCTTCCCGTTCTTCGTGAGGCGCTGGAAGTACTCCCAGAACTCCACACGCAGCTCGGGGTCGACGCCGACCGTCGGTTCGTCGAGGAGGAGGAGCTCCGGGTCGGGGAGGAGCGCCGCCGCGAACGAGACCCGACGGCGCATCCCACCGGAGAGCTGCGACCAGGCTTCGGCGACGCTCCGTGAGATGGACGAGCTCGAGGACCTCGCGCGCGCGCTCGCGCAGGCGTGCGCCCCACATGCCGTAGAGGCGCCCGAAGAGCGCGAGGTTCTCCTCCACGGTGAGGTCGGTGTAGACGGCAACGTCCTGCGGCATGTAACCGACCCGGGCGCGGAGGCTCCGGGACTCGAGGGGCCGGCCGAAAACGGTCGCGGAACCGGACGTGGGACGCGTGAGCCCGAGAAGGATCCGGATTAGCGTCGTCTTCCCCGCGCCGTTCGGTCCCAGGAGGCCGAGAACCACGCCCGGAGGAACCGCGAGAGTAACGTTCGAGAGCGCCGTGACCTCACCGAATCTCTTCTCGAGGTTTCGGACCGAGATCGCCGGCTCCGGGCCCCCGTCCCCGGCTTTGGGCGAGGCCGCCTGCGGGGACGGGGACCCGGTGGATGTTTGAAACGAACGCATGGAGGCGGTCACGTCTCGGACTCTCAACCCAGCACCTCGGATAAGCGAACCGCGGGACGGCGCGCTCGCGGAGCGAAGTCGACCGGACGGTGCGCGGTGCCATCGCTCCTCGCGCCCGCGTACTTGTCGAGGAGACTTCCCCGGACGCTTCCGCGGACCAGCACTGCCGGAGCGTCGGTTATCTCCCGGCGTCGCCGTGTGGACTCGGGTGGGAGGTGGGCGAACCTCTTCGGACCCGCTGGCGGGGAGCGGCGAGCATCGGGACCGTGACCATCACGGTCGTGGCGCTCCTTTTGGCCTTCCCGACCATCGGAATCTTCTCAGCGCCAGGACCCAGCGGGACGTCCACCGAGTGGAGCGTCGGGTCTGGGCTCACCACCATGAGCGCGCTCCAACAGGTGAGCGCGCAGGCGTACTGGAGCACGTACTGCCCCCCTGCCAAAGGGGCCTGCATGATCCCGGTCGGAGTGGCCTATGTCCCCTCGGCCGAGCGGGTGCTGCTCACCGAGCTGAACGACACCTCCATAGGGGGAGGGATGAACGCGTTCCTGGAGTTCGACCCCGGTACCCTCCTTTCGACCGCCCCTACACCGCTGAATTGCACGCCCGGAATTCCGTTCTACCCCGGCGTGGGAATCGAAGTCCTCGTACCCTGCTGGAACGCTACTCTCAACCTCCTGGCCGTCGACATCCAAACCGCGCAGGTCACTTCGTCGGCCGTCGTTCCGGTTCTGAACGGTTACGCGTCTTCGATGACCTATGCCCCTGCGAGCGGCCTGGTGTACTGGGCGGCGAACTCGAACGATATCGTCGTGATCAACCAGACGAATGACAGAGTCGTGGCGACGGTTGCTCTCCAGCAAGCGGCCTTCGAGCCGGGGTTGTTCGGCGGCGCCTACAATCTCGTTTGGGATTCCGCTTCCGACTCGCTGGTGATGCCCTCCGCGGCATCGGGACTCATCCTGGTGGACCCGGGCTCATGGATAGTGAAGCAGACCCTCTCTCTTCCTGCTCCGGCCCTGGCGCTGGCGGACGACCCCGCGACGAACCAGCTTCTCGTCAGCACGGCCAACGGGACCGCCCGCACGAGCTCCGTGCTGGTGTTCAACGCGTCCACTTACACGCTCGAAGCCACTCTTTCCATCCCCAACTGCGTCGACAATGCTTGCGCTCTGCCGAACGAAGTGAACCAGATACTGATGGACCCGGCGTACGGGGATGCGTACTTCGTCTCGACCGATGCGTTCTTTGCCCTCAACCTGACGACCCTCACGATCCTCTCGGCCCTCGAGGACTACGGGGACGGCCCGCAGTTGAGCTCGGTGTTCGTGCCGGGGTTCGAGCGCGTTTTCGGTACGTACGAATCCATCTTCATCGGACCCGGTTTCCTCGTCACGATCGATCACGGATCCGTGCCGGTACTCTCCCAAATCCTCTGGCTGCCGACCAGCGTCGCCGAAATCCTGCTCGCCGGGGCGGTCGGTACCGTCCTCGCCTTCCGCCGACCCGGGGGTAAGCCCTTCGACGAGCGTGAACTGGTGGCATCGGTGTTCCGGTCCCGCGACGGGGAGCGCTATGCCCAAGACGGGGAGGATTTCGACCTTCCGCCCCGGTGAGGTATCGGTCGAGTCGCAGTAGGTCGTCCCCGAATCCCGCTCTGGCTCGCGGCAATGTCGTCGTGCGGATTCCGAGTCGGTCACGGCGTGGACCACCTCGTTGCGTCGCGCGCCGGTAGTACATTCCTCTCGAGACCTTCCGCTCTACGCAAACGTTTATGTACGATTCTCCAAACTGCATCCTCGGAGCGTATGACGCTCGTCCGACAAACGTGGCGGAGATAGAACGATGAAGTCCATCATCCAAGAAGCGATCGCGAAGCACCAAGAGAACCAGAGCTTGGTCGAAGAGAAGAAGCCGACCGCGCCAGCCTACGCCAGCCAAGACGACGCCGAGCTGACGAAGCTAGCGGAGACCCTGAAGGTCAACATCCGGATCGTTGGATGCGGTGGCGGTGGCTCGAACACGATCAACCGCTGCGTCGAGGAAGGCATCCAGGGCGCCGAGATGTGCGCCATCAACACGGATGCGAAGCACCTTCTGAGCATCCACTCGGGACGCAAGATCCTCATCGGCCGCCGGACCACGAAGGGCCTCGGCGCCGGCGCCCGCCCCGAGATCGGGGAAGAGGCGGCCCGGGAGAACGAGGAGGAGCTGCGCCAGTTCGTCACCGGCGCGCACATCGTCTTCATCACGGCGGGCATGGGTGGCGGGACCGGCACCGGCTCCGCGCACCTCGTGGCTCGGCTCGCGAAGGAGGCGGGCGCGCTCACGATGGGCGTCATCACCCTGCCGTTCGCCGGCGAGGGCGCGGCCCGGATGGAGCAGGCCCGCGATGGCCTCGAGCGCCTGCGCCGGGTCTGCGACACGACCATCGTCATCCAGAACGACAAGCTCCTCGAGCTCGTCCCCCGGATGCCGCTTGACTCCGCCTTCAAGCTCGCGGACGCGGTCCTGATGACCGCGATCAAGGGCATCACGGAGATCGTGACGAAGCCCGGCCTCGTGAACCTCGACTACGCCGACATCCTGACGGTCATGAAGGACGGCGGCGTCGCGCTCATCGGCCTCGGCGAGAGCGAGAGCGCGACCGACCGGGTCACCGAAGCGGTGACCGAGGCGCTCACCTCGCCCCTCCTCGGCTCGGTGGAGCTCAAGGACGCGACCGGCGCCCTCGTGCGCGTGATCGGCG
>Ga0187772_10001315_pt1 | contig 11739 bp, 10 predicted proteins | sample 0116_SJ02_MP15_2_FD_133137 | JGI IMG/M metagenome (GOLD analysis project Ga0187772, IMG submission 133137) | Tropical peat soil microbial communities from peatlands in Department of Meta, Colombia - 0116_SJ02_MP15_20_MG | ecosystem: Environmental > Terrestrial > Soil > Wetlands > Peat | place... | reverse complement strand
CAACTACGTAGCGGATTAGAAGGGGAGATAGTAAACATATATTCTCTCAACAATCAATTGACATTGAACAACGGTCATAATGGGGGCTGGCCTGTACGTTTCATTTGACAGTGTTGTCTTATGTGGCAAAACGACAACCTCGTCAGACAACTCCTCGCACGGCATCCCAATTGCAAATGTTAATATTCAAAGTGTGAATCCTGGCGGAAAAAAGTGGAGTGGCGTCGGTACTGTGAGCACAATTAACGCTGGCCCAGATAACCCAATACCGATAGACACCATAGGAATGTTCATGAATGAAACTAACTAGAGAAGCAACAGGAATTTATACTTACCGCATAACATACGATGGCGATAGTCAAAATGCCCTGCTATTGGCAACTCCGCTACGTTAACTGTAACTAATGTGGCCATCTCGTAAAATGTTTTTATAAAGAAACTCTAAGAAGCCAGTTTTCTGTCTAAAAATAATGGGTTATTCATCAACGGCAAAATAAGTCCCGGCTGGCTCCCAAATTCTACAATAAGAAAGTTTGATATCGATAGTTTGATTAATTAGATGACTTTTGAAGGTCGTTTCCCTTTACGATGAATCTGTTCTCACCACACGGCGTTTTATTATATTATATAAATGGAATAATAATGTCAGCTCCATTCAGAGCATATCGGAGCCTTTAATTATCACGGTATTTCGTCCTTAGTATCGGGTTTAGTGCCTGCACACAATTAACTATGTTCGGGCATGCGGAGCTCTTCAGCAATCTTCTTTTGCTCACCATTCTACCGAATATCTTCAAAACAATCTCTATTACCACGGATGGAGGATGAGTAGCAAAGGACCGGTACTTATCAAAGAGATTGAAGTTATTGCGGTTGTAATTAGAATTGTAAGAGCAGGAATACTAAGAGTTAACTCAAAAAACCCATTCGTTTCACCTCCCTATGTGGTGAAGCATACTAATGTGCTTGCCCTATCAAAAATTTATGTGCGCTTTTTTATAATTATGATAATTCCCAGACCTCACGTAGATTTCAGGCATATTCGGGAAATGGATTTACTTAATGCGCCCGCTCAACGCCTGATACGCCATGAGTAAGAGTATACCGACAATTTGATTGCTCCCCTGGATAACATTGCTACGCTGTTCAGCAAATTTCCGAGCGGCATCCAATTCAAAGTGGCTTGAAATGCAATAGGTGAGATTTTTCACGCTTCACTCGCTTGCACATACGCTATGATAATTACAATTCAAAGATGATGCTACTAGAGATGCACAATCAAATTAAGTTTAACAATTACTTAATAAGGTTAGCACTCTAAAGATAAACGTGATTATGTTGGCTATCTTTGCTACAGCATAGGAAAAGGAATACTATGATGCATGACGAAATTGAAGCATTGAAAAGGGACATTGAATTCCGGAGCAATGAGATAAAAAGAATAGCTGAAATTGACTGGGAATTGCCGGAGCTTAGAGATATTGCTCGTGGTCTTGATGGTATAATCTTGAATATAGAAAATCTGGTACAAATTATAGAGATAATCAGTCAAGAGGTTATAAATTTAGATCGGAGAGTTATAACATTAGAAAATCAGCTGGGCTCAAAGTAAAATAGGAGTGAGAATCGATCGAGTCTCACAGACACAGCCATTGCTGCCACCATGGTGGGGCGGTTTGAGAACCATCAACAAAAGGATCTGTTGCGAACCTGTATCCTCCCTCTTACGGGGAACGTCAACGTGACCAGAAAATTGAGGTTTTTTAGAGCTTATTTGCTTAAAAGACTTGGAATAGTCCTATTTAAGTGCTAGCGCACGGCAGAGGTCAGCCATTTGGATCGCCCAAGTTAATCTGCAATTTTAGTGTATACGTGGCATAGGAAGGTGATTAAAGGTGATGTTCAGCCGTGAACTTAACGCTTATTTGCCATTACGCAGTGGCAGCTACGCCAACTCACCATAGAGCTTCAATTATTACGATCTTATTGTTATTTTTCCACTTTTTCGCTGAGATAAGTTTATTTTAGGCGTTCAGTAGTCGACATATTCGACTCATGCTAAACCACCAAGGAAGAGGTTTGAAAAGTTCAGACTGCTAGATGTTCGTCGTATTAAACTATCAGTTCCAGTGGTAAAAAAATACCCATAAGAAGAGAATCGGTTAAATTAATGTAGTGTCGAAACTATTCAGGTACGGATATATAGTATAATAAAGAAAAAGCAAAGCGACTTTGCAGTACGTTTGTGTTTAGAAAAACGTATAAAAAGGAGGTGAAAAGAAATGTTGCTATTCTTGCTGTTAGGAGCAATAGCCGTGGCAGCGTGTGGCCTCGTTGGCACAGCGATCTGCCCGTTGCTTGCACCGTTGATTGCCGTACTTACCTTGGCGTAGCGACAGTTCAGCGACATTTACGGAAAAAGAGTAATGCCGCTGGAGCTACCAAACATGGTGGCGAGTCGTGCAGCTTCCCGAGCGGCAATTTATTTTACTATTGTCTATATTTTAATATGTTCGATTTGTTCCTAATATTCTTCCAGTGGAACTTTTTTTTCCGGTGGAAACTGAGAGATAAAACGTAAAAAATGATAGTTTTACGCTCTCTCGATTCTGTTTACAAGCTTAGGATCGTTTTTGTTGATACCAGGAGATTTTGTACAGCGACTACCTTCTTCTTTGTTTTGGCGCAATAAAGAGACTTGATCTTGTTCGTCGTTTCTGGGCATGGCTAGCAATATTGAACCTTAAGGAGTGTTGTTTTAGTAATCTGCAATCTAAGTAGAAGCATTCGGTAGATAATCGAGAAGCTAATAAGAAGAAGCTAGATCATAAGCCCTTGATATAAATATGGCGGCGTTGCTAGGGGGCTAACAGTAATGATGTCGTATGTCCTTTGTAACATGATTTCGCTCTTAACCTAAGGATAATAATAGCTCCAATTGTAGCAATATGGAGTCCCCTTTTGTCCAGAAACACAAAATTTTTAGGATATCCACTGCTAGATGCGTTTGGTCACTTCAAAATGAAGGGAGTAAGACCGACTGACTTATGTTTTTTTTAGCAACATCGTCAACGATAAAACCCGATTTGTGTATTAACGACAAACTTCCTTAAAAATTAAAGTAAAAAAAGAGAGAGAAGTACAAATTTGCCAGCCACTGCTCAAAGTCGCACTTTATCTTAATAAGTTGCAACTTTCATAATGTCGGGTCTTGTGTGAGGTTTTTATGTAACTCTGTAATTACGCTAGTGTAAGTACCGAAATCAACGGTGATATCAATGGGAATAACGCACAGCCTACCAGGCCGAGTGCTGTGTCAGCAATTGTAGCTAACAGCAAGAGTATTATCATTTCTCTCACCTCTTTCACTGTTTATGTATCACGCTAACGTAAGTACGGCAATCAACGGTGCAAGCAACGGGCAGATCGCTGTGCCTACGAGGCCACACGCTGCCACGGCTATTGCTCCTAACAGCAAGAATAGCAACATTTCTTTTCACCTCCTTTGCCACCTATTGTTTCTGAGCGGCGATTCATTTTACTACGGTTTATACTTTAATATGTTCGATTTGTTCCTAATATTCTTCCAGTGGAACTTTTTTTTCCGGTGGAAACTGAGCATAGGCATAAAATGCAGCATATGCTGATTGAAAATAAAATAAAAAAAAGAGAAATAAGAATTTAATGTATCGGCAGCCGCTCAAAGTTGCACAACTTTATCTGAATAAGTTGAAAACTTTTATTATGTCGGGTCTTGCACGAGGCTGTTACATAACTCCGTTGTTACGCCAACGTAAGCACGGCAATCAACGGTGCAAGCAACGGGCAGATCGCTGTGCCTACGAGGCCAACCGCTGCCACGGCTATTGCTCCTAACAGCAAGAATAACAACATCTGTTTCCACCTCCTTCATTTTTATGTTTCACGCTAGCGTAAGCACGGCAATCAACGGTGCAATCAACGGGCAGATCGCTGTGCCTACGAGGCCAACCGCTGCGACAGCTATTGCTCCCAACAGTAAAAATAACAACATCTGTTTCCACCTCCTCTATTATCTTTTTAGACTTTATACAAAAAGGTTTCGGTCGTATTTATAATTTACTCATTTAGGCTATGTGCGTTTCGGGTTGATAAAATACTTTTCATTAGCACCTTTTTTGTAAAAATTAAAAAAAATTTTTTGACTTCATTGCAATAGTTAATTAAGTATTCCAAAAGTCCTCATCTGTGCTTTTTACGCACCAAAATATCACTCTGACAATCTTGCGCAATAAAGCAAAATTGGCACAACGTTCTAATCGCTCCGTGTATTTAAAATGTTGCGTTCTCATCTCTCTCTCTAACAATCTTGCTGAAAATAACTTTAATCGCAAATAGAATACTAGGCTGTCACCAGTTAAAAACGTCTGCGTTTTTGTGAAGAGCCACAAACAGAGGGGAAACTCAGAGCACCCCCTATCTTTTTTGTGTCTCATCTTGTGAAACGGGTGTCTGAGAATTAATGTTGATCACAGCACCTCTTTGTATTACTATACTTCTAACGTAGTAAAACCAGTCTTTCTTTTTTAGTGCCGCTACTTAACTATCCCAATTTGGCAATCCAATATACGATTCGTCTAATTTCATCCATGGTAAAGGAAAATTGCGACTTATGCATGTGAGCGAATACGAAGAGAAATGACGTGAAACATTGCACACCGTATATACCTGTTTTCCTAAGTTAAAATAGAAGGGGAAAGTTCGTTGTTTAAAATCTCAACGAATGCGAGTTTGGAAAATGAAATCCTACAGTGTTACACTAAAGGCCGTGTGTCTTGTTAGCTTTAGTAAACCGAAAAATATCTTAACAAGTCTTATACGCAGCGCGTTTTATAAAAAAGTGAGGAAAAGTGATTACTTCTCTAAAGAAACTCTGTGATACTAGTCATTGCTATTTTGCGTCGATTAAAATTAATATTCTTAACTATTACTCCTCATATGCTTTCAAAGTTAGCGAGACATTTTCCCTACAGTAAGAACGTTATTATCACTTTTCGGCTATCAATTCACTTTGTTTATTAATTTTAGAATTTCAATATCGCCAATGGAACGGAGGAATTTGGTGACAGCCGCACCCACATCCTACTGGAACTAACGGTACAACTAACGGCAACAGGCATGGCAATAAAGGCGCTGCAAGAACAGTGCTATAAACTCCAAGTACAAGACCTACATAACCACATACCAAAGCCGCTGGAGCGAGCGCAACAGCAGATGCTACAGATAGTGGCACGCCTAAACAAGCAATTGATAGGCCCACAATAAGGGTTGAAGGATCAACATTTGAAATAACGCTTGGGTCCACTTATGTTCACCTCCTTTTCTAATTTTAATGTCAGTATCGCTATCTTTTTGTTTCAAGCGCACTGATGCCAGCAGTTCTCTTTGACGATGCTAGTATTTAAAATTTTTTCAACCATTTCAACAACGAGAATGAGACTTTGAAGTAAGTATCAACAAGATGAGTGTTCTCTCTCTTCTCTAATCGACTTTGGTTGTTGGACGGTATATACAGTAGAAAGAGTGGTTATATTACTAGCTTATTGAAAGTTGTTTATAGCAGGGGTCATCTGTGAAGAGCAAGACTTGTATTTCCTCGTGGATTCAAGAACCTAACATATGCTAAATATATTCGATATAATTACTGCTGAAACTGTCGATACGTTATAAAGGAGTAGATCCTTAGACTACTCTCTAAATGGAGGTATGAGTCTCTTGTCACTTGAGTACAGAAATGTTTATTGACTTAAAAAGCATGAAAACATGGGGATTTAAAATATGTGCTCAGGCGGAGGTCCATTTATAACTATGGAAACAAGCTGGTTCAAGAACTACCACTGCAAAAACTGTGGAAAAAAGTTCAAGGTAATCGGTAAGAATCCGATATGCCCGTCTTGTCAATCGGTAAATCACGAGGAAGTTATAGATTAAAGTGATATAGACAGTTACTACAGTACTGAAGTAACGTTTAATTATAGCGAAATAATGTAGGTTAGCTTTTTAAATTCGGGGCAAGCAAGAAAAGTTCTCAAGGAATTTTTGGTTAAAGAACTTCAAACATGAATCCTGATTCGATCTATGAAGTTCTTTTTAAAAATGCATTTTGCGTGGAAGTATTAACAAGGACTATTCTAATAACTTGATCTTCAAACTTTTTTTGTAAAATCGCTCGCTTTAAATATTGACTCAAATTTGTAGCCGTTAGACGTAATATTCTCCTGCGCACCGCTTTCACGATCGAGAACTGCTATCACTTTCGTAACTATGCAATTCATCTCTTCCACTATCTTGATCCCGGTGAGTGTTGATTTGCCGCTCGTTGTAACATCATCAACAAACGCCACTGTATCTCCCTTTTTTATGCATCCATCAACTCTTTGCATTCTTCCGTAACTTTTTTCAGCTTTTCGCACAAAAAATGCTCGAATTGCTCCCGATTGAACTGCGACCGCGGTGGCAATAGGGATTGCACCACTTTCTATGCCGCCAACCGCGTCAATGTTACCCAGTTTTTCAATTACTAAATCAGCTGTAAGTGACGCTCCCCGCGGGTGCATCGTGACGCGTCTCAAATCAAAATAGTAGTCACTAACTTGCCCTCCCGACAGTCGATAGGGCCCGTTTGAAAAGTAGCCATATTTTAATATTAAGTCCTTTAATTCTTCATATTTGTTTTTCAAAACTATCACTTTACATATCGTCTAACATCGATAATAAACTCGTTATATGTGATATCACTTTCTTCAGTTATTTGAGTATGTACGCGTATCATTTCTTGCACATCATTACAACTGTTTGTTTCTATATGTCTGAAATAAGAAATAGCTTTAAACTTAGAAAGATTTAATTATTAAGCTAAATAAGTCCAATCTAAAGGCAAATAAATGTCTGAGCATGTTAAGCACCCATTGATAGTCCCTGGTTCTGTCGAATCTCGAACCTATCAACTTACACTTGCTGAATCGGCTTTAAAGGATTCGTCAATGATCGTGCTTCCCACTGGGCTGGGGAAAACAATAGTGGCGTTACTGGTCATAGCTAATCGCCTCGAAAGGGGGGGGCGGGTGTTATTTTTAGCTCCCACAAAACCGCTTGTAGAACAACATACAGAATTTTTAAGATCGCATTTACGAGCTGAAACGATCATATTTACAGGGGAGATTCCGCCTCATAAGAGGTCTGAGCTATGGACGAACGCAGCGCAAGTAGTGGTTTCAACGCCGCAAGTTATTGAAAACGATTTGGCTGAAGAGAAAATTGACCTCTCTCAAGTAGCGCTCGTGATATTTGATGAAGCTCATAGGGCAGTTGGCAACTATTCGTACGTCTATATCGCTAATAAGTATGTGGATCAAGCCAAAGATCCACTGATACTTGGCTTAACGGCATCTCCTGGAGGAACAATCGAGAAGATACAACGAGTAAGCGATGGTCTACATATTAATAATATTGAAATTAGGACGGAAACTGATCCTGACGTTCTTCCTTATATCTATGAGAAGTACGTTGAATGGTACAAGTTCTCATTGCCTCCTGAAATGGACTTTATAAGACAAAGTTTAAATTCAGCGCTTTCAAGCCGGTTAAGAGAGCTCAAAATAATGGGAATCATAAGTAAAGAGTGGGTTTCGACATCTGAATTGTTAAGGTTACGTACTGAAGTTAGTGGCAGCAAGAACTATAGGGCTATGTCCGTCATCGCTGAAGTCATAAAATTGAGGCACGCAATTGGGATGATCGAAACACAAGGTGTCGTCACCACTAACAAGTATTTTGAGCGGTTAAAAAAAGAAGCCAAAGCTAAAGGAGGAAGCAAAGCTGCGAAGAGACTTGTTTCCGATCCACACGTGAAAAGGGCAATGGATAGAGCAAAAACGCTAAAAGAGATGCATCCGAAGTTGTTGGCTGTAGAAAACGTGGTTCACAACTTGTTCATGACTAAGCCAGATTCGAGAATTATAGTTTTTACAAACTATAGGGACACAGCAGAACTGGTGAAGAATGCCCTTTTGCACATTGATGGGGTCAGACCAGTTAAGTTCGTGGGTCAAGCTCAGAAAGATGGAGTTAAAGGGCTCTCGCAAAAGCAACAGGTTCAGTTAATTTCTGAATTTATAGAAGGTAAATACAATGTCCTCGTTGCCACAAGCGTAGCTGAAGAAGGTTTAGATATACCATCTACTGATATGGTTTTATTTTATGAGCCCATCCCGTCTGAGATTAGAAGCATTCAAAGAGAAGGCAGAACAGGAAGGCGTCGGTCAGGCAAAGTCGTTGTATTAATTACGAAGGGTACGAGGGATGAAGCATACTATTGGTCAAGTAACAGAAAAAGGAAGATTATGCGCGCCGAAATGAAAAGAATGAGTGACCAAGCATCAGATTCACGTAGCGAGCCTTCTTTTCGCATCGACTCTGAACCTCATACTTTAGAAAATACCCCGATAAATGTTCAATCAGTGAACTTTAATCAAACGTCGGATAATGCCGTAATTGAGACTCAATGTAGCTATCATTGGGAAGAAGAGGCAATGAATTCAATTCAAATCACACATAATGCCCCTCACGTTCATGCAGTTGAGTTGACGGCGCCTCCGCAAAAGTGCCAAAAGACTTTGTTAGATTTTGGAAAAGGCGTCACGGATACAGTGGGTATAACAGTGGATATCCCCAGGCTAAGATCTGGTGTTATAAATGAGACAATTAATGTAGGAGCAAGGTTTAAGGTTAGCCCCTCACTTATTGCTGATTGCGCGTTCAGAGACAAAAATGTCATCGAAAGGAAAACAGCAGAAGATTCTCTAAGCACATTAACGGATTGTGATCTTTTCAAGAGAGAGCAAAGTGGAAAGAAGAGAAGGCTCGTTTTATGTGGGAAAAAGTCAGCAAAAATGTTAAAGGAACAGCAAGAATACCTCATTTCTTCGATACCTTCAATAGGCCTAATTGCTGCTGGAGCTTTGTTAAAACACTTTGGATCAGTTGAAGCGGTAATTAACGCTCCTGAAGAACAATTACTGAAAGTGAGAGGAATTGGAAAAATTACGGCACAAAAAATTAGAGAAATTATAAGCGCAAAATATACTCCTGATTCGCTTAAAGAATAAGTATTTTTATTTTATTACTCGAACTGTTTTGTAGAGCAAGTTTTATAATTGTTAAATTAACATACCCTTTTTAAATCAGACTATTTCATTAAGAGTCGACTCGGAGCATACATCTTTATGGACAACGAAGATAAGCTTAAAGCTGAAGAGTCATTGGAAAGACGAGCGGAGGATGACGAAAGAGAAGTAACTGCGGAGACTTCAGAGGAAGAATCAAGCGAAGAATCAGAAAGGTCCGAGGAAACAGCGGAGATATGTCCCTTATATCCGAGTGACAGAGATCCGTTTCTTCTCAGTCTATTGTATTTTGAAGATGTTGTGGAAACGTTGGAAAAAATTGAAGAACTAAATTCAGTGTCTAACATTGAAACAGAAAGAGCATTTGAAGCTTTAAAAATTGGAAATTATCTGGTTGCGGAGGAACATCTCACACGAGCATTAGAACTAAATGAAAAAAACCAGAACGCATTGATTTATAAAGCGATAATGCATTTGAAACTTAACAATGATGGAGACGCATCAAGTTATTGTGATCTAGCGAGAAGGAATAGTCCGGACAATCCGAACTCCTGGATTTGTACATCAGCAGTTTTTATAAAACAGCAAGAATATAGCGAAGCGCTAAAAAATCTCGATAAAGCTTTGGAATTGAGCCCTAAGAATGTGGCATTACTCATAAATAAGGCGTCATGCCTAATTAGGCTCGGATACTTTGATGAAGCGATAAGGGTAACATATCGTGCGCAAAAAATAAGCCGCTCGAATGTGCATGCGTGGATCAATAAAGGTATCGCATATGCGTACACCTTCAGGGTAAAGGATGCAATTAATTGTTTTAACGAAGCCTTGATACTCGATCCGAGTAGTGTTGCTGCACAACACGGAAAAGAGGAGATGCTCAGGAGACTAACTCAGTGAACTGAAATTAATTTCATTTTTATTTAATGTATATTTTGTTTTTTTAATGTCAGCAATCGGCTACAATACAATTGGGAAGACTATCAATGGCTATTACTCGTAATTATTTAAGAATAATTAAATGGACTATAAGTGTTGTCTCTCTGTTATGCATGCAAATTTGATTTAAAGGGTGATCGACTCTCCGATCGGTATTACGATAATGGTGTGTCCTGCTTTTTCTGCAAGTTGCTTAAATTTGTACGGGTCCGCCTTTATTTGGTCGAACGTGTTAAAATGCATGGGAATTGCGGATTTCGGTTTTATTATGTCAAGTGCTCTAACTGCATCGTTCATATCCATCGTAAAGAATCCGCCAATTGGAATGAATAGTACGTCGATATTGGTTAATCTTTGAACCCCACCGAGGTAGGTGTCTCCTAGATGCGCAAATCTGACACCGCCAAGTTCGAATATATAGCCTGCCGGATATTTGCTTTGGTGATGACTGACGCCAATCATCGTAATATTAACGCCATTTATTAATTTGTTGTCATTCAATTCCATGGTCATCATCTCTTTGTACTTTCCTTGTAAAGTTGGTGGCGCCACAACAATCGCCTTAAATCTACTCGCATCTGTGTGATCGAAATGCTCATGCGTTATCAGGATGATATCCGGTTTGCCTTCATATTGCGGGGCTAAAGGATTCTCTTTGGTGAAAAATGGGTCAATAAGTACGGTGTGACGTTGATCTTTTACTTCAAAACATGCGTGACTGAGATAAGTAACCTTAACTGCTAAGTCTTCTTTCATGAAAATTACGTCGAATGTCTTGAATATAAGACTTTTGCGATAAAAACGCAATATAATAGTTAAATTCAAATGAATAGGCGCTATCTTATTAGTAGTGTTCTTAGGTTTTCATAAAAGCCGAGTTTACACTTCTGCAGTTAGTCTAAACTGAAAATACTCTAAATTTTCATATTAGCAGCTAGCCCTTGCTGATTTCAGCAGATAAGTCATAATACTCCATTGATTTTTGTATCAAACTTTGTAAATAGCTCGTTTGAATTCATCTTTAATATTTCAAAGGGATCTTTGCAGGCAATATCTTTTAATTTATACTTGATCGAGCGAGCGCCATACCCTATTTCGATGCCATCTGTTCCGCACACGCTTAGTCTTGTATTGCCCGGCGTGCCACGAATAATTCCGATGAGGCAATCTGCTACATGAGGGTTTATATTGCTTGGAATCGTCACGCTTACATTTTTAATATTACAATTAAGCGTTTTCATAGCATCAAACACTATTTTTACTCCAACTGCAATTTCCGGGCATCTCTCACCATGATAGTTATATGCTTCACGCAGGAATTCTATGAGAACGTCTCTCTCCTCCATGTTGGCTGGTATAAGAGAGGAGTGCACATCTCGAGCCCAGAAAATTACGTCCCAGACTGCAGAGTATGGTTTTATGTCGATAACAGGAGATCCGTCGATAACGTCAAGTGGGTCAACAAAGAGCATATTTTCCTCTACGTTAACGAGTCGTGTCGCAGTCAGAGAGAGTGGGTTAGGACGGGTGGGAGATCTCATCGAAAAGACTCCCCGCTTATTCAAATTTGGATTTATTTTCCGTGGTCTCACTAACAGGGGTTCTCTCTCAGCTTTATCAAGCCAGCATATCACAT
>Ga0187772_10001313_pt1 | contig 11742 bp, 14 predicted proteins | sample 0116_SJ02_MP15_2_FD_133137 | JGI IMG/M metagenome (GOLD analysis project Ga0187772, IMG submission 133137) | Tropical peat soil microbial communities from peatlands in Department of Meta, Colombia - 0116_SJ02_MP15_20_MG | ecosystem: Environmental > Terrestrial > Soil > Wetlands > Peat | place... | reverse complement strand
TCGTCGAACGTGAATGCGATCAACGCGGTCACGGCGCTGATCGGCGTTCAGCGCGAGGCCGAGATGATGGGGCGGGCGCTGAGTTTGTTCGATACGGAATTTAATCATATCGCCGCCAGCGAGTTGAGCAAGGTGTAGATCGCGGCAGTGGTTTGGGCCAAAGGAAACGTTTGGCTCGGGAAATTTCGCAATGAGGAAAATCAGGAGGAAGTGATGTTTCGAGCGCTCTATACGGCAGCGAGCGGCATGCAGGCGCAGCAGACCAATCTGGACACGATTGCCAATAACCTTGCCAACTCGAGCACGACGGGGTTCCGCAGCAGCCGCATGCAGTTTCAGGATCTGATCTACCAGAACATCGTCATGCCGGGCGCGGCGGCGTCGCAGCAGACGACGGTTGCGGCTGGGTTGCAGGTAGGGCTCGGCACGCGCACCTCGGCCTCGGAGGTTCTGCAGCTGCAGGGCGACTTGAGCGCGACCGGCAACCAGCTCGATCTCGCGATCGAGGGGCAGGGATTTTTTCAGGTGCTGCTGCCGAACGGGCAGCTCGCCTACACGCGCGGCGGAAGCTTTCAGACCGACGCGCAGGGCAACGTGGTCACGGCGAATGGCAATCCGATTCAGCCCGCGCTGGCGATTCCGCAGGGCGCAACCTCGATTACGGTAGCCTCGGACGGCACGGTTTCGGTGACCCTGAGCGGGCAAACGGCGGCGCAGCAGGTGGGGAACATCCAGCTGGCGCTGTTTCCGAATCCGGGGGGATTGAGCTCGAACGGCGGAAATCTGTTTACGCCGACGACGGCCTCGGGTGAGCCGGTGGTGGGCACGCCGGGCGGGACGCAGGGTTTAGGGCAGATCGAGCAGGGGTATCTGGAGCAGTCGAACGTGAGCGTGGTGGATGAGTTCATCAACATGATCGTGGCGCAGCGGTCATATGAAGCGAGCTCGCGGGTGGTGCAGGCGGCCGACCAGATGTTTCAGCTGATCAATAACCTTGGGCACTGAAGGAGGGCGTTTGCACGGAAGCCGCGTGATTCCGACTCACATCTTCGCTTTGGCCGTTCTTGTCTCCGCGGTCGCGCCTTCGCGGCCGGCATGGGCAGGCGAGCAGGCAAGTGCTGCTTTTCCGATCACGGCGGCGGAAGCGCGGCAGCCCATCGTCGACGAGTTGCGAGCGCGCGGTTTTGGGAACGAGGAATTGCCGCGGCTGGAGGATCTGCAACTGCCAGTTGCGGTACCGGCTCGCGTCGGGCGGACGCTGCGGGTCGCGTCGGTGTGCTGGGATCCGGATGCCAAGCGGGCGCGCTTTCGGCTGCAATGCGAGGAGGCGGGCGCGTGTGTGCCATTCCTGGTCTATGTGCGCGCGGCGGAGCGGGCGCGTGCCGCCTCGTGCCGCTTGGAGGGGTTCGCACAGTTGGCGGGCTCGCAGGCGCGCGAACCGGTTGTACATCCGGGCGAGCGGGCGACGGCGGTGCTGGTGGCGGCGGGATTGCGGATGAGCGCGGCGGTCGTATGTCTCGAACGAGGAGCGCGGGGCGAGGTCATTCGGGTGCGCGGGCAGGAAGGCAACATCTTTCGCGCGCGGGTGGCGGGACCGGCGCTGGTGGAGGTCCTTCGTCAGTAAATCTGGTTCGCGAGCGAAGCGCCACAATGAGCTGATTGCACAGAAGGACGATCCGACGCCCGGGTTGCCAACACGGCGCGTGACTCTGAGGAGGGCGTGTGAGAGGGCTGCTGCTGCTGGGGCTTCTGGTAGTAGGGATGGCGGGGCCGCTCCATGCCTCGCGCAAGGATGCGAAGGAGAACCGGAGCCTGGAACTATACATCAAGCGCGTGCAGGGCGAAGCGCCGGCGCCGGTTCCGATGCCGGGGAGTTGCTGGGTCGATTCGGGGAAGATGGCGGCGCTCGCCTCGGATTACAAAGCGGCGGCGGTCGGGGATCTGATCACGATTGTAGTGTCGCATAGCCTGACCTCGTCGAATGCGGGCGACGTTTCGTCGGTGCGCTCTTATAACGCCAGTTCCGGCGTCAATTCCCTGCCCGGCAAGCTCAAGACCGGGGGGGTGGCGAACCTGCTGGGCCTGCAATCGTCGGAGACGCTGTCGGGCAAGGGGCAGGCGGATTCCTCTTCGAGCCTGACGACGACGCTGGCGGGGCGGGTGGTCGCGGTGCTCGCAAGCGGCAACCTGGTCGTGGAGGCTGAGCGCGTGATCAACATGAATCACGAGAAACAGACGGTCGTGCTGCGCGGCATTGTGCGGCGGGGAGATATTGCTCCGGGCAACACGGTGGCGTCGAATTCGATTGGCGATCTGGAGCTGGAGGGTGAGGGGAAGGGCGTGGTTTCGAACAGCGTGCGGCAGCCGAATGTGGTGGTGCGGGCGCTGATGAGGATTTTGAATTTTTGAGACCCCGTCGTTCGTCGTTGGTCCTTCGTCGTTCGCTTTTCGCTACTCGCTTTTCGGCTCTCGCTTCTCGCGCGCTTCGGTTCACGGCGGAGCCGGCAGGTGATGGCGCGAACAGCAAGAAGCGATTTGCGAACGGCGAATAGCGAGTAGCGAACAGCGGAATTTAGATTTTCTTATGCGCAGTCAGATTTTCAAAAACGTTGCGACAGCCTTCATCGCGGCAATCCCGATGCTCCTCCTCTTCTGCGCAGGGACTGCGCGCGCGGGCGAGGCGGTGCCGGTGAAGATCGGCGATCTGACCACCATTGAGGGCGTGCGCGAGAATGCGCTGATCGGATATGGGATGGTGGTGGGTCTGACTTTGACCGGCGACAGCCAGCAGACGGTGTTTACGACGCAGACGCTGGCCAACATCATGCAGCGCATGGGGGCGCAGATTCCTCCGGCGACGGCGCAGGTGAAGAATGTGGCGGCGGTGTTTGTGACGGCGAACCTGCCGCCGTTTGCGCGACCGGGCACTGCGCTCGACGTAACCGTGTCTTCGGTGGGCGATGCCAAGAGCCTTGAGGGCGGCTTGCTGTTGCTGACTCCGCTGTATGGGGCCGATGGGCAAGTCTACGCCGCAGCACAGGGCCCGATTGCCGTGGGCGGGTTTGCCGCGGGGGCCACCACGGGCGCAACCAAGCAGATGAATCATCCGACGATCGGGCGGATTCCGGGCGGCGGACGGGTCGAACGCAGCCTGCCGTTTGACTTCAACCGGCTGGCTCCGGTGTCGCTCTTGCTGCGCGAGGCAGATTTTTCCACGGCCGGGGAGATTTCTGACGCCATCAACCGCGAGTTTGGGCACGACGTGGCGGTTGCGCGCGATGGGGGACGGGTCGAGTTCAATCCCGATGGAACGGGCCTGAAAAATCTTACGGCGATTCTGGCGAAGATCGAGAACTTGGTGATTGCTGTGCATTATCGCGCGCGGGTGGTGGTCAACGAGCGGACGGGAACGGTGGTGATGGGAAAAGACGTGCGGCTGGGGTCGGTGTCGATTCTGCACGGCGGCTTTTCGGTGGAGATTTCGACCACGTATGCCGTGTCGCAGCCGAATGCGCAATCGCAGGGCAAGACCGAAGTGGTTCCGTAAACCGAAGTGCAGGCCAAGGAAAAGCCCGCCAAGCGGCTGGAGATTGGCGAGGGCGCAAGCATCGAGGAGCTGGTGGGCGGGCTGCAGGCGATGGGGGCGAGCGCGCGCGACGTCATCTCGATTCTGCAGGCGATCAAGGCGGCCGGGGCGCTCGATGCCGATCTCGAGGTGATCTGAAGAAGGCGGGTTTGGGAGTGGCAAGTTTCAGAGTTTCGAGGTTTCAATGTCGCTCGGAGAGCGAATGGGAGGGTCGAGGATGGATGGAACATTGGCGGCCGGGCTCGCCCGGATTTCGACGGCCACGCCGCCGGTTGGGAGAACTGAAAAAGCGGCGCGCGAGTTTGAGGGGGTACTGCTGACCTCTCTGTTTGACTCGCTCCAGAAGAGCTTTGCCTTTGATGCCGAGAGCCAGATGCCGGGAGCGGGCGACTATCGGCTGATGGGGACGCAGGCGCTGGCGAAAGCAGTGGCCGAGGCGGGCGGGATTGGAATTGGCAAGCTCATCCTAAGCCATTTGCCCGCACCAAAAGGCGCAGGCGGAAGCTGAACGGAAGTTTGCCTGCAGGGGCTAAAGTATTCCGCGATTGGGCCGATCTAAGAATTGGGCCTATGCGCGCTAAAACGGGCGCGTCGGCATTAAGGTTTCTTAAGAATCTGCCGATGAGAAAAGTAGCGGGATCGGAGGCACTTATGAGGGTTGATCTTACAACCAATGGGCTGGGCCAGCCCGAAAGCCGGAAGACGGGCCGGTCGGGCCAGTCGGGGGCGGCGTCGAGTGCCGGGGCAGGGAGTAGCGCGGGAGTCAGCGCGGGAGTAACGGGAGGCGACCGCGCGCAGTTCTCGTTTGACCAGGCACGGGTTCAGGCGCTTACGGCGCAGGCGCTGGCCGCGCCGGAAGTCCGGCAGGCAAAGGTGGCGGCTCTGGGGCAGGCGATCAGCTCGGGCGAATACACGGTGGACGCCGGCAAGGTAGCGGATGCGATGACGGCAGCGTACAACGGAGCGAGCTTCCGCTAGCGCTGCAGCGGGATTTGAGGCTGAGTGAAGTGAAGCAAGTGAAGTGAATGAAGATGACGTGAAATGAAGTATGGATCCGCTGATCACGAACGGGATCGATCCTGCGCTCTTGCGCGTGCTCGAGAAGCGCGGCCAGGAGCGGGAGACAGTGTCCCGCCGAAAACGACTGCCGTCGCCGGAGGCTTCAGAGGAAGACAACAAGGCCGAAGATCAGGACGAGGGCGCGGACGGTCCTAAGCATGAGCTGGATGATCTGGCGTAACGATGTGGTGGAATACGCCGAGCGGCGAGGTATTGAGTGAGATCCCCGGGCTCCGCAGACAGAATGCATAGATCCCTCGCGACGCTCAGGATGACCCCACGTTTTCTCAGCTAACGAACTTGCCTCTCAATCTTTGCGAATCCGAGCCGATGCGGACCCCTGACAATTCGCTTTCCGAAATCGCGAGGCTGCTGAACGAGCGGCTGGCCGTGGTGGGCTTGCTGGCCGAGAGTCTGGAGGAGAGCCGGCTGGCGCTGGTGCGGAAGGATGCGGAGGCGATCGCGCGGGGAGCGGCGCATCAGGCGGAGCTTTGCCGGCAATGGAGCGCGCTCGAAGAGCAGTTGCGAGCCGAGGCGGCGCGGCGGCGGGAGGTGCGCGCGGCGGGAGGCTGGCCGGGATTGGCGGGAGAAGGAGCGGAAGCGGAGCAATGGGCGCGGCTCAAAGCGGAGTGGGACGCCTTGCAGGCGCGCATCCGGTATTTGACACGGGTGCACTGGTCGCTGTTGCGGCACATGCAGCGCAGCCTCGGGATCCTGAAGCGGGTGATCGAGAGCTGTGCGGTCACGTACGCGCCGGCTTCGGGCATGGCCGGGGCGGGCGCGCGTTCGCAGGCGGGAGAATAGTCATGGCGGGTTTGTTCGGGTCGATGTCGATCGCATTGAGCGGGCTGGCGGTGAGCCAGCAGGAACTGGAAACCAGTTCGAACAATGTGGCCAACGCGAATACTCCCGGATATTCGCGGGAGACGGCGGTCACCGAGCCGGGCGCACCGGTGGTCTACGGGCCGCTGAGCATTGGCACGGGCGTGGTGCTCGACAAGATCGAGAGCCTGCGCGACCCAATTCTCGAGATCCAGCTCAATCAGGAGACGCAGCAGCAGAGCAGCCTGAGCACCCAGCAAGAGCAACTGCAGCAGATCCAGACCCAGTTTGCGAGCTCGACCTCCGGCATTGGCGCCGACATCAGCAATTTCTTCAACAGCATTCAGCAGTTGTCGCCGGATCCGACCAATCTGGCGCTGCGGCAGTCGGTGTTGACGGCAGCGGGGAACATGGCGACCGACTTTAACAATGCGTCCAACTTTCTCCAGACGCAGGCCACGAATCTCAATCTCAATGTGACCGAGGACGTGGGCGAAGTGAATACGCTGACCTCGCAGATTGCGACCGTGGACCAGCAGATTTCGTTTTTGCAGAACGCCAAGGAAGACGCGAGCACGCTCGTCGATCAGCAGACCAACCTGATCCGCCAGCTTTCCGGGCTGATCGGGGTGCAGGTGATTCAGACGGAAAAGGGCGGCATCGAAGTGGCGACGGCGAACGGAACCACGCTGGTGGCGGGCGGGCAGAGTTACGCGCTCTCGACCGAAGCCAACGCCACCGGCGCCGAGCAAGTGATGGCCGGCTCCGAAAACATTACCGGCTCGCTTTCGGGCGGGAGCCTGGCGGGTACCATCCAGATTCGCGACCAGGAGATTCCCGGCCTTTCGAGCCAGCTCGATCAGCTGGCGGCCGGGCTCTCGACGGCGCTCAACGCGGCCAATGCGCAGGGATTCGATTTGAACGGCAAGGCGGGAGGGAATCTGTTTGTGCCGCCCCCGGCGGGAGGAGTGGGCGCGGCGGCGGCGATGAAAGTTGCGATCACCGATCCCGCGCTGATTGCCGCGAGCTCGGATGGGACTCCCGGAAGCAACGGCAACCTGGCCAATTTGGCGGCGGTCGCAAGCGATGCGGTCGCGAACGGGCAGACGCCGATTGATTCCTACTCCAACCTGGTGTTTCAGGTGGGCAGCACGACCTCGAACACCTCGGCCGATCTCGACGCCTCGAACCAGATTCTGCAGCAGCTCGAGGATGAGCGCGGGAGCGTATCGGGGGTATCGCTCGACGAGGAAGCGGCCAACATGGTCGAGTATCAGACGGCGTACGGGGCGTCGGCGCGCGTGATTACGACGATCAACGCCATGCTGGCGGATGCGGTGAATCTGGGCGTCGAGGCGGCGGTGCAGTAATCCCGGGGAATCGTCCGGAGAAAGTGGTTCGCAGAAATGGAAGCGAGGTAAAGATCGATGCGTGTCAATCCGTACCCCATGCCGGACCTGCTGGCGGCGCTGAACCAGACGCAGTTGCAGGCGCAGGAAGCGGCGCTCGAGATTGCATCGGGGAAGAGCGTAAATGAACCCTCCGATAATCCGATTAACGCGGCGCTGCTGGTCGAGAACAACGATCAGGCGACGTTCAACACGGGGTATCTGCAGAACCTGACGACGATCAACGGGCAGCTCTCGGCGGCCGATTCGACGCTGAGTTCGGTGCAGAACGCGCTGCAGCAGGCGATCAGCCTGGGCATTGAGGGCGCGAACGGTACACTTTCGGCAAGCGATCAGCAGGCCGTGGTGGCGCAGTTGCAGAGCATTCAGAGCCAAATCATCTCCCTTGCCAACACCTCCTACCAGGGGAACTACCTGTTTGGGGGTACGGTCACCAGCCAGCCTCCGTACACGGCGTCGGCGGACCCATCGGGCGTGACGTACAACGGCAACAGCGACGTGAACCAGGTCTCGATCGGCAACGGATACCAGATCGACATCAACCAGCCGGGATCGCAACTGTTCTCCGCCCCCAATAACAGCGTGTTTCTCGCGCTCAACAATCTGATTCTGGCGCTGCAGTCAAACAGCGGTGTTGGGGCGGCGGTGAATGCACTGAGCGCGGCCAACAGCTATCTTTCGGTGCAACGGGTGTTTTACGGGAACGCGATGAGCCAGGTGCAGTCGCAGACGACCTATTTGAATGCGGCCAAGCTGCAGATCGCGCAGCAGCAGAACACGCTGGCCGGCGTTGACCTGGCGACGGCAGCCAATAATCTTTCGCAAGCCGATACCGACACGCAGGCCGCGCTCGAGGCGATCAGCAAGGTCGGGCAGAACAATCTGTTCGATTACTTGACGTAAGGAATCCCTACAGGGTTTTCTTTCTGATCTGGTCCCAGGCGGCGGCATCGGCGACGTGCTTGCGGGCGGTTTCAAGGCGCGACTTTTCGGCGAGCAGGCGCAGCTGCAGGGCGGGCAGAAACCGTTTGATCTCTTCCAGGTTGCGGCGGTATTCGGCTGCTTCTTTTTCGAGCGCGGCTGCGAAGGCTTGGCCTGCCTGCGCGGGATCTGGACGGTGACGCAGGCATTCGGCTGCCCGCAGAAGCTGGGCGAGCAGGGCGGAGAAATCCTGCGGCAGAATGACGGAGCAGGACTTGCGTTCGGGGCGAAGGAGAAGCAGGGCGGAGCGCAGATTTTGATTCACCTGCCGCAAGGTTTCGAGCGGATCGTGCGGCATTATCCGTTCCAATGCATGGTCGCGCGATCGCCGGCGGGTCCGGAGGCGGGCATGCCCGTGGATGTGGCGGAGGGCCTTTCGGCGCGGTCGACCTCGACCCAGGCTTCGCGCAGCGCCATCAGGTCAGTGAGGAGCAGGGCGGTGCCGCTGCCGGTTGGCTGAAATTGCAAAGACAGAAGGCGATTGCGCAGGTTGTTATAGAGTTTTTCGAGATCCCGGGCGACCTTGCCGCCCTTCTCAAAATCGAGCGAGGACTGCAGGTGGCCGACGATGAGAATGGCGTGCTTGATGCGGTTGCTGCGCAGGCCGACATCGTTGTTCTCGATGGCGCGCTGCACCTGGCGGAGATCTTCGATCAGCTTCTCGTAGAGGCGCACCACCAGTTCTACGGGACTGGCGCCTAGCGCCGAGGCTTCACGATACGACTGTGGGACGTTCATAACTTTGTCTTCCAATTAACTGCCGCTGCTGCCGCTGCTGCCGCTGGTTCCACTGGTTCCGGTGGAGGAGCCGCTGCCGGACGGGGCGGTGCCGGAAGTTGGCGCGGTATTGGTGCTCGGCAGCGTGCCCTGGGTGGAGCCGGTTGAGCTCAGCGAGCCCAGTGCGGCGGTCACTTCCTGCAGCAGGAAGGGGTACTGTTCGAGACTGGCGTTGACCTGGTCGAACTCCGCGGTCAGGGCGGTGGCCTGCTCGGCCAGGTGAACCTGAAAGGCGCTGATTTCGTTGTTGAGGTCGGTCTGCTGCTCCTGATTGGCGGCCAGGTCGGAATTCAGAACTCCCGTCGCGGGCGCGGTCAGATTGTTGAGGTCGTTGGAGAAATTGTCGGCAAAGCCGGTCGCGTTGGTGTTGCTGAAGAAGTTGGCAACGGCCGCGGGGTTGGAAGTGAGCGCGCTGTCGAGGGTCGCGCTGTCGACGCTGAGCGTGCCATCGTTATTCATGCTGATACCAAGCGCGGCGAGGCTGGAAAGGCCGCTGCTCTGGGAAGTCGAATCGGAAGTGGCGTAGGCAATGTCGTTGAGCAAGCTCGATTGCAGGACACTGAGGTCGGAGTCAGACCCGAGCGGCCCCTGCGCGTTGGTGGAGGGGTTGACCGCGAACTGGGTGTTGATATCGCCGACGACGGTGTTGTATTCGGTGACAAAGTTGTTGATGGCATCGTTGACGGCGTTGGTGTCGGGAGCGACCGATATGGTGACGGGGGTGGCGGGGTCGGCGCTGGTGAGATTAAGAGTTACATCCGGAATGGCGCCAGTGACGGTGTTGGTGGTGCTGGCGTAGGGGATGCCGTTGATGGTGATTGCGGCATTGGTTCCGCCGATCGGGGGCTCAAAGTTCAGAGTGGTGGTGTTGTTGTTGATGGAGAGCGCTCCGGGAGCGCCGGTCGAATTGCTGTAGATGGCGAGGCGGGCTCCGCTGGCATCGGTGACGACGCTGGCGGTGATGCCCCAGTTATTCGTAGCGCTGGCGGAATTGATGGAGGCGGCGAGGGTGGTGAGGGTGTCATTGTTGCCTTGGGTAATGGGAATATCGGCGGTGGTGCCGCTGGCTCCTCCGATCTGCAATTGGAGGTCGCCGGTAGTCTGGCCGCTCGGCAGGATCGAGGTATTGGCGCTGGCGATTGAGGCCGTGTAGACCGTACCGGCCGATGCCAGCGTGCTCACCACCACGGTGTAGTTCCCGCCGGTCGCGCCGTTCTGGGCTGAGGCGGTCGCGATAGCCGATTCGGATGAGGTGGTGGCCATCTGGGAGAAGACCGAGCCGGCGCCCGAAAACGACTGCAGGGCGGCCTGCAGATTAGACAAGTCGGAGTTGATGCTGTTGATGGCGCTGGCCTGCTTTTGCAGCGTGGTGAGGTCGCTGTTCCATTCCGTCAATTGTCCGCTCTCGGCGGCTTGCAGCTCTTGCACCACGCTGTTAACGTCGATTCCATTACCACTCAACAGGCTGGAGGCGTTAAAACTGATCCCCATGAGCTTTCCTTCCTCCGCTTCGAGGCGGCTCGCCGAAGCTCCATCGTTCCCAGAATGATTATCGGGGCCTTACGCCGAAATCCTGGAGCAATTCAGCAACAAGGAACCGTGTTTTGCAGGTTGAGCAAGCAAATTTCGCAACCCAGTTTTTCTTTTTCCGGCCAACTTCCCAAAATAGCAAAAAGGAGGCGGTTGTTTGACCGCCTCCTTGTGTGCCGATGCCCTTACTGCAACAGTTTGAGCACGAGCTGCTGTTGCTGGTTGGCCTGGGCCAGAGCGGAAATACCCGTCTGTTCCAGGATCGAATACTGCGACAAGTTGGCCACCGTGGAGGGAATGTTGGCCGCGGTGACATCGTTTTCCGCCGACGTCAGGTTTTGCGTCTGATTGCTGATGACGTTCGAGGCGCTCTGCAAACGGTTGACAGTGGCGCCAATGTTGCCGCGCAATTCCGCGACGGTCGCCACGGCGCCGTTGATGAGCGTCAAGGCAGCCTGCGCGTCGGATTGGGTCAGCAGGTCGTTGATTGAGCCAGCCGCGCCGCCGGACAAGTCCGAAGCCGCGAAGTTATTGGCCCCCGACCCGCTAGTCGAGGTATTGATGGTGTTGCCATTCACTCCTGCAGTCAGCGCGGTGAAGGCAACGGAAGTTGCGCTGGCCACCGCCTTGGCGGAGGTGTTAACGCCTTCGCCGCTTCCGTAGGCATAGCTAATGCCGGCGCCGCTACCGCCGTTGACCGCGTTCGCCAGGTTGGCTAGGCTGGCCGCTTCGTTGGCGCCCACCAGGACAAAGGTCTGATTGGCGGTCGGGGCGGTATTGAGATTGGACACGAAGGTGTAGGTTTGGTTGCCCACGGTCACGGTATCGCCCGCCTGGGCGGAGGGAGGCGTTCCGACATTGGCGCCGCCCGTGAAATCCAGCGTCGCCCAACTGCCGGTTACGGTGCCAGCCGCCGCCGTGGCAATGAAGTTGCCATTGGCGCCCGGAATAGTGGCGGCGAAGGCAAGCGTGGTGCCCGTCAGCGCTCCCGCCGTGACTTGCGTATTGAACGTGGTATTGCTGCTGTAGGTTGTTCCGGCGCCGGCGGCCCCGTTGACGGCAGCCTTCAGATTGGCAAGACCCGTAGCTTCGCTCGACGCTACGACTTCGTTGGCGGTCGGAGTAAAGCTGAGGGCCTGCACGAAGGTGTAGGTTTGCCCGCCAACCGTGACGGTGGCGCCCGCCGCGCCGTTGGCTAAGGTCGCGCCCGTGAAAGTTTCGTTCCCGCTGCCCGTCGTTGTCGAAGTGATCGCGTTTCCCGCGGTTCCGTTGACGTTGGCGGTGAAGACGAGGGTGGTTCCGGTGGCGGTCCCGGCGTTGACATTCGCATTAGCGGTGGTACCGACTCCATAAGCGACTCCGGCGCCGCCCGGTGAGGCATTGACGGCGGCCTTCAGATTCAGAATAGATTGAGCCTCAGTGCCAATCAGGACTTCATTGGCCGCGCCCGTGAGTGCAGTCACGAATTTATAAGTTGTGCCACCGATCGCCACCGTGTCATTGTTTGCCGGCGCCCCAGTAAAGGTCAAGGTAGTGTTGGCGGCGACGGCTTCGGTAAAGTTGGCTCCGGTCAGCGTG
>Ga0187772_10001312_pt1 | contig 11743 bp, 13 predicted proteins | sample 0116_SJ02_MP15_2_FD_133137 | JGI IMG/M metagenome (GOLD analysis project Ga0187772, IMG submission 133137) | Tropical peat soil microbial communities from peatlands in Department of Meta, Colombia - 0116_SJ02_MP15_20_MG | ecosystem: Environmental > Terrestrial > Soil > Wetlands > Peat | place... | reverse complement strand
TGTGTCCTTCCTGGCCTAGTGACTGCCCACGGCGCGACACAGCAGGATTTCGCCGGGCACCACTAGCATGCTCCTGTACATGTTGAGGGCGCGAATCCGTCCGTACTTAGCCGAGACTTCCGCATAGCCCGTCCTCCTGAAGCCTCTCGAAAGGAACAATCCGGCGGACTCCGCATTATCCTCCTCTATGCTGGCATAGGCCTCCTTCATCCCCAGCCCCGCGAAGTAATCGAGCGAGTGGTCGAGAAGTCTGGTGCCCACCTTTCCCCTCCTAAAGTCCTTGGCCACCGCAATGTAGTAGACGTAGCCGGCCACGTCGTACAAGGTCCTTAGCATTACGAGGCCCACTGGCCCGTCAGCGAGGTAGGCCGCCCTCACGACCTCAATTTCAGCGAGTGTCTTCCTCGAGTGCCTCAGGTACCATCCTTCGAAGCTTTCGCTGAGCAAGGGTTCCAAGGTCACCCTGCTCTCTGGTGGAACTTCGGCGATTCTGATTTCCCCACTGGAAGAACTCAAAGCGCGAACACCTTCTTTGCGTTGTCGGATAGTATCTTCTTCTTATCGCGGGCATCGACTTCGATTCGATCGACCAGCGACAGTGCCATCGAATGAGTGGTCACGGGGTAGTCAGTGCCGAAGACCACCTTGTCAGCTCCGCCTGCGAAGTACATCGCCTTGCTCAGGCGGCTTGCGAGCCAAGCCGCGTACTGCTCCGTGTATCTGCTCCCGCCGACTATCAGGCCCGAGATGTCGGCGAACACGTTTTCGTGCTTGTAGATTAGTTCAGCGACGTCGTCGATCCAGGGGTTGCCGAAGTGGCAAGCAATCAGTGTAAGACCCCCTCTCTTGTTGGCAAGAGCGTCGAGCGTCAGCGGGTGCGAATGGATGAGGCTGCCCCGGGAATCTGCAGTGTCGCCGGTATGGTACATGATGGGGAGGCCCGCCGACTCTGCGTAGTCGTAGAGGGGGCTGAACACGGGATCTTCAGCGTATACTCTCTCGTAACCTAACATGATTTTGAAGCCCTTGACTGCCTTCGTGTTATCCTTCGCGAGCCGAACGGCCCCGTCCACCGCCTCCGGGTCAGGCTGAACTGTGAGGATAGGGGCGAGCTTGCCCCGACTCCTACCGCACAGTCTCAGTACGTCGCTGTTGGGGAGGGGAGTCCCCGACCCGACTATTGGACTTAGGAGCAACCCGCGAACGACCCCGTTCTGGGCCATCTGGAGCAGCAGCTCGCGCAGCGTGTACTTCAGACCGTTCCGCTCAGCATACGCATTCAGCCGATCGTCCTTGCGTTCGGAGAGGTGTATGTGGGCGTCTATGACCTCGGTCACTGCGGGGAGACCGATTCGCAAATTCGAATAAACTTTTGCCCCGGCCCCGCGCAATCGTCCTGCAATGTCCTCTCCGCGAATTTGCGACCGCAAGAGGTTCGATTGTATCGGGTTAGGTCCTAGTCGCGGTCTCCACGCTGTACCAGCCCCTCCCACGCCAGAAAATCAGGCCCAGGCCTACCAGTATGCACACGATTCCAATAATCACTCCGATGACACCGAGGACGACTAGTACAATGCTTAGCAACAGGTGGCGCAACAGAAACAAGACGATGACTCCGACGACCACTAGGAGGATTCCAACGAGCGCCCGCGCTCTCAAGTCATGAGGCGGAAGATATCGAGTTGATTTAAACGGGGCGTTCAGAGTTGCAGTGAGCCAGCCCAAGCGTTTAAAGCCCAACCCCTCCTCTTGGCCACGATTCATCATTGAGCGAACCAATCGCGCAAGCGGGAGACACCGTGTCAGTGCACTACGTGGGGCGGTTCCCCGGAGGCAAGGTCTTCGACACCAGCATGAAGTCTGAGGCGCTTAAGGCGGGGCTTTTTAGCCCCGCGAGGGACTACAAACCACTGCAGGTTGTTCTCGGCGGTCACCAGGTTATCCAGGGCTTCGAGGAGGCGCTTCTAGGCATGCGGACGAACGAGGAGAAGGAAGTCACGATTCCACCGGAGAAGGCTTACGGAAAAGTGGGGAGGCATCCGATGGTGGGGAAGACCCTTCAGTTCAAGCTGCTGGTGACGAACATCAGGAAGCCGTAGCGGCGCAGTAACAGGTAATGGGCAACCCCATATAGTCCCCAATCAGAGGATGGAGTCGATCGAACCTGAGGAAAGAGCGCAATGCATATGCAAATGCCATCGACAGAGTCCGCGAGGCACACAGCGGGGCCGTTGCCGCCCGGAACATAGTCGTAGAATGCCCGAAGTGCCGGACCAGACAGGAATTTCCTGATGTCCCGGGAATGCGGCGTTGTCTGAAGTGCGGATTCGAATTCAGATTTAACGTACCCCGGACGTAATCCTCAAGCCTCGGTGGCCCTGGCGCGGCCTCTGGTGGTCCGTGATTAGGTTCCTGCCTCTCGCCCAGTCACTGTGGGGTAGGGGCCTTCCGGAGGTTCTCGACCTCCCCCTGAGATTTGGTGTTCCCTAGCCAGGAGCAAGCGTTTTCTGCGAATCCCCAGGCCGTACCCACCCAGGCTGCCATCGTTCCTGATGACCCGATGGCATGGAATTATGAGCGGGACGGGGTTGTCGCCACACGCGTTGGCCACGGCCCTCACTGCACTAGGTCTCCCTATCAGCTTCGCCACATCGCTGTAGGAACGGGTGGAGCCATAGGGGATGGTCTGGATCGCTGCCCAGACCTTGAGCTGGAAATCGGTCCCGCGGAGGTCGACGGGCAAGCGCTTGAGCTGACCGTCGTAATACTTCGAAACATCTTCGTGAAATGCCTTCACATAGCCGGACTCTGAAATCTCCGCCCTGGGGTACTCTCTGTGCAGCGCGTCTAAGAGACTCTTGTCACTGTCCCCAACGCTTACCGCGCAAATCCCATACTCGGTCGCAGCGACCAACAGTCTTCCCAAAGGGGAAGGCCCTACAAGGTATCCGATTCTCATTCCAGCCCCGCCTCGACGATAGGTTCCCGGCGTCATTCCCAATTTGCTCGTAGAACTCTTGTACAACCAGTTCTGAGAATTGTATCCAGTCTTGTATGTTGCGCCAACCACGGGCTCACCTTTTCTCAGGTACGCCTTCAACCTGCTTATCCGAATCTCCTCCACGTACCTGCGGGGAGATACGCCCACTACCCGTTTGAAGGTCCGTTGCAGGTGGTAGGGGCTGACTCCGAATCTAATCCCGAGGGCTGCCAAGGTGAGCTTTCCAGTTGAATCTCTTTGGATGAAATCACAGACGTCCTTGACCAGATCCACGCTGCGGGCTCGAGCGTCGTTGTCGCGCGGCTGGCATCTCCGGCACGAGCGGAATCCGGCCTTCTCAGCTGCACGGGGGTTGGCAAAGAAGACTAGTTTCTCGATTGGGGGGCGGCGAGAAGGGCAGGACGGCCGGCAGTATATCCCGGTCGAGCTTACTCCGAAGACGAACACCCCATCGAACGCGGCGTCTCGGTTCATCACTGCATCCGCATATTCCCCCTGAATCAAACGGATCCGGCGCCCCCTTCCTCTCTTGTCTCCAACCCCGCTATGGTCCCGGACCAGCTAAAAAGTGGTTTTGGCGAAATCTTGCGCCCAAATACGGGCTTAGCCGGCGGAAAAAGTGTCCCAGCCCTCGCATGAAGCGTGTCGGCGGATGGAACGCGCCTTCCCAGCAGGGTTCCTTCAGTTCCCAACGATTATTAGGCCCCATTTCCAGCACCCAGACGTTTCTTGCCAAAGCCGAGGAGAGCCGAGAACGTCAGCGTGAAGACGAAGGACCTCATGCAAGTGCCTGCGGTGACGGTCTCGGAGGAGACAACCATCGACGAAGCAGCTGAGATAATGTGGGACAAGAACATCGGAAGCGTAATCGTCGTCGACAAAGAAGGCTTGATGATTGGCATTCTTACAGAACGCGATGTGTTGTTCTCGGTCACAAAATCACTGACCGGCAGAGGAATCCCGGTGTCCTCCGTTATGTCAAAGACTTCACTCATGGCGAATCCGAACGAGAGCATCCTTACCTCGGTGGAGAGGATGATAAGGTCCGGCGTGCGCCATCTCCCAGTCGTCGATAAGACCGGCAAGCCGGTCGGCATGCTGTCGATTCGAGATGCCGTGGATCTCAGCGAACCACTTCTCAAACTCGTCCTGGGCTCGTCTAAGAAGAAGACCGGGCCGTCGCGCTGATAGTGCCGACTGACGGTCCCAGGTGCCGAGGCCCCACACATCTTCAGCTTAGGTCTACCGGCTTCGACCTACGCCAATTATATGTGGAGGGGACTTATCCCTCCTGCCATGACCGAGTCCCGAAGACCCGCGCACAGGAAGACCGTCATAATTCAATGCATCGACTGCAAGATCGTGATCGGGACTGAGATTGGCTCCAGCCCTTCGACCGAGGTACAGTGGAGCCTCTGCTCTAGGTGCGTCGCAAGGCGCAACGGAATGGTCGGGGCAAAGACGCCGCACGAGCTCGGCATCTACTGACACTCAAGGATGAACTTCACCTTGGATGCTATCGCTGGTGCTTAAATATCATCATCTCGCAGTTGAATCGCCTTGACGGTGGACTTCTCAATCAGGAAGTTCTCCGGGTGCACAGTTGCGTATGCCAGGTACGTAGGGCCCTACAAAGGCGACGACATGATGAGGGACGAATTCGAAAGTCTCGCAGCCTGGGCGAAGGAAAAGAAGCTGAGAACAGGAAAGTGGTTCTTCATGGAACTCGACGGGCCTGATGTCCCCAACAAGAAGCGAAGATACGAGGCAGGCATCGAAGTGAGGGGCAAGGCTCGTTCCAGCAAAGGCGTGCGGGTCAAACAGCTACCAGAGACGCTCGTTGCAAGCATCAGATTCGACCCCAAGAAGATCTCTCCCAGGGTAATCTACCACGGCATGGAAAGCTGGCTGCAATGGAGGAAGAAAGAAGGGAAGTACAAGGAATCGGGCGAGTGGAGAGAGGTCTACGTAGGGAACCCCTGGACGAACGCCCGAGCCTGGGCAAACGTGGAAGTGCAGGCACCCGTAAAGAAGCTAGGTTAGCCTCCCCCGGGCCCGCGGGATGTGGCAGTAACCTGGTTTGGCTAGCATCGCGGCTCCAGGCCGACACAATCTCTCGAGCCGTCTCCCTGGGAGCAGACGACGGCGAAGCTATTTTAGGGGTCGGTACCAAAGGTTCTGCGAGGACGATGCCAAAGCGCCACTTCACAATCGACACGGGGACCGAGAAGATCGAGGTAGACGGCTACGAACACATGAAGGTTGCCATCAAGTACCTGATGAAGAGAAGACGAAGTCTCCTGTCTACGAAGGACAAGGCGAAGGTCGAGAAGATGTTTGAGGAGCTTCCGAAGCAGGTCACGGTCATCGGGAAGCAAGTGTCGAAGTCTTACAGGGCGAGCTGGGAGAAAGTCAGCACTGGCGAGTTCGCGGGCGCCAGGTTCACGTTCACCTTGGAAGAAGTGCCCTTGCCCTAAAAATCAGGCCTGATTCGACCCTGAGTCTTGGAGAGGGTCGTGTCCCCAGTACGGGGCGCGCGCGAAGCACTCGGACAACTAGGAGCCCTTGCCTAGAAAGTCGAGCACGCGATTGTTGAATTCGACGGGGCTCTCGATGTGGGGGAAGTGACGTGCCTTCCCAATCTTGACCGAGCTGGCCCCGGAAATCGACTCGGCCATTAGGTCGCCAATTCGCCTTAGCCAAAGGGGGCTCAGTTCCCCGTTGATGACGAGCGTCCTACAATTGATTCTGGCGCAGTCCGTCTTCGTGAACACTGGAAACGCGGTCCTCAGCTCCCCTATGGTCTTCGCGTTCTCCTTCATCATCTGCCGAGCATCCACGGAAAGTCTCCTAAGGCTCCCCTGCTCGCCCTGAATGCCGTCGCTCAGAAGCTCGACCGCCTCCTCCGGCTTCCCTTCCTGCAGTGCCTTCAGCGCGGGGTTCAGGGATTTGCTCCGGAATCCCGAGACCGAAGACGCCACAGATGGACTCCCCAGGAGTAGCGCGAGCAGTTCCAGAGGGTTGCTAGGGTTCTTGACGAGCATGGTCGAGACCGCGGGCTCTACCAGGACGAGCGATTTCACGAGGTTCGGATCGTTCGCAGCCAGATAGGCGGCGATGAATCCGCCGTAGGAGTGCCCGACCAGGTTGACGGGACCCGCGTCGACCGCGCCCATGAGACTCTTCAGGTCGGCGGCGTTGTTCTGGATTGTGCTGTCGGACACGTCCCCGATTCTCACGTTGGGGGTGGCGTATCTCCTGCTGAAAGTGACCGTCCTGTAGCGCTTGGAGAATTCCTGCACCTGCGCGGTCCAGGCCCTGAAGTCTGTCGGGATGCCGTGGACGAAAACGACTGGCTGGCCGGAGCCTTCCACGGAATAGAATATGCTCGAGCCCCCAATTTCAAGGGTCGCCAACTTCCTATTCGTCCCGAGTCCTGTCTATAAGCTGTTCCACCGTGCTCACACGAATGAGAGTTCGGAACGAACGTAGGCCCTCACGGCAAGGGCCAGGACCACCACCGTCTCCACGCACAGCAGCCCCAGCTGGTACACATCTCCCGTCAACAAGCGCCCAGAGTAGCCGTCTCTGACGCAGTTGGCAACGTAGGTCAACGGGTTCACCTGGAACAGCACCTTAATCGGGAGGGGCAACCCGGAACTCAGCGGATAAAATACGGTGCTGGCAAAGTTGACAACGAACAGGATCAGAATCTGGATGCTGTTGTAGGCGTTGTTAGACTTCACCAGGGCGGATATCAGAAGCATCAGCGATCCGAAGAAAATCGAGCCGATTGCTATCGTTCCAAACATCACCAGGGCCCCGAAGAGGGTCAGTGAAAACGAGCCCAGGAGGACGTAGGCCGCTACGAGCATGACGAAGGCACCTGCCAGTCCGAAGATCAGCGAGGTGAACATTATTCCGAGTAGATACTGGAGCCGCGTGAAGGGTCCCACGAGCAACTGCGCCAGCATTCCCCACCTCCTGTCGGCCCAGAGCATGCTCCCGCCCACGGTCCCGGCCATCACGCTCTGAAACGCCATTATGCCAGGCGTCAGGTAAGCGCGATAGCTGCCGAGCCCTTGCACCGAAGAAGCCATGGCGCCAAATCCGAAACCAAAGAAGACCAGGTACAGTGCCGGAAGCCCGATGAGTATTGTCAGAGATCCCGGATCGGTATTGACGAGAATGTTTCGGTACATAAGCTTGAGTATGTTCGGTGCTTCCACTTCACGCCCCCCCGCGAGAGATCGAGTCCATGAAGACGTCCTCGAGCGTGTTTTTCCTCACGTTGAGCCATTCTAGTTGGATTCCCAGATTCTGCGAAAGCTCTACGATCTTTCGCAAAGTGTCCCTTGGGTTGTCCGTCAGTATCACCGCAGAATCTCCGGAGGTCTTGAGTCCTTCTGCGCCTATCCTCTCCTTCAACTCCTGAAAGAACGTGGAGTAGTCTCCCCCCACCGTCACCTCGACAGTCTTCTTTCCGCCGTACAGCCTCTTGAGGTTCTCGACGGTGTCGAGGGCAAGAATCCGCCCGACGTCGATCACCGCGATTCTGTCGCAGAGGTAGTCTGCCTCTTCGAGATTGTGCGTGGTGAAAACCACGGTCAGGCCCTCGGTCACTTCCTTCTTGATGGAGTCGAGCAACTCCCGCCTCATGATCACGTCGAGGCCAACCGTGGGCTCATCCAGGAACAGGATGTCCATATCGTGCATCATCTCTCTCGCCACCTGCACTCTCCTCTTCTGGCCTCCTGACAGGTCGAAAGAGCGCTGCTTCCTCACGTCCTCCAGTCCAAACTTCTTGATGAGCTCCTCCCTTCTCGTCACTCTTTCATTCTTCTGGACCCCCCAGAGCATCCCGTAGATGTCGAAGTTACCTTGGACCGAAGTGAAGTCGAACGATTCGCCCTGCTGCACCACGCCTATCCTCTTCCTGATTCTCTTTCCGTCGTGGAGAGGATCCATGCCCAGTATGCTCAGTCTTCCGGAGGTTGGCTTGATGAGCGTGGTCAGGACCTTGATGAGCGTCGATTTCCCCGCACCGTTCTTGCCCAGCAGACCGAATACCTCACCCTTGCTCACCGTGAAGCTGACGTCATTCAGTGCGTAGTACTTCCCGTCGTACGTGTGCTTAATGCGCTCGCACCGGATGATTGCCTCGGAGGACCCGGCTGTGCGGGCAGGCGGGGCGGATTGGGGGGGCGTCCGGGACAAACAATCACCAGAGTGGGTCCATCACGGTCCTATGAATCTGTCTCGAGTTCGCCGGGCTCTACTTCTTCCAAGCCCTCGCTCTCGCGCAGAAGTCGTCCATCTCGTCCAGGGTCCTCGAGCAGTGTTTGTAGTGATTTACTATCTCCCTGAGAGCTTCGTCGACCGGCGTTGGAGGACCAGGGCAGAATGAATCGAGCTGTGCCCTCACTTCCATCAGATGCTGCCATACGTCGGACGGGATGGTCAGCGGCACCCCCGGCTTGTTCGTTGCCATACCAGCCACTTCCGACTCCTTCTATATCTGGATTAGCAGGGAGCCCGGTGTGGCCGAGCCATCTAGCCCTGTTTCGTGAAGGAGCTTAGGGGAGTATAGTAGACGGCACCGTTCTCCCCGTTTGAGCTGTCGAATCCCCCAACGCAATAGACATCGTTCGAGAGGCTGAAGCACGTCGTCTGCTCGGCCCTTGGGAAGTCGCCCGCGCGCTTCCAAGCCCCTATTCCGCTGGGCGATATCGGCGCATAGTAAGCCGCACTGGTGTACGAGTTCTCCGCTCCCATGCCTCCTAGGCAGTAGATGTCTCCCGAGGAAATGACGCATGCCAGGCCACTCTCCGCCTGCGGATACGAAGCTGTCTCCGTCCAAGCTCCGACTCCCGAGGGAGAGAGGGTTGCATAGTATGCCGTGCCAACGGCATTGTCGTTCTGGTCTGCTCCACCTATGCAGTAGATGTAACCACGCTCGGTGAAACAGCTGGGCAGGTAGACGTTCGGTGGATACGCAGTAGTGAGGGTCCAATTCCCGATGCCCGAAGTAGAAATCTGAGCGTAGTACACAGAGTTGGTCAGCGTCGCGTCAGCCTCGGTCGCGTCAGTTTCGTTGTCCCCCGCTACACAGTAAATGTACCCGGAAGACGCAACGCACGACTGACTGTCGACGGGAATTGGGAACGCCGTCGTGGAGATCCAGGTCCCAATCTGCGGGCCGCTCATCGGCGCGAAGTAGCTGGAGGCAACGTCATCGCCGCCGGGGTCATAGCTGCCACCTACGCAGTAGGCGAACCCCGAATAGGAAACGCACGACTGCCCATTTATGTTGACCGGGTAGACGTTGGTGTCAATGGTCCAAGCGCTGAGGTTGCCAGACGAACCGGCCGCCATCGCGCTCGAGTAGACCTCATCCCTCGGCCCGGAGTTGATGTCTTGACCTCCTATGCAGTAGACGTACGTCGTGCCGTTGACGCACTGTTGTCCGCCGACTCCGACAACTCCGTTGAGATTGAGCGGATAGTTGGGACCCGCCGCCCAGGCCTTGTTGACGCTTGGCGCTGTGGTGCTTTCATAGGCGTACAGGACAACGATTACGATAACCACAACGACCACAAGAAGGATAATCGCCCTGCCGAGCTTCAACTAGGCCACAGCTCCTTTGAATTCACCCGAGTCTACAGCCCGAGACTGTTGATTACTCGGCCTGAGTTCGCGTCGATTACCAGCACTATCTTCTTCCCCTTGTGGTCGTATCTCGCGAACCATATTGGCGCGTGCAGGAGTTCAACATCTCCTACGTCTGACTCCGTAGTCAGCCGCTGTATCATGTGGTACTTCGCGTGCGCCTTCTGCGACTGAAGCTGGTCCACCAACGTCTTCGCCTGGGACTTCGAGACCTCCTCGCCGATGTCCCCGTTCAGAACCTTCACACTCTTCGGAATCTTTGTCATGTCGAAGAGGGTCCTGCCTTCTAGGTCGAACTGGTAGTCCTTGGGTTGATAGTCGGTCAGTGCCTTCAGAGCAACAACTGGGAAATTGTAGTTCGCGTCCATCTGCTCGGTCTTCATGTTGCCGCCTCCGTACCCATACCCCATCCCAAACGCTCGAATCTGACCGAACGACGCGACGCCCAGCAGGGGGCTCATCCCCAAACTAGGCAATCCGAGTGCACGCCTGCGTCCACCGAAACCGCCACCGCCTCCCATCCCACCACCTATCCCTCCCAGTATGACGCCCATGAGAGCCGCAGTGGTCGCTGTCTGGCCTATCTGCGCCATTTCGTTGACAGCAACGACGGTTGTCCTTGCTGACACGGACACAATCCAGTAGGGCACATAAGAGAGGTTCATCTCCTCTTGAGTTGAATCCTCGTGAAGATGCCTGTGGAGTAGGCCCTTGTCCATCAGCGGCGTGATTATCCCGTTGACCTGATCAACCGTCGCGATCTTCAGCGGCAGGACTGTGTGCTTCTGGATGCTCCTCCAGCCGTCGTTGGCCAGGGATACGCTGCTTCCGCAGTACTCGCAGGTGATTATCATCTCGCCGAACTTCGGACTGATTGGGGCGCCGCAGCTGGGGCACTTCAATGAGGTCGCACTTCCCGGCGCTAGCACCGGCTCATTGGGGGCGCTGGACGACTGAGAAGGTGCGGCCCCCCCTAGCTTAGCGCCGCACTTGGAGCAGAATCCAGCATCATCGGGCAGTTGTGCTCCGCACTTTGGACAGAACATCTCCATTTTCTCCTAGAGCTGCTTTCCGCAGTTGGGGCAGAATTTCACGTCCGCTCCCACAGGCGCTCCGCATTCGGGGCAGAACTTTGGCTTGACCCCGGTCGGGGTCGCCGCCTGGGGTTGCGCTATGGTAGCGCCGCAGTTCGGGCAGAACTTGCTGCTCAGTGGTATGATGGAGGCGCAATTCGGGCAGCTCCTGTTTTGGCCCTGAGTCATGCCCTGCGCCATCTGCCCTCCCAGGGCCGAGCCTACACCCACCCCTGCGCCGAGTCCCACACCTATTCCTGTCATCGCTCCAGCCCCGCCTGAGGGGTTCTTCGCGGCGTCCACTATCGCCTGTCCTGTCTGGTACTGAAGGTAGTTTACTCCGAGGACCTGCATCTGGGACCTTGTATCAATTGCCTTCTGCACCTCGTCAGGCAGGCTGATTGAGAGGCCCGAAATCTTGTTTATCTCAATCCCGTACTGCCCCAGGTTGTCTGGGGCAAGAGCAAGGACCTCCTGTTCTATATTGGTCAGGTTCGCAGCCAGGTCGGTTATCTTAAGGCCCTGTGCCTTCATCTTCCCGAGGGCGTTGTAGACTAGTATCACCATCTGCTCCTTGATTCTGGACTCCGCATCCTCCGACGTCTCTGCGCCGAAAGTGCCCACGAACTGGTTGATGAACAGCTCAGGCGACGAAATCTTCCACCTGTACTCGCCGAACACTCGGAGGTTCACTATACCGAAGGTCGGGTCAGTGAACTGGTAGGGCTGCGTGCTGCCGTACTTTCCGTCCAGATATCGCTTGGGTATGTAGAACACTTCCGCCTGTTGCTGCACGCCAGTGAAGAACTTCAGTAGGCTGCCGACAACTGGCGCGTTGATGTCGGTAAGGGCGTATCTGTTGGGCTGATCAAAGTAGGTGAGGACCTTTCCATCCCTGTAGAAGACGGCAATTTCGTCCTCCCTCACTACGATATTGTCGTTGAGCCTTATGTTTCGCGGGACCTTCCACAGAGCGTTCCCCTGCTTGTACTGGTCCTCC
>Ga0187772_10001310_pt1 | contig 11746 bp, 13 predicted proteins | sample 0116_SJ02_MP15_2_FD_133137 | JGI IMG/M metagenome (GOLD analysis project Ga0187772, IMG submission 133137) | Tropical peat soil microbial communities from peatlands in Department of Meta, Colombia - 0116_SJ02_MP15_20_MG | ecosystem: Environmental > Terrestrial > Soil > Wetlands > Peat | place... | reverse complement strand
GTACACACCTTTAATGAACCGCAGCATTGGTTGTTCCCCATTTTTCCCTGGTGCGCGTTTGCGTTCGCCGGCTTGGCCATTGGTTTTCTGGTTTTCACCGAGTTTGCCCAGAAGCGCGCATCGTTGTTCTTCATTTCCCTGGGCGTCGCGGGTGTCGCCACGATACTCCTCTCGCTGTTCTTTGATTCGCTGCCCATTCACCTTTACGCGGTTTATGACTATTGGCACTCCAGCCCGAATTTTGTGCTCGCACGCTGTGGCGTCCTATTGATCATTCTTTCCCTCGTTTATTCGTGGTGCAAGTGGGGATATGCGCAGAAGGGCTTCAGCCCAGCCATTCAACTTGGCCAAACCTCGCTCCTCGTTTATTGGGTGCACATCGAATTCGTTTATGGCCGCTTTTCCATCTTGCCCAAACGGAGCTGCTCGATTCCCAAAGCAACAATGGGCTTAGCTGTGATCTTTCTGGCTATGCTGGCTCTATCGATTGCGCGGACGCGCTACAACAGCGCAAAGCTCAAGGCTTCGCGGGCGCCGGTGACTCCGGTTGCTCCGGAGCCGGCAGCTTAATGATTACTTCTCCGGGTTGCGCCAACCCCAATTCTTCGCGGGCTATCTTGCGAATAGTCTGCGGGTCCGATTTCAGGTCCTGCACGTCCTGCTCCAGCAGCGCATTTTCTTTGTTCAATTTGTCCAGCGTATGGCTGACCTTCTGAATCTCTTGTTGCTTGCGGCGCATCGCCAGGAATCCGTGCATCCCAAAAACATCGTGCACCAGAAGCACAACGACAAAAATCACCAGTACCAAGCGTCCATATGTACGCCAGAATTTATTCGGTAGTTCTTTCCAATGAATCGTCATTCGCCGTTCGACATTCACCCATCAGCTTGGCGGTTAGCTCTTGGGCTCCCTCCGCTTTCTTTAGCCTAAAACACCTGCCTCTGCATTGTGCTAAATCTTTTCCAAGTGCAATAGGAATTTTCTTTCTCAAAGTGTCCAACAGTCCACCGCCGCCTTAGTGTTGGATTTGCCTTCTATTCGTCAACGCCACGCTTTAGCCAAGGCCGGGTCGCATCTTTGCTGTGCTCCAAGTATGATATTCGGCGCAGCGCACCAGCCATTTTCCGGGAATTAACTTTTGGGGGCGGCATGACCCGATGCATCGCGGCTTTTGCCTTGATAGCAGGCATATGCTTTAGTGCCTGCGGCGGCCACACCTCTCCCGAACCGCCCCAGGAGCAAGCAACCCCGTCGATCCAGTCGACACCTCTTCCCACACCCGATCCTGCTTCCACGGGCGGTTTCGATGGCGCCCGTGCGTATGAACATGTCCGCCAGCTGGTGGCACTCGGTCCACGCCCTTCTGGCTCAGAAGCAGTTCATCGTGCCCAAGCCTACATCGTTTCGCAATTGAAGGGTTACGGCTGCCAGGTGGAGGAGCACGATTTCCATGGGTCCACAGACCTAGGTGAAATTGCGATGAAGAACATCATCGCCAAGATTCCCGGCACCGGCCCCAACATCGTAATGTACGCCACGCATTACGACACGGTACGCATCCCCAATTTTGTCGGGGCCGATGACGGCGGATCGGGCACGGGCACCATGCTCGAACTGGCTCGACTGCTTTGTCCCCGCAAAGGCGCCTGGAATGTTTGGATTGTGTTTTTCGACGGCGAGGAAGCCCAAGGACAATGGGCCAATCGCGAAAGCGTTCAGTGGACCGCCACGGATAGCACTTACGGGAGCCGCGAAATGGCCGCCAGCATGGCGATCTCCGGCGAACTGAAACATCTCAAGGCCATGATTCTCGCCGACATGATCGGCCCTGCGGATCTTCGCATTAAACGCGACACCAACTCCACTCCTTGGCTTGTGAATCTCATTTGGGAGACGGCCGCGACCCTCGGCTACGGCAATATCTTCATCAATGAGCCTTACGATGTTGGCGGGGACGACCACTTCTCCTTTCTTCACCGGGGCATCGCCGCGTGCGACATCATCGACTTCGATGTCCAAACCACCTACTGGCACACCCCGGAGGACACATGGGAGAAGGTCGCTCCGCGCAGCTTGGCCGTCGTTGGCCATGTTTTCCTGCAAACACTCCCCGCACTGGAAAGAAAATTCCGCTAAGTTTCGGCGGAGTTCGCCGCGCTACAACTTCCTTGCCTCGGAACTAAGTAGAAAACCTTAAGGACGGTCTCCTCGGGCTAATCCAACAACAAACGGAGTGCCCTTCAGCCGGTCCCGTGGGAAGGTATGCTCGGAGGAACTCATGGAGGGGAAAAGAACGCAGTTCGCCCACGTGCTTCTCTTCGCTTGCCCGGTCTGTGCCAGACCCTTGGCCACCGCCTGCAACAGCACCAAACGCAATCTGGAAGCGGCAGATGGCCAATATTTTCGGCCACATTGCCATTGCGGTTGGAGCGGCGAAGTAATCGGCATGAATGCCATCAAACATTGGGTGGAACCTTGGTCGGACGCCGCGCCCGTCGGTACAGATGTGCCGGGTTCGTGCGACGGCGAAACTGTGGCGGTTGGTTCGCGTAGAAATACGTGAAATAATGTATTGGCGGTTCATCCCTGCATCGCCCTCCTCGTACACTGGTAACTACGTGTGCGAGTTGTCGTTGCCGACGACCATACCTTTATCCGTCAAAGGTATTCGCGCGATGTTCGAAGCGCGCGGCTGGATCGTGACCGGCGAGGCCTCCGACCGACAAGAAGCGATTAACTTAGTGCAAGAGTTGCGCCCGGAGTTGGCGCTACTCGACATCAGTATGCCTGTCTTAAACGGCCTTCAGGCCGCAAAGGCGATTCGCGCCGCCGTGCCTTCCACCAAGATCGTCATTCTCTCCATGCACGATTCGCCCCACGCCCGGCAGGAAGCTCTCAAGGCAGGGGCCCATGGCTACGTCACCAAAACAGCTGAGCCTTCACTCCTGTTCAAAACCATTGACGGTCTGCTGAAATCGTAAAGTCCCGGGATTTTTCAGTGAACGTAGTATCCGTTCTTCGCCAAAATCACGTAATCGTGCCCCTTCTTGCCGTGCGCTGCCGTTAGCCGCACGTCCAGCTTATGCGGCTTGCCCGTGGCTCCAGTGGCGTTGGTGTAATAACCCAACGTGTACCGAGTCTTGATCCTCTTGATCAGCGCCTGAAACACTGGATCCAGCTGTGCCAGGCTGGGCACATCAAAAATTTCCCCGCCGGTCTGCTCTGTTACTCGATGTATGTTGACCAGTCCGGGCACCATGCTCGCCGCGATCATCGTACCCGGAGGGTTGTACCCCGGAATTTTCAGGTTATACACGACCGCGTCAGCCGCAATCGTTTCCGTAACGATGTCTCGCGTCCCTTGTCCGCCGGCGCTGGTTCCCACGTCGTCGCTGATCAAAATGATGACTCTGCGTCCTTTTGGAGGTGTGTTCAGCAGATATTGTGCCGCCAGAAAAATGCCGTCATTGATGTTGGTTGCACCGCCAACCTGAAACCCGCTGATCTCCTTGCCGATGCCTGCCTTGTCCTTCGTAAAGGGCACGCGCATCTGGGCCTCTGTTGAAAACGTGAAGAGCGCTACTTCGTCTTCGGGTTTCAGTGCAGAAAGGGCCACATTAGCCGCATCGCGTAAGGGGCCGAGAAATGGTCCGATGGAGTCGCTTAGGTCCAACACCAGGGCTACGCTCAGCGGCAACTCGTCCCGGCTGAAGATATCGATCTTCTGCGGTACACCATCCTCGCGCAATTCAAAATCTTCTTGCTTCAATCCATCCAAGATTTGGCCTGACTTGGTTTTTACCGTAGCGTCCACTAGCACCAGATTTACGTCCACGTGAATCACGCCCGGTGGCTGTTTTTGAGGCTGGTCCTGAGGGTAGGAAGGGAGCGCCGAGCATAGCCCAAGGAAAATCGAGAAAGCGGCGCGTAGGTATGTTCGCAAAAGGTGGTGCATAGCCACGGCTATTATACTTGGCAACCTTCTACTCGCCGCAAACCGCCGGAGACCATGAAAGTGATTTGCGCGATCGCGCCGTCAGCTTGTTTCGCTTTTTACCGGCCCACACTCGGATGATTGTGCCGCCACGCCCAGTATTCCCGTTGTTGCTCGTGGCTCAATCGCGCAAATTCCCGATACTCATAGCGGCGCTCCGCCAGCCAGACGCGGTACGCGTGATCCTCCGCCGGGCTCCAGTAGTGATAATCGGCATAGTAATCGTCATAAACGCGGGCTCGCGCCGCGCATCCGCTGATCGCCAGCGGTGCCAGAGAACTGCCAGCGAGCACCATCGTAGCCAAGAACCGTTTTGCACGGACCATGGGACAATCTCCTTGATCTGGATACTTATGCTTGCAATGGATCGCGCTGGGCTGCGCCTGACGAGTCGCACGTTGATCAATCGTGGCTGACCGCTGCCACTTGTTTGCTCATCGTGTCTCTATACAAAGAAACACTTGCGACCAGCGAAAGTTGCAGCGCGAGGTTCGGACTAGAGAGGTGCCAATCCTGCAACTCGCCAATGTGAGAATTAACACTCCATAATATTTCCTGCGGTACGCTAATCAGGTCCGGCATTCGTGTGAATCCTCCCGGCCCAGCACGCACACCTATTAGGAGCCTCTATGCCCAGAGAGAAAAGCACGCCTTTACCTCAGCCGGTTTTCAACGAGGGCAATATCACGCCGGACCCGAAGCGCTTCAAAGTGAAACATCCTTCCGATAATCAACAGTACAAAGCCATCGAGAGCCTGCTGGACAAAGACGTAGTTTCTTTCGACCAATCCCGCGCGCAGCCCAGCGACCTCTATTCGTTAGCCACCGCCTTCGGGCCGCACGGCTCGGAAATTGTTCAAGGCATCCAGAAAGCCGGAAAAATCGTGTTTCATTGTGTAGGCGACACCGGCGCATCCAGCGAAGGAAAATATGGCGACGAATTGCGCGTCTGCGATCAACTTACCGCCGATTGCCAGACCAGCCAGTCTGCCGATCGGCCCGCATTTTTCTTTCATCTTGGCGATGTAGTCTACAATTTCGGCGAATCGAAATACTATTACGACCAGTTTTACGAACCTTATCGCAATTATCCCGCCCCGATCTTCGCCATTCCCGGGAATCACGACTCCTTTATCATTCCCGGCACAGCTCCCGCGGATGCTCCCTTAGCCATTTTCATGCGTAACTTCTGTGCAACCGTCCCCACCATTACGCAGGAAGCTGCTTCTCTTCATCGCACGGCCATGACGCAGCCCGGCGTCTATTTCACTCTCGACGCACCTTTCGTTCGCATCATCGGCCTGTTCAGCAATGCCCTCGAAGATCCTGGCGTAATTTCCAGTGAGAACGGAAAATGGTCCGCGGTGCCGGATTACCAGTTGCAATTCCTGGCGGCTCAACTCCAACGCGCCAAAAAAGAAAAATATACGGGTGCCCTCCTCCTCGCAATGCATCACCCGCCGTTCTGCTACCAGCCTGCGCCAAAAGCCGCTGGGACAGGCGGCGATCACGCCAGCAGCCCAAACATGCTTCGCCAGATCGACACCGTCTGCCAAGCACAGGGCCTCTATCCTCATGCGGTCCTCTCGGGACACGCGCACAACTACCAGCGCTTCACGCGAACCATCCAATTCGCAAACAAAAACATTCAAGTACCGTTCATCATCTGTGGAGATGGTGGCCACGATGTACTCAAACTCGTTCAAGGCAAGGACGGACAACCACCGCAAGAGCCGCAGTTTGGCCTGAACGTGGATTACCTGGAGCCAGCCAAGCCCGCGGTGAAAGCGCAGAGCCTCCTGCTCAACCATTATGACGATCAGAATTTTGGCTACTTACGCATCACCGTCGACGATGCCACTCTCAACCTCGTCTTCCATCAAGTCGGGCAGGGAAGTACCGCGCAGTCCCGCGCAGATGTTGTCAGCGTGGATCTGGCCAGCCGGACCATCGTCGCCAGCTAAGGCCGCAAAATCCCGGTATAGAATTATTTACCGAGAGGCCACCGATGAAGCAGGAGACCAAGTTTCGTATCGTGCTTGTAACTTGCGCGACATTGGAAGAGGCGCGGAAAATTGCGCGCGACGTGGTGGAGAAGCGTTTAGCCGCGTGCGTGAACATTGTCACCCACGCTGTCGAGTCGTTCTACGAGTGGGAAGGCAAGCTGGAAAACAGTAGCGAATACCTGCTATTGATGAAAACAACCGAGCAGTGTCTCGAAGACCTGCAAAAGCAGGTCTTGGCCCTGCATTCCTATGACACGCCTGAATTCATCGCCTTGCCCATCGTTTCGGGCTCAGACGCATACCTCAAGTGGCTCGGCGAATCCGTTAGCGAAACTTAAATGTAAAGCAGCGCCTGGTCGATGTCCGCGATGATGTCTTCCACATCCTCAATGCCGACCGACAAGCGCACCAGGCTATCGCTAATCCCAATGCGATCGCGCACTTCTTTCGGCATGGACGAGTGCGTCATTTGGGCCGGTAAGGAGATCAGCGACTCCACTCCTCCCAGGCTCTCTGCCAGAGTGCAAATCTTCACCTGATTCAAGAAACGGCGCACGGCCTCTTCCGAACCCAAATCGAACGAAAGCATTGCCCCGGGTCCCTTCTGTTGTTTCCGCGCCAGTTCATGGTGCGGGTGATGCACCAACCCGGGGTAAAACACCTTGCGCACTTTTGGATGGGCGTCCAGGTGGCGCGCGACAGCCAAACCGTTGGCATTGTGCTGCAGCATGCGCACCGCCAATGTCTTGATCCCTCGCGACGTGAGGAAGCAATCCATTGGTGCCAACCCTGCTCCCGCCGACCGCTGAATGAAATAAATTCTTTCGGCGTCATCCGGCCGGGTCAGTACCACCGTGCCGCCCGTCGCATCGCTATGGCCGTTCAGATACTTGGTCAGCGAATGCACTACAATGTGCGCCCCAAGATCGATTGGCTTTTGCAGATACGGCGTCAGAAAAGTGTTATCCACCACCAACGTCGCATGCCGCTCGTTCGCCAACTTGGCCATCGCCGAAATGTCCGTGATCCGCATCGTCGGATTGGTCGGCGTTTCGACGTAAATCATTTTCGTATTTGGCCGGAACGCTCCCAGCACCACGGCGGGATCCGATGTGTCCACAAACGAGAACTCCAGACCAAAGTGCACCAGCAGTTGTGTCGTCAGCCGATACACTCCGCCATACACTGCTTCCGACAACACCACGTGATCCCCGGGGCGCAGCAGCCGGAACACCGCATCGATGCCCGCCATCCCAGAAGTGAATACGTAGGCGTTTAGCCCGCCCTCCAACTTCGCGATAGTTCGTTCTAGCGCTTTTCGGTTGGGATGATTTGTTCTCGCGTAATCATAGCCGCCTCGAGATTTGCCCAATTCCTCATACTGGTAGGTCGACGTTTGATAAATCGGGAGAACCACCGCTCCGGTGGACGGATCGGGTTCTTGACCCACATGAATCGCATTCGTAGCAAATCCCATTCGAGTTTCTCCTTGATGGTGCGCGCTGATGCGAGCGGAGGACGAGGCGGTCCATCGCGGACGGGATGGATTCCGGCTTGTCGAGGCTAGAAAAAACTTACAGGAGGAGTGGCAACGAGTCAAATACTTGCGCCTCTTGACGTTCCAAGAACTTCCAAAGACCATGTCGAGAGCATGATATGTTTGGGGGCATGATCATGATGCGAGTACTGTCGAAGCTCCTGCTCGGTCTCTTCCTCACAGGTCTGTCTTTCAATCTGTCTCTGTGCCCGGCACAAGACAAACAAGAGAAAAAACAGGAGGCACCTTCTCCCAATAATCGCATCACCATCGAGGTCACCGCCGGCGATACTAACAAACCTGTCGAAAACGCCAGCGTCTACGTGAAGACAATTGAGGAACACGCCCTGAAGGACAAAAAGTCAGAGGTCAATGTCAAAACCAATCAGGAAGGTGTGGCGCACGTGCCCGACGCGCCCCTGGGAAAGGTCCTTATTCAAGTGGTCGCTGAAGGTTGGAAGCCCTACGGTCACTGGTACGACATCACGGATCCCAAGCAAGTGGTCAAGGTTCATCTCGAACGTCCCCCCAAGTGGTACTAAAGAGGTTGCCGTCACAATTTTCGAGTGCAAAACTTTCTCTCCTCCATCTCCTCCCTGTTGCCTCGCAAAAATTCTCACAAAGAGATGTCGGCGCCAACTGGATTGCACAAAAATGGTGCAAACCGTATCATCACATTGAATTTCGACGGGTTAGTCAGGGTTTTCCTGTAGTTTCCACAAGCTTTTCCACGTATGTGTTGAAAACTTAACAAATCTGAAATGTTTTTTGTTGTGTTGCGGAGGTTTGCGTGCATGAAAAATAACTTACTCACGTTTTGACCTCTCGGTCATGCGAATGTTACAGTGATTGAACACACATAATACGCATGAACGACAGTACCAACGGTCCTTTTTCCATGGTGCAGATGTTCTGGGGCAACCTGGCGGCTCGTCCGCTGCGCTGCTTCTTGAGCATCATTGCCATCGCCATCCAGGTTGTCCTGATCCTGATGATCGTGGGCATGACCTCGGGTGTCCTATCGGATTGGGGCAAACGCGTGGAAGGTGTCGGCGCCGACATCGTCGTGCAGCCTCCCAACGCCTCTATTTTCTTCGCTCTCTCGAGCGCAGTGATGCCCCAGTCCTTTGGCGACGAGATCGAAAAGCTGCCCGGCGTCGATGTGGTTTCTCCGACGCTCTTCATGACCGACCAGAAAACCATGATGGTCGTCTACGGCATCGACTACGACAGCTACAAAGCCTTGGGCACCGGATTTATTTTTCGTGCTGGTCGACCCTTCCAAAGTCCCGACGAGACCATTGCCGATGACATCGCCGCGCAAACACGCCACTTGAAAGTCGGCGACACCGTCACCCTCATCAATCGCCCATTCAAGGTTTCTGGCATCGTGGTCCACGGCAAAGGCGCGCGCTTTTACGTTCCCCTGAAAACCGCGCAAGACATTCTGGGCGTTGAAAACCGTGTCTCGGTATTTTTTGTGCGCAGTAAGGGTGACACCGCGGGTCTCCGCGCGCAAATCCTCGCCCTCGATCCTCATAACACCGTTCGTTCCATGTCCGAGTACGTCTCCCTGATGAGTTCCTCGAAGCTCCCGGAACTACGACCGTTTATTCGCACCATGGTGGTGCTCGGCATTCTGGTCAGTTTCCTTGTGGTTCTGATGAACATGCATACCATGGTGATGGAGCGCACGCGCGAGATCGGCATTCTGAAAGCTCTTGGCTTCACTCGCTTTGAAGTCATGGAAATGCTGCTCGGCGAAACTACGGTGTTGGCTTTCGCCGGAAGCCTTACCGGAATCGTCATAACATTTCTCGCCCAAGCCATCCTCAAGCAGACCACCCCGTCGCTTCCCATCCTCATTTCCCCTGGATGGGTTCTCGCCTCGATCGGTTTGGCTCTGCTGGGTGCTGCGCTCGGTGCCACGGTCCCCGCGATTCGCGCTGCCAGCTTCGATCCCGTCGACGCACTCGCGTACGAGTAACCATTCCCCAAGAATTCCTTCCTCAATTTTCCTCAACCGTGGGATTGCGCCGCGCAACTGAAACTGATATGAGAAGAGCAGCAAAAATTCGCCTCCCAGGCGACGGGGTTCAACCACACCGAGGAGAATCGATGAAGCGCATTACAGGAGTCCTGCTGTTTCTTTTGGCGATTTGTTATCCCGTTCACGCTCAGATGGGCATGGATTTTCTTCGAAAGCCGCTCTCCTTTACCAAAGTTTTCCACCCGGTTGTTGGCCAAGGTGCCGAATACCAAACGACCAAAAGTGGTCCGAACCAGAGAGTCTCCACCATGCAACTCGGCATCGTTGGCAAAGATTCCGTTGGTGGGCAAGACGCTTATTGGATGCAGATGGTTATGAACACCGAGAATAATCAGTCCATGGTCAGCAAGATGCTTGTGACCAACAGCGATTTCCAACCTAGCCGGGTGATCATGCAAATGCCCGGGCGGCCGGCCATGGAAATGCCCATGAACATGAACGCGATGAATCGCGAAAAAATCAACTCCTCTCTTCAAGACTGGCATTCCGCCGGCACGGAATCCATCACCGTTCCCGCTGGCACCTTTTCCTGCGAACACTGGAAGAATGATAAGACCGGCGACGAAGTTTGGACGTCTGACAAAGTTTCTCCCTTCGGTGTCGTCAAGTCCGTAGGCAAAGATAACTCGATGGTTCTTATGAAGGTACTCAGCGACTACCCGGATCGCATCACTGGCCCCGTGCAAAAGTTTGATCCCCAAATGATGATGCAGCAGATGCAGCACGGGCAGCAGCCGCAGTAACCCGCGCCCAGAAATCCTTGCAGTTCTATGGCAAAACGGTGCCCACCTGTCACTGCGGTGCTTGTCCCACTTGCTCGCTGCCGACAAACTGACTAACATGCCCTGACATAGGGCAATGGCCATCCAGATCACTTCTCGGCCGTTGCAGTGATCTGTTATGGGTTTGCTCGCCAACCTCAAACTTCGCCGCAAACTTCTGGTCGCCATGGCCCCGCTCGTCGTCATGGTTCTCATCGCCGGGGTGTACTCCTCGGTTCGCAGCAAAATGATCGACACGTGGTATAGCGTGCTGATCGACAACGAGGTGAAGGCGGTCCACAAGGTGGATTTGGCTCGTGCGGATAGCCTCCGCTATAGCCTGGCTCTCTATCGCTTAGTTACCGAAACGGATCCCGATCGCCTGCAAGTTATCGAGGGTGAACTAGACGCGCGCTACGCTGATTACAAGATACAAATGGCGGACGCACAGCGCCTGGCTCCTTCTTCGGCTCCGCAGATTAATGCGAACGCTTCGAAGTTCGACGTTGCGGTGTTGCATTCGCGCCCTGTTCGTGCCGCCGCGCTGTCTGGCGATAAAAACAAAGCGGCCGCGCTCATGGCAAACGGAGTGGAGGCGGAATTGCAAGACGCGCGTCAGGGCCTCATTGCCGCTGCGGAGCAACTGCAAAAAGCTGTCGACCAGCGTTCCGATGACCTCACGGAGCAGACCCATCGTTCTATTCTGGTTACTTGGCTGGTGATCGGCCTGGGCATCCTCATCAGTTTTTCGCTCGCTTCCTACATGCTTCATGTCGATGTTGTGCAAGAGCTGTTTTCTCTGCGCGATAGCATCCGGTCCCTCGCCTCCGGTCAACTCGACCATCCTATCCCTTTTCGGAATCGCCCGAACGAGATCGGCGAGATCAGTCGCTCGCTTCACACGCTTCAGGACGTGGCCAAGGACCGCGAAATGCAGTCCTGGGTCAAGGCACAAGTCGCTACGACGGGAGTTCGCCTGCAGGCCGCGGAAAATTTCTCTACATTTGCCACTAATCTCCTGTCTCGCATTTCGGAATGCCTCCCGCTTCTTTATGGCTCTTTCTACCTTGCGGACCAAGCGCGCACCCAATTGCAGTGCACCGGTAGGTTTGCCGCGGAATCTCCCCAAGAACCTTCCGAATTCGCATTGGGCGAAGGCTTGGTAGGGCAGGCGGCTCTCGAGCGTCGCATCATCGAATTGTCCGCTGGGAAAGATGAAGCCATTTGCGTTTCTACCGGAGCCGCAACCATAACTGCTGCCAGGCTCTTGTTTGTTCCCGTTCTTAATCAGGATCTTCTGATTGGGGTCATCGAGTTAGCCACGGCCTCTTCGCTCTCAGGGCGCCAGCGCGCCCTGCTGGATGCTCTCCTACCCTCGGTCGCGATGAACGCGCAGC
>Ga0187772_10001309_pt1 | contig 11748 bp, 10 predicted proteins | sample 0116_SJ02_MP15_2_FD_133137 | JGI IMG/M metagenome (GOLD analysis project Ga0187772, IMG submission 133137) | Tropical peat soil microbial communities from peatlands in Department of Meta, Colombia - 0116_SJ02_MP15_20_MG | ecosystem: Environmental > Terrestrial > Soil > Wetlands > Peat | place... | reverse complement strand
TGGACGTCCTCACCCTCACCGCCACGCCCATCCCGCGCACCCTGCACATGAGCCTGGCCGGGGTGCGCGACCTGTCCATCATCGCCACCCCCCCCGAGGACCGGCGCGCCATCCGCACCTTCGTCCTCAAGTTCGACCCCGGCGCGGTCAAGGAGGCGGTGGAGAGCGAGCTCCGCCGCGGCGGGCAGATCTTCTTCGTCCACAACCGGGTCCGCTCCATCGCCGCCATGGAGAGGTTTTTGCGGGAGCTGGTGCCCACCGCCCGCATCGGGGTGGCCCACGGCCAGATGGCCGAGGGGAAGCTCGAGGAGGTGATGAGCCGGTTCGTGAACCGCGACCTCGACCTGCTCCTCGCCACCAGCATCATCGAGTCGGGCCTGGACATCCCCAGCGCCAACACCATCGTGGTGAACCGCGCCGACCACTTCGGCCTCTCCCAGCTCTACCAGATCCGCGGCCGGGTCGGCCGCAGCCGCGAGCGCGCCTACGCCTACCTCCTGGTGCCGGCGCGGCGCCCGGTGACCGCCGACGCCCGCAAGCGCCTGGAGGTCCTGCAGCGCTTCGGCGAGCTGGGGGCCGGGTTCCAGATCGCCAGCCACGACCTGGAGATCCGCGGCGCCGGGAACCTGCTGGGGCGCGACCAGTCCGGCCACATCGAGGCCATCGGATTCGAGCTCTACTCCGAGCTGCTCGACCAGGCGGTCCGGGAGCTGCGCGGGGAGCCGCACCGGGAGGAGATCGACCCCGACATCCAGCTCCCGGTCCCGGCCCTCATCCCCGACGCCTACATGCCCGACGTCCACCAGCGGCTCTTCTTCTACAAGCGGCTGGCCCAGGCCGGCACCGACGCCGAGCTGGACGAGCTCCGCGCCGAGATGGTCGACCGCTGCGGCGACCCGCCCGACGAGGTGGACGCGCTCTGCCAGGTCATGTCGCTCAAGGTGCGCCTGCGGGCCCTGCGCATCCGGGCCCTGGAGTCCGGACCGGGCCGGCTGGTCCTGACCCTGGGCGACGCGGCGGCGCTCGACCCCTTCCGCCTGGCCAAGCGCGTCCAGGCCTCGGACGGCGCGCTCCGCCTCACCCCCGAGATGAAGCTGGTGGTCCGCACTGCCGGCGGGCCCCCCCGGCCCGCACCGCCGGGGCGAGGGTCCCAGGGCAAGGCGGCCCGGACCGCGCAGGCGGTGCGCCAGGCGGTGGCCGCGGCCATGCCCGCCGAGAGGACCCCGGCCCAGGAGGCCGCCGAAGGCCGCGAGCTGCTCCGGGCGGCCCGGGAGGTGCTGGAGGACCTCGAGGGCTGCGCGCGGCCGGAGCCCTGACGCCCCGCTCCACCCTCGGTCGCGCCCCCCGGCCCCGGGCCGGGCGGGTCACCGGGATCCTTGATCCCCGCGCCGTTCCGTGCTCTTTTCGGCGGTCCGGGCGCCCACCTGGCCAGACCGGAGGGAAGGAAGAAGCCAGCCCGCCCGCGCGTTCGTTCGATCGTCCTCCTCCGCCAGCACACTTTTCGGGAGTCACCACGTCCATGCTCCGCCGTCTCGCCTGCATCGGCATCGCAGCGCTCGCCCTCGCCGCCTGCGGCAACAAGTCCTCCGGGCCGGTCGTCGCCAAGGGCGACGGCTTCACCATCACCGCCGACGACTTCAAGGCCCGCCTCGACGAGCAGTCCCCCTTCCTGCGCGCCCGCTTCAGCACCATCGAGAAGAAGAAGGAGTTCCTCGACAACCTGGTGCGGATGGAGGTCCTGGCCCGCGAGGCGGAGAAGCAAGGGTTCCGCAACGACCCCGAGGTGCAGCGGACCCTGCGGACCATCATGGTCCAGAAGATGATCCAGAAGAGCTTCAGCTCCGACCCGGGCTCCGCCGACGTGCCCGACGCCGACGTGCAGAAGTTCTACGACGAGCACCCCGCCGACTACCACCGGCCCAAGCGCCTCCGGGCCGCCCTGGTGGCCTTCAACGCCGCCGCCGGCGCCCCGGATCGCGCCAAGAAGCTGGCCCTGGCCAAGAAGACCCTGGCCGCCCTGCAGGCGGCGGAGAAGGACAAGAAGGACCCGGCCGCCTTCGCCAAGGCGGTGACCGCGCTCTCCGAGGACGCCGCCACCAAGGGGATGGGCGGCGACATCGGGCTCAAGACCCAGGAAGAGGTGGAGAAGACCTATCCCAAGGAGCTCTCCGCCGCCCTCTTCGCCGCCGCCAAGGCGGGCGATCTGGTGGGCGTGGTCGAGGCTCCCCAGGCCCTCTACATCGCCAAGGTCACCATGGTGCAGGACGAGGTGAACCGTACCCTGGACCAGGTGAAGCCGCAGATCGTCGCCCGGCTGGCGCGGGAGAAGAGGTCGAAGGAGTTCGACGAGTGGGTGAAGAAGCTCCGCGACCAGGCCAAGGTGACCATCGACGAGCAGGCGCTGGCCGCCATCGAGGTCCCGGCGGCACCGCCCGGCGCGCCGCCGGGCCCGGTGCCCGGCATGGGTCCCCATGACCACTCCCACATGATGATGGCGGCGCCCGGCCCGGCCGCCGCGCCCGCGGCGCCGCCGGCCCCGGCCCCGGCCAGCAAGTAGTGCGCGCCCGCCCGGCCACCGTCGCCCTGGCGGCGATCCTGGCGGCGAGCTGCGGCCGCTGCCAGGGCGCCCGGCCGCCGCAGTCCAGCCCGGCGCCGCGCGCCGTGGCCACGGTGAACGGGGAGCCGGTGCCGGCCGAGGCGCTGGAGCGCGAGCTGCGGGAGACGGAGGCCGGCACCGCCGGCGCCGGGGACGGGCTGGACCTCCTCAAGCGGCGCATCCTCGACGAGCTGGTCGAGCGCACCCTCCTCCTCCAGCAGGCCCGGGCCCGCTCCATCGTGGTCGGCCAGGACCAGGTCGAGCGGGCGCTGCTCCGCATCCGGGCCGAGTACCCGGGCACCCACTTCGACGACCTTCTGGCCCAGGAGCGGCTCAGCCAGACCCAGCTCAAGGCGCAGCTGCGGGAGCAGCTCTTGCTCGAGCGGCTCTTCGAGACCGAGGTGTTCCCCCAGATCAAGGTCAGCCAGGAGGAGGTGGAGCGCTACTACGGCGAGCACGCCGCCGAGTTCGCCGAGCCGGAGTCGGTCCACGTCCTGCAGATCGTGGTCGCCTCGAAGGACGAGGCGGCCCAGCTCCGCGACAAGCTCAGGAAGAACCCGCAGAGCTTCGCCGAGATGGCCAAGAAGTCCTCCATCGGGCCGGAGGGGAAGAACGGCGGCGACCTGGGCCTCATCGGCAAGGGGTCGGGCTTCCCCGAGGTGTTCGACGTCTGCTTCACCCTCCCCCTGAACTCGATCTCCGAGGTCACCCCCTCGCCCTACGGGTTCCACCTCTTCAAGGTGACCGAGCGCCGGCCGGCGCAGCGGCGGCCGCTCGACAAGGCCGCCCCGGACATCCACGAGAAGCTTTTGCGCCAGAAGCGCGCCCAGGCCCAGGCCGAATACGTGGCCGCGCTGCGCCAGCGCGCCACCGTCGCCTTCGACGAGAAGGCCATCGCCTCGGTGACCCCGTGATCCCCATCATCCCCATCCTCGCCCTCACCGCCGCCGGCGCCGCCGCACCCGCCCCGGCGCCCTCGGTCCTCCGCTCCACCGTCGACCGGGTCGCCGCCACCGTGAACGGCGACGTCATCACCCTGCGCGAGCTGGAGCGGACCGCCGGCTCGGCGCTGGTCGACGCCGACCAGCTCCCCCCCGGCCCGGAGCGCGACCAGGCCCGCGGCCGGGCGCTCCGCGCCGCCTTCGACCTCCTGGTCGCCGACCGGCTCTTCAAGGAGCAGGTGAAGAAGCTCGACCTGACCGTGACCGAAGCCCAGGTCGACGCCCAGATCGAGTCGATCAAGGAGCAGAACCACTTCGACGACCTCCAGCTCGATCAGGCCCTCATGACCCAGGGGCTCACCCGCACCGCCTTCCGCGATCGGGTCCGCGGCCAGCTCCAGGACTTCGCCGTGCTGCAGTACAAGGTGGGCGGCCGGGTCAAGGTCTCCGACCAGGAGCTGGAGAGCTACTTCCGCTCCCACCCGCAGGAGTTCGGCGGCGAGGATGAGGTCCGGGTCAGCCACATCTTCCTCCCCCTGGGCGAGGGCGCCTCGGGCCCCGAGGTCCGGCAGGTGGAGGAGGATGCCGGGCGCGTCGTCCAGCGGCTGAGCGCCGGCGAGGACTTCGCCCAGGTGGCCCGGGAGGTCTCGCGCGGCCCCTCGGCCGACAGCGGCGGCGACCTGGGCTGGCTGCGGCGCGGGACCATCCAGAAGACCCTGGAGGAGGCGGTCTTCTCCCTGAAGGACGGGCAGGTCTCGGCGCCGGTCCGGGCCGGCTCCGGGGTGCACATCCTCAAGGCCGAGGGCCACCGCAAGGGGGGCGGCAGGAGCTTCGCCGAGGTCAAGGAGGAGATCCGCGACCGCCTGGTGAACGAGCAGGCCGAGAGCTACCGCACCCAGTACGTGGCCGAGCTCCGGCACGAGGCGCAGATCGAGACCCGGATCCCCGAGCTGAAGTAGGCGCCGCATGGGCGGCCTCCCCCGCATCGCCATCAGCCTGGGCGACCCCTCCGGCGTCGGCGCCGAGGTGACCGCCGGCGCCCTGCGCCTGCTCCGCGGCGAGCTCGTCCCCCTCGTCTACGGCGACCGCTCGGCCGCCCGGCGGGAGCTGGCCGGCCTGGGCCTCGAGGTCCTCGAGCCCGGGGAGGAGGTGCCGGCGGGCGGTGCGCTCCTGGCGGTGACCCGGCTTTCGGCCCGCGACCTTTCCCCCGGCCGGCCCAGCGCCCGGGGCGGCCCCGCCCAGCTCGCCTACCTCGAGGCCGCCTTCTCCGCCGTCCGGCGGGGCGAGGCGGCCGCCCTCTGCACCGCCCCGGTCTCCAAGGCGCAGGTGGCCCGGGCCCTCCCCGGCTTCGTGGGGCACACCGAGTGGCTCGAGGCCCGCTGCCGGGTGCGCCGCTCGGTGATGATGCTGGCCGGCTCCCGCCTCCGCGTCGCCCTGGCCACCAACCACCTGGCCTTTCGGGAGCTCCGCCGCGCCCTCACCCCGGAGCGGATCGCCCGGACCCTCGCCATCACCCATCGCGCCCTGCGCGAGGACCTGGGCATCGCCCGCCCCCGCCTGGCCCTCGCCGCCCTGAACCCCCACGCCGGCGAGCAGGGCGCCTTCGGCCGCGAGGAGCAGACCCTCCTCGCCCGGGCGCTCTCCCGGGCCCGCCGGCTCGGCGCCCCGGCCCTGGGCCCCTATCCGGCCGACTCGGTCTTCTTCCGGGCCGCCCGGGGCGAGTTCGACGCCGTGGTGGCCCTCTACCACGACCAGGGGCTCATCCCGGTGAAGCTCCTCGACGCCCTTTGCGACGACCCGGCGGTGAACGTCACCCTGGGCCTGCCCATCGTCCGCACCAGCCCCGACCACGGGGTGGCCTACGACATCGCCGGCGAGGGCAAGGCCAGCCCCGCCTCCATGGCCGCGGCCCTGCGGCTGGCGGTGCGGATCGCCCGGGCGCGCGCCGGCCGGCGCTGACCCGCATCTTGGGGCCCATTGGCCCGCCGACCCGCGGCCGACGCGCCGATCCCCTTCGCGCCTCAGCCGCCCTGGTCCTCGAGCTGCGCCGAGCCGAAGGCCGGGCGGCCGGCCGGCCGGTAGGTGCCGATGACGATTCCCTTTCTCGTGATCTGCGAGGCCGCGAGCTCGAAGGCGGCCGGGATGGTCCCGGTGCCGAAGAGGCGCTTGCCCGCCCCGAGGACCAGCGGGAACTGGATGAGATGCAGCTCGTCCACCAGCTCGTGCTCGAGGAGGGTCTGGGCCAGGCCGGGGCTGCCGTGCACCTGCAGCTCGCCGTGCTCCTGCCGCTTCCACCTCGCCACCTCCGCCGGCACGTCGCGGACGAGGACGCTGCCGCTCCAGTCGACCCGATCCAGCGTGCGCGAGGCGACGTACTTCTTGAGCCGGTTGAGCGGGCCGGCGATGGGGTCGGAGGGATCCTTCACGCGCGGCCAGTGTCCGGCGAAGATCTGGTAGGTCCCCCGCCCGAGCAGGAAGGCCTCGGCCCGGGAGAACACCTCGACCATGAACTTGCCGAACGATTCGTCGATGAGGGGGATGGCCCACCCGCCGTTCAGGAACGCGCCGCTGCGATCCTCGCGGGGCCCGCCCGGCGCCTGCATGACGCCGTCGAGGGTGACGAAGCTGGTCAGGGTGAGCTTGGACATGGCACTGGCATAAGGGACCCCCGCCGGGGCAGCAACCGCTCCGCCCGGCGCCGAACCCGGGCCGGAGCCGGCGTCGAGTCAGGCCGCGGCGGGGCGCCGGTCGCGGCGAGACGAGGGGCGCAGGCTCCAGGAGGCCCCGAGGAGGCCGAGCTGGATGATGGGGTAGAGGATCGCCAGCGGGCCGTCGCCCACCGCCAGGTGGGAGGCGATCGCTCCGGTGTAGTTGAACACCGCCCCCGCGTAGGCCCACTCCTTGAGCCGGGGGAAGCGCGGAGCGAGGAGCGCCGCCGCGCCGAGGAGCTTCCAGCTGCCGAGGATGACGAGCACGTACCGCGGGTAGCCCAGGTGGTCGATGATCGCCCGAACCCATGTCACCTGGAGGACGTCCCAGGCTCCCCCCAGCAGGAGCTCGGCGGTGACGAGAACGGTCGCGACCCAGTAGCTGACCAGGGCGGCCCGCGGCCCGCCGAAGCGTCTTTCTTTGTCCATCGCTCCTCCTGCGGCGGCCCGGGGACCGTAGAGCGGCACCTCGCGACCTGCCGCTTCGAGGGCGAAGCAGGCCGCGTGCCGGCCTTGCCCCGGCGCGCCGGCCGGCGAGCGGCGGCCTCGCCGTACGCCGATCCGACGGCGACGTTCGGGCGCCCGACGGGCCCCGGAGAGCCGGGCCGGCCCCGCGCCCCTCGCGGAGGAGCGGGTTTCCGCCGCGGCGCGGGCGGACGGGGCGAGCGCGTCGATCTGATTCGATGCCGGGACGGGATCACCGACCGCCGCCGACCGGCGGCGCGGTTCTCACTGGCCGAGCTCGATCACCACGCCCTCGTGCGGGCGCAGGGAGAGGCGGTGCGGGCCCTCCAGGGCGGGGTGGGGGTGGGTCGAGGCCAGGATCCCGCTGGGCCGCTCGGGCAGCGAGAGCCGCACCGGATGGGCGGCGAAGCTCACCGCCACCAGGACGCGGTCCTCCCCCTCCTCGCGGAGGAAGGCGAAGACGTCGCCGGGCGTGCCGTCCAGCGGCCGGTAGGAGCCCTGGTGGAGCGCGGCCCGGCTCCGCCTCAGGCTCAACAGGGCCCGGGTCAGGGCCAGCATGCTCCCCGGGTCGCGGGCCTGCGCCTCGACGCTCTGCCGCCCGGCGTCCGCGGCCAGGGGCAGCCACGGCTCCACCCCCGGGGCGGTGAAGCCGGCGCTCTCCGAGCCGTCCCAGTGCATGGGGGTGCGCTCGGGGTCGCGGCCCAGGGAGAGCCCGGGCACGCGCCGCCCCCAGGGGTCTCGGGCCCGCTCCGGCGGGATGGGCACGTCGGCCATGCCCAGCTCGTCGCCGTAGTAGAGGGTGGGGGTGCCTCGCAGGGTGAGGAGCAGCAGCATGGCCGACCGCGCCGCCACCGCGCCCAGGCGGCTCGCCACCCGGGACTCGTCGTGGTTGCCGAGGACCCAGTTCGGCCAGGCCCCCGCCGGCAGGGCGGCCTCCATGGCGTCCACCGTCCGCCGCACCGCCGCCGCGGCCCAGGGGGTGCGCAGGAGGGTGAAGTTGAAGGGCAGGTGGATCTCGTCCTGGTCGGCGCCGTAGAAGGCCACCAGCTCGGGCAGGTCGAAGAGGTGGATCTCGCCGATGGAGACCCGCGGCTGCCCTTTGCCGTGGGCGTCGAGGAGCAGGCGGATCTCCCGGTAGATCCGGTGGATGTCGGGGTGGTTGCGGTCGTAGAGGTGGACCTGGGAGTCGAACTCGCCCATGGGCTTGTGGAACTCGGAGCGGGCGGTCGAGGGCGGGTTGTCGCGCAGATCCGGGTCCTTCATCAGGTGGTGGGCGACGTCGATGCGGAAGCCGTCCACCCCGCGCCGGAGCCAGAAGTCGAGCGTCTCCAGCATGGCGGCGCGCACCTCGGGGTTCCGCCAGTTGAGGTCCGGCTGCTCGGGCAGGAAGGAGTGGAGGTAGTACTGCCCGGTGCGCGGGTCGAAGGTCCAGGCCGGCCCGCCGAAGGTGCTGAGCCAGTTGTTGGGCAGGCCGCCGCCCGGCCGGCCGTCGCGCCACAGGTAGTAGTCGCGCTGGGGATCGGCGCGGCTCCGCCGCGAGGCCTGGAACCAGGGGTGCTGGTCGCTGGTGTGGTTGGGGACCCAGTCGATGATGACCTTGAGCCCCCGGCCGTGGGCCGCGGCCAGAAGGCGGTCGAAGTCCTCCATCGTCCCGAAGATGGGGTCGACCCCGGTGTAGTCGGCCACGTCGTAGCCGAAGTCCTTCATGGGCGAGGGGTAGAAGGGCGAGATCCAGAGCGCGTCCACGCCCAGGGCGGTGAGGTGATCGAGCCGGGCGGCGATGCCGGGCAGATCGCCCACGCCGTCGGCGTTCGAGTCCTGGAAGCTGCGGGGGTAGACCTGGTAGACGACCCCGCTCTTCCACCAGGGCGGGGACCCCGCCGGGCCCGGGCCGCCCTCCGCGCGGGCCGCCTTCATGCGGCGAACCGGAAGTGGATCACGTCGCCGTCGTGCACCTGGTACTCCTTCCCCTCGATCCGGAGCTTGCCCTTCTCCCGGCAGGCGGCCTCGCTCATGAGGCCGACCAGATCCTCGATCTTGATCACCTCCGCCCGGATGAAGCCCCGCTCGAAGTCGCTGTGGATGACCCCGGCCGCCTGCGGGGCGTGCGCCCCCCGCCGCACCGTCCAGGCGCGGCACTCGTTCTCGTTCCAGGTGAAGAAGGTCACCAGGTCGAGCAGCCGGTAGCCGGCCCGGACCAGCCGATCCAGCCCCGGCTCCTCGAGCCCCAACGATCGCAGGTACTCGCCCCGCTCCCCCGGGGCGAGCGCCCCGAGATCCGCCTCCACCTTCCCGGAGATCACCACCCACTGCGCGCCCTCGGCCTCGGCCAGCTCCCGCACCGCGCGGACGTGGGGGTCGAGGGCCTCCTTGCCCAGCTGGGACTCGTGCACGTTGGCCACGTAGAGGACCGGCTTCTCGGTGAGGAGGGAGAGATCCTTCACCGCCGCCCGGTCCTCGTCGGAGAGGTGCTGGCGGCGGACCGGGGTCCCGGCCTCGAGGGCGGCCTTGACCCGGTCGAGCGCGTGGAGCTCGGCCTTGGCGAGCTCCCCGGGCTTGCCCGGCGCCTTGGTGTTCTTCTGGGTCCGCTCCCGCTTCTTCTCCACCGTCTCCAGGTCCTTGAGCATGAGCTCGGTCTCGACCACCTCCCGGTCGCCGCGCGGGTCGAGGGTCCCGGAGACGTGGACCACGTCCGGGTCCTCGAAGCAGCGCAGGACGTGGGCCAGGGCGTCGACCTCGCGGACGTGGGCCAAGAACTGGTTCCCCAGCCCCTCCCCCCTCGAGGCGCCGCGGACCAGCCCGGCGATGTCCACGAACTCGAGGGTGGTGGGGACCTTCTTGGCCGGCTTCACCACGCGGAAGAGGGCGTCGAGCCGGGCATCGGGCACCGGCACCACCCCGACGTTGGGCTCGATGGTGCAGAAGGGGTAGTTCTCGGCCGCCGCCTGGGCCACGCCCAGGACGGCGTTGAAGAGGGTGGACTTCCCCACGTTGGGCAGGCCGACGATGCCGATGGCGAGGCCCATGGAACCATCCTCTCACCCCTTGCCCCGGCCGCGCCGCGGCCGGATCGGGGCCCGGAGGGAGGGAGCGAGCCCGGGGCGGCCGAGGCGGGCCGGACCCGGGCCTTCGGCCGGTGTCGCTCCCTAGGCCACGCGCTCGGCCGGCAGCTGGGCGATGTACTCCTCCACCAGCTTGCGCTGGGCCTTCTCGTCGAGGTTGGCCTGGATGAGCCGGCCGGCCGCGTCGATGGCCAGGTCGACCACCTCGGCCTTCAGGTCGGCGCGGGCCCGCGAGACCTCCTCGGCGATCTGGCGCCGGGCGTCGGCCACCAGCTCCTCCGCCTCCTTGCGGGCCCGGGCGGTGAGCTCCTGGCGGAGCGCCTCCACCTCCTGCTGGTTCTTGCGCGCCAGCTCGGCGGCCTCGCGCTGGGCCCGGGCCAGCCCCTCCTGCTGCTCGGCGAGCAGCTTCTCCGCCTGGGCCCGCTCCCGCTTGGCCTCGTCGATGGCCTCGCGGATGGTCCGCTCCCGCTCCTTGAGCGTGGCCACGATCGGGCCCCAGGCGAAGCGCCCCAGCACGAACAGCAGGACCAGGAAGGTGATCCCGGTCCAGATGGTGAGGCCGGGGTTGATGTCGGTGATCCCCCCCGCCGCGAGGACGGAGGGGATCGTGGCGAGGGCGGGCATGCCGCGGCTCCTAGGAGGTCTTCAGGGCGAGCAGCAGGCAGACCACGATGGCGAACAGCGTCGCTCCCTCGATCAGGGCGGCGGCGATGATCATGCCGGTGCGGATGTCGTTGGTGGCGGCGGGCTGGCGGGCGGTCCCCTCCATGGCGGCGGCGGCCAGCCGGCCGATGCCCATGGCGGCCCCGAGCACGGCCAGGCCGGCCCCGAACCCGGCGGAGAGGAAGGCGAAGGCGACGGACGTCATCTGGTTCTCCCTGTCACGATGTCCGCGGGGCTTTCCGGGCCGCGGGACCCCGGGGCGCGTACCGCGCTCGACTACCCATGTCCGGGGACTTCCCCGGCCACGTGCGAATCCATTTCCTCCCGCTCCCCGCCCCCCGGGCCGTGCTCGTCGCCGTGGCCGCCGTGCGAGGCCAGCCCGGCGCCGATGAACAGGGCCGAGAGCATGGTGAAGATGTAGGCCTGGACCAGGGCCACGAAGAGCTCGAGCAGGAAGATGCCCAGGGCCATGGGGACGGCGCCGAAGGCGACCCAGGGCGAGATCACGAAGATGAGCCCGAGCAGCGCCAGGATGACGAAGTGGCCGGCCACCATGTTGGCGAAGAGACGGACGGTGAGGGCGAAGGGCTTGGTGAAGAGCCCCATGATCTCCACCGGCACCATGATGACCCACAGGGGCCAGAGCGAGGCGGGCACCCCGCCGGTGAGGTGCTTCAGGAAGCCCAGCAGCCCCATGGAGCGGATGGCCACCGCCTGGGTGATGACGAAGGTGAACAGGGCCAGCATCACCGTCACCGACAGGTTGGCGGTGGCGGTGGCCGACCAGGGCACCAGCCCCAGCAGGTTCATGAAGAGGATGAAGAAGAAGGCGGTGACCAGGTAGGGCACGAAGCGGTCGGCGTGCTCGGCGCCCATGTTGGGCACGGCGATCTCGTTGCGGACGAACGCCACCAGCACCTCGACGAAGTTGTAGAGGCCCCGGGGGACGATCTGCCGGCGGCGCGCCGCGGCCAGCGCCACCAGGAGCAGGAGCACCGCCGCCAGCCACATCATCACCACGTGCCGGGTCGGGGTCATGTCCAGGTTCCCGAACCGGAGCGAGCTGCCGAAGACCCGGCGCAGGTCGATCTCGCAGTCCCAGGCGAGCCGCCCCCCGCACACCCCGGGCCCCTCCAGCACGTAGCCGTCGGCCACGTGGTGCAGCATGACCGCGCCGATGTCGGTCGGATTCTCCTCGCCCGCCCCGGCCGCCTCGGCGGCCCGGGCGGCGCCGGGGAGGGCGAGCAGGGCGGCGGCGAGCAGGAGGGCGAAGCACCCCGTCGTCTTCATGCTTGGGACCCCGCGCTCCGGCC
>Ga0187772_10001307_pt1 | contig 11753 bp, 10 predicted proteins | sample 0116_SJ02_MP15_2_FD_133137 | JGI IMG/M metagenome (GOLD analysis project Ga0187772, IMG submission 133137) | Tropical peat soil microbial communities from peatlands in Department of Meta, Colombia - 0116_SJ02_MP15_20_MG | ecosystem: Environmental > Terrestrial > Soil > Wetlands > Peat | place... | reverse complement strand
GTGCGCGACAGCGAAGGCGCCCTCCTTTTCAGCCACCTCGACAAGCTTCCTGCCAATCAGTGGCCTTCCCAGTGCGGTGCTGAGAGGATACTTTCCTTCGTACATCGCGTTCGCCTTGATGGCCGGAAAGACGTAGTCGGTGACGAACTCCTTCTTCGAATCGAAGGTCATGTGTTTTTTGGCACCGAGCAGGTAGGACCGCCTGGCTATCTCCTCCAAGTTGTCCTGCTGCCCCAGGTCGAGCGTGACGGTGACCACGTCAGCGTCGTACTTCTCCTTCAGCCACTTTATGCAGACGGATGTATCGAGGCCTCCGGAATATGCAAGGACGACTGTATTGTCCAATTGTAAGGGGCGAGCGCGGTCGAAACGCTTTTATAGATTTTGGCCATCGGTGACCCAATCTTGACTCGACGTGACCCAAAACTGGTCAACGGTGTTTCCATTGCGGGCGCGGTCCGAGACGAGGTGAGTCACGACCTTTCGGTTCAGGACGCGCTGGCCAGAGACTACGTTAATCTCAGCGCACTCGCCTCGATGCTCGTGCCCAAGATCGGAGAAAGGACAGGCACCAAGGTGAACAGGGAGAGCGTCATCACCGCACTCAAGCGGCTTAGGGGTACCTACGACCCCGTGGCCCAGAAGACGGGAAGGGTCATAGCCGACAGCGTGGTGAACGTGAGAACCCACGTCTCTAAAGTTTCGGTCGAAAAGACAAGGAAGGCGCTCCAGGCCGTCGGATCGATGCTTTCAAGTCACCAAGAGGACTTTATTCAGGTATCCGAGAGCCTTTCCGCCATCACCCTCATATTCGATCAGAGGCTTCACAAGAGGATACGCAAGGAGCTCTACGGTGCGGAGATTCTGGAGGAGGGCGACGACTACGCAGCTATTACCGTTCAGAGCCCGAGCGAGATAATAACCACGCCGGGCTGCCTGATCTCATTCTACAATCAGCTGTCAAGGAGACACGTTAACATCGAAGATACGGTCAGCTGCCACACAGACACCATAATCGTCGTGAGGATGAGGGATGCCGGAAAGGCATTCGAGGCACTGACGGAGCTGATCAACGAAGAACGCCGTCAGCTCGGAGAGGAGTAGCGGGTCAGAAAGGTCCTCCCTTGAGCCGGAATCGGTCACTCCTTTCTTATTTTGGCGAGCGCGGCTTCGAAGGGAAGGCTCTCCTCTTCCCTGGTTTGCATCTCTCTCAGTGTAACAGTCCCGGCGTCAATTTCCCTTTTGCCGATGATTATAACCCACCTGGCCCCCGCCGAACTGGCGTCCTCCAGCTGCCTTCCGAGGGGCCTCCCCTGCAGGTCTGCGTCGGCTTTCACCCCTTCAGCTCTTAGCTCCGAGAGGAGCTTCGCTGCCTGGCCCCTTAAGCCGGTTCCCGCATAGGCAACGTAGACAAGCCTGACGGGCGCCGCCCTCGCGCCCTTCAGAGACAGAGCTGCCCTGTCCATTCCCCCTGCGGCACCAGTCCCCGAGAGTTCTGGCCTCCCGAATGCCTTGGGAAGAAGGTCGTAACGGCCTCCGCCACAGAGGGCGCCGAGGTCCGGGTGCTGCCGGTCAACTATCTCAAAGACGACGGCGGTGTAGTAGTCTATTCCTCTTACGATGCTCATGTTGAACTCGAAGTCCTTCAATCCGCGGCTTCTGAGCGAATCCCTGAGCTGAGCCATTTCGGATGAGGAATCGAGCCCCAGCTCGTCCAACCTTGACAGGACCGCCTCAGGCTCGCCCTTTAGCTTGCCGAAGTCGAAGAGCGCCTTCAGGTCCTTGGGCTTGAACCCCTTCTCTTCGTACTCCTTTTCGAGGTCCTCGTAGGTCTTCTTCTGTACTTTGTCGAGGGCCCTCATGAGCTCCACGGCCTGCTCGGCCGACGAGATGCCCAAGACCCTGGTGATGAGCTGTTCGACGACCCTTCTGTCCCCGACTTGAATGGAGCTTGAACTCAGTCCCAACCCTGCAAAGACCGAACTGCAGGCGTCTATGACCTCGGCGTCTGCCTCGATGGAGGGGGGGCCGAACATCTCCAGGTCCCACTGCCTGTGCCACCTGTATCTTGCGTGCTGAGGTTCTTCGTACCGCCAGACGCCGCCGACGCATCCCAGCTTGACGGGCGGTTTCAGCTCGCGCCTCGAGCAGACGTATCTGGTGATTCCGACTGTCAAATCGAAGCGCAGTCCGATTTCGCGCCCACCTTTGTCCGCGAATGAATAGATCTCCTTGTCCACGTCGCTGCCGCTCTTGGCCCTAAGAATCGCCAGGTGCTCGATGGGAGCCGGCTCCATGAGCTGGAAATTGTAGAGGTCGGCCACTCTCTCGAACCTCTTCTGGACCCTGTCCTGCAGCTCGTACTCGTCGGGCTCGATGTCCCTTATCCCACGAGGCAGCGTCAGGTCCAACTTCCCTACTCCCCCTTCTTGAGTGCGGAGAGCTCGGCCAGCATCGCCGTGAGCTGCAATTCGGGCTGAGCCCCCTCGACGAGCCTGAAATCGTACTCCGCCAGGACCTTTATGACCTTCGAAAGCTCATCGGGCTCAAGAGAATTCACCGCCTCGTTCGCGAATTTGAGAAAGTCCCGCTCGGGTACGCCGTAGACCCGGGTGAGCTCGATCATCTTGGCCCTGGCCGCACCGAAGTCTCCGTTCAGGGCGAGTTTGATTATCTCGCCGGCCCTGGCCTTCACCGAGGTACCTGCCACAGCCGCGACCTTCTCGGAGTCCACCACTCCAGAGACTGCCGCAGCTTGCAACATGTTGATGGCCTGTCGGAGGTCGCCCTGAGAAGACTCGTAGATTTCCTCCAGGACACCCTTTCCTTCAATCTTCACCTTCTCCTTCTTTGCTATCTCTCCGAGGTGGGACACTACCGAGTGCTCGTTGAGCCGCTTGAATCTGAAGATGGCGCACCTGCTCTGGAGAGGCTCGATTATCCCCGAGGAATAGTTGCAGATCAACAGGAACCTGGTGTAGCCCGAGCTCTCCTCCATGATTCTCCTGAGGGCGGTCTGCGCGTCGGACGTCATGGTATCTGCCTCGTCCAGAATTATCAACCTGAACGGCACGTCCTCTCTCCTGTCGGCGTACCTCGCGAAGGTCTTCACCCGCTCCCTGACCATGTCGATGCCCCTCTCGTCGCTTGCGTTGAGGGACATTGTGTAGTCTGCCCACGCCTCCCCAAGGAGCTGGCGGGCGATGATGAGAGCCGTTGTCGTCTTCCCAGAGCCAGGCGGGCCTGCAAAGAGCAGATGGGGGAGCTCTGACTTCTTTTCGAGCAGAAGCGAGAGGCGCTCCTTGGTCGCCTCCTGGTCCACGAGATCGCTGAGCTTGGTTGGCCTGTACTTCTCGACCCACATCATGGAACTGAGCGACACTACTGGAGCCCACCTCGAGCGACCTTTCGATTCAAATTGACCAGATGGGACGGCGAGGCTTCATGTCTATTTATCCGTTGGGAGTGTTGAAACCATACGCTACCAGACCTATGCGATTTTGGTGGTGAGTCTGGCCCTTCGAGTCGCACCGTCAAGGAGGGCTCATTCATCTGGCCTGAGGGCCGCGAGCGCGTACACCTTGCAAGCCCTTACCATCTCATCCAAATCGACTGATTCGTCGCTAAAGTGGGCCATGGAGTCATCTCCTGGACCAAAGACCAGAGCGGGCACCCTTGCAACGTTCGTGTACAGCCTCATGTCAGTCCCTCCGGCGATTCCCCTTGGCCGTGGGCGCACTCCCAGGCCCCTCAGCGAGGCAGACGACACCAGCTTGGCCAGCCAGTTACCCTCGGGAATTTCGGCGGGTTCCCACTGCGGCCCGAACCAGGATAGCTCGGGGGGAGCCCTGCGAAGCCAAGGATCAGCCCTGGCTGCCTCTCTCAGTGCAGAGACGAATTGCGATTTCGCGGACGCCAGCGTTTCACCAGGCCAGACTCCGTACCTTCCCTCGGCCACGAGTTCCTCCGGGACGGTAGAATCCCAGTTGCCTGCCCGGACGGTACCAACGCTGAGGGTAACCGGATTTGGGACCTCTTTGAATAGCGGATGCGAACGCAGCGCTCTTCGGCGTTCTTCCAGGGCGAGGAGCGAGTTTAGGACGGGGAAAAACTTCTCCACCGCGCTGACGCCCATATACCTTGAAGCGCCGTGCGCCTGCTTGCCGTGGATTTTCAGGCGAAACATCAGGCAGCCTGCCTGGGCCAAGACGAGCCTGAGGCTCGTGGGCTCGCCTATGATTACCCCGTCTGGAACGTGGCCTCGAAGTATGCATGCCAGCGTGCCAAGCCCCCCGCTCTCTTCGCCGATGACGCTCGCCAGCGAGACATCACCGGCGAGATGGGCATCCGACTCCAGAATCGCTTGAACCGCAAAAATCATCGATACGAGGCCCGCCTTCATGTCGCAGGTGCCTCGACCATACATTCTGCCTCCCTTGACTGCTCCCCCAAACGGCCTGCGAGACCAAGAGTGGCGGTCTCCCTCTGGGACGACGTCGATGTGACCATTGAACCCAAGAGTTCTCCCCCCTGAGCCGCGAATGACCCCTACGACGTTTGGCCTGGTTCCCACGTTCCTTTCTTCCTCAATGAAGGCTTCGAAGCCCTTGAAGTCCGAGCGCCTAGGCTTCCAGTAGTCGACAACTGCGCTCAGGCTTCGAAGCTTCTCCCTTACCAACTCCTGCGCTTCAGTCTCGAAACCTGTGACGCTGGGGACTCTGACGAGATCTCTCAGGAATCGTACCATCTCCTCCGAGGACGAATCCACTGCGCGGATTACCCTGGGCGCCTCGCTCAATGAAGACCCCAGCCTAGGAAGCTTGGGCGGTCTTCAGACCGAGGTACATCTGGGCCAGTTCCTGGTGCGAAAGAAGGTCTCGCGCGGTACCATCGAATACTTTTTTCCCGCCGACCAGAAGACAGGCTCTGTCGCCCATTTCGAGGGCCCTCTTTGCATTCTGTTCCACAAGAACCACGGTTATGTGCCGCTCTTTTGTGAGTGACGCAATTGTCTTGAGGACTTGATTGGAGAGCTTTGGGGAGAGATTTGCAGTCGGCTCGTCAAACATTATGACCCGCGGGTTTCGCATCAGAGCCATTACCATTGCGACCATCTGCCGCTCTCCTCCGCTCAGGTTCTGGACCTTGGTTGACATGTAGCCTTCAATCTGAGGGAATACCTCGAGCGAGCTCTTCAGTCTAGAGGAGTAGTCAGTCTTCGCGACGGTATAGGCTGACATCCTGATGTTCTCTGCCACGGTAAGTTGGGTGAAAACGCTCTCGGTTTGGGGCAGGTAGGCCAATCCTTTGCGCACAATTTCGTGGGAAGGAAGTTTCGATATCGTTTCCCCATCGAATGTGACTTTTCCCTGGTAGATCGTTGTTAGGCCGGCAATTGTTTTCAGGAGCGTACTCTTGCCTGACCCATTCGGTCCCACCACGACGGTCACTTTGGCCTCCTCGGCTACAAGCGAAATATCGTTGAGGATCTGAAGCTTGCCGTAGCCAGCAGAAATGGATTCCACTGTGAGCATTCTATCCACCCAGGTAGGCGTCAATTACGTCCGCGTTCGTCATGACAGACTCAGGCTTGCCCTGGGCGATGAGCTTTCCGTAGGCCATGGCGACGACTCTGTCCACATATGAGAGTGCAATGTCCAGCCTGTGCTCGACTATGAGGAAGGTCAGACCGTACTGGTCTCTCATGGTCAGCAGTTTCGAAAATATCTCGTGAGCCAATGTTGGGTTCACGCCGGATATGGGTTCGTCCAGCATGATCACGGTAGCGCCGCTCATAAGCACTCTCCCCAACTCGAGCAGCTTCATCTGGCCGCCGCTGAGGCTATTCGCGGGCTGATCCCACATGTGCAGTAATCCAATGACGCGAAGCACGTTGAAAGCTTGCTCGGCAGTTTCGCGCTCTTTGTTCGCCCAAGATCTCTTGAATATCGATCTGGAGAAGGTCTCCCCTGGATGGTTCCTCTGTGGGACCATCACATTCTCCAGGACGGTGAGCTTCCAGAACAGAGTGGGTATTTGGAAGGTTCTGACCAAGCCGAGCCTATTAATCCTGAAAGGCTCGAGGCCCGTAATGTCCTTTCCCTCGTAGATTACTCTGCCGGAGTAGGGCTTGTAGACTCCACTGGCAACGTTAATCAGAGTCGTCTTACCCGAACCGTTCGGCCCAATCAAGATTGTTACCGACTTCTCTTCGACACCGAAGGATATGTCATCGAGAGCGTGTAGGCTCTCGAAGTACATCCTAAGATGATCGACTTCTAGTGCATTTCTCATCTCAGACCACAAAAAAGGGAGTAAGGAGCGTGGAAGCTCCTTACGTTGCAGGCTGTTGCCCTGGTAACCACGTGACTGTGTCGGTCGCGCTCGACCAACTTCCGCAGTAGTACCAGTTGATGCCCTGCGAGCCGTTGTTGACGCACCAGAGTTGGAAGTCCCCGCCCTCTCTGTCACCCCCGACTCCGGTGGGGGTGGCAAGCTGTGTCCAGCCGGTAGCACCGTAGTACATGTCGGCTACTGTCGGAAGGACCTTCGAGACGCACGAACCACTGTTGGCCCCACAGTCGAGGATGGACAAGGCTGCGAGCCATGTATCGTCGTACGCCCCGAGTGCGTAGGAGTCGCATGAGAGGCTTGGTTTGCTGGCGAAGTCAGCACAGATGGCAAGCGTCTTCGAACTGTTGGTGTAGCCGAAGACCGAAGCTGTCATCCTGCTATCGAGCATGAGTGACCCGTAGGTTGAGTTTGTCAGTGCTGTGTCCCCTTGCTCGCCGTCGGTCCCGTACCAAGGCTGGGGTGTATGAAGAAGTGTTGGGTATGCGGACTGCATCTCAGTCATTAGGTATCCAACTTCTTCGAAGGAGATTGCGTCTATGGCCGTTGCATTGGCACCGTACTTCGATGACAGGGCTTGGTAGTCCGTGTTTATTGTGCTTGCGATGGAGCTGAAGGCGGCTGCCCCGCTTAGGGATGTAGAGTACGGAACTGCGTCGACTGTGACACCCGAGCCACCGCTCTTTTCGAAGTCGGCTGAGGTGTAGTTGTAGAGGCCGTATCCATATGTGTCGTCCCTGTAGACGATGATTATGCCTCTGACGCCCTGCTGGTAGAACTCCTGGGCATCAGCGGCCCCTTGGAATACGTCATTGGGGGCTGTCCTGTATAGGTAGGGACTGATACCGTAGTAGGCAGGGGAGGTCGATGATGGGCTGATGAGAACCACCTGTAGACTCTGCGCATCTTTGTAGATGGCTGAAACTACCCCGCTGCTTAGAGGCCCTACGACCGCGGCGACCCCGCTAGCCGCCAGTGATTTCAGCTCGGTATCGGCGGTGGTTGGACTTCCTGCGTAGTCCACGGTGTCCACCTTGAATGTGACTTTTCCTGCCCATTGGGTTGACGCCAGCCAGGCGTTTATGTCCGTGGCTGCCTGGCCTGCGTAGGCCTGGACCCTCAAGCCTTCGCTTGAAAGCCCGTCGGACAGGTCAGAGAGCACGCCGATGGTGATGGTTCCTGAAAGCCCGCTTGATGTCGATACGCCGGTGGTTACGGTTGTTGTCTTTGCTGATGTAGTTGTGAAAGCGTAGACTCCTACCGCGCCGATTAGAAGTCCAACGATGAACAATGCGGCAACGACTGCTGTTGAAGCACCTGATCGCTTCAAATTTTCGCCTCCGAATAGTCGGGCAAAGATATTTAAAGGTTCGAATTGGTTTCCTTCAAGGATAATTGATAGATCCCCTCATTGTGGCCACGGTAGAATACGGGGGGATTCTTTCGGTGATGTGTATAGGGCTGACCGTGACCTACCAGACCACAAAGGTTCCGAACTTCGCTTACGCTGACGTAGTGGTCGTAGGGATGACTGCGGCCTATTTCTCCTACGTCCTCTTGGGCCTAGCAAGCTCCTATCTTACTCTCCCCTTCTCAATGCTTGTCGCCGGTGCGTTTGCGGTTCTTATGTACATCTTAGTCATGAAGCCTCTAATCAAGAGGGGGTCCAGCATTTTGAACCTCATGATCGCATCGCTGGCAGTGGACATACTATTCACGGGCGTCGAGGCCGACATTTCGGAAATCGGAATAGTACCCTTCAGCCGGGCATTCACTCACGCAGGAATCCCGGTCTTAGTCGAGGCTCCACCGCTTCCGGATTTCAATTTCCTCATTCGCAATGGCATCCAGATAGTCCACACCTGTCCATTGGCGAGCGCTGGCAGTTGTATTCCCGGCATCTTCGTAATCTCGCCGGTCTTGCTTGCGGCAACTACGGGAACGATGTACCTGTTGCTGAAAAGGTCGAGGTTTGGGATTGCGATGCGAGCCGCTATTGAAAACCCGAGCCTGGCTAGAGTCGTGGGAATAAACGTAGACCGAGTTTACACCGTCTCCTGGTTCATAGCAGGGGCGTTGGGCGGACTTGCTGGTTCTCTGTATGCCATTGGAGACGGCATGAGTCTGGGCGTTCAGAACACGCTCATTCTCGATATCTTTGCGGGGAGTGTGCTGGGAGGGCTCAGTAGCATATACGGCGCGGTAATCGGTGGACTGTTGGTCGCGATTGGCGAGAATTACGTAATAACTGTGCTTGCAAAGAGCGTTAACTCGCAGCTCTTGGTATTGCAGGTCGGAGGCGTTTCCATGATCATACTGATCATAACACTTTTGGTGGCACCGAAGGGTCTCGTTGCGGTGAACTGGAGAAGGCTCATCTCGCGAAGGAGTTAATCAGATTGGATATCACAGACCCTCTGCTGCTCTTCGGGACCATCCTCAGCATGTACATCGCCCTTAGTCTTACTCTGAATCTTGAGTTCGGGTTTACTGGCCTTCCGAATTTCGGAAAGGTGCTCTTCGTGGCGGCCGGCGGGATGCTGAGCGCCACGGTCATGTACAGGGTCGCGCTCGTCTTGTTCAAACTTCACTCTAACGACATCTTCGAATCCAGCCCCAGATTCTCAAGCACGATCGACGTCGGCCTCGCTTCCAACCCGGTCCTCGCCACCGAGCTTCTGGTGTTGATTTTACTCGTCGGCGCGGTGGTCGGCGCGGCGCTGGGTTACCTTGCATCCTATCCAGCGATCCGGCTCAGAGAGGACTACCTTGGGATGCTTCTCTTGGGCGCGGGGGAACTCTTCGCTCTCTTGACGGCCTACTATCCGCCAATAGCGGGTGGACCGGAGAATCTTACGACGCCAGATTTGTTGGTGGGGTTTGGTTCTGCGGAGAAGTACGTAATCCTAGTTGTCTTTGCAGTAGTCGCGGTGTTCATTTTCTTTTATGCCGAGAGGGTAGCGAAGTCCCCACTCGGCAGGACCCTCAAAGCCGTACGCGACAACGAAATCGCGTCGGAGGCGCTTGGGAAAGACAACATCAATATCAGACGCAAGATGCTTATGATTTCTTCCGCTCTCAGCGGCATCATAGGGGCCCTCTGGATTCTCTACTGGTCCCAGATAGGAGGTCTGATTGGGGGCGATGTCGGGGGAACCTTCCCCAGGCTTCTATTCACATTTTATCCCTTCACGATAGTGATCCTAGGCGGGATAGCCAGCAACTATGGGGTCGTACTTGGCGCGGTAGCCCTAACCACCGTGTACGTGGGCACCACGGAGTTGCTTCCTACCATGGTCACCGCGGTCAACATCTCGGGACAGAACGCAAACCTTCTTACCGACTTCATTAACTCTACTCAGTACATCATCCTCGGCACGCTCGTTATTGTAGTTCTGCTAGTGAGAGCAGGCGGCATCATCCCTGAGAAACCATCGTATCCATTGCGGAAATCGAAGTTGAAGGAGATGGCATCGGCGGCAGGGGAACCTCCCCCTGCGCCAGAAAAGCCCGACTCCGAGCCGGTCAAAGCTTAATATCGAGCGAGAGCCCCGCGGCTAGCACTTGCCTGAGGGAGCCGGAGACATAAGGAGACTTTTCGAGAGCGCGGAGACGGAGTTTCTCCTCTCGAAGACCCGAGTAACTATGAACTCCCCACTTGAAGACATCGAGGCGGGCGATGTGAAGCTTGGAGTTCTCAGGCAGGGTGAAACCGTCGAACTTCCCCGATGGGTGGCGGAAGAACTGACCGGGCTTAAGCTCGCGGAGATGACCGAGGAACCCTTCGAGACCGAACTTTTTAGGGCCCTGGGCAGAGAGAAAATGCTGGGGCCGTTCCAGCTTTCAGGGCTGCCGCCGGAGTTTTACTTGATGATGCGCAGGAGGTTGGCCTACCTTCGCGCAGCCGCCGATGAGGGAAGGGTCAAGAAAGAGGACTACGAGAAGATAGGGGCAAGCAGCTACGACCTCGTGGGCGTCAGGCTGGGCAAACTCCTCTCGATTTCCAGCTCGTCTACCAGCCTAGCCACCCTAGCGGAGAAGCTGACTCCTGAAGAGCGCGCCTTCTTCGCGCTGGCGCAGTCTTTCTCCAAGGAATGGAAGAATGCGCTCCTTAGAGATGAGCTGTAATTGGCAACCCTCGCGACCGGCAAACTCTCCGAGATGTTCGAAGACTTCCTGAAAACCACCCCTGACAGAAGCGGAGAGTACGTCTATAGAACGAGAATATCGCAGCTGATCTCCGCAGGCGGGAAGTCGTTGGTGGTTGACTTCCCTGACCTTCTGAGATACAACAACGACCTCGCAAACAAGGTTCTCCTCGAGCCTGATTCCGCGCTCGAGGCATTCCGGCGGGCCGCCTATGAGACAATGAGGAGCGAGAACGCGCTCTACGCTGACAGAGCGAGGAAAGAGCTGGGCGTGAGAATAAGGGGGATCTCAGACCAGGTCCCTCTCCGAAAGGTCGACACCTCGTATCTGGACAGAATGCTGGCAGTGGCTGGAATGGTTGTAAGAACCTCCGAGCTGAGACCTCTCATGGTGGAGGGGGCATTCGTCTGCCCGAGCGGCCACGTCACCCTACAGACGCAGGACGACGTAGTGATGAAACGGCCGCCGAAGTGCGAACTCTGCGGAGAGGCCAGGAACTTCGAGCTAGACAAGAGGCTGAGCAGGTTCATAGACTTTCAAGTCATTAGGATACAGGAACTGCCCGAGGAACTTCCGCCGGGCCAACTTCCTCAGTTCTTCGATGTCAATCTCGAGGGCGACATAGTCAATGCTGCAAGGCCGGGCGACAGGGTCGTCCTGACAGGTGTCCTTCGAGCCGTACCGGATCTTGCCCCGGGCCAGATGAGGACTCTTCTCTTCCGGTCGCAGATAGACTGCAACTTCGCAGAGGTCAAGGGCAAGGAGCCAGAACAGATTCAGATCACCAAAGAGGACGAGGCGCTGATAAAGGGAATCGCCACATCTCCGGACGCCTACGAGAAGCTCATCGGCTCTGTCGCGCCCTCCGTGATGGGGCGCAACCCAGAGAAGGAGGCGATACTGCTTCTCCTGGTTGGAGGGTCCGCTACTGTCCTGCCTGACGGAACCAAGCTGAGGGGGGACATCAATGTTCTATTCGTGGGCGACCCCGGGGTTGCGAAGTCCGAGATGCTGAAGTTCGCAGCTCAGGTGGCTCCCAGGGGATTATTCGCCTCGGGACGGGGAACCACGGCGGCCGGGCTCTCAGCGGCAGTTATCAGGGAGAAGAACGTCCTGATGCTGGAAGCAGGCGTCGTGGTTTTGGCGGACCAAGGAATAGCGTGCATCGACGAGTTCGATAAGATGAAGGCGGACGACCGGAGCGCTCTCCACGAGCAAATGGAGCAGCAGACCGTAACCATCGCCAAGGGTGG
>Ga0187772_10001306_pt1 | contig 11753 bp, 10 predicted proteins | sample 0116_SJ02_MP15_2_FD_133137 | JGI IMG/M metagenome (GOLD analysis project Ga0187772, IMG submission 133137) | Tropical peat soil microbial communities from peatlands in Department of Meta, Colombia - 0116_SJ02_MP15_20_MG | ecosystem: Environmental > Terrestrial > Soil > Wetlands > Peat | place... | reverse complement strand
CAAAAATTACGAGAACGGTCATCAAGCGTAACCGCTTCAAAGTTTACGTTGGCGCCGATTGCGTTCTCGATGTTGCGACGAAAGAGCTTGAGCCTTACATGAGCCACCCGTGCAAGTATTGCATCGACTATGTGGCTGAACTTGCCGATATCTCCATAGGCGCCGTAGGTTCCGCAGACGGTTTCACTACTGTGATCGTTCGCTCCGAACTTGGACAGAAACTGTTCGATAGCGCCGTTAAGTCGAGAGCAATTGAAGCAGTTCCGATTGAGACAGTAAAGCCGGGGCTCCCGTTCGTTGTCAAACTATGCAACAAGAAGAAACGCGAAAGAAATGCATACTACATTAGGCGCGGATTGCGAGAGGGATTCCTAGAGCAACGTAGAAACGAGCTGATACAAATTACTCCCCCTCCCGGTGCCTAATGCACGCAATCGCTATTGATCAAATATCATTGGCCGTATACCTTAGTCAGAGGATACCTGTTTAGGAAAAGGTGGCTGCTACACTATTTATTCGCGTACAATGGCTCATGACATGCATGGCTCTCTCGCACTCTATTCCACTGTCCGACGATCTGAAGTTTTAGGTTAGTTTAGCGTTCACTTGCGCGACCAGTTCCGCCGTTCCCGTCTCTTTACAGAGTTCCGGCGGTAACCCTGAGACGCAAAGGAGTGCGGATATTATGTTGGCCTCCTCGTCAATTGTCTTCCTAATTTCCGATTCCGCTTTCTTGAGTTCGGTTTCGGTCTGCCTGAAAGTGTGGCCTATGAAAATTTTGGGTGTGAATCCCGAGCCAATCTGCGCGTACCTTCCTCCAATTAGTAAGAACGGGATCTCCTTCTTTGGGTTAAACTTGCGGAGCAGTTTTTCTTCTGTTTTCAAGATCTTGTCTAGAGGTTTGAATTCACGGTCTTGGATCTCACGAGCGACAAATTCAATGTGGGGGCTTGTGTAGGTAGCCTTTGTGAAATCGTAAGTAGGAAGATTTAGGAACGGCTCATCCCTCGCGGCACTGATAGTTTGTTTAAGCCCGTCCCATTGTCCAAATTTTTGGAGGCTCCTGACTATGGCCCACCGCTCAGCGGCGCAATAAGGACAGTACTCGGCTCCCATGAAGAAGACGAACAGCTTCCCGCCTCGTCGCATCGTATCTTTTGAGACCTCGACAAATTTGCCGAGGATTTTCGGCTGTTTGCTCATCTCTTTAGGGCGCCGCCAGGGCATACGATGGGTCAGAGGGGTCATCATTTATCCCTACCTGTAGGCTTCGACAAAAACAAGCTAACTTTCACTGTACAAGAAGCTTTGCAAATCAGAAACATGTGGGACCTTAAGAACCACCACAGCTCTCCTAACGAAGTCACGCTGCCCCGATACGCTTAACCTTTGTCGGGGAACAATCGCGGGGTCATTCTCAAGAGGAGGAATGTCGTTGAGAGCAGCAGTTTTCGGCTCCGGTCTGATGGGTTCTACGATTGCTCGTGACTTAGCAAGGTCAAAGCATGTCGACCAAGTGACGGTCTGCGATGTTGACCGCGATCGGTTGCGAGCTTTGGCCGAAAGGGATCACACGGAGAAACTGTCAACTAAGATTCTTGATGTCCGCAAAAAGATTGAAACTGTAAAGTTACTAAAGGGATTCGATGTCGGTGTGGGAGCCTTACCTCATGGCTTAAGCGAGTACGCAATCTCGTCAGCGATCACGGCGGGCGTTGATTTTGTTGATCTGATCTTTGGTTGGCGCTTCGGCCAAAGGGAGATACATTCTGCGGCGAAGAGAAAGGGGATAGCGATCATTCCTGCATGCGGTTTGGCTCCCGGTTTAACGAATGTTCTTGCTATGGCTGCAGCCGAAAGAATGGATAGGGTCGATGAGGTCCACATTAAGGTGGGGGGCATCCCGGAAAGACCCAAACCACCCCTCAACTATCGAATAGTATTCTCATTCGAGTCAGTTCTCGAAGAATACATGCGGAAAGCTCGCATGATAAAGAATGGAAAAATCGTTGATGTCCCAGCCCTATCCGGCCTTGAAACCATAACCTTCCATGCACCAATAGGGAGATGCGAATGCTTCTACACTGACGGGCTCTCAACGCTCATTCAAACGATTAGGAATGTGCGTGAGATGGATGAGAAGACGATCCGTTGGCCCGGCCATGCAGAGCAGATAAGAACTCTCATAGCCTGCGGTTTGCTTGAAACGGAACCCTTCCACTTTCATGGGCAGTTCATCGTTCCTAGAAAATTTGCTTCGGCCATTCTATCGAACAAGCTAACGCTAGGAAAAGACAAAGACTTGACGCTGCTCAGAGTCGACGTATCCGGGAAGATTGACGGTAGATTGGTGAATCATCAATATGAAATGATAGACCACTATGACACGAAGCAGGGAATGACATCCATGGCCAGAACCACCGCTTTTCCATGCTCAATAGCCACACAACTCCTAGCATCAGGAGAAATCGCCCAGAAAGGTTTGGTACCACCAGAACTTGCATTCAAAGAGGACCTGCGACACAAATTCTTAGACTATCTAGCATCCAGAAGTATGGAGATCAAGTCAAAATCCACCTGAAATGAGTCGGTTACCGCCCGTTACGCCTGTTAAACGATCATTCTGACTTTACGAGTTCATAAAGTCAGTTATGAGAACTGTTAACCCAGCTTATATGAAAAATCTCTTCTCACTTTGACTAGTTTCGACAAGGGGACTGGCTCGATGGTTGATCCTCATCTTTCATCGCGAGTGGCCACGGTCAGCGACATTATGACCGGATGGGTCATTACAGTTGCCAAATCGGACTCGCTGCTGAAAGCACGAGACGTGATGACTCAAAATCGAGCCTCACAACTTGTTGTAGCTGATCAACGCAACCGACCAGTAGGCCTGATATCAAAGCGCGACATCGCAAAATTTCTCCTAGATGATAACACGACCCGCAGCCTGGAAGAAATACAGGTCTCCGAGGCCTCTACAAATACGATTCCCACAATAAGAGCTGACGTATCAGTGCTCAATGCAGCCCGGATGTTCGACACCGACAACCTCGCATATGCGGTGGTCTCAAATGATAACCCGCTAATCGGAATCATCACCGAAACCGATCTCTGCCATTACTTTTCGCAGAAATGGCCTGGAAAATTCAAGGTCAATGATTTCATGAGAAGAGATTTCATATTCGCAAAGAGCAGCTACTCCGTTGTTCACGTGGCACATGCAGTCGTCTTCCGACAGCCGAGTGTTCCCGTTATCGACGAAGAACTCAGTGGCATCCTAACACTCTCTGACATCCTCTCTATTAGAGAGAAGATCATCGAAGGCACAACTAACAGACTTCATTCCAGTTCCAAGGCCGACCTTGCTTTAGTTACGACAAAGGACTTGATGACTCGCAACCCAATTACAGTCCATGAAGACGCAGATTTGGCACAAGCTGCTCAGATACTGATTAACAAAGGCGTGGGTAGTTTGCCCGTCATGGACTCTGAATCGAAGGTTGTCGGCCTCATCACCAAGCGTGATATCGTCAAAGCCCTTGGTCGGCTCGATAGCTTGATCCTTGAAGCGTAGCCGCCTTCACAAGACGCGGCAAGGAACTATGCTGAACGAACATATTGGCGAAATTGAAGTGTTTACCGAACAGTCTCATTAGGTAGATAGCCTTAAGCTAGCTAACGCAAAGAGCTTTGCACGTATGGATCTCCTTACTTTCGTAATTACGGTAATCGTCGTAACAGCGTCAGGTGCCCTAGCCCCAGGACCACTCTTCTTTGGGCTGCTAATCCATGGGTCCAAAGAAGGCGCCAGCGCTGGATTCTCATGTGCAATTGGACATACTCTCGTGGAATTTCCGCTAGTCCTCGCCCTCTCCTTAGGGTTACTCGCCGCAGCAAGTGAACCCACCATAAAGGGGGTTATCGGACTCGTTGGCGGTGTGGGGTTGGTCGGTTTTGGAGCGCTGCAAATCTATAGCACGATAAAGAACAAACCCGAATTTGGCGAGGTCCCGAAAAATCGTAGCGTCCCGGCCAGCTCACTCATGCTCGGACTCGCGTTGACCGGACTGAACCCATACTTCATTTTGTGGTGGCTTACGATTGGTTCGGTGCTCATAGTTCAGGCTCTGGCTTTCGCGGCCATTGTTGGGGTACTGATAATGTACATTTCTCACGTTTGGATGGATTACGCCTACTTAACCGCAATTGCCCACTTAGGCAAGAGAGGAAAGGGATTAATCGGTTCACGATATTACAAGCTCGTACTCATAGCCTTCGGCCTTATCCTAATTTACTATGGCTCAACCTTCATCCTTAACGTCGTTAAAGCCTAGATGACCGGTCATCTTTCCTAGGAGTAGTGGAAGAGCTCCTCGGTGCCGCCGAGGGCGTAGTCATATCCTTAACCGTCTTATCTCGCACCGTTTCCTCTCGTCTCGGAGAACTTTCTCCTGGCGAGATCAAGCTCTTCCATCGTATTGACGTTAAGAACGACATCACTCGAATCGATTACGAATATCGTCTGATCGAGTTCTCCCTGGTCGATACGTTTACCGTCGATTATGTTGATTCCTACGGGTACGAAATCCTGGCCATCGATTTTGAACAGGTATTGTGGTTTGGAGCCGATCTCTTCATACAACTCAGGTTTGGCCACCACTGCCAACGCTGGTTTGCCTGAGCTGCGGTATCTTTGCACGACTCGTTCAATGATCTCGGCCGTGATGAATGGAAGGTCGGCGGAAACAACCAGAACACCACCCAGAGAGAGTTGTCGAATTGCAAAGCGCATATCCTCTTCAAAGCCGTCACCAGGCGTAATAAGAACTTCAACTCCCAATCTCCGGGCTTCGATGCTGGTCGCGGGAGTATTGGTGCTTGAGGCAACCACGATTCGATCTACGTTCGTCTGTTTGAGAACTTCGATTACAAGTTGAAGCATCGACTTCCCTGAGACTACCAGAAGCGGCTTCTCTACTTTGGTTCCCATCCGACTTGCTCGACCACCTGCCATTACTAGAGCGGTCAGACTCATTTCAAGAACACCAAAATCAGAATGATGGAGATTGTCCGCGTAATTTCATTCGTTGCACCCAGCACATCTCCCGTTAATCCGCCGAAGTGGCGATTGGACACAAGGACCATTCCCATAGCCGTGAACATCGCGCCGATAACGACCGCTACGCCACTAAACCCTAAGGACAGAACTGAAATTGCAAGAATAATCACACACGAGCTGCCGAGACGAAAAGCACGTTTGTCATGCATTGCTCCGACGAAAATGCTGTTCATACCCTTATGCGCGGACTTGCCGCTGGCTGCTGCTAGAACCATTGAGAACCGTGAAGCAGATTCTGAAACAACGAGAGCGGGAATAATCAGGCGTGATGGTATGGCTGCAATCGATAAGGCCGCTGTAACCAGAATGATGAGGCCTAGCGAGAAGCCGCCCGCGCCCGTCGCGGGATCGCGCATAACCCGTAATTTCCCGCTTGCCGACCCGTGGAACATTATTCCATCCCCAAAATCAAGCAAACCGTCGACATGTTGGGCACCATTCACCAGAATAAGTATCCCCAACCCAATCATCCCTGTCACAAGTTGAGGAAGGACTAGTTCGAGACCCCAAACTACCGCGCCTGCTATCAAGCCGGTTGCCGCGCCAATCAGTGGGAAAAGTGGCATGTACGACGCTGCTTGAGCTACACCGTCTCGGTCCATTCCGACGGGAAATATCGTCAGGAAAGCGAAAGAGTTCCTTAGACCGCGTAGAAGACTCAAAACGGATTCATCTTAAATTCTGTCGAAGAGCTTGTGAATACACGTTCAAGAACATTATCTCAAGCAATTAGGTTAGAACCAGCTGGGTCTATGCGTTGATTAGACGCGAGTTTGAGTTTAGGCTTCTAAGAGTTCGACCAGTAGCGGTAGCTCGTTGACTGACCCCAAGAGATAGTCAGGTTCCGCCTTGAGGATTCGCTCGATTGGAAAAGGTCCGGTGGATACTGCTACGGAGCGTAGGCCAGCAGCCTTCGCAGCCGTAATATCCATCACGCCATCCCCAACCAGAATTGCTGCTTCTTTTGGCACGCTTAGTTCTGTTAGGATCTTCTTAATTGGGGCGCTGTCTGGCTTCATTTCTTCACAATCGTCTCTGGTGACGATGGCGTCAAAAAAAGGTTGAAGGTGGTGCCTTTTGAGAGTTAGTTCTGTTGCGGCTCGACTGTTGTTTGTTACGAGTCCAATCTTCAGGTGCCTAGAATGTAGCTCCTGAAGTGTTTTTTCCGCGCCTGGGTATACCGAAACATCTTGGGCCGCTTTGAGCTCCATCTCCTCAAAGAAGTCGTAGAAAGTTGAGCGTAGCTTAGAGAATTTTTCTGGCTCACATTTAGTCTTCAATTCGTTAAGGATGACGAAGAGGTTGACCTGGTCTGTCATATCGGGCGTTCTTAGGCCGAGCTTCTCGAGTTCTTCAAGTGCTCTTCGGCGGGCAGTCATGTAGTCTAGGTTAAATTTGGTGATGGTTCCGTCCATGTCGATTATGATCGCGTTGACCTTCAAGCGTGAATCTTCCGGAGCTGTGTGGCAACGACTAATAGTCGATTCCTTAAAGGTTGGTGATGATTGCGTTGCCTTGGAAAAACATTGAACCGGCTAAAATTCATAGGTTGTTCTACCCACAAGTTCCGGTCGTGTTAACAGCCGAGTTTCAGGGCCATATTGGTGGCATGCCGGCGATTTGGTGTATGCCGCTCTCATTCAACCCGCCGCTCGTTGGAGTTGCGATTGCGCCAGAACATGCGACCTATGAGATGTTGATAGGCGCTCACGCTTTTGGAGTAAACTGGCTGGATTTCTCGTTCGCCAAACAAGTAGGTGAGTTGGGCGAAGAATCAGGTAAGGGGGTTAGGGACAAGCTTTCGGCTGTAGGACTTAGCTTTGTGAAAGGCGGTTTGACTGGCCAACCTATGATCTGCGATGCGGAGGGAGTCTTGGAATGCCGCCTTCATGAACGACACCGGATCGGAACGCATGAGTTAGTTGTCGGAGAAGTGGTAGCTGCCTCCGCAACAGAGAATTTTGCTGAGTACTGGGACTTTTCAAAGTACAAACCAATCCTCTACGCCGGAACAGAAGATATCGGAAGAAAATGTTGGGTGTTCAGGTCGGGGATCAGCGAGAAGACGATTGTGCCCCTGAAACATCAGGAGTGAGGAACTTTCTGACTACGGTTTCCACTCATTCGATTCGTTTGTGGCCAGTTGCGGAACTCAATCATTCATGTTGTTGACAAGCCAGTTATAGACGCGTAGTTTCTCAAGCCCCACCTTGATCCCTGCCTCTGAGTCTGAAATGGTATGTTTAGCGAAGAAGTCTTCGGTTTCAGTCAGCCGACCTACACATAAGACTGGAATGATTGACATGAATACTGTTGAGAGGAGCCCGGTGCCTTGGTATAATTCCTGAAGTTTTCCTATGTTAGACTTCAACCAATCCCAAGTCATGTTCTTAACTTCAGGGTTCTTGGCAGCTGCGGTAACTACCGAGACAACATCCTGCCTTTTGACTTCGCCGCTGATCGCAAAATTCAATGTTCGCTTAACAAGTTCCTCGCTGCTGAAAGTTGTCATTGACTGGAGAAACTTGATTCGATCCTCATCTGAGCCACTTTCCCGATATTTGCGCGTTAGACCCTCGAGATCGTTTGTTGACCTAGCATAGGCTGTGGTGAGGGCTAGCCTCATGTCCGGAGGAGTTTTACTGTAATCGTTGAAGTCGTGGGCCAATGTAGCCGCGTAGTCCGGATCAATTACAGCTAGTCTGCTAGCCAGTAAACCCTCTAGTATCTGGCTCTTCTCGTCAGTTCTACCTTTGAACGTCTCAAGCAAGCCGCGATGGATCCGCTTCGAAATGTCCAAAATCTTTGACGGCATCAGGGAATAGAGCAATGTGATTTGATCGGATATCTCCTGAGCGGGGAGAGTATCGGTCTCTCCCTCCAACCTTGCCAAGGTTCCTAGGTACTGATCGAATGTGTTCTTTCCAGAGATGAGAAGCAAGAGTGCGTCGTGCATTAGTCCCCATCGATCATATCGTGATAGTTTGCTCCGCCAGACGATGTCATCCAGTCCCCGATATTGAACTGTGTAGAAACCGGTGCGGTCAGGGTTTATTCTCAGCGATTTAACTTCGTCGACTGCAATTTCGTAATTCGACTCTTCCATGAGGACGCTTGTCTTCTTATTGTTTAGCTCGATTATTACTGGGATCGACCATCTGAGTTTTTTCTTATCTCTGCCCCCAGAAATCAGGAATCTCTCCTGTCTTAGAGTTAGTTTTCCATCACTTTTGGAAACAGTCAGTAGGGGGAAGCCGGGTTGCTGTATCCAACTCGACATTATCCTTTGCACTGGTTTTCCAGACGCGTCTTCAATTGCAGACCAAAGGTTACCTCCAGTTGCGTTAGCGTAAGCGTGCGCTGAGAGGTATCGTCGTACACCCTCGCCGAAAGCTTGACCACCGACGTAAAATTCAATCATCTGGAGCACGTGAGCTCCTTTCCCATAGCTGATCGCGTCAAAAATTTGTTCTATCTCATCGGGTGAGATCACTTGCACTTGAATTGGGTGAGTGTGCTCCGTTGAATCTTGATCCATTGCCCCGGCTAGTGATTCGGCTGCTGGCTCACCGTTAAAGAAATTTGTCCAGATTCCCCATTCAGGATGCTCTGAGTCAAGGGCCTTGTAGGCCATGAAGGTCGCGAAACTTTCGTTCAGCCATATATCGTCCCACCACTTCATGGTGACTAAGTCTCCAAACCATTGGTGAGCTAACTCGTGGGCAATAGCCATGGAGGATCGCATCTTCAATCTAGCGCTCGTATTTGCGTCGGATAGAAGTAGGATCTCGCGAAAGGTGATTGCGCCCCAGTTCTCCATGGCTCCCATCGCGAACTCAGGGACGGCGATTAAATGGACCTTTGGGAGAGCATAAGGTATCTTGTAATATGAGTTGAAGAACTCTAATGCTTTTCGAGCTTCATTTTCAGCAAAAGCTCCTAGTTTCGTTTTCCCCGGAGTGGTTGCTAGAATTAGGTCGGTATCTCCAACCTTACTTGTATGCGCTTGGAACTTGCCTACGCCAAGGTAGAGTAAGTATGTAGACATTCGTGGAGTTTTCTCGAAGACGACAATTTTCTTGGCGCCATCTATCCTCTGGGATTCTACGGGCATGTTTGAGATTGCTTCTAGGTCATTGCCTATTGTCACAGTGAGTTTGAACTCGGCTTTGGCGTCGGGGCGATCAACGCAAGGAAACATGCGTCTCGCTTGAGCGGCTTCGAAGTGAGTGGTTACAAGGTACGTATTTTCATAGGGAGCTCTGTAGATTCCGGCCAGAGAGTTCGGAATATGACCCCTGTACTCAACTTGCAAAACCCCGTCAAACGCCCCACTTTCAACCTTCAACTCATCTTTCTCTTGGCTGAATCGAAAGCTCTTGGAGTTACAGCTAACACTGGTTATGTCTAACGCAACAGCGTTCAGGACAATGTCCTGATCTGTTTTCAATTTGATGCGAAGAGTTCCGTTGAACGATAGCCCTTGAAAGTCCAGATCAATGAACAGATCGTAATTTGACACTATCATAAGACATGGCCCAACTGGCCTGTGAAAGCTTAGGGTACCTAATCTCTTTGGCACTAAAGCCTTTCAGAATATCATACCGATGAGAATTATGGATCTGCCAGTTCTGTTCCGAAATGATTTTTGTAGTGTTAGGCGCAAACGCCTCGATTTACGAACGAGGGTTCAGCATGTGGGTTTGCATGCCCACGTCAGTTTCGTGATACGCTTAATTTCCCGTTTTTCGATTCCATTGATGGTTAACCATGTGCAACTATTGTGGCTATGGTATGTACCCGTATGGGGCCTACTCACCTTATCAGCAGTTCTACGGCTACCCAGCTCCTGCAGCTCCAGCACCTGCAATTCCAGCACCCTATCAAAGCTATGCTAGCTATGGACTTCCGCTAGGTTACGCTTACGCACCACCAGCACCTCCAGTATACTTCGCAGCTGCACCAGCTGTCTCGCGTGGAGAATACAAAGTCGGCAACTGCTTGATGATCTGTCAATAGGCCCACCCCTTTTTTTCTTTCAAGTTTTCAATTTCGGTAAAGTTCCAGCGCAAGCCCTACAGAGCATTGAACGAGTTGCCACAGCGAGCAATCATAGCATAATGTTAGAGCGCCAGCGTTAGGCTTGGCTTGAGACCAGTTTCTTGCCGTCCCAATTGAACCCCAATTCCTGCAATTCTTGGAAGAACCAGGTGAGGGTTTCCTTGCGTTCATGAAACTTGTTGAGAACTTGTCCTATGACGTAGGTTAAGAAAGTGGCGAAGAGTTCTCGGTTCTCTTTGTAGAGCCGATCGAGAAATAGGCATAGTCTATCGATCTCGTAGTCGCCAGTAACCACCTCACTATACACCTTGTTCCAAGAGTCCTCCAAGTTGAATTGGCGTACTGTTTCGCGCATGTAAGGGAAAAGGTCCGTGAAGTATTCCCTAAGCATTCCTTGCGATCGAAACACTGCTTGAACCAGACGCCTAATTCTCATGTCAACTTCCGGAATACCACTCACAGTACCTTACCTATCCTCCTAAAGGCCAATCCTGTTATTATGTGGTGAGCTAGCAGTAGATTTCTTTCAACATATTCCTCATTATCTTCTCCACGCCAACAGATTCGACTTGGCCATTCTCGGTAATGTAACCCAACATAGATTCTGCTGGAGTCAAATCAAAAAGGTCCTGTGGGATTGTGGGACGTTCTCCAAGGAAATCCTGTGTACTGAATTTTGTCGTTTCACATGAACTACAGAAGGGTATTCCAAGTCTCTTGGCCGCGATAGCGATCTCCCGCGTCCCAGTCTTGTGAATTAGAGATCCGTCTTTGAGCACGCTATCCGCCCCAACCAAAACAAGGTTTGCCCGTGGAATAATTGATTGGACGATCGAGTCGGGAACGAGCTTCACGGGAATGCCTAGGGCTATCAAGTCCTTCGCGAGCTGTTTGCCTTCCATGCCTGGATAGGATTCGGTGGCGAAAACTTGGAAAGTTTTTCCGCTCTTGAAGCCTAACTCCAGCGATCTTAGGACTGTGCTGCTGTAACTGTGGGTCAATACCACGCCATTTTGAGGGAGCATTTGTGCTGTATTTCGGGACGCATCCTCGGAAGCTGCCGCAGCCTCCCCCCCAACTTGCTGACCGAGCTCTTTGATTCGAGTCTTGAGCTCATCTAACGAGGCAACAATGGCCCTCTCTCGATCGACCGCTTGTAGTAGTTTTCCGGTGAGGTTCCACACGTTGGCCATCGCTGGCTGGGCTTTTCGTAGTCTTAACAAGACGAGTAAGAGATCGTAAAACAGCGCATCGGTATCTTTAGCGTCTGAGGCCTGTGCGGTAGCCGAGAGCAACTCTAGAGCTTGGCGGCCAAGAGAGTTTGCTCCATGAACTCTATCATGTGCCACATCCCCTACCCCACGAAAGATCCCTGTGAGTGCTTCGGGAGCTGTTTGGAAATCGTAGCGTACGCGATCGTAGGTCTCTTTCAGTTTGGGAACAGTCTCGTAGGAGGCTAGCTGTTTTGGCTCGATCCACTTGAGTTCGCTGTTCTCCCAATCAAGTTTGATCGCGCTAGATTTTGCTTCAAATAGGAAAGGATGGATCACCCAGACAGTGTCTGTTCCCT
>Ga0187772_10001305_pt1 | contig 11754 bp, 9 predicted proteins | sample 0116_SJ02_MP15_2_FD_133137 | JGI IMG/M metagenome (GOLD analysis project Ga0187772, IMG submission 133137) | Tropical peat soil microbial communities from peatlands in Department of Meta, Colombia - 0116_SJ02_MP15_20_MG | ecosystem: Environmental > Terrestrial > Soil > Wetlands > Peat | place... | reverse complement strand
CGGGCCTGATAGTCCGAGCAGTTCGAACAGCTGACGACCTCGCGGTAGGCCTGCTGGCGGGGGAACCACGCCTCGAGGTCGTACTTCTTGGCGGCGACGGTGCCGACGTCGCCGGTGCAGACGTTCACCACCCGGTAGGGGATCTCGAGGCGCCGGAAGATCTCCTCGGCGTTAGCGCGAAGTTCCTCGTGGAGCGCCGGGGACTCCTCCGGGCGGCAGAAGATGAACTGCTCGACCTTCGTGAACTGGTGGACCCGGAACAGCCCCTTCTGGTCGACGCCGTGGCCGCCGATCTCCCGTCGGAAGCACGGGCTGATCCCCGCGAGGCGGATCGGAACGGATCCCTCGTCCAGGATCTCTCCCTGATAGAGGGCCGCGAGCGGGTGCTCGCTGGTCGCGATCAGGTAGAGGTCGTCCCCGTCGACCTTGTACATCACGTTCTCGAAGTCGGCGAGGTCGGTGACCGCCTCGTACGGCTCGCGCCGGAGCAGCACCGGCGGGACGACCGGGGTGAACCCCCGCTCGAGGAGGAAATCGAGGGCGAACCGCTGGAGCGCGTGCTCGAGCAGGACGAGCGGCCCCCGCAGGTAGTAGAACCCCGCCCCGCTCGCCCGGCGGGCCCGGTCGAACTCTGCCCATCCGAGCGCCTCGAGGGTCTCCCCGTGGGGGCGCTGGGAGGCCCCCGCCGGGCCCGGCGTACCCCACGTGGAGACGACGACGTTCTCCGTGTCGTCCTTGCCGTAAGGTACGGACGGGTCGAGGAGGTTCGGCACCCGTCGGTGGAGGTCGTCCCGTTCCTGCCGGAGGACCGCCTCGGTCTCTTCGACCTGCCGCAACCCCTCGAGAGCGGCCTTCGACTCGTCGAGGAGCGCGTCCGCCCTCTCCCCGGCCTTTCGCGCCGCCGCCACCTTCTGGCCGAGCGCGTTCCGGAGCGCCCGGAGCCGATCGGCCTCCCGCAGGCTCTCTCTCCAGGCGGTGTCCTTCTCCCGGACCTTCGCGAGGAGCTCGAGGTAGGCGGGGTTGCGGCGCCGGCCGAGGTTCTCCTCGACCTTCTCCGGCTCCCGGCGGACGAGGTCGATGTCGATCACGAGACCCACGGCAGGCGGCGGAGGCGAAAATCCTTCGCCCTCGGGTCCCGAGGGGCGACCGAGCCGACAACCCCTATGTACGCTCGGCGGAGGACCGGTCCGTCAGGTCAAGGAGTGAGGGGCGACCATGGAAGCGGAGTACGGACTGTTCATTGACGGCCAGTGGGCGAGCCCTCCGGGCCACGCCCGCTTCGAGACGACCAACCCCGCGACCGGGGAGCGCGTCGGCTCGTTCGTCGCGGGGACGACGGACGACGTCCGACGTGCGACCGCCGCCGCCGCGCGGGCGTTCCCGGCCTGGCGCGAGACGCCCCCGCCCAAGCGAGGGGAGATCCTTCTCGAGGTCGCCCGGCGGATGCGGGCGGCGAAGCCCGAGCTGGGCCGCCTCGTCACCCAAGAGATGGGGAAGGTGATCAGCGAGGGGCTCGGCGACGTCCAGGAGTCGATCGACTTCATCGAGTACATGGCGGGGGAGGGCCGACGCCTCTTCGGGGAGACCGTCCCGTCCGAGCTCCGTTCGAAGTTCTGCCTCACGGTCCGGCAACCGAAAGGGGTCGTGGCCTGCATCACCCCCTGGAACTTCCCGACGGCGATCCCCAACTGGAAGATCGCTGCCGCCGTCATCACCGGCAACACGGTCGTCCTGAAGCCGGCGAGCGCGACCTCCCGCTGCGCGGCCGAGGTCGTGCGGCTCTACGAGCAGGGCGGGCTCCCTCCCGGGGTCCTCAACCTCGTCACCGGTTCCGGGAGCGTGGTCGGGAACGCCTTGGTCGAGGACGCCCACGTCCGGACCGTCTCGTTCACGGGCGGGGTCGAGACCGGGCGCGACGTCTACGTCCGCGGCGCGCGCGGGCTCAAGATGGTCCACCTCGAGCTCGGCGGCAAGAACCCGGTGATCCTGATGGACGACGCCGACCTGCCGCTCGCCCTGGACGGCGTCCTCTTCGGGGCGTTCGGTACCGCCGGCCAGCGGTGCACGGCGACCAGCCGGCTCATCCTCCACGAGAAGGTCTACGAATCGTTCCTCAACGTCCTCACCGCCCGCCTCGACCGGTTCCCGGTCGGGGACCCCCTCGACCCGAAGACCGGGATGGGACCGGTCGCCTCCGCCGACCAGGAGCGCAAGGTCCTCGAGTACATCGAGCTCGGCAAGAAGGAGGCGAAGCTCCGCTACGGCGGGGAGAAGCTGCGGGGGGGCGCGTACGACCGCGGCCACTTCCTCCGGCCGACGATCTTCGAGACGAAGCACGGGAGCCGGATCTCCACGGAGGAGATCTTCGGGCCGGTCCTCTCGGTGATCCGGGTCGCGTCCTACGAGGAGGCGGTCCGCGTCGCGAACGGGGTCGACTACGGGCTCTCGTCGTCGATCTACACGCGCGACGTCAACCTCGCGTTCCGGGCGATCCAGGACCTCGAGGCCGGGATCACCTACGTCAACGCGCCGACGATCGGCGCGGAGGTCCAGCTGCCGTTCGGCGGCGTGAAGAACACCGGCAACGGCGGACGCGAGGCGGGCAGCGTCGCGATCGAGGAGTTCACGGAGATCAAGTCGGTGTTCGTCGACTTCTCGTCGCGGCTCCAGAAGGCCCAGATCGACTCCGAGACGGCGTCGTGAGCGCCTTCCGGGGCTCCGACGACGACCTCGAGCGAGAGATCGCCACCGTCGAGCGACTCGTCCGGGTGCGGCTGAACCGGGCGAACCGAGACCTCCGCGAGCTCGACGTCGCCCTCGACGAGCTCCGCCGCGAACGACGGCGCCGTCGGCTCGAGGCGAGCGTCGCCACGCTGAGCGAGGAACCGACGGCGGCCGCTCCCTGAGGCCGAACGGCCCCGACTACATCGGACCGGTGCGGTTCGGGTTGTCGAAGTTCGTCAGCAGGAGCTGTCCGCGGTTGTGGGGCCGCGCGACCGGGGCGAGGAGCGGGTCCTCCTCCAGCGCGGGGACGGTCTCGGAGATCGGGACGTCGATCAGGATCTCCCGGGTCCGTCCGCCGCGGCCGCGGGAGACGATCGTCGCCCGGACCAGGCCCAACGTCTCGAGCTCGCTCACGTAGTTGGAGATCGAGCGGGCGTGCAGCGGCTGGAGGCCGAGCCGTTCCGCGAGGCGCCGGTAGCTGTCGTAGACCTCGCCGGTGAGGACCCCGTTGCGGCGCCGCTCGTACAGCTGGAGGATCGCATAGAGGAGGACCTTGCAGTGCGGGGGAAGGGTCCGGCAGCACTCCACGACGATGTCCTGCTCGAGCCGGTTCTTCGCTTTCACCACATGGTCGGGGGTAATCCGCTTGGCATGATCGCGCTCGGCCATCTCCGCCGAGAGGCGGAGGAGGGCGAGCGCCCGCCGGGCGTCCCCGTTCTCGAGGGCGGCGTAGGCGGCGCACCGCTCGACCACCCCGGGGTCGACGACGTCCTCGTGGAACGCCTCGTGGGCGCGCTCGCGGAGGATGTCCTGGAGCTCGGAGGCGTTGTACGGCTGGAAGACGATCTTCTCCTCGTTGAGCCGACTGCGGACGCGCGCGTCCAGCTGGTTCGTGAACTTGAGGTCGTTCGAGATCCCGACCAGGCTGAGGCGGGCGTTGTCGAGCTCGGTGTTGAGCTGGCTCAGGGTGTAGAGGACGTTGTCGCCGCTCCGGGCGACGAGCCGGTCGATCTCGTCCAGGACGAGGACCGACGTCTCCCGACGCACGTCCATCAGGCGTCGCATCGCCGCCTGGACCCGGTCGAGCGACCAGCCGGTCGGGATCCTCTCGGCCTCGGTCGTGGCGAACGTGTTGCCGATCGTCTGGAGGAGGCTGTAGGAGGTGTCGATGTTCGCGCAGTTGACCCAGACGAAGCCGAGACGCGCGCCACCGCCGGCCCGGCGCTCGATGTCGTGGCGGACCTGGGCGACGACCGCGGTCTTGCCGGTGCCGATCTTGCCGTAGATCAGGAGGTTGGAGGGAAGGTCGCCGCGCAGGGCGGGCCCCAGGATCTCCACGACCTTGCGGATCTCCTCCTCCCGATGGGGAAGCCGGGAAGGGACGTAGGAATCGCGAAGCACCTCCCGGCTCCCGCGGAACAGCTCGCTCGGCGCCTGAAGGATCGCGTCGAGCAGCGCTCCGGCGCCTCCGCCGCTACCGGACGGCGACGCGGCCGACCCCTGGGGACCGTTCGCGCCGCCGCCCGGCCGGCGGTCGCTGACGGGTGCGACCGCCATCGACGGCACGTCGTGGGCATCGGGTCTAGCCGACGCTTTCGCCGGCATATCGTCGGGAACAGGTGGCACCGTCACGCCTACCCGGGCCTCGGGCAGGCTGCGCAAGCTCGTTCACCATATCTATCTATCGCCGACCGGCGCGTCGTCACGCCCGGACGACGACGTCCGACCGCGTCTTCGACACGACCGAACCGATTTGAAGGAGAGTAGGTCTCCCCGGGGACGATGGAGGTCGACCGGACGGCCCACGGCGCCCCGACGGCGCACAGGACGCCGGTGCTGACCATCGTGGGCTCGTCGGTGCTCTCGGGGATCGGCCTCCTCGGCATGGCCTACTGGCTCGTCACGCTCCGTTGGCTCTACTTCGCGAGCGTCGTGCCGCTCGTTGTCGGGGCGTACCTCCTGTTCACGCGGGCGACGGGGCCCGACCGCGCGTAGGCGGGCGAGTCGATGGCCCGCCCGGGCAGCGAGCACGGCGCGCCGGTCGTCGTCAAGCTCGGCGGGAGCCTTCTCACGCGGAAGCGCGAGGTCGAGAAGCTCCGCCCGAAGGTCCTCCGCCGCGTGGCGCAGGAGATCGCCGAGGCGCGCGCCGTCCCGGTCGTCCTCCTCCACGGGGCCGGCTCGTTCGGCCACCCGGGGGCCGCGCGGTTCGGTCTCGCGCGCGGGCCGGACGGCGCGCGTCCCGCGAGAGAGCGGCTGCGTGGCGCGGCGATCGTCTCGGCCGAGGTCCGTCGGCTCCACCTCACGGTCGTGCGCGAGCTCGTCGCGGCGGGCGTCTCACCGTGGTCGGTCCCGCTCTCGATCGTCGCGCGGAACCGAGCGGGGGGTCTCGAGCAGCTCGACGTCCGACCGTTCCGCTGGGCCCTCGACCACGAGCTGCTCCCCGTCGCCTTCGGGGACGTCGTCCCGGACGAGACGTGGGGGGTCTCGATCCTCAGCGCGGACACGGCGGCCGCCGAGCTCGCCCGGCAGCTCCGGTCGAGCCGGGTGATCTTCGTGACGGACGTTCCCGGGATCCTTCAGGGGCCGCCGGGAGGTCGGCGGACCGTCCTGCCGGAGGTCGACGACGAGGTGGTAACAGGCCTTCGGCCCCGCGGCGGCGCAACGGACGTCACCGGCGGGATCCGCGCTAAGGTCGAGACGATGCTCGAGCTGGCGCGCGCCGGCGTTGACGCAGCGCTTATTAGCGGACTGACGGATGGAGCCGTCTCGAGAGCGATCCGGGGGGAGAGGGTTTACGGGAGCTGGGCCCACGCGCGAGCCCGGTAAGGTCCCCGACCGTTCCGGTCTCGACCTCAGCCACCGCAAGGCCGAGCACGTCAAGGTCGTCCTCGGCAAGGACGTCGAGGGACGCTACCGGTACTGGGACGACGTCCAGCTCGTCCACCGGGCGCTCCCGGAGGTCGATTTCGACGAGGTCGACCCGTCGGTGACCCTGCTCGGCCACCGGTTACGGGCCCCGATCGTCATCACGGGGATGACCGGGGGGTTCCCGGACGCCGCGAAGATCAACGAGAACCTCGCCCGGGCCGCCGCAGAGGTCGGCGTCGCGATGGGGGTCGGGAGCGAACGGGCCGCCGTCCTGAAGGGCCAGTACCCCGAAAGCTACGCCTGCGTGGCGCGGTTCCCGGTCCCGCTCAAGTTCGCCAACATCGGCGCCCCGCAACTCGTCCCGCAGCACCCGGGCGAGCCGGTCGTCGGGCCGGCCGAGGCCCGGGCGGCGATGGAGCTGATCGGGGCGGACGCGCTCGCGGTCCACCTGAACTTCCTCCAGGAGATGGTCCAGCCCGAGGGCGACCGACGGGCGAAGGGGTGCCTCGAGAAGATCGCGGAGCTCGCCCGGGTGGTCCCGGTCCTCGCCAAGGAGACCGGGGCCGGGATCTCCCGACCGGTCGCCGAGGCGCTGCGCGACCGCGGGGTCAAGGCGTTCGACGTGAGCGGCACCGGCGGGACGTCGTTCGCCGCGGTGGAGCACTACCGCGCGGCCGAGCACGGGGCCGAGCGGGAGGCGAGGGTCGGCAAGACGTTCTGGGACTGGGGGATCCCTTCGCCCGTCTCGGTCCTCGAGATCGCCCCCCTCGGCCTTCCGGTCGTCGCGAGCGGAGGCGTCCGCTCGGGGCTCGACGTGGCGCGGGCGCTCGCCCTCGGGGCGACCGCCGCAGGGACCGCCGGGGGCGTCCTCCGCGCCGCCTCCACCGGCTTCGAGGAGACGAAGCGGGAGCTCGAGACCCTGGTCCACGAGCTGCGGGTCGCGATGTTCCTTACCGGTTCCCGGACCGTCGAGGAGCTCCGGTCGGCGCCGTACGTGATCACCGGGGAGACCCGTCCGTGGCTCCGGCGCTAGCCGACGCCCCCGGGCCCGAGGCGCTCCACCGGGCGAAGCTCCGGTCCTCCTTGGACCAAGCGCGGGCATCGAACGTCGAGTTCCTGAGGAACCTGCCTCCGGCGGAGCGAGCCCGGTTCGCGGGCGCGATCGTCCGGAAGCCGACCCGGTCCCTCTCCGGGGTCGCGGTGGTCGCGGTGATGACCGCCCCGGCCCGCTGCCCCCACGGCCGATGCACCTACTGCCCCGGCGGCCTCGAACAGCGCTCCCCCCAGAGCTACACGGGCGAAGAGCCGTCCGCGCTCCGAGGAGCCCAGTTCCGCTACGACGCGGAAGCGATCGTCCGGCACCGGCTCGAGACGCTCGAGGAGATCGGTCACTCGACCTCCAAGGTCGAGGTGATCGTGATGGGAGGGACGTTCCCGGCCCGGCCGCCGACGTACCAGCGGGCCGTCCTGAAGGGGGTCTACGACGGGCTCAACGGCGGGCGGTCGACGACCCTCGAAGAGGCACGGGACCGGAACGCGACCGCCGTCCACCGCATGGTCGGGCTCACCGTGGAGACCCGTCCGGACTGGTGCGACGGCCGCGTGCTGCCGTTCCTGCTCGACGCGGGGGTCACGCGCGTCGAGGTCGGCGTGGAGTGCCTCGACGGCGAGGTCCTCGGGCGGGTCGGCCGTGCCCACGGGGTTCGCGAGGTGACCGAGGCGACCCGCGCCGCCCGGGGTCGGGGGCTCAAGGTCGGCTACCACATGATGCTCGGGCTCCCAGGGATGGACCCCCGGGCCGACCTCCTCGGCTTCGACCGGCTCTGGTCGGACGAGGCGTTCCGACCGGACTTCCTGAAGATCTACCCGACCCTTGTCCTCCCCGGAACGGCCCTCCACGAGGACTGGCGGGCCGGCCGTTACGCACCCTACGACGCGCCCACCGCAGCCGAGCTCCTCGCCCAGATCAAGCGGCGGGTACCGCCGTGGGTCCGGATCCACCGGATCCAGCGGGACATCCCCGCGCGCCTGATCGCCGCGGGGGTCCGGACGAGCAACCTCCGTCAGGTCGCGCTCACCTCTCTGGCCCAGGCCGGGACCAGCTGTCGATGCCTTCGGTGCCGCGAGCCCGGCCGGGGCGCCACCCCGGCTCCCGAGGAGTTCCAGCTGAGCCGGACCGGCTACCGCGCGGGGGGAGGAGAGGAACGGTTCCTGTCGATGGAACACCCGGCGACCGACCGCTGCGCGGCGTACCTCCGCCTCCGGTTCCCGCCGGACGGGTCGTCCGAGGGGCTCGCGGAGCCGGTCGTGCGGGAGCTGAAGGTCGTCGGGCGGGAGCTCTCGGTCGGGGCGAGCCCGATCGCGGCCGAGGCGTACCAGCACCGCGGCTTCGGCCGCCGCCTCCTGGCCGAGGCCGAGCAGCTCGCGCAGGAGGCCGGGTACCGCCGGTTATACGTCACGAGCGCGGTCGGCACCCGCGAGTACTACCAGGCCCGGGGCTACGTCCGGGACGGCCCTTACGTCTCCAAGGCCATCGGCGGGTCGCGGCCCTGACGGGCTCGAGGCCGTTCCGGGGGCCCGTCCGTCCCTGAGAGCGCTGAGGGAGGAGCCGAGGAGCCCCCTGCCCCCTTCCCCCGCGCGCCGGTTCGCCCCGAGCCTCGCGTAACTGTTAAACGCACCCCCCGCTCGGCGACCGAAGGTGCCGTTTCGTGACGAGGAACGTGCAGGTCGAGGGGCTGAGGACGGTCCACATTGAGGACCAGCAGGTCGAGCTCGTCGAACGCAAGGGGCTGGGTCACCCGGACTCGATCGCCGACGGGATCTCCGAGTCGGTGAGCCGGGCCCTGAGCCGCCTCTACCTGGACGAGTTCGGGAGGATCCTCCATCACAACACCGACGAGACCCAGGTCGTCGGGGGCGCCTCCGAGCCGAAGTTCGGCGGCGGCAAGGTCACGAGCCCGGCGTACATCCTCCTGGTCGGCCGCGCGACGACCGAGGTCAACGGCGAGAAGCTCCCGTACCGGGACGTCGCGATCGAGGCCGCCCGCAAGTACATCGCGTCCGTCTGCTCCCACGTCGACGTCGACCGGCAGATCGAGTTCGACTGCCGGATCGGGCAGGGCTCGGTTGACCTGCGGGGCGTCTTCGACCAACGAGAGGTCCTCTCCAACGACACGTCGTTCGGGGTCGGCTTCGCGCCGCTTTCCGACACCGAGCGACTCGTCCTGGAGAGCGAGCGGTTCCTCACGCTGAAGCTGAAGAAGAAGATGCCCGCGCTCGGCGAGGACGTCAAGGTCATGGGCTATCGCCAGGCCGGCAAGATCCATCTCACGGTCGCGGTCGCGTTGGTCGACCGGGAGGTCAAGGACGCGACCGAGTACGCCGCGGTCTGCAGCGAGGTGCGGGAGAAGCTCTCCGACCTCGCCTCGAAGCTGACCCGCCGAGAGGTGACGATCGACGTCAACACGGCCGACGACCCCGAGCTCGGCCGGTTCTACCTGACGGTCACCGGCTGCTCGATGGAGGCCGGCGACGACGGCTCGGTCGGACGGGGCAACCGGGCGAACGGCCTCATCACCCCCTGCCGGCCGATGAGCCTGGAGGCGTCGGCGGGGAAGAACCCGGTGAACCACGTCGGCAAGATCTACAACATCCTCGGCAACCTGATCGCCAACGAGATCGTCCAGGAGACGGGGGGGGACGTCAAGGAGGTCCACGTCCGGATCCTCTCCCAGATCGGGAAGCCGGTCGACCAGCCGCAGGTGGCGAGCGTCCAGATCCTGCCGGCGGACGGGGTCCGACTCGCGGCGGTCAAGGGGAAGGCCGAGGCGATCGCCCAGGCCGCCTTCGAGGAGATCGACACGATCCCCCGTCGCCTCCTCACCGGAAAGCTCACGGTCTTCTGAGCCCAGGGACCGGCGGACGGAGCCGGCCGTGCGGGTCTACCTCGAGGCGTTCGGGTGCGCCCAGAACCGCGGGGAGGGCTCGGCGATAGCCCGTGAGCTCGAGGCGCACGGCCACGTGCTCCTCGGGGCTCCGGAAGGCTCGGAGGCTATCGTGCTGGTCACCTGCGGGGTCATCGGCCCGACCGAGACCCGGATGGTCCAGCGCTGGCGAACGCTCGCCGAGCTCTCGCCCCGCGTGATCGTCACCGGATGTCTCGTCCCGCTCCGGACCGGGCTGTTCGGCGGAGACGCCCGCGCGCGGACCACCTTCGTCCCGATCCGGGAGCAGTCCGGCATCCCCCAGCTGCTCGGCACGACCGGGGGGGCCGTCGCCTCCCCTCCCACAGAGCCTCGGCGCCCGGCGCCGACCGTCTCTGAAGAGGTGGTGATCGCCCAAGGCTGCACGAGCGCGTGCTCGTACTGCTACAGCAGGCTCGCCCGCGGTCGCCTCGAGAGCGTGGCCCCCGGGACGATAGGGGAACGGGTCCGGGCGGCGGTCCGCCGGGGAGCGGTCGAGGTCCGTCTGACCGGGCTCGACACGGCCGTCTGGGGGGTCGACCTGCCCGGGGAACGGCGGCTGCCAGACCTCGTCGAGTCGCTCTCCGGCGACCTCGGCCCTGCCCGGCTCCGGGTCGGGATGATGAGCCCCCAGAGCGTCGCCCCGTTCGTCGAGCGGTACGCCAGCGTCCTCGCGGGCGGCGCGGCGTACCGGTTCGTCCATCTTCCGGTGCAGAGCGGCTCCGACTCGATCCTCGAGGCGATGCATCGAGGCCATTCGGTCGAGACGTTCCGCCGTCAGGTCGCCGTCCTTCGTCGGGCGGTCCCCGACGTTCACCTCGCGACCGACGTCATCGTCGGCTACCCGGGGGAGACCGACGACGACGCCCGGGCGACCGAGGAGCTGGTGGAGGAGGTCGGCGCCGAGACCGTGAACGTGACGCGGTTCTCCCCCCGACCCGGGACCCCCGCGGCCCGCCTCCCGCCGTTGCGCCCCCGGCTCGCCCGGGAGCGCTCTCGGCGCCTCGCCGCGCTGCGGCGCCGGGTCGCTCGGGGGCGACTCGAGCGCTGGATCGGGGAGCACCGTCCGGCCCAGGTGCTGGAGTATGGCCCTGGGGGAAGCTCGGTCGCCCGCCTCGACAACTACCTCCCCGTCGTGCTGGCGACCCGGCCCCCGCTCGGCACCCGGGTCGAGGTGACGGTCGACGGAGCCCGTTCGACGTACCTGCTCGGGAGGACCGAGGCTCCGGTCGTTGCGGGGGTCTAAATAGGGCCCCCGACCCTAGCTCTGGTCCGGTACCGCGCCGAGAGCGCCGGCGCGGCGGCTCGCTGTGTCAGGCGTCGACCCGTTCGTTGAGCTCGTCGTCGCGGTCATCGCCGTCGCGATCGTCGTGCCCGCGGCGGTCTATCTCCTCCGACGCTACCGCCAGCGCCACCTCCGGGCGATGCGTGACGAGGCCGCGGACCCCGGCGTCGCGAGCGACCGCGCGTTCAACCGGATCGCCCTCGCCCGCCGCGAGGCCGACCTGTGGGAGGTCCAGGGCGGCGACACCGAGCAGGCCCGCCAGTTGATCGGCCTCGCGAACCGCTCCCTCGAGACCCGGGAGTTCGACCGGGCCTATAGTCTCGCGCAAGCGGCTCACGAGACGCTGGTGAAGGCCCGGCAGGGGCCGCTACCCACCCGATCGACGCCGACCCCGCCCGCGACCCCTGCCCCGCCGGCAGAGGCCGGCCAACCCGACGCCCCGTCCGCGTCGGCCCAAGCGGAGAAGAACGCCGCGGCCGTGAGGAGCCGCGTCGAAGCCCACTTCCAGCTCCGCCTCTTCGAGCAGGAGCTCGCGAGCGCCGGAAAGGGGCCGAATGGCTCCCCCCCAACTGCCGAGGCTCGAAGCCTCTACGTCCAGGCCCACGCGGCGTTCGACCGCGGAGACTACCCGGAGGCGTTCCGTCTTTCCCTCCACGGCCGCCGCCAGGTCGGTGGCAAGGTCGAGACGCTCGGCTCCCCGACGGCGACCCCGGGGACGGCGGGCGGGCGCTCCACCCCGAACCCGATCGAGGCCGCAGAGGAGGTCGCGGCCCACGAGCGCTGCCCGGCTTGCGGCCATCCGACCACCCCCGGCGACGCGTTCTGCCGTGGGTGTGGAGCGGTCCGGGGCTCGTTCACCTGCCCTGCCTGCGGCGCAGCACGCGTCCCCGGCGACGCGTTCTGCGGGAAGTGTGG
>Ga0187772_10001304_pt1 | contig 11755 bp, 6 predicted proteins | sample 0116_SJ02_MP15_2_FD_133137 | JGI IMG/M metagenome (GOLD analysis project Ga0187772, IMG submission 133137) | Tropical peat soil microbial communities from peatlands in Department of Meta, Colombia - 0116_SJ02_MP15_20_MG | ecosystem: Environmental > Terrestrial > Soil > Wetlands > Peat | place... | reverse complement strand
TCGCATGTTGTGTGTGCGGCAGAAGTCGATCAGGTCGGGCACGCGCGCCATCGTGCCGTCGTCTTTCATGATTTCGCAGATGATCCCCGCCGGAACCAGACCCGCCAGCCGCGCCAGGTCGACCGAAGCCTCCGTTTGCCCCGCCCGTACCAGCACCCCTCCCTTGCGCGCCCGCAGCGGAAACACGTGCCCGGGCCGCGCCAGGTCCGCCGGCCGCGTCGCCGGATCGATGGCAACCCGAATCGTATGGCAACGATCATAGGCCGAGATGCCCGTCGTCACTCCCTCGCGCGCGTCAATCGCCTCGCAAAAGGCCGTGCCGTACTGCGAGGTGTTCTCCGCGGTCATATTGCCGATCCGCAGGTGGTCCAGGCGCTCCTCGGTCATGGCCAGGCAAACCAGTCCGCGCCCGTACTTGGCCATGAAGTTAATGGCCTCGGGTGTAACCTTTTCGGCCGCCAGGGTCAGGTCGCCTTCGTTTTCCCGATCCTCATCGTCGATGACCACAACCATCCGCCCCGCGCGGATGTCGTCGATTGCGCTCGGCACATCGGTAAATGGAGGGTGAGTCATATTGTTCCCTTAGCATGGTAATGGATGGCATCGAAGCCCCACCCAGCTGGCCACGAAGCCTCGATCTTGGCTTTGAGCTATGAGCTTTGAGCCATGAGCAAGCAACCCCATATTGGGTGCGCAACTCGACGCCCCGCGACCGGGCTCGCCTGCTCATAGCCCAGTTCGAGACTCGCAACTCGCAGCTCAAATAATAAAGGGTCGCACAAGGCGACCCTTCGTGAATCCTTCCCCTCTGCTTAGAGAGTCGATTCGATTTCAAAACCCCAAGCCTCCAGCAAGGGCTCGGGGATATACTTGGAGTTCTTGTTCCGGCGCGCCCACTCGCGCAGCCGCGTCGACCGCAAGTATTGATCGGGAGACAACTTATACTCATGCACAACCTGTTCAAACTCCGTAATCGTGGGAGTAATGGGTCCGATCGGTTCGGGCTTACCCCAATTCGGATTTCCGCGTCGCTTAGCCATGAAAAATATACCCTCTTCTCAAGTGAGATGATGACTTTCTATTAATCCTCTATTACTTTGATTCCCAGAAGCACCCAGGGGATTCATCGGACGAACGGATGCAGCCTACGGAGGTCTATGTCCTTAATCCCCTATGGAAGCTATTGATAATAATAGCTTTTCTACCACTAGTCAACAGAAAAATCACTCCGTCTTGACTATTTTCTCATCCCCTTTGTAACCAGTCACTTGCGGCAAAGCCTCAAGGACGTCCATTCGGGCCTGTCAGACCAATTTCCCGGCCATTGGAGATCAAATCGTCATCCGGGCCCGCCCGTTCTACCCTAAAAGAAACCCCAGGTGTGACCGCCGTAACCTCCAGATTTCCAATGACGTTGACCCAAAGTCTCCATGCCCAATAAAGTGCAGACAGAGAGTGTTTCCGACCCTTTAGGCCGTACCATCACGCTCCCCTAAGGCAAGCACCCTCAAGCGCCGAAGACATTAATAGTGGTTTCGACCCACCCCCGGAACCTCGCTCTCGATCTGAGGTATTTGTGATGGATTTGAAGTCCCTCTTACTGAGTTCCGATGAAAAGACAGTTCGAGTTCTGCGCCGCGTCCTCAGTGACCTTACATCGGTATCGACCATTGCTCCGCCTCGGAGGAAGCCATCCGCCGCATCACCCGCAAGCGCTTCGAAGCTGTTATCGTAGATTGTTCCAATCCAATCGACTCATCCAGTGTTCTGCGGGCCACAAAGGCCGCTCCCGTCAATAAACGCGCCCTGTCGATCGTCCTTGTCGAGGCCAGCGTCGGCCTCAAGGGCGGCTTTGAAATGGGAGCCCATTTCGTCCTGCACAAGCCGCTTTCGGTCGAGCGCTCCCGGGCCAGTTTTCGCGCCGTTCGCGCTCTGATGAAGAGCGAGCGGCGACTGCAAATGCGTGTGCCCGTGCAGGTTCCCGTCGCTTGTGTCGGATCCAGAAGCTACCAGGCGACAACCCTCGATTTGTGTGAAGGTGGAATGGCGATTCAGTTCAACGGCCGTGCCGCCAAAGAAAATTCGCTGCGTTTCGCCCTTGAACTGCCCGGTTTGGACCAGAGACTTGAAATCTGGGGAGAACTCGCCTGGGAAGGCGATGGACATCGCTCCGGCGTTCGTTTCAAAGGTGTTACCGACGACCAACGCGCCACGCTTCGCAGCTGGTTAGCCAGCCGGCTTCCCGAGCCCGAGCCGAACGACCCGCCCGTCATCTGCCGTCTGACAGACCTCACCCCCGGAGGCTGCTATCTCACCACTAGCTCCCCATTTCCCAAATCTACCCGCGTGATCCTCTCGGTCCGGACCGCCGACCTCGAGGTCCGCGCCCGCGGCGTCGTTCGTCTCGCGCATCCCGAATATGGCATGGGCGTCGAGTTCGTGCAGACCTCATCTGAACATCAGGAAAAGGTCCGGCGCGTCATTGAGACGTTGCGCTCCAGCGGAGAGGCTCCCGAGATCCAGGTCGAACCCGACGGCCTGGAAGATGCCTCGCACGAAGAACCGCGTATGGGCTCCTCGCTCTCCCACGGCGACGACAGCCTGGTAGACTTCTTCCGCCAGCAACCCGATGCCTCGGTTGAGGTCTTCCTCCAGCAAATGCAGCAGCAGCGCCAGCCGCAGGAAAGCAGCTAGAGAGATCGGGTCATCGGGCCATCTGAAAACCGACAGATTCCCACTCATCCCAAAACCGTTACTGCAGGTGCAGGTGGTCCACTCAAGCCCTCTTTTTGGCTTGAGTGGGGATTTTCCCGGGTAATCCCAAAAGTCGGGTTTTTCAGATGACCCGATGGCCCTATGATCCGATCGCCCGATAACCCCTAGTCTTCCTTGCCGAACTGCTTGATGTCCTCCGCGACTTCGCCGACAGCGACCGGTTCCTTGCCTTGCACCAGCTCCCGCACCTTTTCGACCACATCCGGATTGGCCAGCGTAGTTATGTCCCCGGTAGCTCCCCGATTCGAGATGGCAGCGAGAATGCGCCGCATCAGCTTGCCCGATCGCGTCTTCGGCATATCAGGCACGATATGGATATGCTTCGGCCGGGCAATCTTGCCGATGATGGTTTCGATCGCCCTGTTAACCTTCTCAATAACCTCCCTGTCCGCCTGGAGCCCCGGCTTCAGGGCAATATACACTTCCGGTACGCGACCCTTGATTTCGTCCACCACGGGCACGACCGCCGCCTCCGCCACCTCGTCGACCGTTAGACACGCAGCTTCGATTTCCTTGGTGCCTAGGCGGTGGCCAGCTACGTTGATAACGTCATCTACACGTCCCAGAATCCGGAAATACCCGTCCACAGCATGCACGGCTCCATCGGCCGCAAAGTACGGCCAATCCTGCCATCTCTTGCTCTTGGCGTCCCTGCAGTACTTGCGGTAGTACTGGTTTACGAATCGCTCCTTATCGCCCCAGATCGTCTGCATGATCCCCGGCCAAGGATTGCGGATACAGATGTTGCCCGCCTTTCCTGAACCTGCCGGGACCACCTCTCCCATTTCGTCCAGAATCTCCGGATAAATTCCCGGCATTCCGGGACCCGCGCTGCCCGGCTTCATCGGATCCAGTGCTGGTTTTGTGCTGCACAGGAATCCTCCGTTTTCGGTCTGCCACCAGGTGTCCACGATGGCGGCTTCCCGTTTGCCTACCGTTTCGTAATACCAGCGCCAGACCTCCGGCTCGATCGGCTCGCCTACCGTGGTCATGTGCTTGAAGTGGTAGTTGTACTTGGTCGGTTCATCATGACCGGCCTTGCGCAACATGCGAATCGCGGTTGGCGACGTGTGGAAGATATTCACGTCCAGGCGTTCCGCAATGCGCCACACTCTGCCGGCATCCGGATAGGTGGGAACGCCTTCGTAGATGACGCTTGTCGCCGCCAGGGCCAACGGGCCATACACGATATACGAGTGGCCCGTGATCCAACCAATGTCCGCCATGCACCAGTAAACGTCGGTGGGATGGATATCCTGAATGTACTTCGAAGTTCCAGTCACATACGCCAGGTAGCCCCCCGTGCGATGCTGGCACCCCTTCGGCTTGCCGGTGCTGCCGCTGGTGTACATGAGGAAGAGCGGCGCTTCCGCATCCATGGAAACCGGCGCCACAATTTCACCCGAGTAGTTCGGCAAGAGTTCGTCCACCCAGAAATCGCGGCCTTTCACGAAGGGCGAAGCCGTACCACTCTTGCCTGCGTGCCGCCGCCATACCAGCACCTTATCCACCTTGTGTCCTTCCTTGGCGGAGACCGCAAGCGCAATATCCGCGGCGGCTTTGTGATCGAGCAGCTTGCCATTGCGGTAATAGCTGTCCATCGTGATCAGGACATGGCTGCTGGAATCGGCCGCACGCGCGCCACAAGCCTCGCCGCTGAACCCGCCAAACACCACCGAGTGAATCACGCCCAGCCGCGCGCAAGCCAGCATCGTAATGGGCAGCTCGGGAACCATTGGCATGTGGATGGTGACGCGATCGCCCGCCTTCAGGCCGCAGTGATCGCGCAGTAGCGCTGCAAACTCATTCACGCGCACATAAAGTTCACGATAGGTCACCGACACCGGCGCTTCGTCTTCCGGCTCCGGAACGAAGATGATCGCTGCCTTGTTCTTGTATTTGGCGAGGTGCCGATCAATGCAGTTGTAAGAGGCGTTGAGCTTGCCTCCGACGAACCACTTCCAGAACGGCGGATCGTTCGTGTCGAGCGTGGTGTGCCAATACTGGTCCCAGCTCAACATGTCGGCGTATTCCCGGAAGCATTCCGGATACTTGTCTTCGGCAAACCGGTTGAGGATGTCGGGATCGGACATGTTCGCCTGCCCGATAAATCTCGAGGAAGGATAGTAGTATTCCTCCTCTCTCCAATGGACCGCAATTTGAGCTTCGCTGGTTTCGATTACCTGCTGCTGTTTCCGAAGAGCCTCAGCCATATCGTTTACCCCTTTTTAATGAATTTGCGCTGCCCTGCAGGCGCTCCCGTCACCGCGTGATCCAACAAGAGGAATCGATCGGAGGCCTGCAAGTCCTGCATGAACCTGTCGCCTGCCACTTCTTCCTTCATTTCTGCCATGCCATGCGCGATCACCGAGCCTAGCACGAAATCCATCTCAGGTCTGGCGAACACTCACCCTGCGTCCCGGGAGAACGGGCGCCCTCGACCGAGCGCCCTCCCTTTTCCAGTCCGCTATGATGAAACAACTGCGGCCAGACTGCAATGCCCTCTTCCGCCGCCTAAGCCACCGCCGCCGGTACTTTCCTGCCTTCGACCGCCGCTTGTGGAAGCGCCGGACGCTTAGCGGCCAACTCGCACAGCAGGGCAATTAGCGCCAGACCTCCCGCCCAGTAGAACGCCTGCTCGTAGTTCTTGTACTTGTCGAACAGAACCCCCGCGATTCTCGGTCCGATGATGCCGGCCACGCCCCAGGCAGTAAACAACATGCCATAGTTGATACCAGCGTTCTTCGTTCCCCAGAAATCCGACGTTGTGGAGGCATTCACCGAGAGCTGCGTGCCATAGCACCAGTACACGATAAATACCATTACGTACAGCGGCCCGACGCTACCGCCCACACTGTAGAGTACGGGCATCGCGATCATCGAGATGGCGATCATCAACCGCAACACGTTCAACCGGCCCAGGGCGTCCGACATCCAGCCGGACAGTATGCGGCCGGAAGCGTTGCCGATTGCTCCCACCACAAGGCACATAGTGGCGATTGCCTCGCTGCTAATCTTCACGCTCTTCGCGAATGGCACTAGTTGGCTGATTACCATCAATCCCGCCGACGTACCCAGCGCATAGGCAATCCACATGAAGTAGAACGTGGGTGTCTTCAGCACTTCGCCCGGGCTGAATTCATAGGTGGTCGCTGCTGCCTTAGCTGCCGGCGCAGGCGTCCATCCCGCGGGCCTGTATCCGGCTGGCGGATTCCTCAGCAGGAAGGCGCCAATCACCGTCATGATCAGGAAGATCACACCCAGGATCTGGAACGTGGTGTGCACTCCATAGGCCGGGATGAGCTTCAGGTTGCACAACGGGCCGAAGATCGCAGATCCCCCTCCGTACCCACCCACGGCTAAGCCCACGGCCAACCCTCGCTTGTCTGGAAACCACTTGGCCATGACCGGAATCGGCGTGCTGTACCCAAAGCCGTTGCCCAATCCGCCAATCCCACCAAAGCAAACGTACAGCCACGTCAGGCTGTGCGTGTAGGAGCACAGGAAGAAACCGACGCTGACCAGAATTCCGCCGATCAGCGAGATCCAAAACGGACCGAACTTGTCCTGTAGACGCCCCGCCACAATGAACGTAAGGGCAAACACTACGACTGCGATTGTAAATACGTTAGAAGTTTGAGCCCGCGTCCAGTGGAACTCTTTTTCCAATGGCGCGACGAAAATACTCCACGCGTACAGCGTGCCCAGCGCCAGGTTCATCAACAGGCCCCCGACCACGTGCCACCAGCGATTCAAATGATTTGACGAAGCATCTGCATTAGCCACAGTTTTTCTCCTTTACCGATCGGCGATCTTAGAACCGGAAGCCGCACTGTTCCCTAAATTCTCCCGACTCCCGCACTGCGCATGCATGTTGCCCTTAAAAGAACCGACCGATCACCGAATGCTTACCGCATGACGCACAAATGTGACGGCCGATGCAAACCTGCCTTGATCCTGCAAAGGCATTCGACGCCCTACCGCGCTACTGCGCCTTCTGCAAGACTGCGTTGACCGTCAGTTCCGATCCCGGCGCAACGGTCAGATCCCGCTTCCACTGCTGAAATCCCGCCATCGAAATCACCACCACATGGTTGCCGGTGGTAAGGCCCAAAACCGACGGCGTGCTGCCGACGTAGCGTCCGTCCAGAGTGACCTCAGCTCCCGCCGGAGTCGAACTGAAACTGCATTTCACCGTCGGTCGGCTTGAACTTTCTGTCGCTACATCCACTACCGGAGCTGCGCCCGTACTCGCCGCCCCAGCTTGTCCGCTGCTTCCCGCTGGCGTCCTCGCTGGCTCCGCACCAGCCGTGGCCGCAGATGCACCCTGCGCCGCTGGCACATTACCAGTCACCAACGTGTACAACTGGCTCCGCAGCTTACCGCCGTCATCCACGTAATACACGACAATGCCGTGCTTCTCTCTTCTGGCTTCGAAGCTGCCGCCTCGGGGCAGCGGGATGCACCGCGAAAATCTCGACGTGCTCGTGCAGCTGATCCGGAACGGCGGATTGTTCCCTTCCTGCACCATCAGTGTGTGCACCAGCGCCCCCGTGCCCGTGGAACGGCAATACGCGTCAAATGTGACTTGATCGCAATTCCTCGCGACTCCGTTGTCGTCAGAACCTGTCGATCGAGTTTCGGAGTCCAGAACCTTGATCTCCATTGTGTTTTTCTGCGAAGCGGCATTCGCCAATGTCGCTGCCAACAACAAACTCGTCACGAGCGCTGCCGTCTTACACACGCTCATCAAACCAGCCCTCCGAACTTTGCCGCACCCTGTCGTTGCACTCCCTGTCTTCAAAGTGATCTGGAACAAAAGGGTCCGGCAGATTCGGAACATTCTGCTACCGTCAGCGCGTTCGCGCAATAGGCTCTTTCGCTGAAGGAGGTTTTGGGAACAGCCTCACCCTCCGGGCTCTCGCCCGTAGTAGCCCCGCCCCATGCCTTGCCTGGTTGTGCTGCCGGCCAGCGCCAGCCGTGCCCGTCCGGCTGGCGCCAGCCATGTTGTCAAGTCGAGCCAATTCTAGAAGGTGAAAATCGGCCCGAATTCCGTGCGGTGATCCTGCCACTCGTTAGAGGGCTGCCCCGCGATGTTGTACAGCGTGAGGTGATCCTCTAAACGAGTTGCGTAGATCGACTGCTCGAAGCCAAACTGGCACCAGTTGTTTACTTTGTAGTACAGGGTTAGCGCGGCCATCTTGCCCATCAACAACGGCAGTGTAGAGCCACCAGTGAAGTTGGGATTGTTGAGGTCACGATCCACGACCTGGTCTTTGCCGAAGTCGAAGTAAAGCTGCCAGCCAGCGTTGTGGCCTTTCGGGTCGGCATTGAACCACCGCGAAAGAGGCAGCCCTAGCTGCACGAATCCGCCAAACGAGCGGACGGGCTTTTGCGGAGCCACCACGACCTGTCCGGCCGCGTTGGTCCCTAGATAGGCATTGCCGGCGACAAGCATGGGACCACCGTCAGTAGTCACGAAAGGCCCAAAGACGTTGGTCAAGCCAGTCAAATCGGTGGCATAAGAGTTGATTTGGCCACCGAAATAGAAGCGCTGGTCGCCTCCGCGATATGCGCTGCCCACGACCGTAAACCACCGTGTGGGCACCTGCAGCGTGACTTGACCGCCATACATCTTGCTCGAAGCGGTAAAGCCATCGTTGCAGTAAGTAGTATAGGCGGATTCCCCGCAATCCTCGCCCAAAAGCGTCTGAGCGCTTAGGTTGGTAACAATCGATTCGCGCCGGGCACGGAACCCCGCCAGCGCGATCTGCGCCGGCGCCACGCCCGGTGCCTTGTCAAGTTGGTAGCTCAGCGCCAGTCTGCCTTCCCACTCGGGACGGTCGGATTGGGCACCTTCGTATTCGCCCTCCCCGATCTGGCCGGCGAGACCGAGCGACCCGAGCTTCAGGATTTGCCCCGAACTCGGCATCATGATCCCGCCCTGCGCTTCGAACTTGATGTTGTTCTCCCGGTTCAGCGTCTCAATGAAGCCGCCGCGCAGTTGTGGCGAACGCGTGTAAATGTCGCCCCAGAATGCGCCCAGGAAGGTGGTTTCCAGAATATTGGGCAGTGCGCCGGATCCGTAAAGCGTCCAGTCCTGTCCACCGACGAAGAAGACGTCGGTGTTCTCGCTGGCGTGGTAATCCAGGCGGACGTAGGCCAAGCGGATTGACGGCATATTGCTCCGAATCGACGAAACGTCGCGGTTGTCCACTTCGCTGAAGTTACCTTCGAAGTCCGCCTCGATCTTGCCCGTCAGCGTCAGGTTCTTCGACACATCGGGCCATTCCAAGTTCAGCCCAAAACGAGTAGACCGCGCCTTCACGTGGAACGCCGGGGCTTCGCCCGGGCCGGTGTCGAAAACACCCAGGATGTTCGGGTAAGCCGCGGTTGTCAGAAAGATTCCCGGGAACGGGAAATCATCTCCGTTGGGGTCGCTGCTGTCATGAACGACAGTCGCCTTGACGAACCCGTACGGTGCGATTGTGACCGGTCCCACCTTGAGCCCAAGCAGACCGCCGGTCTTTGGCGGATCAATCGGGAATACTCGAGTCGGTGCTACCGCCGGTATTACGGCTGGAGGCGCTGGCGGCGGAGGCGTGGTCGGTGCCGCTGCCGCTTGCGTCAGCCCAGCCGGAATTATCGGTGAAGTCGACGCGACCAGGTTCGATGGGACTTGCGCCGAAGCTGATGGCGTGGTCAGCGTGGCATAATCCGACGCGCTCAAAATGCCCTTCTGCTGCAGCAACTGCAGCAACTTCGCTCTCTGCTCCTCGGGAGTTCCGACCAGCGACTTCGCCTCGGGCGCGGTCAATACTCCCTTGCTCACCAACATCTGCAGCAGTGGGTCGACTCCTGCCGTGTCGGTTTGCGCCGCTGACGGAGCGGACGCGGGAAGGTTTTCAGCAACTGCCAGGGTCAAAAACAAAAGGCTGAAGATGGTTAAACTGATGAGAATCGTTCTTCTTACTCGCATCCGTTCCTCCTCGTGATGCCGTGCAGTGTCCATCTTCCCGGCTTTTTGAAAGCGGGCTCCAAACTGCCAACCGGGAGATGGCCGCAAATTTTGTCGATTTCCTCTCACCTTGGCTGTGACCGCCGTCACATAGCTTCGTGAACGAATTGCCCATCTCTCTGCTTCTTCGCGGGAAATCCCTCTCCCTGTGCATATCTTTCCCTGTGATATTCGTCACAACTTCGTGTGACCCACGTCGCCACCCTCTCCCCTTTTCTGGGTCATAGTGGTGGACGACGGCGAGTTCAGCCGCTCCCGGCAATCGAGCCATCAATAAGGACCCGACAGGGCGGGGTCGCCCTGCAGACTCATTTCCCAATCCGGCGGCCGCACGCCATCAAAGAGGAGATTTATGAAGCGCAAATTCAAGACCATGGACGGCAACGAAGCTGTCGCCAGCGTTGCCTACCGCGTCAACGAAGTCATCGCCATTTATCCCATTACTCCTTCTTCCAACATGGGCGAGTGGGCCGATCAGTGGGCCTCCGAAGGCAAGCTCAATATCTGGGGTACGGTCCCGCAGGTCACCGAAATGCAGAGTGAAGGCGGCGCCGCTGGCGCCATCCACGGCGCTCTCCAAACCGGCGCGCTCGCCACCACCTTCACCGCCTCGCAGGGTTTACTACTCATGATCCCTAACATGAATAAGATCGCCGGCGAACTGACCCCGACCGCTTTTCACGTCTCCGCACGCACCGTCGCCACCCACGCCCTCTCCATCTTCGGCGACCACAGCGATGTCATGTTCTGCCGCACCACCGGCTATGCCATGCTCTCTTCCAATTCCGTTCAGGAGGCCATGGACCTCGCCTGCATCGCGCACTCCGCTACCCTCGAAACCCGCATCCCCTTCCTGCATTTCTTCGACGGCTTCCGCACCTCGCACGAAGTCAACAAAATCGAAGTCCTCTCCGACGACGACCTCCGCGCCATGATCAACATGGATCGCGTCTTCGAGCATCGTCAGCGCGCCCTTTCCCCCGATCATCCCGTGCTCCGCGGCACCGCCCAGAATCCCGACGTCTTCTTCCAGATGCGCGAAACCATCAACCCTATCTATGACGCCGCCCCCGAAAAAGTCCAAGCCACAATGGACAAGTTCGCCCAGATCGTCGGCCGCTCTTATCATCTCTTCGACTACGTCGGCGCTCCCGACGCCGACCGCGTAATAGTAATGATGGGCTCCGGCGCCGAAGCTGCCCACGAAACCGTTGAAGCTCTCACCGCTCGCGGCGAAAAAGTCGGCCTCCTCAAAGTCCGCCTCTATCGCCCGTTCTCCGTCAAGCATTTCGCTGCAGCTCTGCCTACAACCGTAAAGAAGATCGCCGTCCTCGACCGCTGCAAAGAAGCGGGCGCCGCCGGCGAACCACTGTATCTCGACGTAGTCAACGCCCTCCACGAGTCCAGGCGCTCCGCTGAAGTCATCGGTGGCCGCTACGGCCTCAGCTCCAAAGAATTCACCCCCGCCATGGTCAAGGCGGCCTTCGTCAATCTCAACCAGCCGACTCCCAAGAAACATTTCACCGTCGGCATTAACGACGATCTCGGCCACACCAGCCTCGACTACGATCCCTCCTTCTCCACCGAGCCCGACAACGTCGTCCGCGCCCAGTTCTACGGACTCGGCGCGGACGGCACCGTAGGCGCCAACAAGAATTCCATCAAGATCATCGGCGAGAACACGCCCAACTACGCGCAGGGCTACTTCGTCTACGACTCCAAGAAATCCGGAGCGGTGACCACCTCGCACTTGCGCTTCGGCCCCAATCCCATTCGCTCGACTTACTTAGTCTCCAAAGCCAACTTCGTCGCCTGCCACCAGTGGATCTTCCTCGAGCGCTACGACATGCTCAGCGCCGCCGAACCGGGCGCGGTATTTCTGCTCAACAGCCCCTACGGCCCGGACGAAGTCTGGGACACGATGCCGCGCACTACGCAGCGGCACATTATCGAAAAGAAGCT
>Ga0187772_10001303_pt1 | contig 11763 bp, 8 predicted proteins | sample 0116_SJ02_MP15_2_FD_133137 | JGI IMG/M metagenome (GOLD analysis project Ga0187772, IMG submission 133137) | Tropical peat soil microbial communities from peatlands in Department of Meta, Colombia - 0116_SJ02_MP15_20_MG | ecosystem: Environmental > Terrestrial > Soil > Wetlands > Peat | place... | reverse complement strand
GAGTTAATCGCAGCCACCACGTAGTAGTATTCGCCGGCGCTTACATTGCTGTCGGTGTAACTTGTTCCAGTAACCGCGCTGCCGTCAAGCTGACCGCGCCGGCCGACTTCGGCGAAAATTGGACCGTCAACGTGGCGCTCTGTCCTGGAGTCAGCGTCACCGCTCCACCCATACCAAGCTTCCGTCAGACCCGTACCTTTGATGCTCTCGCTGGAAATGGCAATGTTGGAATTGCCCGTGTTCCTGGGCGAGATTTCTTGTGTCGCAGCGGTTCCCAAATCCACATTTCCAAATGCCACGCTGGCCGGGCTGATGCATGAATGCTGGCTTGGCCTTTTCTAGGTTTCCCGGTCGTCGAATTCCTTCATCCAGTCCCGGCCTTTTAGAACCTCACGCGGGCGGGTACCATCAGGCGGCCCGACAATGCCGTCCTTTTCCATCAAGTCGATCAAGTGGGCGGCGCGCCCATAGCCAATGCGTAGCCTCCGCTGAAGGGTAGAAGTGGAAGCGCGGCCCATCTCGCAGCAGATGCGCACAGCGTCCTGATACAACTCATCGTCCACATCGTCGTTTTCGCCCGCGCCTTGCTCATTCTCATACGTTCGCGCGACAGCCTTGCCCCCGTTCTTTGCAGATTCCTTTCCGTCCTCTTCGCGAGGAGCTTCCAGCAAGGCCTCGTTATATTTCGCTTGCGCCTGTTCCCGCCAAAACTCGCACACCGCGGTAATTTCGTCTTCGCTTACCAAGGGCCCATGGATACGATGCAGCCGTGCGGAACCCGCCGGCAGGTACAGCATGTCGCCCTTACCCAGCAGTGATTCCGAGCCATTTGAGTCCAGAATCGTCCGCGAGTCCACTTTACTCGCGACCCGGAACGAAATGCGGGCAGGGAAGTTTGCCTTGATTAAGCCAGTAATCACGTCCACCGAGGGTCTCTGTGTCGCCAGGATCAAATGGATGCCCACAGCGCGGGCCATTTGCGCCAGGCGGGTAATGGACTCTTCCACATTGTTCGTGTCCACCATCATCAGGTCCGCCAACTCGTCGATGATGATCACCAGGTAGGGAAGCGGCTTGTGTTCGCTCTCCTCTGCGTTCTCGAACAGTGAAAGCGACTGTTGTTTCTGGAAGGTCCGGTTGTACTGGTCGATATTTCGCACTCCGCGCTGCGCCAGCAGTTTCAGGCGGTTCTCCATTTCGCGCGTTGCGTTGCGCAGCACGTTCGACGCTACCTTTGGATCCGTCACCACCGGAGCCAGCAGGTGCGGGATGTCTCCATATAAGCTCAGTTCGAGGCGTTTCGGGTCCACCAGGACCATCTTCACGTCGTCCGGCGTCGCCTTATACAAAATGGACATCATTAGCGAATTGATGAATACGCTCTTACCGGTGCCCGTGGATCCGGCGATCAGCAAGTGGGGCATCGACGCCAAATCCGTCACGCGAATCCGCCCGTGCAAGTCGCGACCCATCGCCAGCGTCAATTTGCTTGGCGAATTGGCAAATTCCGTGGCTTCGATGATCTCGCGCAGCGCAATCGTCTGCCGCCGGTCATTTGGCACTTCGATGCCTACGGTTGACTTGCCCGGAATGCGCTCAATCAGGATGGATTCCGCCTGTAAGGCCAGGCACAAATCTTCGGTCAATCCGATAATCCGGCTGTACTTGATCCCCGCTTCCGGTTTGAACTCGAACGTGGTGACCACCGGCCCGGGATTGATTTGCGTCACGCGGCCTTCTACGCCAAATTCGTGGCACTTGCTCTCAATTGCGCGCGCCCGCATCTTCAATTCGTCTTCGTCCAGTTTCTGGGTGCCCTCGCCTTGGCGCAGTAATTGCACCGACGGCAACCGGTAGTTGGTCGGACCCTTGCTCGCCTTGGGCTCAACCTTCTTTGGTTTCTCTGTCCGGTCCGGGCCCAGCATCACCACCGGCGCCTTGTGCCCTGTATCCTTGGCCGCGTCCTCTTCGTCATCCTGCTCCGCTACCGCGGCTTTCTTGCCCTTGAACACATCCCCCAAATCTTCCAGGTGAATCGTCTTCGGGACTTCGGTCTCCGCCTTACCCACAATTTGTGGCGCTACCGGCTTGCGTCCGCTCAGCTTTCGTTCCTCTACCTCACGCCGCATGCGCGCCTCTTCGCGCTCCTCCTGCCATTCCTCGAAACGAGCGCGCGCGCGCTGTAACAGGCCGAACTTTTCCATCTTGCCCAGCGGTCCCTTCGAACTGCTGGCCCATGCATGGGCTCCGCTAAAGCTGAAGCTGGTTGTCAGGAACAGCGCAACGATTAACAGCGCCATCGCTACCAAAAGCGCGCCCCAAAAATTGAACATGTTTTGCAGTCCGTGCGACACCGCCCCGCCCAGCAGTCCGCCGGCCGGAATCGCTCCTCGCACATCCGGAAAATGTGTCATGGCCAACAGGGAAGGGAACGACAGGAGCAACAACACATAGCCCACCAGAGCGGCCCACTGCGAATGGATTTCCTGGCTGCGGAACCACCGGTACCCCAGAATCCCAACTGCCATCGGCAACAGAAACGCCGCGAATCCAAACACCTGAAAGCTCAAATCTGCGGTGTACGATCCCGCAGGCCCAATCCAGTTCCGCACCGGATTGTCTCCCATTGATGCCGTGCTTACATTGAACGAAGGATCGTGAGGCGAATACGAAATCAACGACAGCGCCAGCAGCACTGCCGCCATAATGCACACAAAGCCAATCAACTCATTGAGCCGCTTATTCCCAGTAGGTGTCAGAAAGCGCACGACATGTCTCCTCAGCGTGAGCCGCATTGTAGCCGGTTACTTGCCCGGCTCACACGGCCCGTAGGGGGGAAGGCTGGGTCTACACGCACGCGTGGCTCGCGTCCGTGCCAATTCTCCGGGGCGCGGCGCTGTTGCGCCCCAAATCGGAGGAACACCGGAATCATACCACCGGCAAGTGGCTGCACAAGTCCAACTTACCGAGGAGTTTCCATCCAAGTCGACAGCAGCTCCTAATCATCTATTGCTAATTCGGGTTCACCGATCACGATGATCTACAACGATTCCGGTCGGCTGTCTTCCCTCATCCCACTAGTTTCGCCGCAAAGAACAGCACCAAAATGCCCAGCACAATGCGGTAAATCGCAAACGGCCCGAAGCCCCGCTTCCGCACCCACGCCATGAACCACGCTACGCTTCCATAGGCGACGATGAATGACACCACAAACCCAATCGCCAGCACAATCCATTGGTGCGCATCGATGCTCGACACCCCGATTGGATTCTCCGTCTTGGTTCCGTGCAGCGACTTATACAAGGTATAGAGGGTGGCCATCGCCATCGTCGGCATCGACAAGATAAACGAAAATTCTAGCGCCGACGCCCGCGACATCCCCGCCACCTGTCCCGCGGCGATGGTCGACATGGACCGCGACGTCCCCGGAAACACCGCCGATAAAACCTGGCACGCGCCGATCCACACCGCCTGCCCCAGACTCATCTGTTCCATGTGCCAAGTGTGAATCAAGCTCCCGGGCGCCCCTTCGCCTGCGGTCTCGGACTTCGCGTTTCGCGCATCCACGAACCACATCACAATTCCTCCAATCAGCAGCGCCGACCCAATCACATACGGGCTCTCCAGATTTTTTCCGACCACTTTGGTCAGCAAGTACGACGGAATTGCGGTCACCACAAACGCCAACATTACCAGGCTCAGCGGATGCGTGAAAATCGTGCGATCGCCGCGTTCGCCTTGGGGAAAGGTCGCCAAGAACTTCGTGATGCGCTCGCGAAAATAAATCGGCAGCGTCAAAATTGCTCCCAACTGGATCACAATCGAGTACATTTTCCAGTACCCGTTATTCAAACTAAGTTGCGGATAGTGGAAGTGCAGCAACGCCTCCGACAGGCGCAGGTGCGCCGTCGAGCTAAGCGGAATAAATTCCGTCAACCCCTCCACAATTCCCAGAATCACGCTGATCAGATAATCATTCACGCTGCTCTCCCAGTACCACAGGCTTCAGCCTGTGTTCTTGCATTGCCTGTGACGCACTCCACCACAATTGCAGGTGTAAAAATGAAGCTCGCCATCTGCTGCGGCTTCGAGGAAAGCTTTCTTGTGCTCGAATTGCGCGATTACGGCAGTCGTTTGCGCATTTCGTACGCGTCTACTTTTCCCAAGTAATAGCGTTTCAATACGGCTTCTGTACGATATCCATGATGGTGCCAGAACGCAATCCCGGTTTCGTTGTCCACTGCCGTTTCCAGCAGCACGGATTTCACCTCATGAAATCGAAAGTGTTTTTCCATTTCGTCTATCAGTGCCGACCCAAGACCGCTCCGTCTCTTCTCCGGCGCCACATCCAACGTGATGATGTGCGCCAGCGGCGGATTGTTCTCTGCCAGAATAAATCCCATGATGCGCTTTCCTTCTTGCGCCACCAGGCAATCCGCCGTCGCCAAATTCAGAAAGTATTGCAGCGACCATTTGCTGTAGGAGATTCCGGGTGGAAAACAAGCCTGGTCGAGCTTGTACAGCGCCGCAAAGTCACGCGCCTCATACGCCCGTATCGCCCAAGCCGTCATTTGCGGGCAATCCTATCACGCCTTCAAATCTCCACTGGAACTGCCGGTTGCGAAATGCAGCTGCGAGTTTATCCCGCCGGGCAGCGGCGTAAAGCCGACGCTCCAGGCCGCCAACCTCCCACTCTTCACTATTTCTTCAACCCGAGCGCTGCCAGAGTTCCCTCGTCCGGCACTCTCGCCCCATCCTGTGTCACCACCACGCTAAATCCCCCGGCGTAATCCCACATCGTCCACCCCATCCCGTTCTTTTCCAGCGCCGTGCGTACATCACGAATCCATGCCAAACGATCTTTCGGGGCCGCCGCGGCACGGTACACGCCAAACTCGTTGCAGGTCAGCGGTACGTTCCAACGTTTGCCCCATGCCGCCGCCATGGCAATCTCGGCATTTACCCGTTCCGCGTTCCAACGATCCAGCCCATACTGCACAATTTGTAATTGATTCACTGCATCTGGTGCCTCGCTCACCGCGCTCAGCACGTTGTCCGGCGTCGAAGGATAGGGCACCTTGGTCAGATAATGCTGGAAATTCGTGCTCCAGGTAGCGCCCTGGTGTGTGAAGATGTGGGGCTCGTAAAAATGAAAGTTGTAAATGATGTTCGGATCCCGCAGGGGCTCCATGAAGAGCAATTCACTTACCGCCGACCAATTCGCTCCCGCCACAATAATCGTATGGTTCGGCGCGCCTTCCCGAATCGCCCGCACCAATCGTAACTGCGCGCCCTCCCAACGGTAACGGTCGTGAAACTCCGGCTCATTCAGAACCTCAAAAAACACCCGGTCGGGATCCAGTGTCGAATAATGCTTCGCCAAGGCTCGCCAAAAATCCTCAAACTGCTCCACGGACGCATCGTCCGTCGCCAACCTCGCCTTAAAATCGCCATCGGGGTGAATGTCGATGATCACCGCCAGCCCTTGATCCAGGATCATCTTCACCGCCGAATCCACCATCGCAAGGTAGTCTGCCGGGATGCGGTCCGCCTGCCCGTGCTGAAACATTGGTGCGCAATTCAGTGTGAAGCGCACATGATCGAACCCCATCGACTTGATCAGCGCCATATCCTGTGCCGTGTCGTAAGTGTCGAAATGTTCCTTGGTGTATCCCTTCGGGTCGAATACCTGCGAGTACCAATGGCTGAGATTGATTCCATGCCGCAAATGCTGCGCCCGCCGAAACGCCAGCGAGGTATCCTGCGCGAACAGGGCACTGCCTGCCACCAGCAGCAACAGTGCCACAAAAACGCAACGGACGGCCTCTCCCGCCGCCCGCGCCAAGCAATCTTGTCCGTCGAGAGTTTGTGTCCCCATCAACCCACCTGGCCTGCTCGATCTACACCGCAACTCCCTCAGAGTAGCAAGCCATCTCATCCAAGGCCCAAAGAAAAAGAGGGTACGCGCTGCGTACCCTCTTCGCCCTAACGGTGGACTGATAGCTGAACTTACTTACAGTTTTACCGTCACCGTCTTCACTTCCGTGTAATTCGCCAGACCATATTCGCCGAGTTCCCGCCCGATTCCCGACTGCTTGAAGCCGCCGAACGGTGCCGCCGCGTCAAACACGTCGTAGCAGTTCACCCACACTGTTCCAGCCCGTACGCCGTCCGCGATGGCGTGGGCCTTGGTAATGTCCTTGGTCCAAACGGCAGCCGCCAAGCCGTACAGCGACTTGTTGGCGCGGTCCACGACTTCATCAATGCTCTTGAACTTCAGGATCGACATGACTGGCCCGAAAATTTCTTCCTGAGCAATCTTCATATTGTCTTGCACGTCAGCAAATACCGTCGGCTCGATAAAGTATCCCTTATCCCCGACGCGATTGCCGCCCGTCAGCAGCTTCGCCTTTTCCTGTTTCCCGCTTTCGATGTATCCCATGACCTTATTGAACTGGTCCTGGTCTACCTGCGGGCCCTGCTCCGTAGTCTTATCAAACGGATTTCCCACGGTCCGCTTCTTCGCGCGCTCCACGCTCTTGGCAACGAATTCGTCGTAGCACTTTTCTTCCACGTACAACCGCGAACCCGCGCAGCAACACTGCCCTTGATTGAAGAACAGCGCAAAGTGCGCTCCTTCGATGGCCTGATCCATGTCCGCATCCGCGAACACGATGTTCGGACTCTTCCCGCCGAGTTCCAACGTTACGCGCTTCAGATTCGATTCCGCGGAAGCCTTCATAATTAAGTGGCCCACCTCCGTCGATCCCGTGAACGCTACCTTGTCTACATCCATGTGTCGCGCAATCGCCGCGCCCGCGGTTGGTCCGTAGCCCGGCAACAGGTTGACCACGCCTTCCGGGAATCCTGCTTCCAGAATCAACTCGCCCACGCGCAGCGCCGACAGCGGTGTCTGCTCCGCCGGCTTCATCACTACTGTGCAACCCGTGGCCAGCGCCGGTCCCAACTTCCACGCCTGCATCAGTAGCGGGAAATTCCACGGAATAATCTGTCCCACTACGCCGACCGGTTCGTGCTTGGTATAGCTGAAATACCGTCCCTGCACCGGGATGGTCTTGCCCTGGATCTTGTCCGCCCAGCCCGCGTAATACCGGTAGCACGCGATCGTGAGCGGCAAATCCGCTGCCAACGCCACGTGGTAGGGCTTGCCGTTGTCCAGCGACTCCAATTCCGCCAATTCTTCTTTGTTCTTCTCGATCAAATCCGCCAACTTATTCATCAACACGCCGCGTCCCGCCGCCGTGAGCTTCTTCCGCCACGGTCCGTGGTCGAACGCGGCCCGCGCTGCCGTCACCGCTTTGTCCACGTCCGCCGCGTCTGCTTCCGCTACTTGCGTGATTACCTCGCCGGTCGACGGATTGATCGTCGGGAAGGTCTTTCCCGATGTTGCGTTTACCCACTGCCCGTTGATCAGCAGTTTGGTCGCACTGACTTTCACCTTTGGTTCAAATGCTGTTGACGCCGTCGCCATAACACTCTCCTTCGAATCCTTTGTTTTGCCGGCCGCCCTTCTTTGCCTGGCTTCTGGGGAAGCAGCGGCTCACTCCGGGTGGGAGCTAAGGCTACACCTGTGCGTCCGCCGAATCAACTTTTCCGATGCTTTTCATGCTTTTCCGATGCATGCCATAGCTTTTCCCGTTTCTTCGCAAAGTTACTGTCCTGATTCTCCGTTTCCTCTGCGGACCTCAGCGGTCTCTGCTGCATTTCGCCGCGTAACCACCAGCGCCATTCCCATTGCCAACACCAACAGCGCCGCTGCCAAATAGTACGCCGCTCCCGGTACATGCGCCGTGCGATTCTTCGCAATCGCCCACGCAAACACCTGTGTGAACACCACTGGCCCCGTCATGCCTGTCAGCGCGCGAAGCGAATTAATCGCCCCCTGCAATTTGCCCTGCGAACTGGCGTCAACCTTTTGCGACATGAGCGACTGCATCGACGGACCCGCCACTCCCCATAGCGCAATGAGCGGAATCGACGCGAGCATCATCCATCCCTTCCATGCCATCGCAAATCCCACGAATCCCAGTGCCCCGTACAACATTCCGCTCGTCAGACTCAATCGCTCCCCGAACTTTTTCACATATGGCCCGACGAGCCCGCCCGAGACAATCGCGGCGCAGACGCCTACCACGGCCAGAGAGGTTCCAATGTCCCGCTGGTTCCAGCCAAATCGGTATTCTGTGTATAGCACCCACACACTTTGCAACGCCTGATGGCCCAAATAGAACAAAAAAGCTACCACCGACAGTCCCATTAATTCCGGATGCGAACGCAGCAGCGTCAACGACCCAAGTGGATTCGCCATATGCCACGCGGACTTGGCCCGCTTCTCTTTCGGCAAGGATTCCGGCAGCACCAGCAGGCCATACATGAAATTCGCCAAACTGAGCGCCGCCGCGGCCCAGAACGGTGCCCGCAAATTATATTGTCCGAGCAGTCCGCCCACCGCTGGCCCCACGATAAATCCCACGCCAAATGCCGCTCCCAGCATCCCGAAACGCTTCGCCCGTGCTGCGGGTGCAGATATGTCGGTGATATACGCAAACGCGGTGGTTACATTCGACGCCGTAATGCCAGAAATGAGCCGTCCTACGAACAGCCACTTCAGAGACGGCGCTACGGCCATGAAAATGTAATCCAGGCCGAGTCCCAGGCACGAAATCAGAATGACAGGGCGCCGCCCGAATCGGTCGCTCCATGCGCCCAGCACCGGCAAAAACAAAAACTGCATCAAGTTCCAGACCAGCCCGAAATAGCCCACCATGTCTGACGCGCGGGCAATATCCCCGCCTTCGAACTGTTTGATCAGGTCCGGCAATACCGGCGCGATGATCCCGAACGCCAGAAAATCCAGTAGCACCGTCACGATGATGAAAATCATCGCTGCCCGAGTGTCCGTGGCATTCGCGTTCGTCGGGGCAGGGAACTGCTCACTTCCCGAACTGTGTTCTGGAAACTCGCTCATGCGCCCGTAGATTCTAGCTTATTTTTGTTGCCAGCTTTTATTAGGTGTTGCCTTGGAGGGAACGTTTCTACTCTCAGGCGCTTGAACTCTTAGACTGGTTCTCTCGCCACCGATCACTCACCACTCGCGACTGCCTGCTACACTTCCAGAATCACCGGCAAAATCAGCGGCCTCTTCTGCGTCTGCTTGTTGATGTACTTTTTCAAATCCACGCGGATCTTTTCCTTGATCACCGACCAATCCGCCCGCTCTTCCAGGTTCGACGATTCCACGGTCCGCGACACGACATCCCGCGCTCCCGCTAGAAAGTCGTTCCCGTTCTCGCTCATCAACCCGCGCGTAACAATTTCCGGCGACGACTCCACTTGGCCCGTATGCTTATCAATAGCAATAATCGGGATCACCACGCCTTCTTCCGACAAATGTTTCCGGTCGCGTACGACCATTTCTTCGATTTCTTCCAGCGAGCCCGAATCCACCAGCACGCGCCCGGTCGTGACCGGATCCCGACGGTACGCCCCATCCTCTGTAAACTCTATGACTTTTCCATTCTCGAGAAGCATGATCTCTTCGCTCACACAGCCCAGTTGGTGCGCCAGCGCCGCGTGCCGGAACAAATGGCGGTATTCCCCGTGTACCGGTATGAAATATTTAGGCTTCACCAGCCGCAGCAGCAATTTCTGTTCTTCCTGGCTAGCATGTCCGCTCACATGGATCGGCCCGCTGGTGTTGTCGTAATACACCAGTGCGCGACGGCGGAACATGTGATCCAACATCCGGAAAATTGCCTTCTCGTTCCCGGGAATAATTCTCGCCGACAGAATAATCGTATCGTTCTCGTCGATGGTCACCAGGCGGTGATTATCCACGGCAATCCGCGACATCGACGACATCGGCTCCGCTTGCGATCCGCTCACCAGTAGCAGCAACTTCTTCGGATCGAATCCGCGAATATCCTGCGGACGCACGACCATGCCATCCGGAATGCGCAGCAGACCCAGGTCGTGGGCGATCTCGACGTTGTCCACCATGCTGCGTCCGACGAACGCAACCTTCCGCCCAACGCGCTCTCCAATATCGATCACCTGCTGGATGCGGTGAATCGACGAAGCAAAACACGAGAGCACTACGCGGCGCGGCGCTAATCGCGTCAGTTCCTCGATGCGCGGCACCACCGCCCGTTCCGATGGCGTAAATCCCGGCCGCTCCACGTTCGTTGAATCGCTGAACAGCGCCAGAACACCCTCGTTCCCATAGCGCGCAAACGCGTGCAGATCGAACGGTGCTCCATCCACCGGGGTCTGGTCAATCTTGAAATCGCCGGTATGAATGATCACGCCAATCGGCGTGCGGATCGCCAGCGCTACGCAATCCACAGTGCTGTGTGTCACCGGGATAAACTCAATCTCGTAGGGCCCGATCTCTACCAGGCGGCCCGGGGTGACTTCGAAACTTTTCGCCGATTCGAGCAGGCCCGCTTCCTCCAGCCGCTTCTTCGCTAGCGCAAGAGTGAAGCGCGTTCCATAGATCGGGACGTTCAAGTCGCGCAGGATATAAGCCAGCGCGCCGATATGGTCTTCGTGCCCGTGAGTGAGCACGATGGCGCGAACGTGTTCCAGGTTCTGTTTCAGGTAGGTGATGTCCGGAATCACGAGGTCGACGCCTAGCAACTCCGATTCGGGGAACATCATCCCCGCGTCCACCACGAGGATGTCGTCCCCGTAGCGAAACACCATCATATTCATTCCGAATTCACCAAGACCGCCCAGTGGAATCGCGGTCAGCGTCTGTGTCAGCTTGCTCAAGAAGCGGTGTGCTCCTTCACCAAACCTCAAATCCTACCACATCGCTCGCTTCGGTGTGGCGCGACCGCCAACGCTAGCGTCCCTCATGTCCGCCAAAAAACAAGTGGGCGATCGACACCAGCACCACCGCGCCCACGGTCGCCGCTGCCAGCGAAAACAGAAACGTGTCCGCGTGTCCAATCCCAAGCTTTGTGAAAATCCAACCGCCAATCACGGACCCAATCAGCCCCAGCACCACATCCCCGATGCACCCAAACCCACGTCCCCGCGCGATTTTTCCCGCCAGCCATCCGGCTAACAACCCAATGACCAGCCAGCCCAACAACCCACGCTTCCACTCCACCACTACAATGTGTTCCTGCAACATCGCCAACGCACTCAACCCGACCATCGTCCCTCCTCCACGAAAATCCACACCACTCCGGCCCTACACCCTATTACGCAAAATGCGCCCAACAATTTCAGCTGGTCTCTATCGCCGTGCGCGCCGGTTCCTGCTGCGTCATACAATGCAGCGTCCCCAATCCCAGCACCAGATCCCGGCAATGGATCCCGACCACTTCGCGTCCCGGAAACACCTTCGCCAAGGTATTCAAGGCCACCCGATCATTCGCGTCATTAAATGTCGGCACAATCACCAGACCATTCGCGATGTAGAAATTCGCGTAACTCGCCGGCAGGCGCTGCCGCGCAAATTCCACTGGCTTTGGCATCGGCAACGTCTCCACTTGTAAAGTGCGGCCATCCTGGTCCTTCATCTTCTTCAGTCGCGCCAAATTGTCTTGCAGCGCCGCATGGTTCGCGTCGGTGCGGTCTTCCTCGACAATCGTCACCACTGTGGTGTCATTGACAAAGCGCGTCAGGTCGTCCACGTGGCCGTGGGTATCGTCGCCCGCAATGCCATTTCCCAGCCACAATACATTGGTTACTCCCAGATACTCCCTAAACACCTCCCCATAATCTTCCTTG
>Ga0187772_10001302_pt1 | contig 11766 bp, 10 predicted proteins | sample 0116_SJ02_MP15_2_FD_133137 | JGI IMG/M metagenome (GOLD analysis project Ga0187772, IMG submission 133137) | Tropical peat soil microbial communities from peatlands in Department of Meta, Colombia - 0116_SJ02_MP15_20_MG | ecosystem: Environmental > Terrestrial > Soil > Wetlands > Peat | place... | reverse complement strand
CGGGAGACGGGGAAAGTTGTGACTCGTGTGACTCGGGTGATTCTACATGTGACTCCGGCTGTGATACAACAGGCTGTACGCGCAACGCGCCAGCCGCGATCGGCATCACATCATCCGACTTGGCGGGCTCTGGAACCGAGTTTTCTGGTGCAGGGGAAAGCGGAGGCGCCTGGGGCGGAACCTGGGCGACAGCGGCGGCCAGGATCCGGGACTGCACGACCTCAAGCCTCCCCATTACATCAATAATGCGTTCGTCCTGCTTCTTCATTCGTTGTTCAAGGGCGGACCAAAGATCTCGGCCAGTATCCGACGAGGCATTGATCTTCTGGGAAATCTGGCGGTACCGCACCAGTAACCCAATGGAAAGCGCGGCGAAGAAGCCAGCGGAAGCCAACAAGGCCAGAGTCACAAGGTCGTCCGACAGCGCCATTGGAGAAGCGTCACACACAACGTGATTTAAGTGTGACTGCATCACACAATCATGCGACGCAACAGGGCTTCGAGCAACTGTAAGAACCGATTTGCCTCCTCCTCGGACAGTTCTCGGGCACCTCCACTGACCAATTCAAAGAATCGTCTCACATCCTCAGCTTTGATTACACCTAACCTGAGGGCAACCACAACCGTGACCAAGGACTGTTTGACATTGGTCCTGGCCTGTGCAACGGTCCGGTAGTACGACCCGACGGAAACGGGCGTATCAGCCCTCCCCTTGCGGCGACCGTGAGACGCGAGCGAGGCGGCCTCGCGAAGACCGATTTCACCTGACGCCACACGGACGTAACTCGAGAGAGACTCGAGCTGTCGCGAAGTGAGCGACGACCGTTCAACCAACCGCTCAAGGAAGCTCATTCCACCATGATTAATCCAATATTGTATTAAGCATTCGAAGGGCCTGCTTACAATTAACTTGATATTTCGTTAGGTAATTCAGAAAATCTTATGAATTCATAAACGAAAATCAATCACTTACACAAAACTCCGAGAGACAACATGAGACGCGCTTTTATTTAGTTCATAAAACAGACGAGGGAGCGAGGATTATGGGCAGGAGAAGGAAGAAGACCCTTCGAGTCATCCACCGAACGCTCCCGAAAGTCTTTGCCTGCCCTAGATGCGGGCTGATTTCGATCAGAATCGCATCACAGCAAGACGAGGAATCACAGGATACGGTGTTCCGCGTCACATGCGGCAATCCGAACTGCCCGTTGCACGCCGGAAGAGAGATGCGTTATGCGACGAAGCGGGCTGACATAGACGTCTACAACACCTTCGTCGATGACTACGCCAGAGCTGGAGTATGACTTGGCCCGGCTGGGTCCAGTCGAAAAGTACCTGATTGAAAGGACGAAGAAAGGCCCACTCTGCGCAGCGCTGATTGATCCTGAAGACTTCTCCCCTCGCGAAGCGGCGAACGCCGCTGAGGGTGCAATCGAGGCCGGCGCGTCGATAATCTTGGTGGGTGGGTCGACCCTGGCCAACCAGGGGCGCTTGGACGCGGTTGTGAAGGCGGTGAAGGGTCACACGGAGTCACGCGCGAATCACACGACATCACATCACACACCGGTCATTCTGTTCCCTGGGAACATCACTGGGGTCTCTAGATACGCAGACGCAATCCTCTTCAGCTCGCTCTTGAATTCAACCAACCCATACTTCATCATCGGCGCTCAGGCCTTGGGCGCCATCGAAGTTTACAAGAGCAAGATCGAGAGCATACCGATGGGTTATCTGGTGTTTGGCAACGCAAGCGCCGCCGCGTTCATAGGTCAAGTGAACGGACTCCCTGCGTCGAAGCCCAACCTGGCGGTGATCTACGCACTGGCTGCACAGTATCTTGGGATGAGAACTTTGTATCTGGAAGCCGGGAGCGGAGCAGGAGAGCCGGTTCCACCGGCGACGATTCGGGCTGTAAGACGCGCATACGAAGGAATCCTCATCGTTGGCGGAGGAATCACAACAGCCGAAGGGGCCTCCAACGCAGCCAAGGCCGGGGCGGACATCCTTGTCATTGGGAACCTCCTTCAATCGCCTGGGTTCGAGGCCGCGCTAAAACGGATCACAACAGCACTCAGGCGATGAACTCGAAAATCACATACACTCCCTACCAGGAACTCGTGATTCACGAGATCATCGAGCAATCCAACTCCGCCACCTTCTTCGAAGACATCGTTAGACTCGCCCTTAGCGGCCCCTCACAGGTCCAACCCAGCATAAACTGGGTAAACGGGGTGGCTCTCTTCATCGCCCCGATGCAACCCACCCCCGAAGTCGTCAAGGAGAACTTGGCTGGCAGAGTACACTATGGAAGTGTGCTGTTCACGCGGACCGACTACAAGCCACAAATCGCAGTGAAGATCGGGACCCAGGACTTCACCGTACGGCTCCGCAGGGCGGACGACAACCCCACCCTCGTCGATCTGGCCGCCTACTTGAAGGACTTCAAGACGCCGCACCCAAAGCCCGAGTCCTAAGTGCGGGTGCCGGCGATTCCTACCAACAGGCCTATGACGGGCGCCGCTGGGGTAGCCACACCCGGCATTGAACTACTGTCCCAACTGCGGCCTGCGACTGTCTGAAGGGCAAAATTTCTGCACAGGCTGCGGCCTCGACCTCCGCGCAACGGCCCAGGCGCCGCAGCCGGCGGCCGCAGAACCGACTCCAGCAAGGGGGCTTGGCAGAAACTCCGTCGTCTACACGACCCCCGAGGGGCTGTTCGGTCTGCCCATCAGTTCCGCCGCAGCCCTCGGCGCCGCCCTGGTTCTGCCCCTGCCATTCCTGGCGGCAACCTACGCGCTAGTGCAAGGGGGGGCCTTGGACGTCTACGCAGTCATCTGGATAGCAGCGGCAGGATTCCTCTACGACGAGCTCAGGTGGCGCAGAGTGCGACGTCTGGGTGGGCTTCAAGCCACGCCTCAAGACCAAGGGACTTGGCTCGTTCCTTGGCGCTCCATACGAATGGCAGACTGGAACGGCAGGACGCTTTGGTTCTCCAGCGCCGACCCCTCGAAGAAGGCCTCCGTCACATTCGACCACGACGACGCGCCTTCAGTCGAGTGGAACCTCTCTTCAAGAGGCATCAGATACACGCGGAAGTCACCCAGGCTGCCTCCTAGTCTTACCCGATTCTGGACCCTCGCGATACTCTTGTTCATCGTGAGTCAGATCATCCTGATTCTCGCGGCGACACTTCCCTTCTTCCCGGGCGAAGCGCACGTGTACACCACAATCCTGAACAGCACCAAATCCCAAGTCACCAACGCCACCTTCCTCGATCAGTTTCGAGTGATTTACACGAACAACATCCAGGTGGCCTGGGGGGGCGCCCTCCCGGTCTTGGGGACGATATCATTCGGCGTCGCGAGCTACAACACCGGCCGAGTGATTCAGGTGATAGCAATGGACGCCAACGTCCCGCCGGTTCTCGCCCTTCTCTCGCTCTACATCCTTCCACACACATGGTTCGAGGAGTTCAGCTACCCCATGGCCGCTGCAGCTGGGCTCTTGACGGTAACCACTTGGCGCCCAGTCGCTCCACGCGAATTCGCGAGGAGGCTCAACCGCGGACCGACGAAGCTTCTGCTCGCACTTGGAGGAGTGGCGGTGACCTTGGTAATCGCCGGCTTTCTCGAAGTTCTAGTGGGTTACCTGGGCCTCGCCGCGGTCCTGCTCTGGATTCCGATCGCCCTGGGAATTTTCCTCGTCTGGAAGTGGGGACGCAAGCGCAGGGCCGGCCCTCCGACAGGTAGTCCTTAATTCCCCGCCCAGGACCGACATACGAAGTTGTCTTTCTCTGCCGACCTCGCCTGGGGACGCGTCAAGACCCTCGCGCCCTTCCCCGCCAGCCTGGACTCCTACTATCATGACATCCTCTCTCAGTACGAAGAAGCGCAGAGAGTCGCCTCGGAGGCGCGGTCGAAGGGCCTAGACCCGACGGACATGATTGAGAGCAAGACAGTCTTCGACCTGGCAGACCGGGTGAACCAGATGCTGCGCCTCGACCAGTTCGAGGGCCTTGTAGACAGGCTCAGAGAACTCCTGCACACGACGTCAAAGGAAAGGGCCGCGCTGGCCATTTCCCAGGAAATCGCCCTTGGCAAATTCGGCGCGCTAGAGAGGCACGAGGCGCTGAGCTACGGAGTCCGCGCGGGGCTCGCCGTCATGACAGACGGGGTAACCGTCGCTCCCTTGGAAGGCATCTCCGGAGTCAAGATAAAGCAGAACGACGACAACAGCGACTATGCGTCAGTTTCCTACGCCGGCCCCATGCGTTCCGCCGGGGGCACCGAAGCGGGCTTCTCACTGGTCATCGCAGACCTGACAGCAAAGAAGCTCGGATTGAGCAACTACAGGGCACGTCAGGAAGAGATTGACCGCTTCGCCGAGGAACTGCGAATTTACGAGCGCGACGTCGCCAACTTCCAGTACAAGGTCACCGACGACGACATCAGGCGCGCGATTTCCAACCTACCCGTGGAGATAGACGGAATTGAGACGGATCCCATTGAGGTCGTCGTCCACAGAAACCTGAAACGCGTAGCCACAGACAGGCTGAGGGGCGGCGCGCTCCGGGTCCTCAACGACGGAGTCATCGGCCGCGCAAACAAGCTCTCGAAGAAGCTCGCCAGCCTGAACATCCAAGGCTGGGAGTTCCTGGGCCAGCTGAAGGGCGGCACCCAACAGACCACCAACGAGACCGAGAAGGCCGGCGCGCACTTCGAAGAGGTCATCTCGGGCAGAGCCGTGCTCTCTATGCCGCACAGCAAGGGGGGATTCAGGCTCAGGTACGGGCGGTCGATGAACACCGGCCTCTCCACCATAGGGATACATCCGGCCGTCGCCAGCCTGCTCGACTATCCCGTGGTGACTGGCACCCAGGTCAAGGTCGACATGCCAGGGAAGGCGGCGACAATAGCGTTCGTCGATTCGATCGAGGGCCCCACCATTCTCACTAAGGACGGGAGCGTCGTTCGAGTTTCGACCGTAACCCAGGCCGAAGCGGTGCACGACACACTGGCCAAGATTGTTGATCTCGGAGACGTCCTCATCAGCTACGGGGACTTCTTGGAAAACAACAAGGCCCTGCCTCCTTCCCCATACGTACCGGAGTGGTGGACACAGGACCTTGAGAGGGCGTTCAACGGAATCCCGGGAGCGGCGGCCGCGCTCGCCGCCGCCGGAATCTCACACCAGAGGGTCTCGGAGCTCGTGTCTTCGCCGACAAACACCCCGTTGGCCTCCGAGGCGATTACGATCTCCCAATCGCTGGGCATACCGCTTCACCCATGGTACACGCCGCGCTTCGATAGGGTCAGCGCATCAGACCTCGCCGAGCTGAGGAAGAACTCCACAATCGAAGGGACAGACATCACCATCGATCTTACGGATCCCCGCCTGCGTTGGATTCTGGATACCTGCATTATCGAGCACAGAATCGAAGGGAACTTGGCCGTCGTCTCGAGTCCGACATCACTGGTCCTCCGCACCCTCCTGCGGCTAGGGGAACCGGAGTACACAGTGCCTCTCGACGAGCCTGACTACATCAAACGCCTGTCGGGCATCCAATTGGGGCGTCAGAGCACCTCCACCATAGGCATCAGGGTAGGAAGGCCAGAGAAGGCCATGGTGAGGAGGATGAAGCCGCCAGTCCACACTCTATTCCCGGTGGGCTACGAAGGCGGACCCATGCGCGACGTCTTCGCCGCGGCCAAAGTCGGCAGAGCGGAAATTGAAGTGGTCAACCTGTACTGCTCGAAATGCAACGAGAGACGGATGGCGGCCAAGTGCGAAGTCTGCGGGGCAACGACCAACCCGTTCATGGCATGCCCGAGATGCGGCACCACTACCGACGAAGACGCCTGCCCCAACTGCAGGACGAAGACCCTTCCATACTCGAAAATGAGTTACGATTTCAGGTCAAGGCTCGAATCGATTAGGGCGAGGATTCCTCACAACCCTACGAAACCTGTCAAGGGGGTGAGGGGTCTGACGAGCGTATCAAAGGTACCGGAGCCGCTCGAAAAGGGGATAATCAGAAGCAAGCACGACACATACGTCTACAAAGATGGCACGCTCAGAATAGACGCGACGAACGAACCTCTGACCCATTTCAGGCCCCGGGACACCAAGTCTGACGTGCAGGCGCTTATCCGCCTCGGCTACTCCCGCGACACCGAAGGCACTCCGCTACAGAAAGACGACCAGATACTCGAGCTCAAGCCGCAGGACATCATCGTCCCAGCCGACATCGGCGACGATCTGGTCCGGATGGCCCAGTGTACCGACGACGAACTCCAGAGCCTCTACAACCTGGAGCCCTTCTATAACGCCAACAAGCCCGCAGACCTCCTGGGAAAGCTGCTCATCGGTCTGGCCCCGCACACCTCGGTCGGGGTGGTGGGGAGGATTGTCGGGTTCTCGGCCACCCAGGTGTGCCTCGCCAACCCCTATTGGCATTCGGCGAAGAGACGCGACTGCGACGGGGACGGCGACTCCCTGCTTCTGCTGGTGGATTCGCTGCTCAATTTCTCCCTCCAATACATTCCGGCACAGATCGGCGGCTACATGGACACCCCACTGCTGATCCAGCCGGTGATTCTGCCTTCTGAAGTGGACGAGCAGGCGCACAACTTCGACATCGCTTCGTCCTATCCCTTGGACTTCTACGAGAAGACACAGAGCGCCCCTCCTGCCGCCGCGGTCGCTGACATGATAGAGCGAATAGGCTCCCGCCTAGAGAGCGAGACTCAGTTCTACAACTACGGGTACACCCACCCGACGAGCGCCCTGGCTGCCAAGCGTTCCAGGGGGTCCTATTCGACCCTGAGGACCCTCAACGAGAAGATATCCAAACAGATTGAGGTCGCTTCCCTCATCGAAGCGGTATCGACCAAAGAGGTGGTCGAGTCGATCATCAAGACGCACCTGATCAGAGACATCATGGGGAACGCCAAGAAGTACGCCACCCAGTCGTTCAAGTGCAAGAGCTGCGGAATGACCATGAGGAGACCGCCTCTATCATGGAAGTGCCCGAGCTGCGGGAGCGAGATTAGAGGGACGTTGACAAGGGCATCTGTGGAGAAGTACCTCTACATCGCCCAGAGGCTGGCGAGGGAATACGACGTAGACCCCTATCTGAAGAGCCGCCTCGATATGCTACAAAGGGAACTAGACCAGCTGTTCCAGGGCCCACGGAAAGCAGACCAGCTCGAACTGACGGACTTCCTCAGACCGGCCCTAGCCGAATGAGTAAGCCGGCGTGTCCCTGAACGAGTACTTGACCTTCTGGAACCCCCCTCTGAGTTCTTTGATCCTGCCGACGACCTCGCGCTTCTTCGTCCCGCCCATGGCCACATGCAAGACTTCGGCGATTTCCTTCATCTCCGATTTGCCCATGCCGAGACGGGTGAGCTCGGCGACGCCCAGCCTTATCCCTCCTGGGTTCATGTAGTGGCGCCCGGCCTGCAGATCTCCAGGAATGGGTTCACGATTCACGATGATGTTCTGATCCTCCAGCAGCTTCTCCATGACCCCCCCATCGGAATATCTGGTCACGTCGATCGCCACCTGGTGCGACTTCGTATACCCGTTCTTCTCTCCCAGAACCTTCTCGCCAAGGCCCGCCAGAGACTCAGCGAGCGTCTGGGCGTTTGCCACCACGTCCCTCGCATATCTGTGCCCGAACTGCAGGAACTCTGCGAAGACCATGGCCTTTGCCGCCACGCTGTGCAGGTGATGGTTGCTCGCCGTTCCTGGGAAGACGCCCTTCTTCAGCTGCTCTCCGAGCTCGGCGCTGGAGGCTATGGCTCCGCCCTGCGGCCCGAAGAGAACCTTATGCGTGCTGAAGGTCATCACCTGCGCCCCCTCCCGCAGTGGGTCTTGGAACTGGCCGCCCGCGATCAGTCCTGCTACATGGGCCGCGTCGTAGCAGACCACCCCTCCCTTGTCCCGGACCGCCTGGGCCAACTCCTCCACTGGGTGGGGAAAGAGGAACAGGCTGCATCCGAACATGGCCAGCTTGAGCGAGGGCAGGGCGGCAATCCGCTTCTTGGTTTCATCGACGTCGATGTTCATGGCTTCCTTGTCGAACGCGAAGTACGACACATCCAGGCCGTGGACGAGTCCGGCCGAACCTCCGAAGTCCTTCTTGCCGTGGGAGATGTGCCCGCCGTTGGGAATCGACAACGCCATCATCATGTCTCCCGGGTCGGTCAGAGCCGAATAGACAGCGAGGTTGGCGTTCACCCCCGACACGGGCCTGACATCCATGAAGTCGGCCCTGAAGAGCTTCTTGCCTAGCGCAATCGCTTGGAGCTCAATCTGGTCGATGTACCTGCACCCGGCATAGACCCTTTCGCCAGGCCACCCTTCCGCGTATCTGTGCCCCAGGTCGGACGACAGCACCCTGCGAACCGGCTCCGAGGTCAGGTTCTCACTCGCTATCATCGGTAGGCTCTCGGAGAACCACCTCTCATGAGAGCGCACCTTGCTCATCACCGACTTGAACTCGGACTCGTAGGAGGGCATGAAACATGACAGACCCCTACGATAATTATGCGTTTAGAGCACGCAGGCATCAAGCGCCGCTCCCTCAGAAAGACCGCGTCCGCTCATCAAGCAGCGTGAAAGGTGGCTTAATACACGCCCTCGCCGACCGATGGAAACACCAACATGGCGAACTGCATAGAAATCGAGCACGTCAGCAAGTCCTACGGCCCAGTCATGGCGCTCAGCGACCTGAACTTCGAGATACCGGTGGGCGGCAGGTTCGCCCTCCTGGGGCCGAACGGCGCCGGCAAGTCCACCACACTGAAGCTGCTCGTCGGATCCCTAAGGCCGGACTCGGGATACGTCAAGATCCTCGGCTCCTCGCCAGAGAGCAAGGAGTCGAAGTCTGCTGTCGGCTACCTCCCTGAGGACGCGCTGCCTTACAGAATGCTGTCAGTCAGAGAGAACCTAGAGTACATCGCGGCCTTGCGGAACGTCGAGGATGTGAAGGGCAGAGTGGATTTCCTCCTCGACGAGCTAGACCTGAGACAGTATGAGAAATCGAATGTGGGGCGGCTTTCCAGGGGGAACACGCAGAAGCTCGCCTTGGCCCTGGCCGTAGTCCACTCGCCCAAGGTCCTCCTACTCGACGAGCCGCTGAACTACCTCGACATTCCAACGCAGGAGAAGGTAATCGCACTGCTCGACAGACTCGAGGGGACTCACCTCGTTTCAACGCACATCATGTCAATCGCAAACAGGCTTACGGACAGCGTCGTGATGATATCCAAGGGTATGATGCTCTGGGAGGGGACCATCGAGGACCTGAAGAAGAAGGGCACCCCCGAGGAACCCATCGAGAAGGTGGTCGCGAGGATGATGACCGGTGCTACCTAAACTCCTGAAATTCGTGCTCCGCACGAGGTTCTCCAGGCCCTTCCTGATCCTCGTCGCGATAATGGTCACCTACTCCATAGCGATTTCCACGACCATATCGGCTTCAAGCGAGGCGACGATATTCGGCTACTACGCCGCCGGAATTATCGCCTTCTTCCTCGCCATGGCCCTGGCGACCGGCGGAGTCATGGTCATGAAGTCGGACAGAGACTACCTCTTCACCCTCCCCCTGAGCGTGCGGGACCTGTCGCTTTCCATCTTCTTCGCCCAGTTCATCGCCTTCGGCACGACGGTCTTGCTGATGTTCATCTATCTTGCCCAGGCCTTCACGTCCCCTCTCCTGATAGGAGATATGATCGCCCTCGCGCTGATCTTCACCTCTCTAGGGGTGATCGCCCCGCTCCTCAGGACAAGAACCAGATTGCTCCTGTCTATCGGCTTGGCTCTCTGGACGCTGCTCTCGTTTCTCAACTTCCCTTTCACGCCGGGCTCCGCATTCAACGGGAACCTGTACGGAGGGACGGTCACGGTCATAGCACTGGCAGTCCTCACAGTCGCGGTCGCCTTCAGAGGCCTCGGAACCATAGAGCTCGACATGATGAAGAGCATGGTCCGGACCACATCCGCGGACATCAAGTCCCCCAACAGCTTCGTCGGAAAGAGCCCCGTTGGGGCAATCTACTCCATGAATCTGAGCAATATGTCTCTCGCGGGTAGGATGAACATGGCGGGGACGTCGAGGTACGTTTCGAGGAGGGTGAAGACCAGGTGGGTGATTCTCGCTTCCACAATCGCGGCCGCCGCCTATTTCATATTCGCGCGTTCGCTGGGCGACATCCAGTCGGTCACCGGCACAGACACTTTCCCCGCCGCGATACTCGTTGCCATAGGTCTGTCGTTTCTCGGGTTCTTCCTCTCTCAGTCAGCAATCACGAACGAGAGGCTGTGGCTCTCGCTGACTTCGCTCCCCCCGGCTACCTACTTCAAACACCTGATCACGTCCCGCGTCGTCTCTCTGCTTTTGATACTGATTCCATTCGCCGTGGCCGACCTGGCTCTGCTGCTACTTGGCGGTGGGGTGGTGCTGGCTGCTCTGGGGGTGATATTGATGGTTATCCCCGGCTCATTCATCCTCGAGATTTGTTGGGCCGCATACATCGCTCCGATCCAGGTGAAGGGCGACGACATGATGATGCCTGCCCAGTTCAGCATCAGGCAGATGCTCACCGCCCTGCCACTTGGTGGGGTGATAATACTGGTCTCTGTTGCATCAATATTCCCCTTGGTGGCTCTGGCAGGCGGTCTCTTCCTCTGCGCTGTATCGGCTCTGCTCCTGCTGAGCGGAGGTTTCTGGAGCAGAGTGGTGACCCGGCTTACAGAAAACGGGTTTGTGTGAGCTCTTCGGGCCTAGGGCTGTATTGCGAGCACCATCTGGGACTTCTTCAGTCTCTCCCCGATGCAACTTCTGACGAGCTCGCAGGCCTCGACTATTCTGTCGTCGCTGATGGAGTAGTAGATGTTGGTGCCGTCCCGCCGCGTGACCAGCAGCCCCAGCTGCCGAAGTATGGACAGGTGCTGAGACATGTTGGCCTGAGGTATCCCGGTCAGCTTTGCGAGTTCGTTCACAGTCTTCTCTCCGCCTTTGAGCACCGCTATAATCTGTATCCGCTTAGGGTGCGCCATTCCCTTGCAGAACTCCGCCTGCATCCGGTAGAGCTCTTCCTCAGGCTTGATGTGGCTCATGAGCCCGCCTTCCCACCCTGTCCAATCGACGCGACGGGAACAGGGTTCTTGCTCTCCTGCTTTTCGGTGGCCGGGAACCTCGTCTGGCCGAAGAAGACATCGAATATCCGCTCGAGGCTCCCGCCGAGCGCCCTCCAATAGATCAGCGCGAAGGACCTCTTCATGACGTACTTGACCGTGGACGGAGTCTGGTCTGTGGGAGGAGACGTGTAGGTGGCTGAGACGAAGATGGCCTTGTGCTGGCCGACCTCCATGGGGCAGTTTATCCTTCCGTTGTATTCCAACATGTCTTCGGACCCGTTTATCTCCGCTACGATGTTGTGGGCCACGACAACTGACTGAAGGTGCGCCACCACCCCCGACTTCGATACCGGGATGTTGGTTGCATCCCCGATGGCGTAGACCCCCTGCTGACCAATGACTTTCATGGTCCCCCTATCCGTGGGGACGTAACCATCCTGGTCACCAAATCCTGAGTTGATTATCACGTCCGCCCCGCGGTGCGGAGGGACGGCGATCAGGAGGTCGTACTGGAACTCCTCTCCTTCTAGAGAGCTGACCTTCTTGTTGAGCGGGTCGACCGAGTCCATGTTGAAGAACGTCGAAACCTCTATTCCCTTTTCTTTGAACATCGGCTCG
>Ga0187772_10001299_pt1 | contig 11776 bp, 8 predicted proteins | sample 0116_SJ02_MP15_2_FD_133137 | JGI IMG/M metagenome (GOLD analysis project Ga0187772, IMG submission 133137) | Tropical peat soil microbial communities from peatlands in Department of Meta, Colombia - 0116_SJ02_MP15_20_MG | ecosystem: Environmental > Terrestrial > Soil > Wetlands > Peat | place... | reverse complement strand
TGGTTGCCGGAGGAAGCGACCTTTTCGGCGACGTTGCCCATGTCCCAAGGAGACAGGAATTGGGCTTTCTTGATGTTGATGATGCGGCCGGTTTTGGCGGCGGCGAGGAGAAGATCAGTCTGACGCGCGAGGAAGGCGGGGATCTGGAGAATGTCAGCGACTTCGGCAGCGGGTGCGGCTTGGGAGGATTCGTGGATGTCGGTGAGGATGGGAAGACCTAGGTCCGATTTGATTTTGCCGAGGATGCGTAGGCCTTCGGCGAGGCCGGGACCACGGAAGGCTTTGATGGAGGAGCGATTGGCCTTGTCGTAAGAAGCTTTGAAGATGTAGGGCACACCGGCGTCGCCAGCGATTTTGGCAATGTGCTCGGCTATTTTGCGGGCGTGTGATTCGGATTCGATGACGCAGGGACCGGCAATGAGGAAGAGCGGATTGGCGGCGCCGAGACGAAGGGACCCCAGTTTGATTTCGCGAGTAGTGGACATGCCGTGTAGATGAAGATATCACAAGCGATAGTGGCGAGTGGCTAGCGCAAACCAGAGAGACATGCCCGAGTTTGCGTCCGAAGCAGTCCTGAGGGACGTTCTGTTGTTCTTGGTGAGCCAAAACGCAATGGATGTCAGGTCGCAATGCGACCGATCAGGCGGAGGCTTGGGGAGCGGCGCGTAGCGCTGGCGTGTGGGAATGCGAGTCCACATTGGCGACAGCGCTGGATGGGCGGGCCTTCTGGAGGCGGTTCTCCAGGGATGCGCCGACGAAGGCGGCGAAGAGCGGATGCGGTTCCAAGGGTTTGGACTTGAATTCAGGATGGAACTGGCAGCCGAGGAACCAAGGATGATTGGGTGCTTCGACGATTTCGACGTAGTTTTCGTCGGGAGTGCGGCCGGTGATGCGCAGGCCGGCGGCGACTAAAGTCTTTTCGTATTCGCGGTTGAATTCGTAGCGGTGGCGGTGGCGCTCGCTGATTTCCGTGACGCCATAAGCCTTGTTGGCGAAAGAGCCGGGTTCGAGTTTGCAGGGCCACGCGCCCAGGCGCATGGTGCCGCCCATTTCGTCGATGCCGAGGAGTTCTCGGAGTTTGTAAATGACGCGATGAGGAGTTTGTGGCTCGAATTCGGTGCTATCGGCGCGCTCGAGGCCAGCGGCGTCGCGAGCGTATTCGATGGTGGCGCACTGCATACCCAGGCAGATACCGAAGAAGGGGATTTTACGTTCGCGGGCATATTGAATGGTGTAGATCATGCCTTGAATGCCGCGTTTGCCGAAGCCGCCGGGGACGAGAATGCCGTCATACCCTTTGAGCCGCTTTTCGGCGGTTTCGAGGGAATCGATCTCTTCGGATTCAATCCATTCGATGACGGTTCTGTGATTGTGCGCAAGGCCGCCGTGCAATAGCGCTTCGCGCAAACTCTTGTAAGCGTCTTCGAGTTGCACGTATTTGCCAACGATGCCGATGCGGACTTCGCCCCTGGGGTGGTGTAGACGATTGAGCATATCGAGCCAAGGCTGCATGTTGGCGGGACGATCTTCGAGTCGAAGCAGGCGAGTGATCTGGGCGTCTAGGTCTTCTTTGCTGAGCTCGACGGGCACTTCGTAAATGGTCTTTACGTCCTGCATGGAAATGACGCAGGAATCTGCCACGTTACAGAAGAGGGCGATTTTGCGTTTGAGTTCGGGAGAAATGTGGCGATCGCTGCGGCAAAGGAGAATGTCGGGTTGAATTCCGATGCCAAGCATTTCCTTGACGCTGTGCTGAGTGGGCTTGGTTTTCAATTCACCCGCAGCAGCGATGTAAGGGACAAGAGTCACATGGACGAAAAGCGTGTTTTCGGCGCCGAGTTCAAGGCGCATCTGGCGGATGGCCTCGAGAAAAGGGAGAGATTCGATGTCGCCAACGGTGCCGCCAATTTCGACGATGACGATGTCCACGCCTTCGGAGACCTTCTTGATGCAGCGCTTGATTTCGTCGGTGACGTGAGGAATAACCTGGACGGTTTTGCCAAGATAGTCGCCGCGGCGCTCTTTGGAGAGAATGGTTTCGTAGATGCGTCCGGTGGTCCAGTTATTGTCGCGGGAGAGCTTGACGTGGGTGAAGCGCTCGTAGTGGCCGAGGTCGAGGTCGGTTTCAGCGCCATCGTCCGTGACGAAGACTTCGCCATGCTGAAAGGGAGACATCGTACCGGGATCGACGTTGAGGTACGGATCGCACTTTTGGATGGTGATTTTGAAACCGCGACTTTCGAGGAGACAACCTATCGAAGATGCTGCAACGCCCTTGCCAAGTGAGGAAACAACACCGCCAGTAACAAAGATATATTTTGGCGCCATCCGGGTTGCTCACACCTGCACACAAGGCAGATTAGAGCTTGTCGAACCTCCGCAGGATTGACGTACGTACAATTATGTTCGGAAGGCGAAGGAGTGTCAATGGGGCGGAGGATTGGAAATTTGAATGGATGGAATCAGGGAATCAGTGATGAGCGATGCGAGAACGGACATGTTCGCGGTGCAGTACAGGAGAGGTCGGTGTAGAATCTGGCCAACCAGCCAAAACAGATGAGCGCACCAGGTCGGTATGGGGAGGGGCTCTCCGGAGACCCCGCAATGCTCGATTTTGTCGACTGGCTGACGACCAGGACAAACAATGGACAGGTGCGTTGGGAAGTGAAATCTGGCCTTATTTCAACGAAATTGTTGGGTCCGCTGTTGGCGGAGTTTGTAATCGTGTCGGTGGCAGAGGGTCTTGCCTGGACGGAATTCACCATTCGCGACGACGAAGGGAAAGAAGTGTTTCGGGCGTATCCACAGCACGTTGCGGGAAAACAGTCGGCGCATACGCAGGTGACGGAGCGTTTGTTTGCGGTGGTGATAGAACGGGTGCGCGGAGGGTAAGAGGGGGAGCAAGACCCAAAGGAGCGAACTGAACAGCAGGTCTCTCACTGACGCCTGTCGGCGGCAGGCAGGCTCGAGATGACAAATTTAGTTTGGCTAATGGGCCCCCAGACGAGGGCGACATGTGGCTATCCTCGGGCTCAGGACGCGGGGATTGTGCCGACATGGGCGCAGCGGGCTCTGCCTCTACACGGAGTGAGCGACAGGCAGAGTTTGCGGTGGGGCGGGAAACGATTATGCTGGAGTGCGATTGAATCGGCACGGGGAGTTTGCCGGAACGGCAGAGAGTGTGGATAGCGGACGATGCGGATAGCAGCTATTGTAGTGCTGGCAATGGGCTTGGTGGCGTGTGGCGGGACGAAACCGCCGACGCCGCCGACAGGAAAGTTCAGCAATGCCAGCTTGGACGGGCAGTATGCCTTCCTGCTGTCGGGGATCGATTTGAGTGGGGGCTACTTCGCGCAGTTGGGAAGTTTCACGGCGGATGGCGATGGGCACGTAACCGGGGGATTAGAGGACGTAGTGCAGTTGAGCACCGGAGCGCAGGCAACGACGGTGGCGATTACCGGGGGAAGCTATCAGGTGCAATCGAACGGGAACGGCACGATGACGCTGAATTACGCGGGCGGGAGCTTGGGAATGAGTGTGGTACTGCAATCGACAAGCACCGGCTACATAGTGCAAACGGATTTGAACGCGGCGACAAACGGCAGTCTTAACCTGCAAACGAGCGCGGATTTCACCGCGGGATCGCTGGCGACGCCGTACGTGTTCGATGTGTATGGAGTGTCGATGGCGAATGCAAAGGCCGCGCCGATTTCGATGATTGGACAGGTGATCGCGAATGGGAGCGGCGTGATCAGCGGCGGGTTGATGGATACGAACGACGGGAACGCGGCGGCCGCCTCGGGAGCGACGCCGATCGCGGCGGGAACTTACGCCCTGGACACGAACGGGAACGGCACGAATTTCGGGCGCGGGATGATGACGTTCAATGCGCGCACGTATGCGTTTTATATCGTGGACAACACGCATTTCAAGATGGTGGAAGAAGACACGCTGGGAGGAAGTTCGGGCGACGCGCTGCAACAGACGGCAACGATCCCGACGAAGAACTCGCAATTTACGGAGGGGTTTGCGTATCTGACCGCAGGGGTGTCGACGCTGGGAACGGAAGGGCCGGACGCGCGAGTGGCGCGATTCACCGCGGATGGAAATGGGAATATCGGGGCGGTGTCGCTGGACGATAATAACAACGGGAATTCCACGCACATTTCGCAAGGGGGAAACATCTCCGCGGCGACGTATTCGATTGATACGGCAAACGCGGGAAGTGGGCGAGGCGGGTTCACGTTTACGGCTTCGGGGAATGGAACGTTTGTGGACGTGTTCTACATGATCTCCGCGACCCAGGGCGTGGTGCAGGAATTGTCGAAGGGACTGGTGTCGACCGGGCCGATCTACGCGCAGAGCGGGGGACCGTTTACGCTCAGCGGGAGCGCGGGAACGTTTGTGACGGATTGGTCGGGGGTGCAACTGGGAGGGTTGGGCTCGTCGACGGCGATCGCGCCGTTCCAGGAGGAGTTTGTGGGGCAGTACGTGTTGACCAGCACGAGTTCCAGCAATATCGGGGGCCAAATCGATTATGTGGAGTTTGGGTTGACGTCGAAGACGTTGTTTCCGAGCGAAACGCTGGCGGGGACGTTGACGATTAATAATGACGGGACGACCAATAATCATTACCAATATGGGGTAAGCGGCTCGCCGTCGATCACCGTGAATTTTCAGGCGTATTTTGTGAACCCGCAGATGTTGTTGATGGTGACGTCCGATAGTAAGAGGACCACGTCGGGGATTGTGTATCCGCAATAGGTTGGGTGTGGCGTTGGGGTCAGAGGAATTCATCGCCAAGAGCACGAGGGGAAACCGTACCTCGCTCCGCAGATTCCGTTCGGAATGACGACATCCTTTTTGGGGAACCAAGACGCAAAATTCGTGCGCACATGGGGCGCAGCAGTGCAGCGCCCCTACAAAAAAACGCTACAAGGGCTTTTCTTCTCTCATTAATTTTTCGACGCGGGGAATGTCTTCAGGAACATCGATACTGACGGCGTCATGGGGAACTTCGGCAACGCGGATACGCCAGCCGTTTTCGAGCCAGCGGAGTTGCTCGAGTTGCTCGATTTTTTCGAGTTCGCCCTGGGGAAGAGTGGGGTATTCGAGCAGAGCATCGCGCTGGAAGACGTACAGGCCGAGATGCTTCCAATATTTTACGTTCATATTCTGATGAGGGTCTCGCATCCAAGGAATCGGCGCGCGCGAGAAATAAAGGGCGTTTTCGTCGAAATCGAGGACGACCTTAACGACATTAGGATCCATGATGTCGCCAGCGTGGCGGATGGAGGTTGCCACGGTGGAAATTTGGGCTGGCGGATCTTCGAGGAGGGCACCCACGGCCGCGTCGATAGCCAAGGGGTCGATGAGGGGCTCGTCGCCCTGAACATTGATGAAAATGTCTCCGGGCACGTGGACGGCAACTTCGGCGATACGCTCAGTGCCAGTGCGATGGTCGGCGCGGGTCATGCGGGCGGCGCCGCCAAAGGCCTGTACCGCCTCGAGAATCCGTTGGTCGTCCGTAGCCACCAGCACTTCGTGAACGGTTTGGGCCCGTTTGGCTCTTTCATAGACGTGCTGGATCATGGGCTTGCCGGCTAAAGTGACCAGGGGTTTCCCGGGAAGCCGGGTCGAGCCGAAACGCGCGGGGATGACGACAACAACCTTGGGATCAGACATGGGGTGACAGCGCTCCACGAAGAGGCTGGAGGCGATGCTAACACACGGCCCGGAGACATTAAGTGAGCTTAAGGCAAAAAAATGACAAACGTACCGGGACCGGGAGTAAGGGGCTTGCCTTCTGAGTCGCGGGTGCTATTATAAGGCTCCGCGCGGCCCTCCCGGTGGGAACCCGGGGGGTAAATGGGGGAGCCGTGAAACGCGATAGGTGCATGACGCGTGAAGTGGTTAGGCTGGCGAGAATCTGCCCCATCGCATGCCTGCTGATTGTTTGTGCCGTAACCTGCCTGTTTGCGCAAGAAACCCCACCGGATCCCAAATTGAATGCGACGCCGGCTTCGGCGAGCGGACCGGATTTGGCGAAACTTGGACACGATACGCCATCGGTGGTGATCAAGCCGGGAAAAATAATTAAGGCCGACGTGGACCTAGCGCTGGTAAACGTGACGGTGACGGATCCTTATAACCGGCTGGTGACAGGATTAGAACCGGACAATTTTCGGGTGTTTGAAGACAATGTGGAGCAGGAGGTGGTGAGTTTTTCGTCGGAGGATGTGCCGATCTCGATTGGGGTGATTTTCGATTTCAGCGGAAGCATGGCGAATAAAGTGGATAAGGCGCGGGAAGCGGCGCTGGAATTTTTCAAGACGGCTAATCCACAGGACGAATTTTTTCTGGTGAGCTTCAACGAACGCGCGGAACTGACCAGCGCGTTTACCAATAGCGTGGAGGATTTGCAAAGCCGCATGATGCTGACTGCTCCAAAGGGCAGGACTGCCCTGTTGGACGCGATCTACCTTGGGTTGAGCGAGATGAGGGGTGCACACAACGCCAAACGTGCCTTGCTGATCCTTTCCGATGGAGGAGATAATCATAGTAGGTACAACGAGAACGATATCAAGCGGTTGGTGAAAGAGGCGGACACCCAGCTCTATGCCATAGGGATTTACGACCCGCTGGGATATCGGAATCGGACACCGGAAGAACTCAACGGCCCGTCGCTGCTTGCAGAGATCACGGAATTGACGGGTGGCCGCGTGTTTGCCGTGGAGCATCTAAATGATCTGCCGGACATTGCGTCCAAGATCGGCATGGAGCTGCGTAATCAATATGTATTGGGATACCGACCAAGTAACCGTGTCCATGATGCGCGCTGGCGCAAGATTAAAGTTAAGCTGCGCGCGCCAAAAGGCCTGCCTCCGCTTACGGTCTACGCGAAGAGCGGATATTACGCCCCTGCCCACTAAACCGCGCTGGTTGAGGACCGCACGGTTCACTGGATTGTTATTTATGATGATGTTGGTGGTGTGCGCGGGAAGCGCACTTGCGCAAGTTCCGGTGACCAACCCGGCCCCTCTGCCGCCAGGGGCAGAACCACCGCCCAGCCCATCGCAAGCGCCGGCTCCGGGCACAAAGCAACAAGGTGGAAAGATCGCGGTCAACGTGGATTTGGTGGTATTGCACACCAGCGTGTTGGATGATCGCGGGAAATTTGTGGAAGGGCTGACGGCCGACAATTTCCGGGTGTACGAGGACAAGGTCGAGCAGAAGTTGGCGGTATTCAAGCGTGAGGATATACCGGTCAGCATGGGGCTGGTGATCGACAACAGCGGAAGCATGCGGGACAAGAGGCCGCGAGTGAACGAAGCGGCTTTGACCCTGGTGCAGAATAGCAACCCGCAAGACGAAGCGTTTGTGGTGAACTTTAACGACGACTTTTATTTGGACCTGGACAAAGATTTTACGAACAGTGTTCCAGAATTGAAGGAAGCGCTGGAACGCATCGACGCGCGAGGAAGCACGGCTCTGTATGACGCCATTATTGGATCGCTGGACCATTTGAAGAAGGGGAACAAGGAGAAGAAGGTTCTGCTGATCGTGACCGACGGCGAGGACAATACTAGCCGGAGCACGCTGGAAAAGACCATTCGCGAGATTCAGAAGACGGATACGGTGATTTATACGATTGGATTGCTGAGCCAGGAGAGTAAGAAGAGCGCGAAGACGGCGAAGCGGGCGTTAACGGAAATTGCGCAGGCGTCCGGCGGAGTGGCGTACTTCCCGGAGAATGTGGAGGACGTGCACGCGATTTGCGAGCAGGTGGCGCACGATATCCGGCACCAATACACGCTGGCGTATTATCCTTCGAATGCGGCCAGGGATGGCAGTTTCCGCAGCGTGCACGTGGACGTGATTCCGCCGCGCGGACATGGGAAGTTAGTGGCGCGGACCAGGAATGGGTATTACGCGCCGGGAGGCGGAGGGAGTTCAGCGGCAGGGAAGTGACGTAGAGTTGGCGTGGGTTTCGGGCGCTTCGAAAGAGGCGCCCTTTTTTGTGCGTGGTGGGCCCAGACGCCTTGATCGAAGAAAAGGCCCCGTCCTGGACGGCGTGCCACTCAGGACGGCAAATTTTCTGTGACAGCAAAAGCCATGCGCAACTGCGGCATCGAGATGTGGAGATGGTGCGGACATGGGGCGCAGCATACTGCGCCCCTGCGGGGACGTAGCGCGATTGCTTAGCACGGTGCGGCGACACGCGCGACGAGCAGCGGAATAAAGCCGCTGCTACTCGGCGCGGAGGGTCTGGGCTGGGTCGGTGGCTGCCGCCCGTGATGCTGGGATGATGCCAGCTAGGGCGGAGGCGAGGGCGAGCGCGAATACGGCGGCGGCAAGCACACCTGGATTTAGGCCTTTGATCTCGAAGAGTTGGGCCTGAACATAGCGGACGCACAGAAGCGCTACGGGAATGCCGATAGCGAGTCCGAGTGCGGTTTGGCCGAGGGCGTTGCGCAGGATCATCGTGACCACACTAGTGCGCTCGGCACCAAGGGCCATACGGAGGCCGATTTCCGAGGTGCGGCGGGCGACGCTGTAGGCGGTGACGCCGTATAAACCGATGGTGGCGAGAAGCAGAGCCAACGCGCCGAAGAGCGCGGTGAGCCGGGCCAAGAGGCGATCGTCGTTAAAGTTGTCAGAGATCTGCTCGGCAAAAGATTGAAATTTTACGACCGCCAGATTGGGATTGATCTGCGCCAGCGTTTCCCGGGCTAGCTGCTCCATGTTGCTGACCGGCGCGGTCGTGTCGATGACGAGAGCGCCGGCGTACAACGAACCGTCTGTCTCGAGGGGGCTTTTATCACTCGCAGGGCGCTGCAGCATGGCAGGGAAATACATGGAGTGGTCCTGCCAACGCGCGCTGGTGTAAACCGTGTCATTCACGACGCCGACGATTTCATAATCGCCGCTGGACTGCGGGCCGGGGGGGCCAAAATGACGGCCGATCGGATCCTGGCCCTTGGGAAAGAAGCGTTTCACGAACTGTTCATTTACAACCGCCACGGTCGGAGACGTGGGAGTGTCCTGCGGGCCGATCGAGCGGCCCATGAGCACCTTGGTTCCCACAGAATCGAAATATTCCGAAGTGATTTTCACAACCGAGGCGCCGGCGTTAGGGTCGGGTTGCCCCTGAATTTGGACAGCGTTGCCCCAATTGTTGTCTTCCATCGGCGTATAGGTGCTGAGGCCCACTTTGGCGATGCCGGGAAGCGCGTGAAAGCTTTGTTCGATAGTACGGTATAACGCTTCGAGTTGGATCTGGCTGTACCCAGCCGCTTGCGGATTGATGTGGACGATGTACCGATTTGTGGGATCGAGTTTGAGGTCTTTGGCTTCGAGTTTGTGCAAGCTTTGCGAGAAGACGCCCGCGCCGACCAGCAACACCATGGAGAGCGCGGCTTGCAGCACTACCAATCCACGCTGCAGCAGGGAAGCTCCGGCGATGGTGCCACGACCGCCAGAACGCAGGGCATCGGCGGGATCGGCCTTCGCAGCAATCCACGCTGGAGCGATGCCGAAGAGGATGCCTGTGAGCAACGCCAGCAGGAACGTAAATCCAAGCACAACCGGCGAAGGGCGCGCGTCAATGGGGAAATTTTGTGCGGCGGGAAACGCCAACTTTAGAAGCATCTGCGTTCCAAGATACGCGACAACGAGTCCGGTAATTCCTCCGAAGAGCGACAGCACAACGCTTTCGGTCAGCAACTGGCGAACGATTCTTCGGCGCGCGGCTCCTAGTGCAGTACGTACAGACAATTCGACTTTTCGACGCATGCCACGGACCAGTAGAAGGTTGGCAATATTGGCGCAGGCGATCAGCAGGACCAGTCCAGACGCGACCAGGAGCAACTTCAAGTTGGATTCGTATTGATCGCGAAGGTCTTGGATCCCGGTGCCACCAGCTGTGAGCACGACGTGGATGCGGTCGAGATACTTCTTGCCCTGTTCCGGAGAATAAGAGCGCGTATCGGCCATGGACTGTTTGGCGAGCGCGCTGACCTTTTGTTGCAAAGCGGCCAAGTTTACGCCCGGTTGTACGCGGCCGATCATATACAACCAACGGGTGTTGGAATCATCAACGTAAGCGACGTTAGCGAGAACCGGCATGGTTTGCAGGGGCAAATAAAAATCCGGAGGGGTGCTGGAAATGCGATCCCCAAAAAACCCACGGGGAGCAATACCAGTGACGGTAACGGCTTTGGTGTTGATCCAGAAAGTGCTACCGAGGACGGAAGGATCTGAGGCGTAGGTGTTCTTCCAACGGTCATAACTCATTACCGCGACCATCGGAGCGCCCCTTTGATCATCGTTGTTGGATAACAGCCGGCCGGAAGCAGGGCGGAGGCCAAACGTGCGGAAGTAGTTCCCAGAAACAAATTCACCCATGACCGAACGCGGCGTTTCTTGCATGCCATCCCGGCGCACCGTTACCGGGCGGTAGGCAAAACCGGCTTGTAGGGCAGCCAACTCGTGAAATTCGGGCACATTCTTTTTGAGCAGTTCGTAAGTCGCCGTGGAGAAAAGGGAGTAGTCCCCGTCCTCGATGGCTCCGCCGTTGACGCAGCAATCATGTTTGTCGCCCAGGCGCACCAGCGTGTGCGGGTCAGCGACTGGCAAATTACTGAGAATGATGGCATGGACGAGCGTGAAGATGGCGGCGTTGGCGCCAATGCCGAGAGCGAGGGTAAGGACGGCAGTAGCGGTAAAGCCGGGAGTTTTGGGCAGTTGGCGCAACCCGTAGCGAACGTCCTGAATGATTTGCTCAAGCCAACTCCAACCCCAGGCCTCCCAGGCATTTTCTTTGGCGGTGGTGCCGTTGCCAAAGGTGCGAAGAGCGGAGTGCCGAGCCTCTTCGGGAGTCATGCCGGAGGCGAGGTTTTCTGCGATTTGCTCTTCGAGATGGAACTGCATTTCCTTGTCGAGTTCGCGGGAGAAACGATCACGCGAGAAGAGGTGCAGCAGACGCAGCCAGATGGTTTTGAGCGAGCTCATGAGAAGAACTCCTAGGAGATTTCCACAACAAGATTTATGGCCGCGGAAAGACGGCTCCAGTTGGCGGCTTCCATTTGCAGTTGCGTGCGGCCGGAGGGAGTCAAGGAATAGAATTTGGCCTCGCGGCCAGTTTCGGTTTCGCCCCATTTGGCTTTGATCCAGCCTTTGCGTTCGAGGCGGTTGAGGGCGGGGTAGAGAGAGCCCTGTTGGACCTGGAGGACGTCCTGGGAAATTTGTTGGATGCGTTTGGCGATGGCCCAGCCGTGTTTTGGCTCGAGGGCGACGGTTTTGAGGATGAGGAGGTCGAGAGTGCCTTGCACGAGATCGTTCGGTTTGCCCATAGTATGACTATCTACAATAGGAATTGTAGATAGTCAAGGGATGGGTTGTTTTTTCTTGATGAGAGGGCACGCCCCTACGCGGAGTTGCTATCGCAGTTGGGGAAGGAAAGTGGTGCCGTGGGAGATAGTCGTGGAGAAATTGTTGGCGATGGTTTGACCCATGTCGGCTAAGGTGGAGCGGGTGCCGAGATTGTTGCCGTGGGATTGGGCCGGAGTGAAGGCGAGGATGGGAACGTATTCGCGAGAATGGTCGGTGGTGTCCCAGCGCGGGTCGGGATCGCAGCCGTGATCGGCCGTGAGGATAAGCAGGTCGCGCGAGGTCAGGAGTGGCAGGTAATCGGTGAGGGCGGTATCGAATTCTTCGAGAGAACCAGCGAAACCTTCGACATCTTTGCGGTGACCGTAGAGCATATCGAAGTCGA
>Ga0187772_10001297_pt1 | contig 11777 bp, 5 predicted proteins | sample 0116_SJ02_MP15_2_FD_133137 | JGI IMG/M metagenome (GOLD analysis project Ga0187772, IMG submission 133137) | Tropical peat soil microbial communities from peatlands in Department of Meta, Colombia - 0116_SJ02_MP15_20_MG | ecosystem: Environmental > Terrestrial > Soil > Wetlands > Peat | place... | reverse complement strand
GTGTTGGGAGCCAGGCCGGTCGGTGTGGAGATCTGGTTGTCTTGTGAGGTGCCCACATGAAATTCATTCAGGAAGTGGGAGGAGAAAGAGTGCGTCCATCCGAGGCTGGCCAGGAAGGTATGCACGTAGGCGTTAGCTAAAATCTGCGTGCCGTAATTTCCCACTGTGGGGTCGGTGATGACGCCTCCGGGTGAATTGAACCGATTAAAATTCAAGCTGAGGAAAAGGCTATCGCGGGAAGTGGGCTGATAGTCCAGCCTGGGCGTAATCACCCAATCGTTTCGCTTTCTTGCTTTGGTGCCAAGATTGGAGGTCAGCGCGTTCAGGGTGTTCGACACTTGCTGGAGGTAAACCGCATTGGTCGGATCAGGCGCGGTGTCGCTGCCCGGCACCGGCAAGGGGCCGTTCGGCGGAGGCAGCACCGTCCCGGGCGGAATATCCAAAAGACCCAATAAAGTCGGCAAGTTTGCCGGTGTAGTGGCCAACACCGGGTTGATGACGGAAATCGGGTTGTTCCGCAGTTGCTGCTCATAATCCACAAAGAACCATAGACGGTCGCGCCGGATCGGCCCGCCCACTCCGGCGCCGAACTGCTGCAAATCATCTTCCGGTTTCGGATTGCCGGCGGCCTTATCGAGAGCGTCGTTGGCCCCAAATACGGAGTTCCGGTTGTAATAAAACGCACTGCCATGGAACGCGTTGGTGCCGGACCGCGTCACCGCATTCACGAAACCCGCCCCACCTCCGTAGATCGCCGAATAGGGGCTTATAGAAACTTGAAACTCTTGGATAGCGTCGTCACCATACAGGTACGGGATGCGGTAGCGACCTATAATGTCGGCGAAGTAGTTGCTGGTAGCGTTGCTTCCGTCGACAGTGAAAACATTGGAGCCATTTCCATTGGCATATCCCGAGTCTTCTCCGCCTTGTTGTCCCGCAATGCTGACCAGGCCGGTATCACCGTCGTAGCTGGTGTTCGGTGTGAGAGTCGCAAAATCGGTGTAACGACGCCCGTTGAGTGGTAAACCCCCGGTGAACGACCGCTCCAGCACAGTGCTGGCCGAGGATTCCGTCGGCCGCAGCAGCGGAGTGGTGCCTGTCACCGTGACCGTATTTACGGAAGCACCCACTCGCAGTTGGAAATCTTGCGAGGTGGTGTTTCCGACCTGGACTTCAGCCAGGCCATTTTCATTGCGAAACCCCTTGAGACTTACAGCGATGGAATAGGAGCCTGGCGGAAGCGCGCTGAATCGATAAAATCCCAAATGGGTTGTCTCGGCAGATTTTTCCACCCCGGTATCGAGGTTTCGCACAAGGACGAACGCTCCCGGCGCGACTGCCCCGCGCTGATCTGTGACTCGCCCGCTGAGGGCGCCCGTCAGAACCACTCTGAGCCGCCAGCAATACGCAGCTCGCCAACATGGCGAAAGCGGTGCATCCCGCTAGACGTACGCCTGCCGGAAGCTTTCTCTCACATGTTCGAATGACGGATTCCCCCCACTTTGCTTCCTGAAGAATATCGACTTGCTTCCCGCGATGCCAGCCAGCTGTAGATTTGAAGGTTTCGCTTGTTTCTCGCAGCAGGTCCCTCCCCTAACTTTGCGCAGGGACATTTCACCGCCCTGCTTCGCGATTCGCGTGAAGCCTGCGGAAATACTGGAACAGCGAAAATGTCAGGGTAAAGCGTAACCCCGATTCACCAGCGTCAGCCCAGGATCACTCCCCGCATCGGGAGGGTGGTGGCTTGACGCCACCAGCCCTCTTCGCAGTGTTTGTAAGACGCTTCCAGTGCCCCGGGTCAGTCGCGATCATCAACCGTCGGTTCTTTTTTTGCCTGCTGAACGCCAGCCCCAGGGTAGGGTTTGTCATCGCCCATAATTCCCTTCCACAAGACCCGGTTGAACAAGTCGGCGTTGTTGAGGTCGGCGTGCTTGAAGTTGAACCCTTTGGTCGCTTGTGCCCACCATGCACCATCGTGCAGCGGTTTGACGGCCGCAGTAATAGGCCGTTTTCCGGGGTCCGCGCATTCAGGGACTAGGGTCGGGTCCACTGGCGGCTGACAGAGTATTCCCGGGATGGGCGCGAGGTAGGGCGCTAGGTTGGCTTCCCGACTAAAAACGTCGGACATGGGTCTGGCGTTCGCGTCGTTGAGGCCAAGATAACTGACACCCAGGATGTCCTCAATGGTCCGGACCACATCCGTGGAATTGTAGTTGGTATGGACGACGGTCCCGTGCTGCGTGTAAGGGGACAACACAAAAACCGTCGAGCGATGCGCATCCACGTGATCCGGGCCGTCCTGGGCGTCATCTTCGACCACAAAGATCGCCGTATCCTTCCAATAGGGTGATTTCGACACCGCCTCGACCAGACGGCCCAGGGCATAATCGTTGCTTGCCATCTGCGCGAGTGGATTCTCCAGATGCGCGATGTTGGTCGAGAAATTGCCGAAATGATCGTTCATGAAATCGACCATCTCGAAGTCAGGTAGATTGTGATTTTGCACATACTGATCGAACTCGCGCTTCCATTCTTCGTACCGGTACTGATCGGGAGTATTCAGATCCCAGCCGCGACAGAAAACATCTGTGCGACCGAGTAGAGAAGGACGAACCGGCACCGCCTGCACCACGTTCTGCGCAAAGGCGTCGCGAACGATCGGGAGGTAGAAGGGAAGGCCCGCCGAAGGGTCGGCATAGTAATTCTCGTCGGCATAGAGGCCGTAATGTCGAACCGTTTTGCCGGCGCGAAGAACCGTGTCCCAAATGTAGCCGCCCAGTGCGTCGGGGTCCAGATCATCAGCACCTTCCGTGGCGGTGATGTCTTTCGTTCCCGGCTCAATGGACGAATTCCCCGTGGGATCGAAAAGCGTGGTAATGCGCACGGTGCTTGGTGACGGTACTCCGCTGGTTTCATCCGGCAAGGCTATCCCGATGTTTCGCGGATTGCCGTTCCAGTCGAATGGGATGTTGAAGTCGGCATTGCCGTAGCCGACCAGGACGTTTTTGACCGTGGCATCATTGGCATGGCCCTGCGTGTCCCAGTTCCAGCCGTCGCCGCTCACATCGCCCGCGTCATAATAATTGTCGAGCAGGGCAAACTGCTGGGCCAGTTGGTGGTGATTGGGCGAAATGGGCGCGGGGAATTGCACTCGGGTAGGATCGCCATTGCCTTGCGTCACGTCGCCCAACACCTGATCGTAGGTGCGGTTCTCCTTCTGAATGTAAATAACGTGGTGGATGTGGTCGTGCAAAAACGCCACCATCGAGTCATGGTGACCCTCGCGGTCAAACGTCCTTTCGAAGAAGCGGTTGTTGCGGTCCACTTGTTCAGACAGGTGGGCCAGTGTCTTCTCGTCCGGCACCGGAATAGCCGAAAACCCTGCCTTCAGCAAGGGCAAGATGTACTCATTGCGGGCGTCCGGATTCTCTGGCGGACACAGGAGGCTGCTAAACATTGCCGGTATACCCTCGCCTGGGCAATCCACCCGATATTCCAGGTTGGGACCGGCATTGGCTTTCATGTTCACGACATACAGCGTGCTGCCATCGGCGCTCACGCTCACTGAACTGGGATACCAGCCGGTGGGAATGCGGCCGCGCAGCCGCCGAGAGTCGACATCGATCACGGCCACAGCGTTCTCACCGCCGAGGGTGGCATAGAGCTTGTGGCCGCTTGGGCTCAGAGCCAACGAGTTCGGGCTGGAGCCTTTGTACGGATACCCGGGACGAGCCACGGAGATACGGTGTTTGACAACATCTTTGCTGGTGTCGATCACCTCGATTTCATCCAGATCACCGTTCGCAACATAGAGGGTGTTCTGATCGGCGGAAAGGATCATGCGATTGGGTTCGCCGCCAACCTTGATTGCGGTGAATGACCCGGAAGGAGTCACGTCCAGCACCTGGCCGTCGCGCTGGCTGGTCACGTAGATTTTGACTGGCGCGCCCGTGGAATCCGAAACGACGACGGGCCAGTAGGGCATTTCGCCGATCGCTTCCTTCTGCCCCGGCGCGAAGAAGACCACTTCGTTCGTCACCTCACGGGTGCCCATGTTCACAATCGAAAGCGAATCATTCTGATAGTTGGCAACGTACAACGTCGAGCCGTCCGGGCTTATCGCCAATCCGGCGGCCAGTGCGCTGAAGGGGATAAACATAACCCCGGCAATCGGGTTGCTGTTGATCGGAGTGTTGACGAACAATCCGCCGGTCGGAAACTCTTGGACGGGCACGTCTGCCGGCAGGTTGTGGTTCAAGAGCACAAAGGGAGCGTCCGGCACGTAGGTGGTTGCGGCGCTGGGTACTCCAACCGTGCTCGCTTTGTAAATGATGACACGGTCGTCGATGCCTCCTGCAATGTAGAATCGCGCGCCCGAAGGATCCCACACCAAACCGTGATAGGTGTTCGGAAGGTTTATCAATTGCGTCTGCACGGGCTGTGGGCCGCGGATGTCGAAAATGAATACCCACTCCGCATTCGAAGTCTTGGTAGTGGAAGGCAGCCCCGTGGTCGGATTGAGTGCGAAGTGCTTGATAGGCGCACCGCCCAACGCCTGCTCATTGAAGCCAGTATTGTAACCAGTGGTTAAGATCAATAAGGCCGTGCCGTCCGGGCTGAGGGCGGTGGTCACCGCACCATTTGCGTCCGCGGAACCATCAGGGCGCAATCCCGTGGCCAAGCGCTGGAAAGTTGAGCCAGGTGCAGCGGTCGGAGTAATGCGAAAGCCGTCCGGCAGAAGGTTGCCTCCGACTGGCTCCTGATCCCACGTCTGGCCGGCCGCCAACCCGGGTAGGATCAGGCAAGCAAGGAATGCCAGCACAGCGCAAAAACAAGGGGTGATCTTACGTTGCATGTTGCCTCCTTTCGATCTTTAATATTTTCTGGTTTTGCGTAGTCAAGAAAATCGGGCCCATTAGACTGGGCTCCTAGAGTGGTTGACGAAGGTCGCGGTAATTCCAATCGGAATTTACAAGTCCAACTTCACCCTTGCGCAAGACACATACGCCCGCCGCAGTCTCGTGTCAACACTCAATCCCATTGGCGGCGCCGTCTGTGAGTACTAGTGCCCTTGGCACCCGGGTTGACGCAGTTAACCCGGTATTTCCGTTCTGCAACTCTAACTTGTGCCTCGTACGGTCCTCCTGTTCTCAACACGACGAATTCGCCACCAAAACAGACTCCAAGCGAGATCAGCGGGGTTCTGACCTGATATTTAATCGGGGGGGCAGTTGGACGATTAGCGCCATCAGGCAGATGGATTGTTTCCTGGTACTCCGTGAGTCCCTTCTTCAGGAACTTGGCGGTTTTCGCTTCGTCTTCGATCACCAGAATTCTCATGGCGCGTCAACAGGGGAGGGAACCGCACGCGTCATCTTCACAGCCTGCTCGCTGATAAGCCAGCCTGCAAGCGGCCTCGCGGAATGCAATTTCATTTGTGGTCTCACTAGTGGTCTCAACTTCAAAGAGATTTAGTAAATGCCTGTCTCGCCGAAAATCATTGCCGAGGAAATCTGAAAGGTTGAAGGTGACGTCATTCTCGCCGATCCCCCATCGCAACCGAGATGTTCGCCGTCGCGGGGAGCGTTCCCGTTAAGAGCGAACGCAACAAGCGAACTCTGAGTGTTTTCTGAGGGTCCGGGCACACATCACAGCCCCTTCATTCCTAACTACAGGAACGAAATGTGCCCCAGCCTGCGTTGGCCGTGCATTCTGGCGCGCGCTTCACTACATCCGTGTTACCTGTAGATGAATTCTCTGCGAACAACAGCCATTCCAGCCGACAGGGATTACATAGGCAGATGTGGACCGTTTTGCGTGGCTCGTCCCACTGGTCGTGGTCAAACTCTGCAAAGCTTCCGTTCCCAACGCGAATTGGATTGATGAATTCTCGTATTCTTGAATGCATCAGGAAAACATCAGGCCCCTCCGGCAGATCCCGTTTCGCTGGACGGATGAACCCTTGTAATTCGACCTGCCGGTTGTCAGGCAGCGGGCTCCGCGCCGTTGCCCAGCACGAGGAAGGAGATTTCAGCCTGACTCAGAAGATTCTTCAAGGGGGGATAATTTCGAAGTGCTTCTGCTGAGGTCACTACAACAGTGTCATCAACCTTCGCATCAAGCAGCCGGAAAAGCGATGTCTCATCCCCGAGATCAATTTCCAGAAAGCGAGTGTCGATGTCCTGGCCAGAAAGAAGCTCCTCCGCATCCTTTCGCATTGCACGCGACTTTTCTGGAATTAACGCGGGTAGCAGAATCATGATGCGACCGGAGGTAGCAGCGGCGAGTTGCGCCGTCAAATTCAAGGCGCTTTTGGATGCAGCTGAGCCGTCAAATTGAGTGACCCACAGCGCGTGATGGGACAATCCCATCTCGCCGAGAAGCAGGACGGGAATCCGGCTGAAGGCGAGCTCCTGCGCGGCAGACCCCACGCGGTGCCGTCCTCCAAACGACCAACCAATTTTCCCCATCGCCAGAAGATCTACATCGCCGGCAGCGGCTAAGACTTCCGGAACAACATTTCCCTTCACGGAGCGGAACGACCAGGAAACGTGGACTCGATTGGCTTCTTTCTCGAGCAGCGCGCGGGCATGTTCTGATTGGGCTTTCAATCTCCTTTCCATTAGATCTCTGCTCATGGGAGATTGCTCAGCGGAATGGTAAAGGATTTCCTGAGCGAGCGGCGCCTCACCGATGCGCAGCAATTCGATATCTTCAACTGCCACACCGGACAACTCGGCCTCCATGGCAGCCGCTAGATCTGCAGCCGCCCGGAGAGCCGCCAGACTGCCAGGCGATGCATCGAGCGCCACGAGAATTCTGCGGATGAGATGCGTAGTCGTCTGAGTCATGACGGCTCCTCCAGTTTCGCCTGCTGGCCGGCGGAGATGCGTTTCTGCGCCAGCTCGAGCAGACGGGATTCGACTTTTTGATTCACCGTGCCCGGAGGGAAATTTCCGGAAGCATCGCGCTCGCCCGCCGGAACGCCCGTGAGGATTTCAATCCCTTCATCGATCGTGCCGACGGCGTAAATCCGGAATTTTCCGTTGCGAGCAGCTTCCACAACGTCGTGGCGCAGCATCAAGTGGGGAATATTTGCACGCGGGATGATGACGCCCTGGACGCCGGTCAAGCCGCGGGCTCTGCATAGGTCGAAGAAGCCTTCGATCTTTTCATTGACGCCGCCGATGGCCTGGATCTCCCCGCGCTGGTTCACCGAGCCGGTGACGGCCAGCGACTGCTTGATGGGAGCCTCGGCAAGCGCCGAAAGCAGCGCGTAGAGTTCCGCCGAGGAGGCACTGTCGCCCTCGACGGGGCTGTACGACTGTTCGAATACAAGGCTCGCGGAAAGAGAAAGAGGCTGGTTCGCCGCGTATCGAGCGCCGAGAAATCCGGCGAGGATCAGCACGCCCTTCGAGTGGATGGGACCGCTCAATTCCACTTCCCGCTCGATATCAATCAACTCGCCCTTGCCGAGCCGCACGCGCGCGGTGATCCGGCTGGGGTGGCCGAACGCGAATTGACCGAGCTGGAGGACGGAAAGACCGTTGACCTGGCCTACCTGTTCGCCCTGCGTGTCGATCAAAATTGTGCCGCGAAACGTTTCTTCCAGCAGACGGTCGCGCACGCGGTCCGCGCGGTCGATTTGGGCGTCGATCGCCCGCTCGACTGCATCCGCCCCGACGTCGGCCCGCCCTGCTGCGCGCGCCCAATAGTCGGCCTCATGCAACAAGTCGGTTAAAGCGCGGCGGCGGGCAAAAACTTTCTGCGAATCACCCGCCAGGCGAGAGCACTGTTCGATGACTCGTGCCACGCCTTCCCGGGTGAACGGAAGAAGCTTCTCCTCGGAGGCGATGGTGGCAATCCAACGAGCGTAGAGCAAATCGGATTGAGGATTGCGCGCCATATCGTCTTCAAAATCTGCAGCTACCTTGAAGAGCTCGTTGAATTCGGAATCGTATGTGGAAAGCAGGTAATAAAGGGTGCGGTCTCCAACAAGGACGACTTTTACGTTCAGGGGAATGGGTGCAGGGTCGAGCGAGACTGTGCTCACCAAGCCCAGCATCTGTCCCAGAGATTCGATGCGAATCTGCTGGGAGCGAAGCGCACGCTTGAGACCTTCCCACGCGTAGGACTGCAAGAGGACCTTATAAGCATCCAGTACGAGGTACCCACCATTGGCACGATGCAACGCCCCCGGGCGAATCAGAGTGAAATCCGTCGAAAGCGCGCCAAGGTGAGCGATGTATTCGAACTGGCCAACCAGATTCTGATACGTCGGGTTGTCTTCGTAGACGACGGGCGCGCCGCGGGCGCCGCTGTGGTCAATGATCGGATTGACCTGATAACGCCGGAAGAAAGTCTCCCCGCGCGGCTCAAACGGCGATGGAGCGCCCAGAAGCGCCGCGAGCGGGTTTTCAGGAGAAGCGATGAACTGGTCCACATTCTGGCGTATATCCGATTCCATGTTGTTCAGGAATTGAACGACCTCGGGCAACTCCACATATTTCTTCCTCAATTCGTCAATCAGATGGCCGACGGCGAACATCGCCACTTCCTGATTCAGTTCACGAATCCGCTGCCGGCCTTCGTGCTCGAGTTTCGGGACGTCACGAAGAGCGGCGCGCAGCTTCTCCTGAAGGCTCGCGATCGCTCGTTCCAGGTTTTGATGTTCGGATTCCGGCAGTTTATCGAACTCCTCCGGGCTCATCACTTCGCCTTTTTGCATGGGCGCAAGCACAACGCCGGTCGGAGTTCTCAGGACGGCGATCCCTTTTGCCTCGGCTTCTTGCTGAAGAACTTCGAAGATTTTTTCCTGCCGCTCCTTAACCTCCTGCTCGATGACGTGCTTTCGGGCCTGATAATTTTCACTTTCAAATGCCGTTGGAATCGCGGACCGCAAGTGTTCCACCAACCGCTCCATGTCTTCCCGGAGCTGCACGCCGCGTCCCGGGGGGAGCATCAAGGCGCAAGGGTTTTCGGAATTTTTGAAATTGTTGATGTAGCACCAGTCGTCCGGCGTAGGCTCTGCCCCGGCTTTTTCTTTCAGGAGAGTTTGGGCCACACGGTGCTTGCCGATTCCAGCCGGGCCTAATAGGAAAAGATTGAACCCGTAGCGTTGGATGCCGACGCCGAATTGGATGGCCTGGAGCGCACGGGCCTGTCCGACGAACTCGGTGAGCACTTCCAACCCTTCGGTGTTCTTGAATCCAAAATTTCGAGGATCGCACGTCCGGTAAAGACAATCCGGCGGCAGCAGATTTGCTTCGGCTGCTTTGGGCATCGCGCCGGTTTCTCCGTGCGCCATCAGAACCGTATGGAACGAGTCCTCTTGGATCAACAAATTAGATTTCGGAGTCATGGATTACGACCTCGCAATGGTGCCAGTCCTCGCCGCAAATCTCTTCCCCCAGCCTCGGAATTTCCTCACTTGCTCCTCTGCTCAACCTGCGAAAGTTCTGCCGAAATTTCTCCGGACAGGTTTATCGTTTCGACCAGTCGGGCGAATGATGCCTTTTCTAGAAACGAATGCAGCGTGGCCTTCGCGGCTTCTGCTTCCGCGCCGAAACGGGCTGCGAGCGTAGCCCAGAATGCTTCGAGCGGAAGCGCGCGTGTGATGTTCAGCCAGGTAAGCACCGCTGCGGTCGCCGCCAATCTTGGGCCCGCCAGGCGCCGGAATGGAAAGCGCAAAACCTGGCACGGCAATTCGGGCAGAATGATTTGCTCGTCGGCCAAAACCAGCGTTGTCTCGCGGACGCCATTGAAGACGCGGTTTCGTTCCAGTTCGCGAGCGCCGTCATCGGAGACGATCAGAAGCGCATCCGGCATTTCGATCCCGGTAAAGAGAATTTCTTCGGGGCTGAGAATGAGCTCCGAAAGGGAAAAGCCCGTTCCTTGCGTGACCGGATTATCGTTCTTTTGAGTGGCGTGCAGGCCGGCGCGCATGCCGGCCGCGGCAAGCAGCGAAGCAGCTGTTTGCACACGCTCACCGGCCGTTCCGGCAAGCACGAGTCTCACCGGCCGATGCAGCGAAGAAGCAAACTCATTCCCAGCGATCGGCCTTGCCGGAGCATCTGCGGCTCGCTGTTTGTACTGTGCCGCAAACGTCGGCCGCGCTTCATCCCGCAGGATTCCAAGTTCGTAGCCGGCAGCGTCGGCAATATTTTTCAGTTGCGCTCCGGTGAGTGAATTCCAGCGGGTCGCGTAGGCGGTACACAATTCTAGGACTTCGACCACAGCAAACCCCGGATGAGCGATAGCACGGGCGATTATTTCTCCAAGATCCCGATCCGTAGCCAGTTTGCGTGCAACAAACGGCGCACGGCTGGCGATCAGCAGTTTGGCAAGGTCAAGGGGCGGTGTGACGTTTCCTCCGGGCGTAGTCGACGTGATAAAGCCAATCGGTGAGAAGGCTGAATTTTGCCCCCCGGTCATGCCGAACAAGAAATTGTTGTGCAGCAACACTGTCATATCCGGATTCATCAGGGCGGAGTTCACCAAGTGGTTGAGGCCGATCATGGCGCCACCGTCGCCGATGAGGACGATGGGTTTCAATTGCCCCGCTCCGAGCGTTCCGTCGGCTAATGCAATCCCCGCGGCGAAAGCGGGCGAGCGTCCATGAGTGGTGTGGACCGTGTGAGGAGTGGAGAATTGCGCATCGGCCAATCCTACGCAGCCGATGTCCGTGACGATTACGACGTTCTCCGGGGGGAGTTGAAGGCGTCCAAGCGCATCTCCGAGCGCCCGCAACACCTGCGCGTGGCCGCAGCCTTTACAATAAGGCAGCCCCGCATTCGGCGTGAGGTAGGCATACGCCATCATGCAGCCTCCGCAACGTCAACGATCTCGGCCGGCGTAATCATTCGCCCCACCCCATTCACGCGCACCAGCCGATCCTTTTCCACGATTGAGGCAAGGACTGAAGCGTAAAGGCCCGGTGAATTTTCCTCGACCACAACCACCCTCGAGCATCCTTGCGCGGCTCGGCGGATCGCCTCCGTCGGGACGGGAAATAGCGTGAGAAGCTGCAAGAAGGAAACGCGCCGCCCATCGCAGTTCAGCCGGCGGCACGCGGCGCGCGCAGCCCGCGCCGAAATCCCGTAACTCAACACAAGAGTGTGGGCGTCTGCGGCGGTCTCTTCCTCTACGATAGCCATCTCTTCCGCAGAGGCGGCGATCTTTGCCTGAAGATGCTTCAGCAGTTCGATCGCTTCCGGCACATTCTTTCGCAGCCGCCCTGCGCGGTCATGAAGCGAGCCCGTGGCGACCACGCGGTCCGGACTTCCGAGCGGCGTAAATGGCGGTGGCTCGTCCAGGCATTCGCACGCGTAGGGAAGAAAACGACCGGGCGGCCCAGTGAAGAGCTCTCGTTCGACGACCGGCAATCGCGGAAGCCTGGAAACCTCGACGCTTTCGAGTGTCATGCCCACTTCTTTATCCGAAAGGATTACAACGGGCGTGCGCAATCGTTCCGACCAGTGGAATGCGGCCTGCGCCAGCCCGTAGCATTGCTGCGCCGTCGCGGGGGCAAACACCGGCAGCGTGTAGCCCCCAGACGTGCAGAACTCCGCCAGCAGGACGTCGCCTTGTGCTCCCTGTGTGGCGCCGCCGGTGGAAGGTCCCAATCGCTGCACCTGAGCGATCACGACCGGCGTTTCCGTCATCACCGCGTATTGAACAGTTTCGATCATCAGGCACCAGCCGGGGCCGGATGTCGCCGTCATGGCCTTGTAGCCGCACATCGACGCGCCTACACATTGCGCCAGCGCGGTGATTTC